>Ga0247611_10000198_pt1 | contig 124639 bp, 95 predicted proteins | sample 177DNAGHGhighgp2_FD_192422 | JGI IMG/M metagenome (GOLD analysis project Ga0247611, IMG submission 192422) | Sheep rumen microbial communities from Palmerston North, Manawatu-Wanganui, New Zealand - 1770 DNA GHGhigh gp2 | ecosystem: Host-associated > Mammals > Digestive system > Stomach >...
TGGGAGGCGAAAACCCAGCAGGCCGACGCCACGATGTTCAACGGCTACAAGGCCACGAACACCTGCATCAAGAAAGTGATCGAAAAGAGCTTCCAGGAAGACCTATTCAAGAAGGCGGGAAGGTAATGAGCCCTCAGGCGCCGGCGGCGTTTTCTTGGAGGACTTCCCGTGTCATGACGCCGGTGAACTGAGGGACGTTGAACCGCTGTATGAACGCTTCGCACTTGCATAAGAACAGGTAGAAGATGTTCAGGCCGCAGCCGCTGAGCCCCTCGTAGTTTCCCTGGCCTTTCGATATCAGGACATCGGCCTTCCGGATTTCCTCCATGGCCTCGGAGGAGATGGCGCCGATGACATTGCCCGGCATCCCGGCCCCGTTGCCGATGACGCGTTGCGCCACCTCGTCCATGCCTATCTGGCGGGCATCCTCCATCGTGGCATCGTTGAGGACGGGTTTGCCCCGCACGATGACCGTAACAAAAAGCTGCGGGTTGATGCTTCGCAGGACGGAGAGGAGCAGTTTGTCCATCACAATCTCACCGCAGTTGTCTGTAAACAGCACCAGACGGTGCGCCTTTTCAACCTCCCGGCGGAAACTTTGCAGCATTTCAGGAGCGATCGCAATGTCTTTGGCGGCGTCCAGTTTCGAGCGAAGTTCCCGGTCATCCACCTCCTCCAGGACACCGAAGTCGATGTAATTGCCCACCATCGCGTATTGCACGGCCATCCGCAAGGCATCATCGGCCTCCGCCACCTGTTGCCGCATATGAGGCAGCAGATTCAGCATGAGACGGTTGAAATGCTGTTTGATCGCCGTGAAGTCCTGGGCCGGCCCGAAGAGCTCGCGGCGCAAGGCTATCATCTTTTCCGAAGTCTGTGGGGTACTGAGCCCATCACTATGGGCGATAATGTTCCTGACACCTTGCTGATACGCCGCAATCTCATCGGCCGAAGCCGTTGCGGGGTATTTGATCAGGTTTCTCCTGATCTGGCAGTCTTTGCAGTATTCGTTGATGACCATGGGCTCCCTTCCTTGTTTATTCTTTTGGCAGAAATGCACAAATCGTATCCTCTCTGATGACCTTGGGCGCTGCTTTCCCGGCCAGCACCAGCACTTTCTTCCCATTTCGGTAGATGTGAAGCTGTCGCGAGCGCACAACGGCGGTCAGCTCGGGATCCTCCAGGACGGCTGTCCATAGAGGATGATAGGCTCCCTCTTTTTCAAAGAGCTTCCTCTGAAGATGGGAGCACATATTTGAGGTATCGATTGGTTCCATATCCATTTTATCGGCGTGAAGATAGGCATATTTCCGTTTGTCTCCAAGCCGGGAGTTCCATCCTCGGTCCTTTCCGCCAAACAGCCGCACAGGAAAGTGCCGTGTGTGCGCAATGTTGATGGTTGCGGTGCGCCAATGCCAGATATCGGCCCTTGGCGCACGAGGTGGGGCGTTCTGTATGTCCATAGGGGGTGCCGATGTGCGGCTATTTGGCGAAAGGACACCGTTGAGTTGAACTTGCCGTCCGGCGTGTTGAATGGAAGCTGTTGACAGACAGTTAGTTGCAAGAAAGTGACTGGTCAAATTGGAGCGGACAAAAATGCGTAATTTTCTGTATGTCAGTGACTTGTATTCGACGAGTAAATTGGGCAAGCAGAGGAGAGGCCGATGTGTAGGAGTATGCGCTGAACCGTTTCAAGTGTTTTTGTCAGTAAAAATGTTAGTAGTATGAGTTGATGCCGATGTCGTTCTCTGAGACCAGGGAGATATCTGCCATAATGCAATTACGGAGTTGCACTCCAAAGATACATAAATATTTCAATGAGGTGGACCTCCTGCTGAAAGAGGAAGGGGAGATTTCCGCCTTTGAAATCAAGTCATCCCAGACATACTCTCCTTCCTTTGAAGACTCGCTGAAAAAACTTTCCGGATGGATTCATACTTCGATCCGAAGGAAGAGCGTGGTCTGTGCCGGCGAGCTCGAGAACACCGCAGGCGATATTGAAGTGGTCAATTACAGGAATCTTAATCTGTAATCTCAAAGCAACGATGATGATCTTCACCGGTCACGAAGACAACGATTCCCTGAAACCCTATATCGCCATCACGGACAAGACCAGGAAGAATCTGAGGACGAGATTCCGCGGCGCTGCGCTTGCGGCATCTCGGGGCCGCCCGCGGGGGGCCGGGCAACCATGCAACAGCCCACGACCTGCCCTTTTCCATGTAGGAGACAGACAAGGCCGCCCAGTTGTGGCGTTCCACCGAAAGAAGGATCAGCGGTAGACAACCTAGGATTGAACACGGAGGGTCACACCTTCCGTATCTCAGCTGTTGGGGCCAATCATGATCTCGAAGTCTCCGGGCTCACAGACCCACTGGAGGTCGTGGTTGTAGTAGGAGAGGTCCTCCTTGGTGAGCGTGAACTCCACCTGGGCCGATGCGCCGGGTTCCAGGTGCACTTTGCGGAAGCCTTTGAGTGCCTGAGAATCGAAAGCATCACGTCCGACTGAACCTGGTGTCAGCGAGGACGTGATATAATCCTGCCGGGGAGGTTTACCGCTGTTCGCCGTCGACCGAAGAAATACGGTGGGTAGCGGTTTCGTCATTGTATCCCGAATGGACTTCGACATTCCGGTAGATCCAGGAGCTCAGTTTGGCTCCGGAATCCCCGTCGACGATATCCCAGGTCACGTCGTAGATGCCGACGGGCAGGCCGACGCGGGCCTCTTCGCCCTTGCCGTATGAAGTCGTGAGCTCCATCACAGGAGCTCCGCCTTCCTTGCCATGCTCATAGAACGTCACGTGCGCCATTTCATTGTTGGCAGCGTTGCGGAGCCGGATGAAACCCCAGGGGGTTCGGTTGGGACGTTCCAGCGCCCAAGTGTGGTCCGGGATACTCACGCTGTGCTCTTTTCGGTTGCTGTCATATTCCAACGCACCACGCCAGTGATACCACGTACTGTAACGCAGGTTGATATGGGTATTCAAAACGAATTGGCGGGTGTCATTATCTTTTACGACGCTGGACGGCACGTGCCATACCCACATGGTGTGGCTGGAAAACTCGGTTCGGACCGGCGAGGGGAAATTCTGGTTGATCTTGCCCCAGTCGTCCCAGTCGTCCGTCAGTTTTACGTTTTCCGACCAATAGTGATACTTTACCACGGGAGTTGACGAATCCAGCGTATAGTTGATTGTCTCCAGCGTATAATTGGTCGTACTGGTCCAGGTCCCGCCGAGGGAGATCCCGCGTGTGATAGTTGGTTTATCTCCGGCGATGCCGCTAGTGAATGTACCCGTCAGCGAAAAAGAGTGGCCATTGCTGTAAGACTTCGAGGTGTTCTGGTTCTCGGGAAGGGGGCGGTCGTAATACTCCAGGCCATTAAAAGGTTCTCCATTAATGTTAAGCAGGCTCGTCTCTACATCCATATCCGCGAACCAGAAACCGTAGATGCGGTTCCGGCAAGCGCCGTGTGCGCCGACATAAGGGCCCCACATGCTCTGGTTGTGCGGTGTGACCGTCGAGACTACACCATAATAATCACCGGCCTTGTCGCCGTTCGCCTGCAGCATGTAGATCGGAAAGACCCGGAATTCCACGGAGATGGAGCCGCTTTTGACCAGATAGTCCGGATCGCTCCAGGTCGCCTTGTCGATGTACGCGTTCAATGTGAAGGGGTAGTCGAAAGTCAGCCTCTGGCCGGATTGCTCGATATTGGCCCGCAGGTCATCGTAGTCCCAACTTCCGGGATCCTTGAAAGAGCGTTCCATATAACAGTTGTCGAGCCATTCCACGAAAGGATCCATCCTGGTCTGGAAATAGTTTTCGTTGTGGGTAGCATCGTTGTCGTAATCCATCAGGGAAATACCGCCGTCATCTCCCATTTTCTTGTTCTTTCGGATCAGTTCTGCCCACTCCTTCTCACTCATGCTCGATGCTCCCGGTGCCTCCGGAGCCACCTCCGGTTCGTCATACATAACGTATAACTGCCCGGCTCCCCATCCGCAGTAGCAGGTGATAAGCGGAGCCAGGTCTTTGGGGGCATCTGAAACGGAGAAGAGCCCGTTTTTGATCCAAGGCACGCTCAAGGTCGAGGGGACGATGACGAACGCTCCGTTTTCGGCAGCCTGCGCGAGCCTGTCGGTATTGGCGGCAAGGTCGCTTGCGCCGACGATAATGACGTTGGCCGCATCCATGGAGACCTGTTTGGGGAAACGCTGACGAATCACGGCCTGCAGATCCTTCGGAAAGGCGCTGATGTCACCGATGTAGGCAGGTTGCTTGCTCGTGTTCCACTGCTTGTATTGGTTTACCACGATATTGTTACCTTCCCTGATCGTTCCAGGGAGCTCTTTTTCGCAGGATTCAAACAGGGGCAGAAGGACAATAAGTCCCAGAATCCAAATGCTTCGTTTCATGGTCTTACTGATTCATCAAAGTTTTTAGCATATAAAAATACGCATTATTTCGGAGAAAAATCGAAATCAATCGTTCGTTTCGTATTGGTGCGATGAAAATGATCTTCACCGGTCACGAAGACAACGATTCCCTGAAACCCTATATCGCCATCACGGACAAGACCAGGAAGAAGATGATGGAAACAAACTTCTGATGATATGACAAAGATGAGTTGAAAGGGAAGTGGCTCCAAGGCTGTTTCCCTTTTTTCTGTATGGGAGGGAATAGTAAAGAACAAATGATTATCTTTGTGGAAATGATTGATAAAAGAACATATACGAGATGGGGATAGACTTGAATGAATATGTCGAGCGTAAGTTAAAAAACGAGCTCAGGATTAATGCCATTGGCACGATAGTCTTTTTGCTGTTTAGCATTGTATCTCTCATAAAAGGTGAAGTGTGGTGGGTGCCCGGCGGTTTTTTCGTCTTGTTCATCTATTGCATCTATGAGACGATCAAAAGTAAGAAGGAATTAGATGATTATAAATCCAACAAGTTGGATTACTAATCGTTGAAGTTGGCCGATAGTTGGCAGAATCATTTCTCTGGTGCATTTTTGGTGCATCTTTTTGGGCCCCAAAAACAAGAAAAACCCCCTCTGAGTGCATTCAGAAGGGGTTTTTGCCAAAATAATGGCGGAGAGGACGAGATTCGAACTCGTGGTACGGAATGACCCGTACGTCGGTTTAGCAAACCGGTGGTTTCAGCCACTCACCCACCTCTCCGGGAGCCATTTGGCGAAACTTCCGCCACGGGGGCGGACTGCAAAGATACGAATATTTTTTGAATTGCAAGGCTTTCCCTCAAAAAAGGACAGCCGCGGGGGCTGTCCTCTTTGAAGTCGTCGGGAAGGATCCCGATGTGTTGCGGCCGATTACCAGTCGAAGCCGGCGAACTCGACGTCCTTCTTGGCGCGGGCGAGGAGGTCGGCGTTGGTGATGTTGCCGAGGTGCTCGCGGACACCGGCGGCGTTGCCCTGGCGGGCGGCGATGATGGCCTTGAGGTAGGTGACCTTCTGGTCCTTGCAGCTGACGGTCTTGGCGGCCTTGTCCAGCTGGTTATTCAGGATGTAGGCGAGGACGGTGTTGTGGCAGCAGCCATCCACGTCTGCGAGGGTCTTGGCGGCCTCTTCGTACTCACCGGTGAGGATCTGGACGATACCCAGGTTCTTCTTGGCATCGGGGGCGGTGGAGCGGCGGAAGCAGTTCGCGGCGGTGGCGAGGTCGTTCTTGCGGAGGGCGACGACACCCTTGGCGTTGAGGACGTCGGGGTCGTTGGCGTTCACCTTGCCGAGGGCGGCCTCGGCCTGGGCGAGCTTGCCTTCGGCGAGGTAGAGGGCGGCGAGGTTGAACTGGGCGCGCTCGGAATTGAACTTGCTGACGGCGCGGTTGTAGATCGCTTCCTTCTGGTCGTTGCTCTTCACGAGGGTGGCGGTGCGGAGGAGGGCTTCCTCGTCCAGCACGTCAGCGTTGTCGTTGAGGAGCTTGAGGAGTTCCTCGGAGGTGTAGTTCTGGTACTCGACGTTGGCGATGAGGCGGGCGCGGCGGAGTTCCGGGAGGACCTCACCCTTGAGGGCGGTGAACACCTGGGACATGTTGCGGATCTCGTTCTCACGGACGGCCGGGTCGCTGTACATGGAGAGGACGCGGAGGATGAGCTCCTTGTCTTCGATGTTGGACTCCTTCACGAGCTGCTGGAAGCCTTCCCAGTCCTCACCGAGGCTCTTGACCTGGGCGCCGGCGATGTTCTCGTGCTTCTTGCCCATTTCCTTGAGGGCCTTGTTCGCGGAAGCGGAGCGCTTGTCGGCGAGCTCGTTGTTCTTGTTCTCAGGGCCTTCCGGGGAGGCGTAGGCGAGGATCTCGGTGCCCTTGATGGTGGTGCGCTCGTCGGCATTGATCTGGTCGATGGCGGCGAGGAAGTCCTTCACGGACTTGCCCTTGAGCTCGGAGTTACGGACGTCGGCGCTGTTCACCAGGTACTTGATCTGGCCCTCGGCGGTGCTGGAGATGACCTCCTGGTAGGCATCGGCCTTCGGGGTCACGAAGCCGTCGCGCTTGACGAGCATGTAGGTGGTGTTCACACCGTCGGCAACCTTCTTGGAGGGCAGGTTGACGAACTTGTCACCCTTGCGGGCGACCCCGCGGAGCTCGAGGTGGCTCTTCTCCATGCCGGGAACATAGTCGAAGTGGATGCGCTCGGAGACGGTCTGACCGTTGGCGGAGACGACCTTGTAGTTGTCCTTGACTTTTTCACCCTGGTAGATGAAGGGTCTCATCTTGGCCTCGCCACCCTCGTAAACGAGGACGGGGGTCACTTCGAGGATCGCCTTGGGGTTGAAGTAGTCGGCCGGGTAGTTGACGGTCACGGTGGCGTCGATGCCATCGTTCACAGCCTCGAGCACGCCGGGGTTGCAGGTGACCTTCACGTTTTCAGCCATCTGGGCCATCTTTTCGATAGAGGCGCAGGAGACGGCCGCGGCGAGAATCGCGGCGGCAGCCAGGAATTTGAAAGATTTCTTCATCATTATCAGTAATAATAGTTATTGTCAACAGGATGTCTAATTCGCAAATATAGCATTTTTTTCGTAATTTTGCAGAACTATGGACTTACAGGCACTGAAAAACAAATACGATATCATCGGCAACGACCCGGCCCTGAACCAGGCGCTGGAGACGGCGGTGAAGTTCGCGCCCACCGACCTGAGCGTCGTGATCCTGGGCGAAAGCGGTGTCGGCAAGGAAAACTTCGCAAGGATCATCCACCAGTATTCGGCCCGCCGCAACAACAACTTCTTCGTGGTGAACTGCGGCGCCCTCGCCAAGGAACTCGTGAATTCCGAGCTCTTCGGCCATGTCAAGGGCTCCTTCACCGGGTCCACGGAAACCCGCAAGGGCTATTTCGAGGATGCGAACGGCGGCACCCTCTTCCTGGACGAGATCGCCGAACTCCCGCTGGAGTCGCAGGCGCTCCTGCTCCGCGTGCTCCAGTCCGGCGAGTACCGCAAGGTGGGATCCAACAAGATCGAACATACCGATGTCCGCATCGTCGCGGCCACGAACATCGACCTCTACGAGGCGGTCCGCCGCGGGAAGTTCCGCGAGGACCTCTACTTCCGCCTGAGCGCGGCGCAGATCCGGATTCCGGCCCTGCGCGACCGCCAGGACGACATCTACCTGCTGTTCCGCAAGTTCACCTCCGACTTCTCGGAGACGAGCGGGATGTGCAAGATCTCCCTCCGGCCGGATGCGATCCGGCTGCTGTGCTCCTACCGCTGGCCGGGCAACGTCCGCCAGCTCATGGGCTTCACCCAGGCCCTGACGGCCCAGGTCTCCCGGAAGGTGACTCCCACCCTCCAGCGCATCGAACTCTCGGCGGCGGAGCTCGCCCCGTTCATGCCGGTGGAGCAGGGAGAGCCCATCCCGGTGCTCTTCTCCGGCCCGCAGCCGGGGCCGCAGCCCGGGGCCGGCGCGCCCGCCATGGACCTGCAGCCCATCGTCAAGGCCATCTTCGACCTGAACCAGCGCATCGACGACCTCGAGGCGCGGGTGGACCGCCGCTCGCTGCCGGCCCCGGCCGCCGCGTCCCGCGCGGAGGAGGCCGAGTGGCAGGGGCAGGATTTCGCGGCCCCTTCCGGCCGCGTGGTCGAGGCCGACGCCGACGAGCAGCCCCAGCAGGAGCCCCAGACCCTCTCCGTGAAGGAGCAGCAGGCCGAACTCATCCGCAAAGCCCTCGAAAAGCACGGCGGCAACCGCAAGCTCGCGGCCGAGGAGCTCGGGATGTCCGAGCGCACCCTCTACCGCAAGCTCCCGCCCGAATACCGCAAGAAATGAAGAAGTTCCTCCTGCTCATCCTCCTCGCCGCCGCGGCCGTCTCCTGTGGGATCTATTCCTTCACGGGCACGAACATCCAGCCCGACGTCAAGACCATCACCATCCCCTTCGTGGAGTACAAGGCGCTCCGCGTGAACCCGTCCCTGTCCAACGACCTCACCGAGGCCCTGCAGGAGAAGTTCCGCAAGCTCACCTCCCTGGAGCAGGTGGACCAGGACGGCGACCTGGAGCTCGTGTGCGAAGTGACGGGCTACGACGTCCAGGCCAAGGGCATCACCGCCGGCGAAGTCGCCTCGATGAACCGCCTCACCCTCACGGTGAAGGTCCAGTTCTCCAACCGGAAGTATCCCGAGGACGACGTGGACCAGTCCTTCTCCGCCTACGAGGATTTCGAGGCCACCCAGTCCCTCGACGCCGTGGAAGGGGGCCTGTGTGAGACCATCATCGAAAAGATTGTCGAGGACATCTTCAACGCAACGGTTGCGCAATGGTAAACGGAAACGGATATATCGACCTGGGCTCCCTGACGATGGACGAACTCGCCGGGGTGGTCCACCTGTACCCCTGGTTCGCCTCGGCCCGGAAGGAGCTGTGCTCCCGGATGTCCCGCCTGGGCGGTGACGACTGGGGCGTGGAGCAGTATGCCGAGGAGGCCCTCTACATCGGCGACCGCCGCAAGGTGGCGGCCCTCCTGCGCGCCGGGAACAAGGCCCGCTATGCCGACAAGGACGTGGAGCGCATCCTCCGCACCTACATCGCCCCGGCCCCGGAGGCGGAAACCGACGGCGAGCCCGGCCGCGAGGTCCACGTGGTGGGCGGGGATTATTTCTCCCAGGCCCAGTACAAGGGCGTGGGCCGCGCCGACGACAACATCTTCACCCGGTTCGCGGTGAAGATCAAGTCGGACGGCGTCAAGGACGACCGGACCGGCTCGGACATCGCGGACCGTTACGCCACCGAAACCCTGGCTGAAATCTTTGCAGAACAGGGCTGTGTGGAGGAGGCAAGACGCATTTATTCCCGTCTGATTTTGGAAAATCCGGAAAAAAGTGCTTACTTTGCAGCCCTTATCGACAAATTGAATTAAAGTAGTATAGATATGAACGTCGCATTCACCATCCTGGTCGTCCTGATTGTCCTCGCGGCCATCCTGCTGATCGTGGTCGTCCTCCTGCAGAACGGCAAGGACGGCGGCCTCGCCACCAACTTCACTTCCGCGAACCAGGCCCTGGGCGTCCGCCAGACGGCCACCATCCTCGAGAAAGCCACTTGGTGGCTGATCGGTTTCATCCTCGTCCTCGCCATCGCCAGCACGCTGGTCATCAGCCGCGGCACCGGCAAGAGCGCGAGCGAAGCCGTGAGCTCCGAGATCCTCAACCAGTCCGCCCCGGCCTCCGAGACCCCGGCGTTCCCGGTGGAGATCCCCCAGGCCGACCCCACCCAGGAGTAATTACGAGGTTGCTGAGCTTGTCGAAGCACGGCTGACAATTTGTCAGTCATCCTGCTAAAGGAATAGCGTTTGAAGATAGCCGTTTGCCCGGTCGGGCGGACGGCTATCACTGCATACCCGCCGGGCGAAAAGGAGACTACAACTATGGCAAATAACGAAAACTCTTTTCTGCAGCGGTTCGCAGTGAACCTCAACGAGCGCGCCTCCCAGGGCAAGCTCGACCCGGTCATCGGGCGGGACGACGAGATCCGCCGGGTGCTCCAGATACTGTCCAGACGAACCAAGAACAACCCTATCCTGGTGGGAGAACCGGGCGTGGGCAAGACGGCGATCTCCGAAGGGATCGCCCAGAACATCGTGTCCGGCCACGTGCCGGAGAACCTGAAGTCCAAGCAGGTGTACTCCCTGGACATGGGCGCCCTCATCGCGGGCGCGAAATACCAGGGTGAATTCGAAGAGCGGCTGAAGGGCGTCGTGAAGGAGGTCGTGGACTCCGCCGGTGAGATCATCCTGTTCATCGACGAGATCCATACGCTCGTGGGCGCGGGACGCACCTCGGGCGCGATGGACGCGTCCAACATCCTGAAGCCGGCCCTGGCCCGCGGCGAGCTCCGCACCATCGGCTCCACCACGCTGGACGAATACCAGAAGTACTTCGAGACCGACAAGGCCCTGGAGCGGCGGTTCCAGATGGTCATGGTCGACGAGCCTTCGCCCGCGGAATCCATCGCGATCCTGCGCGGTCTGAAGGAGCGCTACGAGAACCATCACAAGGTGCGCATCGAGGATGACGCGCTCATCGCGGCCGTGAACCTCTCGCACCGGTACATCACCTCCCGGTTTCTGCCGGACAAGGCCATCGACCTCGTGGATGAGGCCGCGTCCAAGCTGCGGCTGGAGATGAACTCCGTGCCGGAGCCCATTGACGACCTGAACAGCGCCATCCGCCAGAAGGAAATCGAGAAGGAGGCCATCAAGCGCGAGGGCGTGTCCCTGAAGATGGAGAAGCTGGATGCCGAGCTCGCGGAACTGAACGCGAAGCGGGACGAGCTCATGAAGCGGTGGAACGAGGAGAAGGACATCCTCGCCGGCCTGCAGACGGCCCGCCAGGAGATGGAGAACTACAAGATCCAGGCGGCGACCGCGGAGCGCGCGGGCGACTACGGCCGCGTCGCGGAGCTGCGCTACGGCAAGATGGTCGCGACGCAGAAGACCATCGACGAGCTCACGGCGAAGGCGGCGGCCATCAAGGAGCCCATCGTCACGGAGGCGGTCACGCCCGAGGACATCGCCGAGGTCGTCGCGAAGTGGACGGGCATCCCTGTCAAGCGGATGCTCGAGAGCGAGAAGGAGAAGCTCCTGCGGATGGAGGCCGAGCTGCACAAGCGGGTGGTCGGCCAGGACCGGGCCATCCAGGCCGTGTCCGACGCCGTCCGCCGCAACCGCGCGGGCCTCTCCAATGAGAAGCGCCCGATCGGCTCGTTCCTGTTCATGGGCACGACCGGCGTCGGCAAGACCGAGCTGGCGAAGGCCCTGGCGGAGTTCCTGTTCAACGACGAGAACATGATCACCCGGATCGACATGTCCGAGTACCAGGAGCGGCATACCGTGTCCCGGCTCGTGGGCGCGCCTCCGGGATACGTGGGTTACGACGAGGGCGGCCAGCTCACCGAGGCCGTGCGGCGGAAGCCGTACTCGGTGGTCCTGCTGGACGAGATCGAGAAGGCCCATCCGGACGTGTTCAACGTCCTCCTGCAGGTGCTGGACGACGGCCGGCTCACCGACAACAAGGGCCGTACCGTGGACTTCAAGAACACCATCCTCATCATGACCTCCAACGCTGGCTCGGACATCATCCAGAGCTACATGGAACGCCTGCCGGAGGTGGACGGGGTCGATGCCCAGGCCATCGCGCAGCGCCGGTCCCTGCTGGACGAGTGCGGCGGCAAGGTGCTGGATGTCCTCAAGCAGACGGTCCGGCCGGAGTTCCTGAACCGGATCGACGAGATCATCATGTTCGATCCGCTGTCCAAGGCCGACATCCGCGACATCCTGCACATCCAGATGGACGACCTGCGCCGCAAGCTTTCCGAGAACGGCATCTCGGTGGTCTTCACCCCGGCCTTCGAGGACTACATGGTCGAGCACGGGTACGAGCCGTCCTACGGCGCCCGCCCGATCAAGCGGCTGATGCAGCGTGAGCTGGTGAACCTCCTGGCGAAGGCCATCCTGGACGGTACCGTCCATCGCGACAGCGCCATCACCGTCGACTCCGCCGGCGGCCAGATCCTCCTGCGGAACTAAAGAAAGAAGCCCGGTCGACTCGACCGGGCTTCTTGTTTAGCAGTAGAGGCCGCCGTTGACGGCGATGACCTGACCGGTCACATAAGACGAGAGGTCGGACGCCAGATAGAGGGCGGTGTTGGCGATTTCCTCGACGGTGCCGCCCCGCTTGAGCGGAATGCTCTTGATGTATTCCTCGCGGACAGCTTCCGGGAGAGCGTTGGTCATCTCGGAGACGATGAAGCCCGGGGCGATGGCGTTGGCCCGGATGCCGCGGGAGCCCATTTCCTTCGCGACGGTCTTGGCCATGGCGATGAGGCCGGCCTTGGAGGAGGCGTAGTTGATCTGGCCGGGATTGCCCATCTGGCCCGCGATGGAGGCCATGTTGATGATGGAACCGCCCTTCTGGCGGGCCATCGACGGGATGACGGCGTGGATGAAGTTGAAGGCGCTCTTGAGGTTCACGGCGATGACCGCGTCCCACTGCGCCTCGCTCATCCGGAGCACGAGCCCGTCCTTGGTGATGCCGGCGTTATTGACCAGGATGTCGATGTGTCCGAACTCCTTGAGGATCTCCTCGACGACGGTGTGCGTCTCGTCGAAGCTGGCGGCGTTCGAAGCGTAACCCTTGACTTTGTGCCCGAAGGCGGCGATTTCAGCGATGGTTTCCTCGGCGGCTTCGTTGATGACGAGGTCGGTGAAGGCGACGTCGGCGCCTTCCTGCGCGAATTTCAGTGCGATGGCCTTGCCGATGCCGCGCGCGGCGCCGGTGATGAGGGCCACCTTTCCGTCTAACATACCCATAAGTTCAGCGTTTTAGTAAATGGACTGCAAAGATAGGAAAATACTCCGGAATTCGGTAACTTTGCAGCCTTGAAACACCATGCTTATGTCCAGCCACATCCGAGACATCAACCTGTGGGAAAGCGGCGCGCTGAAGATCCAGTGGGTCCGGGACCACATGCCCCTGCTTGCGGGCATCGAGAAGGATTTCATCGAAACGAAGCCCTTTGCCGGCATGAAGGTCGCGCTGAGCGTCCACATGGAGGCGAAGACGGCGCGCCTGTGCCTGTGCCTGGCCGCCGGCGGCGCCGAAATGTACGCCACCGGCTGCAATCCCCTGTCCACGCAGGACGACGTGGCGGCCGCGCTGGTCCATGAAGGGTTGAACGTGTTCGCCATCCACGGGGCCACCATGGACGAGTACGAGGCGGACCTCCGCCGCGTGCTGGAGGTGGGCCCGAACATCATCATCGACGACGGGGGAGACCTGGTGACGCTGATGCACAAGGAGTTCCCGGAACTCATCCCGAACGTGATCGGCGGCTGTGAGGAGACGACCACCGGCATCCTGCGCCTCAAGGCGATGGACCGGGCCGGCACCCTGCGGTTCCCGATGATGCTCGTGAACGACGCGGACTGCAAGCACCTGTTCGACAACCGCTACGGCACCGGCCAGAGCGTGTGGAACGGCATCAACCGGACCACGAACCTCATCGTGGCCGGGAAGGATGTCGTGGTGGCGGGCTACGGCCTGTGCGGCAAGGGCATCGCCCTCCGCGCGAAAGGCCTCGGCGCCCGCGTCATCGTCACGGAAGTGAATCCGGTCAAGGCCCTCGAGGCCGCGATGGACGGCTTCCGCGTGATGAAGATGGCCGACGCCGCCCCGCTGGGCGACCTCTTCATCACCGCGACCGGCTGCAAGGACGTCATCACGGCGGACCAGCTGCTGTCCATGAAGGACGGCGCCATCTGCTGCAACGCCGGCCACTTCGATGTGGAAGTGGACGTGGCGTGGCTGCGCGGGAACGCCGTTTCCAAGCGCGAAGCCCGGCAGAACATCGAAGCCTTCACCCTGGAGAACGGCCGTACGGTCTACATCCTGGGCGAGGGCCGGCTCGTGAACCTCGCCGCCGGCGACGGCCATCCGGCCGAAATCATGGACATGTCCTTCGCCATCCAGGCGCTCAGCGCCCGCTACCTCGTCCAGCACCAGGGCGCCCTCCCGCAGAAGCTGAACAACGTCCCGGCGGAAATCGACACGGAAGTCGCCTTCCGCAAGCTCGCCTCCGAAGGCATTACCATCGACACCCTCACCCCCGAGCAGCACAGGTATATCTACGGAGAGTAAGCCTTTTGCTCCGGTCCGATTCCCGCGGAGCGTAAGAAACACATAAAATACCTATTGAAACAACACCAGTTATCAACAACCGGTGTTGTTTTTTGTTTGTCTGGCCTATCTTTGGGACCCCACCCCGGGTGGGAGTGCGCCTCGCCTTCGCTCGGGTGCCGTGACCTCGCCCTCGGGCGAGTGCGTTCAGTAAAATGAAAATCCGACGAAAGATCTATGGAACGATGCGGATGATTGATTATGTAATCGCCCTCGGCGATCTGATTATGCCGCGGGCGTGCCTGGCCTGCGGATGCAGGCTGGGCATGCGCGAGCGGCACCTGTGCCTCTCGTGCGCGGCGGACGTGCCGTACACGCGTTTCTGGATGGCGCCGCACAACCCGCTCGCGGACCGCTTCAACGCCGTTCTGGAGCGCCATCGGGGGACCGAGCCCATGGACTATGCCTATGCCGCCGCGCTCCTTTATTACAAGGGTGCGTACCGGTCCATCCCGCGCGCCTTGAAGTACCAGGGCGACCTGGCGGCCGGGCGCCACTACGGTGCCCTCCTGGGCCGCCGCCTCGCCGCCGCCCCGCACTTCGAGGACATCGACCTGGTCATCCCCGTCCCCCTCCACTGGACCCGCCTCCGCGCCCGCGGCTACAACCAGGCCGAAGTCCTCGCCCGCGCCCTGGTCGACGCCTTCCGCGCCGCGGCCGCCCCTGGTGCCTCCGCCGCGCCCCCTTCTTCCGTATCCGAGAGATGCCCGGTCGTAGCCGGCCATGACGACGGGCCCTCCTCGCCGCCCCCACCCTTCTCTCCGGATACCCCCTCCACCGTCATTCCGGGTTTGACCCGGAGCCTCCCCAAGGTCCGGACGGACCTCCTCGTCCGAGCCCGCCGCACCCGCACCCAGACCCGCGTCTCCGTGGACCAGAAAGCCCAAAACGTGGCCTCCGCCTTCCAAGTGCCCGAACGCTTTCCCATGTGGGCGAGAGTCATCGGCCGTTTGTCCCACATTTTCTCCAACCGCTCCCCCGGATGGCCAATCAAAGCCGGCCATGACGAAGACGAACCGTCCGAGCAGGATGATACCCGTCATTCCCGGCCTGACCGGGAATCTCCCGCCGAGGTCCTTGCATCGGCCCGCCACATCCTCCTTGTGGACGACACCTTCACGACCGGCGCCACCTTGTACGCCTGCTATGCCGCCCTGCGCCCGTACACCACCGCCCGCATCTCCATCGCCACCCTCGCCGCCGTGGAGGGCACCCCTTCCTCCACCCCTTCCTCCGGCCCGTGAGTGGCGCGAGCACGCGGCGAATAACAAAAAGGGGCCCAAAATGTCATCTCCGCCATGCTCCAGCACGTGGGAGATAACAAAAACCAAAATAAACGTTATCCGCGCCGTGCTAAAGGCGGCGCAGCAACCACGAAGACAATGGATAAAAGACAGAAAAGAAGAGCCGAGTACAAATCCTGGAAGAAGGGTTATTATCATTTATGTACGGATGGGAAGAAAGGAACAATCTGCCACGACGAAGCGGAATACGTGTATCTTGTCAACACGGTATCCCTGCTGGACCTGTTGTTCCCCGTGAAAGTGCACTTCTACGAGGTGATGCGAAGTCATGTCCACCTGCTCCTTTCAGGGCGGGGGGCCGATTGCGTGGCCGTTTTCGATTATGTCAAGAGGCGGATCAACAAACGGTTGGTCGAAGATGGGCATCCGCCGCTTCCGGATGACTATGATTTCCGTCTCATCCCAGTGGAAGACGAGGACCAGATGCGGAATAATGCCGTGTATATCGCCCGCAACGCTTCGGAAGTCCAGAATATCCGTCCGGGTTCGTATCTGTTCGGATCCTCCCTGGTTTTCTATTCCGAGGCGTCTCGTCTCTTCGAAACCGTACGGGCGGGGGACCTTTCGGCGCGGGCGTTGAGGAACATGTTCAAGACGTGGTCGCCCATCCCTCCCGACCGGCCGATCCATCCGGGTTTGGGGATGGCCTTGCCGCAAGGGTTTGTCGATTTCGATGTGCTGTACAAAGTGTTCCCGACGGCGAAGGAATATGAGACGCGTCTTGTGAAAGACTATGAAGCATTCGTCGAAATTGCAGGCCAGGTGGGGGAAGAGATTGTCTTCTCCGTGGAGGAGGCCCGGGATATAGTCGATATGGAATTGTTGAAGTCGGGCCGGTCGCTCTCTTCGCTTTCTGTCGATGAGAAATGCGAACTGGCCGTGCAGTTGAACCGGCGGTTCCGGTTGGACGCGCTGACCTTGTCTCGCGCGCTCTTCATTCCTGCCCGTATCATTTCCCAGGCAATCCGCTCCAAACGTTATAACAAGTAAGGGTGGGTCGTGAGCACGCGGCGAATAACAAAAAGGGCCCAAAACGTTATCTCCGCCGTGCTCCAGCACGTGGGAGATAACAAAAACCATAGATAACATTATCCGCGCCGTGCTAGGGGCGGTGCGGATAACGAGGAGAAGTCCGGAGGGGAGGGCGAGGCCCTTCCTCAGCGTGAAGCGACGGGGGTCCTCACACCTTCAACGCGCGCATGGCGTTGAGGACGGCGAGGACGGTGACGCCCACGTCGGCGAAGACGGCCATCCAGAGGGTGGCGAGGCCGAAGGCGGCGAGCAGGAGGACGAGCACCTTGATGCCAATCGCGAAGAGCATGTTCTCGCGGGCGATGCGGAGGGTGCGGCGGGCGATGCGGACGGCCTCCGCGACCTTCGAGGGCTTGTCGTCCATCAGGACGACGTCGGCGGCCTCGATGGCGGCGTCGGAGCCGAGGGCGCCCATCGCGATGCCGAGGTCTGCGCGGGCGAGGACCGGGGCGTCGTTGATGCCGTCGCCCACGAAGGCGACCGCGCCGGCGGGAGATTCCCGGTCAGGTCGGGAATGACGGTCGGGCTGGTCGGCGCCCGTCGACCGGCCCTTCGACTGGCTCAGGGACCGGTCGCCCAGCAGGGCCTCCACATGGGCCACCTTGTCGGCGGGGAGGAGGCCGGCGTGGTAGGTGTCCACGCCGACAGCGGTGGCGACGGCGGCGGCGATGGCGGGCTCGTCGCCCGTGAGCATCACAGTCCGGCGGACGCCGGCGCGATGCAGGGCGGCTACCGCCTCGGCCGCATCGGCCTTCACCCGGTCGGAGATGATGATGTGTCCGGCGTAGGTCCCGTCGATGGACACGTGCACGATCGTTCCCTGCAGTTCGCAAGGATGCGACAACGCCCCTTCGCGCGCCATCAGCTTTTCATTGCCCACGGCGACGCGGCGGCCGTTGACGTTCGCGATGACGCCATGACCGGCCGTCTCGATGACGTCGGTGATGACGCAGTCGTCGTGCTCGTCGGGATAGGCGTTGCGCAGCGCGGCGGCGATGGGGTGCGTGGAGTGGCGCTCCACATGGGCGGCCAGGTGCAGCAGCTCTTTCTCGTCGATGAGCTCGGGATGTACGGCCGTCACTTCGAAGACGCCTTCCGTGAGCGTGCCGGTCTTGTCGAAGACGACCGTCTTCACGCGGCTGAGCGTATCCAGGAAGTTGGCGCCCTTCACGAGGATGCCCTTCCGGGAGGCCCCGCCGATTCCGCCGAAGAACGTGAGCGGCACGGAGATGACGAGGGCGCACGGGCAGGACACCACCAGGAACATCAGCGCCCGGTAGATCCACGTGGCCCATTCGCCCGTCACCAGCGACGGGACGACCGCCAGCAGGACCGCCAGGCCCACCACGATGGGCGTATAGACCTTGGCGAACTTCGTGATGAAGCTCTCGCTGCGGGATTTGCGCTCCGCGGCATTCTCCACCAGGTCCAGGATCTTCGAGGCCGTGGACTCGCCGAACGCCTTCGTCGCGCGGACCCGGAGCACGCCCGACAGGTTCACGCAGCCCGAGAGGACTTCCTCGTCCGGGCCGATGCTCCGGGGCACGCTCTCGCCCGTGAGGGCGACCGTGTCCAGGTTCGAGCGGCCTTCCAGGACGACTCCGTCCATGGGCACCTTTTCTCCGGGCTGGATGACGACGATTTCCCCGGGCGCAACCGTCTCGGGCGCGACCGTCTCGAGGACGCCGTTCCTTTCCACATGGGCCGTATCGGGCCGGATGTCCATCAGGTGTGCGATTGATTTCCGGCTGCGGCCTTCCGCGATGCCCTCGAACAGTTCGCCCACCTGGAAGAACAGCATGACGAACACCGCCTCGGGGAACTGCGTCTCGGCGCCCGGCAGGAAGCCGATGGCGAGCGCGCCCAGCGTGGCGACGGCCATGAGGAAGTTCTCGTCCAGCGCCTCGCCGTGCACCAACGCCTCGGCCGCTTCCGTCAGCGTCTCCCAGCCGACAATCAGATAAGGGATCAGGTAAATGAGGAGGTAGGCCCAGGTGGGCCAGTCCGTCTTCTTCTCGAGGATGACCGCCGCGACGAGCAGCACGGTCGCGAGCGCGATCTTGACGACGGTCTCCTTGACACCGCCCTCTTCGTGATGGTGATGGTGCTCGTGATCGTGCCCGTGCCCGTGGTGCTCATGATGCTCGTGATGCTCGTGTCCGGAGCAATGCTCACAGGCTTCTTCGTGATGGTGGTGATGGTTTTCGTGTATCATCGTTCAGTTTATTTTCCGAAGGCAAAGGTACGGCGTCCCGCGTGCAACCGGGTTGCAATATTCGCGGGGATTGGCTAACTTGCATGGCCAAACAAACTGGAACTATGCGAAAAAACATGCTCTGGTGCATTCCCTGCGCCTTTTTCCTGGTCGCTGTCACGCTCAATCTCCTCGGCTGCATCCAGGGGACGGAACTGGCGGCGATGGTGAAGCCGGCCCTCCTGCCGCTGCTTTCCGCCACGACGCTGGCTTATCTGCTGGGCCATGGACACCAGACGGATACGGCGGGAATCGCCCTCCTGCTGGCGGCCCAGCTCTTCGGGTGCACCGGGGATATCCTGCTCATGCCGGACGGCTTCTGGCTCTTCGTCGGGGGTATCGTGGCGTTCCTCATCGGCCATCTCTGCTACATCACCCTTTTCGGCGGACAGTCCTGGCGGGGCCTGACCGGATGGCAGTGGGCCGTTTCCGTCTTCGCGATGGCCGCCATCGTCTTCGCCCTGGTGAAGGCCATCGGCATCTCCGGGGAAATGTTCTGGCCCATGACGGTCTATGGCTTCGTGCTGATGCTGCTGATCTTCAGCGCCTTCGCCGGCGTGATCCGGATGCCGCGGGGCCGCCGGGCCACCTGGTGGATCCTCCTCGGCGGCGCCCTCCTCTTCACCTTCTCCGATTCCTGCATCGCGATGGGTACGTTCGGGGTGATGACCTTCCCCCTGCGCCATTTCGTGGTCATGGTCACCTACCTGGCCGCCCAGTCCCTGCTGGCGGTCGGGGGAGTAAGGCTGATCCTGGGGAAATAGATTCCTTCGCTTCGCTCGGAATGACAGTCATTCCTTATTCTTCGTGTCGATGCAGATCGTCACGGGGCCGTCGTTGACCAGGGCGACCTGCATGTCGGCGCCGAAGGTGCCGGTCGGGACCGGCTTGCCCAGCGCCTCCGACAGGGCGGCGCAGAAGCGCTCGTACAGGGGAACCGCCACTTCGGGCCGGGCGGCGCGGATGTAGGCGGGGCGGTTGCCCTTCTTCGTGGACGCCAGGAGCGTGAACTGGCTGACGACGAGGACGTCGCCGCCGGCGTCGCGCACATCGACATTCATCACCCCGTCCGCATCGTCGAAGATGCGCAGGCCCGCGATCTTCTTCACGAGCCAGTTGATGTCTTCGGCCCCGTCCTCATAGCCGATGCCCAGGAGCACGAGGAGGCCCGGGCCGATGGCGGCCGTCACCGTGCCGGAAATGGACACGGAGGCCTCCAGGACGCGTTGGATGACGACTCTCATAGATGTTCGGCGAGTTTCGGCAGCAGGCCGTAGTCGGCCGGGAGCCAGTGGACGGAGGCCAGCTCGCCGGCGGAGAGCCAGCGCGCCGCTTCATGTTCATTCAGGTGCGGCGCCTCCCCGTCCAGCGCGCACAGGAAACAATGCATCGTGAGGTGGAACTCGGGGTAGTCCCATTCGACCGTATCCAGGAGGTCGCCCACGAGGATGGAGCAGGAGAGCTCCTCGGAGATTTCCCGGCGCAGGGCGTCCTCCCGGCTTTCGCCGGGCTCCATTTTCCCGCCGGGGAACTCCCACCAGTCTTTCCAGGGCCCATAGCCCCGCTGGGTGGCGAAAACGCGGCCCTCCTTGACGATGAGGGCCGCGACGACTTCGATCCGTTTCAAGGGATTACAGGTCGATGACCAGGTCCGCGAGGGGCTTGCGCTGGTCGTGCAGTTCCGTGGGCTTGCCTTCGCCGGCGGCGGGATGGCCGATGGCGAGGAGGCCGTAGATGCCATGCTCCCGGGTCTCGGGCAGGACTTCCCGGATCTTGCTCGGGTCGAAATCCCAGATCCACATGTTCGCGAGGCCCACGTCCGTCGCGGTGAGCATCAGGTGCGTGAGGACGACGGCGGCGTCCGTCTTCGCGGCGTTGATGCCGTCGTACGGGCGCACCCAGGCTTCCTCGTTCCGGCAGCCGACGATGAGGACGACCGGCGCGCCGTAGCAGGGATGCACCTGGTGCAGCTTGGCCAGGGCCTCCTCGCTCTTGACCACCCAGATGCGGGTGGGCTGCAGGTTCGCGGCCGACGGCGCCATCCGGCCGGCGTCCAGGATCATCTGCAGCTTGGCGTCGGAGACGGGATGGTGGGTAAAGGCGTGGCAGGAATAGCGGCTTTCCAGGATCTGCATGAAGGCGTCGGAGCCGTACTTGTATTTCTTGATCTGGTGCTCCATGTCGGAGAACGCGGCACGGCGGGTGATCTTGGAGAGGTCGTTGAGTTTGTTCAGGAGTTTGCTCATCGGGTCATAGTTTTGTGCAACGGGGACAAGATAGTAAAAAAACGCGAAAAAATATTGCTATCTTTGTGGGAAACGACACGACGATGGCGGCTTTTCTGAGAAAAGTTTGGCTTTTCTACCGGGATGGCTTCAAGAACCAGACCTGGGGCCGTCCGCTCATCTGGCTGGTCGTCCTGAAATTCTTCATCCTCTTCGCCATCCTCCGGCTTTTCTTCTTCCGGCCCGTCCTGGGCGGGAAAACCGATGCGGAAAAGAGCGAGACGGTGGGGGAGAACCTGACCCGCAACCACCGACACACCGAAACTATTAACCTGACTGAACAACCATGGACACAATCTTCTGGTCCCGGCTCCAGTTTGCCGTGACCGCCGCCTACCACTGGCTCTTCGTCCCCTTGACGTTGGGCCTGGCGCTCGTCATGGCCATCATGGAAACCCTGTATGTCGTCAAGAAAGACGACTTCTGGAAAAAGACCGCCCAGTTCTGGATCAAGGTCTTTGCCATCAATTTCGCCGTGGGCATCGCCACCGGCATCATCCTCGAGTTCGAGTTCGGCACGAACTGGAGCAACTACTCCTGGTTCGTGGGCGACATGTTCGGCGCGCCGCTCGCCATCGAAGGCATCCTGGCCTTCTTCATGGAGGCGACCTTCTTCGCCGTGATGTTCTTCGGCTGGAACAAGGTCTCCAAGCGGTTCCATCTGGCATCGACCTGGCTCACCGGGATCGGCGCCACCATCTCCGCGTACTGGATCCTCGTCGCGAACGGCTGGATGCAGAATCCGGTGGGCACGACTTTCAACCCGGACACCGTCCGCAGCGAGATGGCGTCGGCCCAGGCTTTCTGGGAAGTCGTCTCGAACCCCGTGGCCGTGTCCAAGTTCTTCCACAGCGTCACCAGCGGCTGGGTCACCGGCGGCGTCTTCGTCGTCGCGGTGAGCGGCTGGTACCTGCTGAAGGGCCGCGAGAAGGATTTCGCGCGGAAGAGCATGCTCATCGGCGCCATCGTGGGCCTCGTCGGCACCGGCGCCGTGATGCTGTCCGGCGACTCTTCAGGGGTCCATGCGGCCAAGTACCAGCCCATGAAGCTGGCGGCGGCCGAAGGTCTCCGGGACGGCGGCCCGCGCGCGCCCTTCTCCATCGTCCCGGGCGTCGAAGTCCCCGGCATGCTGTCCATCCTCGCCACCCACGACCTTGACGGCGTGGTTCCCGGCATCAACGACATCCTGAACGGCTACACGGACAATGAGGGGAAGGTTGTTCCTCCCGTCGCCGAGAAGATGGCGCGCGGTCGCAAGGCGCTGGACGCCCTGGCCGTCTATCGGGAGCTCCGCGAAAGCGATCCCGACTCCGCCGCCGTCGCCCGCGCCGTCCTGGACGAGAACGTCGAGTACATGGGCTACGGCCATCTGGAGAAACCGGAGGACGTGATTCCGCCCGTCCCCGTGGTGTTCTGGGCCTTCCGCCTGATGATCGGCCTAGGGATGCTCATGGCCCTGCTGCTCCTTCTCGCGCTCTGGTTCGCCTGGAAAGACAAGCTGGAGAAGAAGAACTGGTTCTACATCGCAACGCTCTGCTGCATCCCGCTCGTGTTCCTCTGCGGGCAATGCGGCTGGATCGTCGCCGAGGTGGGCCGCCAGCCCTGGACCATCCAGGGCCTGCTGCCCGTGAACGTCGCCATCTCCAGCCTCAGCGCCGGAGCCGTGAAGACGACGTTCTTCCTGTTCCTCGCCATTTTCGCGCTCTTCCTCGTGATCGAGATCCGCATCATGCTGGGCGCCATCAAGAAAGGACCGCAAATTACGGAGGGTTAAGCCATGACGTACGAATTCCTGCAGAACTACTGGTGGTTCCTCGTCGCCCTGCTGGGCGGCCTGCTCGTGGCCCTGATGTTCGTCCAGGGCGCCAACATCCACCTGGTCAACCGCCGCCTGGACGATGTCCAGAAGCGGATGGTCCTCAATTCCACAGGCCGGAAGTGGGAACTTACCTTCACCACCCTCGTGACCTTCGGCGGGGCGTTCTTCGCCTCTTTCCCGCTGTTCTACAGCACCAGCTTCGGCGGCGCCTACTGGGTGTGGGTGCTCCTTCTGGTGACTTTTGTCTTCCAGGCTGTCTCTTACGAATTCCAGAACAAGAAGGGCAATCTGCTGGGAGTAAAGGGATTCCGCATCGCCCTGCTCGCGAACGGGGTCCTGGCCCCGTTCCTCGTGGGCACGGCCGTCGGCACCTTCTTCACGGGCTCCCCGTTCACCGTGGACAAAGCCGCCATCGCAAACCCGGCCTCCCCGGTGATCAGTACCTGGCAGAGTCCCTGGCACGGCCTGGAGGCCCTCGGACAGGGACATGCCGTCCTGCTGGGCCTCACGGCGGTTTTCCTCGCGATCATCCTGGGCGCCCTGTACATCCTCAACAATGTGGATGACCACGACGTGCGGAGGCAGATGCGCGGTACCCTGAAGATCGCGGCGGTCCCGTTCCTGCTCTTCTTTGTGACCTGGTTCGTGATCCTGATGCTGAAGGACGGTTTTTCCGTGGGCGCAGACGGCGTCGTGTCGATGGAACCCTACAAGTACCTGCAGAATCTGCTGCACCAGTGGTGGCTGTCCGCCCTTTTCGCCGTCGGCCTTCTGCTCGTCCTGGCGGGACTGTACATCGGCGTGTTCACGAAGCTTCGCCGGGGCTTCTGGTTTGCCTTCCCCGGCACGGTCCTCGTGGTGATGACCGTCTTCTTCCTGGCCGGTTTCAACGGTACGGCCTACTATCCTTCCCTGACCGACCTCCAGAGCTCCCTGACCATCCGGAACAGTTCCTCCAGCTACTTCACGTTGAAGGTGATGTCCTGGGTCTCCCTCCTCATTCCGTTTGTCGTGGCCTATATCGCCTTTGCCTGGCGCGCGATGGACCATCGGAAGATTACTCGGGAAGAGATTGAGAAAACAAGGCACAAATACTAGATTCCATAAATCTATTGCTATATTTGCACGATAACCGCAAATAACTGACACGAAACGATGACCGAAACCTTCCTGCAGAACTACGGGTGGGTGCTTGTATCCCTGCTCGGCGGACTGCTGGTCGCCTTGATGTTCGTGATGGGCGCCAATCTTCTGTTGGGTAGTGTGAACCTGGACCTGCTCCGGAAGCGGGCGGTCTTCAAGGCTGCAGGCCGCAAATGCGGATATGCCTTCCTCGCCCTCCTGGCTTTCGGAATCACGTTGTTTCTCGCTTTCCCGGTGTTCTTCCATACCGTCTTCGATAGCGGTTGCCGGGTGTGGATGGTCCTCGTGGCCGCCTTTGCCGCCCAATGGACCTCCTATGCCATCTGCTGCTGGACCGACGGGAAGCTGCTGGGCAGTGCGGGATACCGCATTCTCCTGATGGTGATCGGCTTCCTGGCTCCGTTCTTCCTGGGGACGACCATCGGCACCTTCTTCACCGGCGCCGAGTTCACCGTGGACCGGTCGGTCACTCCTGCGGAGGGCCTCTGGAACGGCCCCTGGCACGGCCTGGAAATGCTCCGCCATCCACAGGCGGTTCTCCTGGGCCTTGTCCACGTGTGCCTGTCCTTCCTGCTCGGCGCCCTGTACGTCATCCGCGTCGTGGACGACCATGCCGTCCGGAAGCAGATGCGCCGCACCGTCCATATCCTGTCGGTCCCGCTCCTGGTCCTGTCCGTCGTCTGGGTCGTCTTCCTGATGCTGCGCGAGGGTTTCTCCGTGAATTCCGACGGAGTCGTGTCGATGGAAAAGTACAAGTACCTCATGACCGTCCTGCATTACCGTCCGGTACAGGTGATGTTCATCCTGGGCGCCCTCCTCTTCGCCGGAGGCCTGTATTTCGGCGTCTTTACGAAGTCCCGCCGGAAAGGGTTCTGGCTCACCGCTGCCGGCTCCGTCATCGTGGTGATGGGCATCTTCTTCCTCGCCGGCTTCAACGGTACGGCCTACTTCCCGTCCCTCACTGACCTCCAGAGCTCCCTGACCATCCAGAACAGTTCCGCCGATTTCGGGACCCTGGAGTTGCTGTCCTGGGTCTCCCCGATCATCCCGGTAGCGGTCATCGGCCTCGGCTGGCTCTGGCACCGGACCGACCATAAAAAGAAGATCACGGTGCGCCGGATGCTGCGCGAAGAAGGCCGGCGATAAGCTTTCGATTCCAAAGAAAGTTTTAAAAAATCGTTCATTTTCCTTAAAAAATCGTATCTTTGCGCTTCGTGTACGCGCCTTAAACCGCCAATCCGGTTACGAATCGACAGATTTTCAACCGTTTTGGAAGTTTAGGCGCGTGCATGATACAGGGGAAATGAGTACAAGAATACTTATACCAACCAAACCATTTTTTTATTTAACCAAACAGCACATGAAGAATCTGTTCATCAGACTTTCCCTCGTGGCCGCCCTCCTTGCAACCGGACTCATGTCCTATGCACAGACGACCGTCAAGGGTACTGTGAAGGATGCGGCCGGCAACGGCGTTGTCGGCGCATCTGTCTTTGTGCAGGGAACCCATAACGGCACAGTTGCCGACCTGGACGGTTCCTACACCCTCACCAATGCCAACGTGGGAGACAAGATCGAGTTCTCCTGCATCGGCTATGCCTCTCAGGTCATCACCTGGAACGGTGGTACGCTGAACGTCGTCCTCGACGAGGACTCTGAAATGCTGGAAGGCACCGTCGTTACCGCCCTCGGTATCCGCAAGGATGAGAAGAAGGTCGGTTACGCCGTGAGTTCCATCTCCGCCGAGACCCTGAACAACACCGTCGCCCCGTCCCTGGGTTCCGCCCTCTACGGCAAGGCCTCCGGTGTCCGCATCAGCACCGCTCCCGGTGGCGCCACGGGCGCTATCTCCATCCAGGTCCGCGGTCTTTCCTCCATCACCGGTTCCAACCAGCCGCTCATCGTCGTGGACGGCGTTCCGATCCGCAACGGCGAAGCCAACAACGGCGACTACTGGTCCATGCAGCGCATCCAGTCCAACGGCCTGACCGACATCAACGTGGAGGATATCGAGAACCTCACCATCCTGAAGGGCGCTTCCGCGACCTCCCTCTATGGTTCCGAAGGCGCTAACGGTGTCGTCCTCATCACCATGAAGCAGGGCAAGCGCAACAGCGGTGTCCATGTCGAGTTCGGCGCTTCCGTGCAGGGTGACTTCGTCGCCTACATGCCGAAGTACCAGACCACCTACGGTCCCGGCGCCCGCAACGGCGCGTGGGCTTCCAACGGCTACACCGACGAAGGTTTCTACTATCGTGACGACAAGAACGGCAACAAGGTCCTCGGTGTCCCGTCCGCTACCGCTTACTTCGGCGCGAAGTACGACGGTCGCGACGTGTACTACTTCGACGGTACCATGCGCAAGTTCAACCCGATCAACGCCAACCCTTGGAGCGACCTGTTCCGCACCGGTCTCACCCAGCAGTACAACATGGCTGTCACCGCCGGTACAGACAAGGGCAGCATGCGTTTCTCCTACACGTTCTTCGACAATATGCCCAACCAGTACAATTCTCACCTGGGCAAGCATAACTTCGCGCTCTCCGGCAGCCAGAACCTCAGCGCCAACGGCGCCCTGAAGCTCGGCTACTCCATCAACTACATGAACCAGAACGTGAAGAACCGTCCTTACCGTATCTCCCGTCTGACCAACAACTTCTCCGGTATGTTCGGTGCCTTCGACGACGTGGCCTACGTCCGGGAGCACACCATCACCGCCGCCGGTTACCAGAACCGTAACTACAATAGCAGCACGCACGAGAATCCGGCCGAGGGCTGGGCTTACGGCCTCTCCTTCGGTTCCATCGTGGACGAGTACCTGTGGAACATCCTGGCCCGCACGCAGCTGGAGAACAACCAGCGCCTCATCGCCAGCGTGACCCCCAGCTGGGAGATCGTCAAGGGCCTCACCCTGAAGGGCAACATCGCGACCGACTACACCGGCCAGAAGATCGAGAACATGGATCCCACCAAGACCTCCAACGCTTTCGGCAGCTATTCCGGCGGTTACAGCGTGTCCAACAACACTTACACCACCATCTACGGTGATGCGATGCTCACCTACAGCACCCAGATCACCGACAAGTTCGGCCTGGACGCCGTCGTCGGCTACTCCGCCCGCAACGAGCAGATGCTCAACTCCTCCGCCAACACGGAGGGCGGTCTTACCGTGGAGAACTGGTTCCACCTGAACGCCGGCGCCAACACGCCGAAGGGTAACATGGGTAAGTCCGAGTTCCTCAAGCAGGCAGTCTTCGGCACCCTGTCCCTTTCCTATGACAACTGGGCTTTCCTCGAGGGTACGATCCGCAACGAGACCGTGTCTTCCCTGAAGACCCCGAACAACTCCTACTGGTATCCGTCCGTGAACGGTTCCATCGTCTTCTCCGAGCTGTTCGACATGCCGGCCGCCGTGGATTTCTTCAAGGGCCGCCTGTCCTACGGTGTCGTGGGTAACGCTCCCGCCGCCTACACCGCCGCGATGACCTACACCCAGAAGTCCTTCACCATCGACAGCCAGAACTACACCTACAACAAGATGGAGACGGGCCTGAACAACGACGCGCTCCGTCCTGAGACGACCTACGAGTTCGAGGCCGGTCTCGAGGGCAAGTTCTTCAAGAACCGCCTCGGTTTCGACCTCTCCTTCTACAACAAGAACATCAAGGACCAGATCCTGCAGACCACGGCCCCGATGTCAGCCGGCGGTTCCTCCATCTGGATGAATGTCGGTGAGCTCAACAACAAGGGTGTCGAGTTCAACGCCTACGCCACCGTCGTCGAGAACCGCGACTGGAGAGTCGACATCTCCGGCAACGTGGCCTGGAACACCAGCAAGGTGGTCAAGCTCGCTGACGGTCTCGACCGCCTGCAGCACCGCAGCCTGGATGGCGGCGCCGTCTATCTGTACTCCGACGTGGGCCAGAAGATGGGCGACCTCTATGCCTATGCCCCGCTGACCAACGACAAGGGCCAGGTCATCGTCTACTCCACCCTCGGCGATCCGCTCGGCGACGGCTTTGCCAAGCTGACCCCGGAGCCCGTGAAGGTGGGCAACGCCCTTCCTGACCTGATCGGCGGCTTCTCCTTCTCCGTGAGCTACAAGCGCCTCACCCTGGACGCCAACTTCAACTACCAGATCGGCGGTGACGTGGTCAATACCCCTTATGAGTACATGATGGGCCGCGGTACCCTCGAGGATTCCATGAAGTATCGTGACGAGGCCCACGGCGGTCTGGCCTACTACTTCGACGCCAACGGCTTCTGCGTTCCTGCGAACCACTCCGACGCCGCCGGTCCTGCCGGCCAGAAGATCTGGCACAACGGTATGATCGTGGAAGGTGTCAAGGAAGACGGTTCCGTGAACGACCAGATCATCAGCTCCGATGTCTGGTACAACTGGACCTACAACTGGGGTGTCGGCGATCCGACCTACTACTCCCATGCGATCTTCAAGAACACCTACCTGAAGTGCCGCGAACTCACCCTCACCTACGCCCTGCCCGAGAGCCTGACCAAGGGCTGGTGCAGCGGCCTCAAGGTGTCCGTGTTCGCCCGCAACCCGTTCTACATCTACAAGAACCTCCCGATCTGGGATGCCGAGGCTTCCGACTCCACCGGTTGGACCAACCAGGCCTTCCTCGAGGGTTCCACCAATGCGACCCGCACGTTCGGCTTCTCGCTCCGTGCCAACTTCTAACCGATCGTGAACTTTTAAAGGATAATGACAATGAAAAAGATATTTGCACTGACGCTTGGTATCACGGTCCTGATGTCCCTGTTCTCCTGCTCCAAGGAAGACTTTGACAGCAAATACTATAATCCGTCCAAGACGACGACCGTCACTTGCGACAAGCTCCTCTCCGGTGTCCTGTATGTGGGATGCGAACAGTACAAGAGCTTCGGCTACAATACGTACTGGCGTCTTTATACCTGGGAGGGTTTCTTCGCCCAGCTGACCCAGCAGAGAGGTTTCAACAACAACTCCGGCGGCGTGTACTTCATCCAGGACGGTTGGGCGACCGACCGTTGGAACAACTTCTATGAGACGCTGGCCCAGTTCCGTCTCCTGCAGGACGCCTATGAGAAGAGCTCCGACCAGGAAACTGACGGAATCTTCGTCGCCTGCGCCGAGGTGTTCGTCCTCGACCAGCTCTCCCAGCTGGTGGACGTCTTCGGTCCTGTGCCTTATTCCAAGGCCGGTTACCTGGGCATCACCGGTGACCTCTCCTCCTCCTATCCTGCTTATGACAATGACGAGGAACTGTACAGCATGATGCTGGACCGTCTCGGAGAGCTCTACAACACCATCAACGGCTATGCTGCCAGCCCCAGCGCCATCGTCTCCGCCAAGATGAAGGCCCAGGATTTCCTGAACAAGGGTGACCTGGACAAGTGGCTCCGCTATGCCAACTCCCTGCGCCTGCGCCTCGCGACCCATGTCGCCGCCCAGGGCAGCCTGACCGGCAAGGCCAAGACCGTCATCGCCGAATGCGCCGGCCGCAAACTGGCCGACTCCATGGAGAACGGCATCTTCGGTGCGGTCGATGTCCTCACCAACAACTCCGGCATGTTCTGGGAGTGGTACCGCGACGGCTTCGCCGGTGACGGCAAGAACGTGACGGCTTCCCAGAAGCTCATCGACGCCATGCAGATCACGGGCAGCGACGACCCGCGCCTGAAGGTCATCTACAACCCGAACGCCGCCGGCAAGTTCGTCGGCAAGCACGTGGGTGAGAAGAAGGCCGACCAGGACGCCGCCGACACCAAGGGCTGGAGCGACCGCGTGTATGCGACCCTCGACTCCGTGACCTTCATGACCAACAGCTGCATGAAGAACCCGGTGGTCTCCCCGGCCGAGACCTGGTTCCTCCTCGCCGAGGCCCGTCAGGCCTACGGTCTGAGCGGCAGCGCCGAGCAGGCGTTCAAGAACGGTGTCAAGCAGTCCATCCTCGAATGGTACGACCGCAACATGACCAGCAAGGCCCACAACATGAACCCGTTCACGCACTTCAAGGCCACGGAGGTTCCTTCCGATTCCGAGATCGAGGCTTACGCCAGCGCCGTCTGGGGCAAGTACAGCAACAAGCTCGAGGCCATCATGACCCAGAAGTGGGTCCACATGGGCCTGATGAACGCGCACGAGTCCTGGACTGATATCCGCCGTACCGGCTTCCCGGCCCTGACCTATCCGGAGGATTCCCAGTCCCAGACCAACCGGACCATCATCCAGCGCGTCCTCTATCCGATCGTGGAGAAGACCAACAACAAGGCCAACTACGAGGCCAACACCCTCAAGGATGACAACAGCACCGTCCTCTTCTGGGCGAAGGAGCTGAAGTAATTCCTCATCGCATAAAAGAATTCGGGCGACCCATCCGGGCCGCCCGATTTCGTTATCAGAGGGAAGTCATTACTTGCCGGAACCCCATTGCGGGGCGTTCTTGTCCTGCCACAGGCGCTCGGTGTTGAGCACGGTGGTGGTGGCGAAGCCCATGCCGGACTGGTTCTTGCCCGGCGTCAGGCCCTGTTCCTTCAGGCTCTCCATGCGGATGTCGTGCATGATGTCGGTCGGAGCCGGCTCGGAGAACTCGAAGCGGCGCGGGATGGCCGCGAGCTCCGCCTTCTGGAACTTCACGAACGGAAGATAATCGGATCCCACCTTCGGGTAACCGGAGCGGCGGGCCGTGACGTACATCTCGTCCGCGAGCATCGTGAAGTTCATCAGCTGCTGGAGATAGATCTTCTCCATGGAGCCGTCCCACTTCACGGCGTCGGTCGCGAGCATGGCCTCGATTTCGCCGTCCTTCAGCTCGATGCTCTCTTCAAGCGGGTCGTAGCCGTAGGTGGTACCGTAGTACGGAATCTTGTTCTTGCCGGCGACCTTGTCCCATTCCTGGACGGAGAGGGTCACGCCGCGCTCGTAGTAGTTCTGCGCGGAGCCGGTGCTGATGACGCCCAGCTGACGCAGCTCGGCCAGGTACAGGTTGGTCTCACCGGCGCCGAGGTACATGCCCCACCAGGGAACGTCATCGTTGTCACGGATGGTCGGACCGCCGGGGACGGTCGGGAGCGTGAAGTCCACGCGGCCGCGGATCATCTCTTCGGTCAGGGAGGAGAAGATGCTGTAGGACTTCTTCGCCTCGCCCACGGTGAGCTGGTAACGGTCGGTGTAGTCGAAGTAGATGCCCTTCATGGCTTCGTACTCATCGGACATCTCCCACACGACGGGACGACCCTGATAGCGGTTCCAAGGCTCGCCGAGCTTGTAGGACTCGAAGTTGCCGTCGGCGTCCAGGTTGATGTTCTCCTGCACGAACGGAGGGAGATTGTCGTAGAGGCCCTCGGTGATGAACTCCTGGATGATCTTGGAGTTGAAACCGTTCTTGGTGTAGAAGAAGCGCACGCGCGGGTCGCGGGAATCGATCATGAAGTCGATCACGTTCTGGCTGGCGCCCATCATGGAGACGGAGTTGCCGGTCTGGTAGGCGAGGTCCCCGCCCGTTCCGGCATCTGCCTTGTGGAAGATGAAGGCGTCATCGACGCTGTCGATGTAACCGGCGCTGTTGGAGAGCACGCCCTGGGCGATCTGCCCGGCCTTGGCGGAGTTGTTCGCCAGGAGGCGGACGGCGACCTTCAGCTTGAGGGTGTTCGCGAGCTTGGCCCACTTCTTCATGTCACCGTTGTAGATGATGTCCTGCTTCGCGACGACGACCTGGGTGTCATCCTGGAAGATCTTGATGTACTCGTCCAGTTCCTCGACGAAGAGGTCGAACAGGTCCTCGACGTGGTCGTACTTCGGGGTCAGCGGACCGCCGTAGCGGTACTTGGAGGCCTCGGTGTACTGGATGTCGCCGGTGATGTCGATGGCGTAGATGGCGCCGTAGACGGCCAGGACACCGCACATCGCGGCATAGGCCTTGGCATCCTGGCGGTCGTTCGCCTCGATGAAGCTTTCGATGTCGTTCTTGTAGGAGAGCATCGTGATGTAGCCGGTCTGGCGGTGCACCACGCTGGCGTCCATGCCGTAGGAACCCTCGGAGAAGACACCGGAGTTGCCCATCTGGGTCCACCGGTAGTAGTAACTCTGGTTATAGAACCAGAAGAGATAGTCGTTGATCTCGAACAGCGTCATCGCGCGGGTGGCCAGGAAGGACGGCTCGGCCGTGGTCACGGCGTCCGGCTTCATGTTCAGCTCGGCGAACTTGTCACGGCAGGAGGTCAGGCCCACCACCGCGAACAGGGACAATGCAATGAATATTTTGGTAGCTTTCATGGTACTTTCCCGGATTAGAATCTTGCGTTGATGGTGAAGGTGAAGTACGTGGTCACGCCCTGGAGGTTACGGATACGGAACTCGGCGGCGGCAGTCCCGCGGACGGCTTCCGGATTCTCCTTGTTGGGCAGGGAATTCATGAGGTAGCCCAGGTTGTGGGCGTTGGCCTGCAGGGTGACACCCTGGCACTTGACGGCGTTGGCCCACTTGTCGGGAATCGCCCAGGAGACGGAGAGGTCACGGAAGGCGATGTAGTTGAGCTTCGTGAACCAGGAGTCACGCAGGGTGAAGTTGCTCCAGCTGTGAGTGAAATAGGTCCAGGAGGAAGCGTGGCAGGGATCCACACCACCCTTTTCGTACACCTCGCGGAAGGTCTCGCCGGTGCCCCACTGGCCCTCGCCGACCACGTAAGGATCGCCGCTGGGCTGCGGGATTTTGGTTCCCGCCGGGAAGATACCCTCGGGGATGACACCGTCGTCATAGGAGATGCCGTCCCAGCGGGAGGTGTAGCTGATACCGCCGTGAGCGGCGTCGGCACCTTCGAGGGCGGTATACATGTAACCGTAGGCGGTACCGTAGTGGGCCGGGTAGGAGGCCACGTAGCCGCCGAAGCGGGCGTCGAAGGAAGCGCGGATCTGGAAGCGCTTGAAGCGGAGGCCGGTGTTGATGGAACCGAGGAAGTCCGGGACGGAGTTGCCCACTTCCTCCACCTTGCCGCTGCGGCGGTACAGGGTCGTACCGTAGTTGGACTGCCAGTTGTAGAGGACCGGGAGGCCGGAACCGCCGGTGATGTTGCCGTCCTCGTCGTAGGTGTAGTCCTTCAGCGGAGCGGCGTCGGACATCAGGATACCGTAGGTGCCGCCCACCTTGGCGACGGAACCGACGCGGTAGTTACCATAGTCGGCATCGCCCTGGAGCTTGATGTAGTTCGCGACGAGGTCGGAAAGCTCGATGATCTTGGACCAGTTCTTCGTCCAGGTGAAGTTGAGGTCCCAGGCGAAGTTGCGGGTCTCGATCGGGGTGGTGTTGAGCGCCACCTCGAAGCCCATGTTCTGGATGTTACCGGCATTGATGAATGCGCTGGAGACGCCGGAGGCGCCCGGCAGCGTCACGCTCATGATCTGGTCGCGGGTGTTCTCCTTGTAGAAGGTGGCGTCCAGGCCGAGGCGGTTGTTCAGCACGCGGAAGTCTGTACCGAGTTCCCAGGAGGTCTTGCGCTCAGGACGCAGGTTCTGGTCGTAGACGGACCCCGGAATGCTCATGTAGTTGGTACCGGACTCGCTGTCATGCAGGAAGTTGCTGATGGAGTAGGCCGTATTGATGGTGTACGGGCTGGTGTCGTTACCGACCTGGGCGATGGAAGCGCGGAGTTTCCAGAAGGAGATGGCCTTGGGCATGTCGAACGTCTCGTGGATCAGCCAGGAGGCGCTGAAGGACGGATAGAAGTAGGAATAGTTACCGTGCTTGTCGGCATACACGAGGGCGGAGGACCAGTCGTTACGGGCGGTCGCTTCCAGGAAGAGGAGGTCGCGGAAGGAAGCGGTGAACTGACCCGCGAGGGAGAGCATGCGCTTGGTGCCGCTGACGGAACCGGAACCCTTGACGGGGTTCTTGGAGTTGGACAGGAAGTAGCGGTTCGGGACCACGAGGCCGCCGTCGGTCCAGGCTGCGGTCGCCTCCTGATAGTTGTTGAAGTATTCACCGCGGATGAAACCGCCCAGCTGCCAGTCTTCGTTCACGTGGAAGTCGAACAGGAAGTTGGTGTTCAGGTTCGTCTGCTCCTGGGTGCTGTTCTCGAGGCGGTAGCCACCGCCGCCGCCGGCATTCGCATAGCTGGAATCCGGGGTCTTCTGCTCCCTGCGGGTGTAGTAGTAGTTGTAGCTGCCGTCGGTGACCCACTTGAGCCAGGGGGCGAGCTGGATGGTGACCTTCAGGTTCGGACGGACCACGGTCTCCTTCTGGACGGTCTCGTTCTCCCAAATGCTCCACCACACGCCGCGGCCGGGGATGCTGCCCCACTTGTCGCCGTGGGCGGTGCTGGCGATACCGCCGTGGTCGCCCTTGTACTTGTCGCGGAAGTACTTGGCGTCATAGGTGCGGTCGAATTCGCCTTCGCCGATGAACTGCGAGCCGATGTTCGGCTGGGCGTTGCGGGGCTCGGAGTTCGTGAAGGTCACGGAGCTCTCCACCTCGATGGCGTCGTTCAGCTTGTGGCTGGCCTTGAGCAGGGTGCTGAAGCGGTTGAAGCTGTTGTTCGGGAGGGTACCGGTGGAATACTTCTCGGAGATGGAAGCATAGATGGAGCTGCGGTCGTTGCCGCCGGAGAGGGTGATGTTGGTGTTCGTGTTGAAGCCGGCGTTGAACGCGTCCACGAAGTTGTTCTCCTTCGCCTGGAACGGAACGAGGTTGCCGTCCACCCACTCGACCTGGTCATAGGCGTCGAAGCGGGCGCCAAAGGACATGCCGAAGCCGGCGATGTCGCGGTAGATCTTCAGCAGGGAAGGAACCGTTCCCTCATGGCCGTCGGCCCACACATTCATGCGGTGGACATCCCAGCGGGACTCGCAGTCGAAGTACTGGCCATAGCCGGCGGGATAACCCTCGGAGAAGACGTTCTGGAACTTCGGACCGGAGGTCACCTTGTCGATACCGATGGTCTGCGTCACGGAGACGCCGAGGCCGTGGGAGCCCTTGCCGCTCTTGGTGGTGATGATGATGGCACCGTTCAGACCGCGGGAACCGTACAGGGCCGTAGCGGCCGCACCCTTCAGGATGGACACGGACTCGAAGTCGTCCGGGTTCAGGTTCTTCAGGGAGTTACCGTAGTCCAGGTTGTCGGCATCCCAGTCAGCGGACGGGTCCACGACGTCGTTGTCGAGGATGATGCCGTCCACGACGAAGATCGGCTGGTTGTTCTTGCCGAGGGTGGAGGCGCCGCGGATGAGGATCTTGTTACGGCCGAACATACCACCGTCGGAGGCGTTGATTTCGACACCGGCGACCTTGCCCTGCAGGGCGGAAACCGGGTTGATCAGGTTCGGGTTGAGCTGGTCGCTCTTGAGTTCGGTCACCGCATAGCCCAGGGCCTTCTGGTCGCGGCGGATACCGAGGGCGGTGACGACCGTTCCCTCCAGCATCTCAGCGTCCTCGGTGAGGACCACGTTGACGGGGCCGCCCGTCCACGTGATGTTCTGGGTTGCGTAACCGATGCAGGACACGACGAGAACGTCGCCGGACTTCACGCCCGGGAGGGCGAAGGAGCCGTCCATGTCGACGATGGCGCCGTTCTGGGTCCCCTGCACGAACACGGAGGCTCCGATAACACCGTTACCGGCCGCATCCTTCACAGTTCCCCGGACCGTCGACTGCGCGAAGGCCGTCAAGCCGGCCGCCAGCAGCGCGAGCACCAGGGAAAGTCTGATAAACAGATTCTTCATGTGCGTTGGTTTTGTTGGTTAATGAAATAGGTTTGGTTATGATTTAGGTTTTAAAAATCCTGTATGGTTGCACAATCGGTTGAGTCGCCGTATTTTTGTTCCGATTTGTTGACAAATAGGAAGCAACGAAAAGTCCTATGAAGAACTTGGATTTCCCCACCTATGCGGACGCGTATTTCGACTTGCGTTACCGCTCCGGAGAGATTGCTTTCCACACGTGGAAAAGCGCCCGGTCCCATGTGCGGGGGTTCGCCCGTTTCCTCCGGGAGACGGGTCGGACCGGCTCCTTGCCCCTCTCCGAGGTGGGCCCCGGCATCCTGCAGGAATACCGGCGCCTTCTGCTCGAGGCCGGCAACCGGGCATCGACCGTCGACCGGAAGCTCCACCCGCTCCGGCTCGCCCTCCGGCGGGCGGAAGAGGAAGGGCTGGTGCGACCGGGAACGGCCGTCTGGGCCGTCCCCGCAGGCAAGGGAAAGGGATTCCTGTCGGAAGAAGGGGCAGAAGGGAACATGCCGGTCCGGTTCCTGACCGACGGGCAGATGGCTCAACTCGTCGCCTACTACCAAAAACTGCCTGAAGGGCCCCGGAAGGACTATCTGGACCTGTTCCTATTCTCCTTCCACGCCTGCGGACTGCGGATTTCGGACCTCGTCACCCTGGAGTGGAAACAGGTGGACCGGGAGAAGGGCATCCTGTCGAAGGTGCTGGTAAAAACACGGACGCGGCTGGCGATCCCGCTGTCGGCTCCGGCCCTGGAAATCCTGGACCGATGGAAACGGAAAAGGGTCAATGACCGCTTCGTCTTCGACCTGCTGCCGTCGGATTTCGTGTTCCGGGACGACGGTTCCCTGGAGAAAGCCATTGACAATCGGAACCGGACCATCCGGACCACCTTGAACGACGTGGGGCGCAAGCTGGGCTTTCCTTTCCCGCTGGGGATGCATGTCGCCCGGCACACCTTCGCCGTGAAAGCGCTCAATTCCTCCCGGCTGGACGTCCACCTGATCAGCCGCCTGCTGGGCCACTCGTCCGTGACGGTGACCGAAAAAGTCTATGCGACCTTCCTGTTGCCCACGCTGACCTCGGAAGTGCGTTCACGCCTGTCTTTTCCTGAATTCAGTCCTGGGAATGGGCCATTTTTAAAAGAAAATGACGATTTTTTATAGAAGAGTCGCGAAAATCAAGAATATTTCTTTATCTTCGCTTATTATTATGTAAAAAATAAAGAATTTAAGAATCAGTATCCTATTTGTCAACAAATAGTGTTAAATGTTAACAATTTGATTTGAATTTGCCAACATTTACGACAAACCTAAACTAACTACCTCATAATTAACCATTAACCAACTAAACCAACGCACATGAAAAATCTGTTTATCAGACTTTCCCTGGTCATCGCGTTGCTTGGGGCAGGACTTTTCTCCTACGCCCAGACAACGGTCCGGGGAACTGTGAAGGATGCGGCCGGTAACGGCGTTATCGGCGCTTCCGTCTTGGTGCAGGGTACCCAGAACGGCGCCATCGTCGACATGGACGGCTCCTTCGCCCTCCCGGGCGTGAAGTCCGGCGACGTCCTCGTCGTGTCCTGCATCGGTTACGCCTCCCAGACTGTCACGTGGACGGGTGGTCCCGTCAACGTGGTCCTCGCCGAAGACGCCGAGATGCTGGAGGGAACCGTGGTCACCGCTCTCGGTATCCGCCGTGACCAGAAGGCCGTCGGCTATGCCGTTACCGAACTTAAAAGCGACCAGTTGAACCCGAACCTGATCAACCCGGTCTCCGCCCTGCAGGGTAAAGTCGCCGGTGTCGAGATCAACCAGTCCGATGGTGGTATGTTCGGCCGCAACAAGATCCTCATCCGTGGCGCCTCTACCCTCGGCAAGAACAACCAGCCGATCTTCGTCGTGGACGGCATCATCCTCGACAACGATGTCGTGGACCCGTCCGCCGACTGGGACTCTAACAACCTGGACTATGGTAACCAGTTGAAAAACCTGAACCCGGACGACTTCGAGTCCGTGTCCATCCTGAAGGGTGCGGCCGCTACGGCCCTGTACGGCTCCCGCGGTCTGAACGGCGCCATCATCATCACCACCAAGAGCGGCAAGGGCTCCCGCGGTCTCGGCGTTTCCGTGACCCAGACTTTCGGCTTCGACAAGGTGACCTCCGGCCCGGACTTCCAGAACGTGTTCATGGAAGGTCTTTGGGCCCAGTATTGCCAGTATGAGGAAACCACGCCCGGTGATCCCCACCATGCCCAGATTTGGGCGGACGGCCAGGAAGGTAAGGTTCCTTCCCTGCTCAAGCTGTACCGTGATTATGATTGCACGGGTGTTGCTTATGGCTGGCGTTTCGACGAGTATGACAAGGTGGAATGGTACGACGGCAACCTGATCGATTCCAAGGCCTTTGAGAACAACTTCGTGGATGCCTACAACACGGGCTTCAACACCAACACGAACATCACCCTTTCCGGTGGTAACGAGCGCAGCTCCATCTACGCTTCCCTGTCCGAGAAGTACTCCACCGGTACCCTCCCGAACAACAGTTTCAACCGTTTCAGCACCCTCCTCAAGGCCAGCCACAAACTGAACGACTACATCGAGGTGGAAGGCTCCGTGAACTTCACGAACTCCGAGCCGCGCAACGCGCAGCCGAACATCGGTGAGAACTTCATCAGCGGTACTTGGGACCGTACTTACGACGCCAAGTATTTCCGCGACAAGTACAAGGGCGACCATGGCGGTCTGGCTGATTCCGGTCATGGCGACAAGTGGGGCAACATCCCCGGCCGCGGCGTTTGGTGGAGCATCTGGGAGAACGAAACCTTCCAGAAGGAAACAGTCGTCCGTCCGAACCTGAAACTCACCGTCCAGCTCGCCCCTTGGCTCAAGTGGGTCACTGACGGAAGCTTCAACTACTACTACACTCGTTTTGAGGAGAAGCGTCCGGATTCCAGCTATGCCAATGCCGGCAGCGGTGGCTATTACGGCATGTCCGAGACGACCCGCGAGCAGACCAACCTGAATACCAACCTCATTTTCGACTTCCGTCCGAACGAGGATTGGCAGTTCGGCGGCTTTCTCCGCGGTGAGTATTTCAACAATTTCGTCTTCGGCGTAAGCACGCATACCAACAGCGGCCTCATCGTTCCGAACCGTTACTTCATCTCGAACTCCAGGGGTACCGTCTCCGGTTCCGGCAACATCAGCGGCACCAAGACCATGCTTTCCCTGGTCGGCCAGGCGACGGCTTCCTACCGCGACCTTCTCTTCCTGGAAGTCACCGGACGTAACGACTGGACCTCCGCCCTCGTCTACACCGACGGTCACGGTAACTATTCCTACTTCTACCCGTCCTTCAGCGCCTCCTGGCTACTGCACGAGACCTTCAACCTTCCCAAGGCGATTTCTTTCTGGAAGCTCCGCGCCTCCATCGCCCAGGTCGGTAACGACACCGAGCCGTACAAGATCAACACGGCCTACGAAGTGAAGCAGTTGAAGAACAATGGCAGCGACAAGTACTACATGGACATCCCCGGTTCTGTCTATGACCAGAACCTGAAGCCGGAACGCAAGACCTCCTGGGAACTGGGTACCGACTTCCGCGTGCTCCAGAATCGTATCGGCCTGGACTTCACCTTCTACAAGGAGAACACCCGCGACCAGATCATGAGTGTTTCCCTGCCGGGCGCTTCCGGCGTCAGCAGCGCGTTCATCAATGCCGGTAATATCCAGAACATGGGCTTCGAGGTTGCCCTCAACACAACACCGGTCGAGACCCGCAACTTCGCGTGGGACGTCAACTTCACCTGGACGAAGAACTATTCCAAGATCGTGGAACTGAGCGACCTCGTCGCGAACTACATCAAGCTCCAGGGCGATCCGGACTATGGTAACTACCGCATCGGTTCCGTCGCCAAGGTGGGCGGCACCTATGGTATGCTGATGTCCGATGCCATGCCTCAGAAGGACTATACGTACGATGAGGAAGGCAACATCACCGGCGGCTCCGGTCTCACGGTCCTTGGTTATGCGAACAACGTGGCTTACAACACTCCTTTCATCCGCCGTTCTGGCAAGGTGGAGGAGATTGGCAACTCCGTGCCCGACTTCCTCGGTTCCATGAACACCGGCATCCGCTACAAGAGATTCACCGTGCGTGCTTCCTTTGACGCCCGCTTCGGTGGTTATGTGGCCTCCTATCCCTCCCACTACGGTGTCGCTTACGGTTATCTTGCCCAGGCCCTTCGCGGTGCCGATGCCGCCCATGGCGGTGTCACCTTCACCTCCCGCTGGGATGGCAAGACCTATGACGATGGCGTGATTCCTGAGGGTATCTTCAAAACCGGCACTAACATCCCGCAGCCGGATGGTACCACCTATACCGTCGGCACCGGCCAGTACTCCACGGGTGAAACCTTCAAGGAGCTGATGGACAAGGACAAGATTGAGCCCACGCACCAGTCTGGCTGGAACTACCTGACCCACAACTGGGGCAATGGTATCATCGACGATACCTGGTTCACCAAGTTGAACTACATCGCCTTCCGTGACCTTTCCGTCGCTTGGGCCATTCCTGACAGTTGGGCCCGCGCCGTCAAGTGCCAGGGGGTCACTTTCCAGGCCAACGCCCACAACTTGGGCTACCTTCTGAACACCATGCCGAACCACGAGAATCCGGAATCCGTCCGTGGTACCGCAGCCTCTGAGTTCCGCGTGCGTAACCTCCAGGGCGTGACGACCTACTTCACCTTCACGATCAATGCTAAGTTCTAAAAAGGGAAATACCATGAAAGCAAATAGAATACTGATTGCCCTCTCCCTTCTCACCGTTGTCGGCCTGACTTCCTGCCGGAAAGAGTTCGCGCAGCTCAACATGAAACCGGATGCGGTGACAACCGCCGAGCCTTCTTACCTGGCGACGCGCGCCATGACGCTTTTCGAGGCGAATGACTACCTATACTGGTTCTACAACCAGACGCTCTATACCCGTTGGAGCCAGATGGGCGCTTCCGGCGCATTCAGCGATGCGTCTTACGGCCATGGCGCCGTGCACTGGCAGAACAGCCATATCAACATGCTAACCTACCGCAACGACATCAACAAGTACATCGAGGATTTCAATCATCCCGAGATGAAGGCGTATGCCGCCATGGTGGGTGTCCTCGCGGTCTATGGCGGTATCTATGCCAGCGACATCAACGGTGACATCCAGTACACCGAGGCCGGCCAGTACCGCAATGGCGGTCCTCTGACCCCGAAGTACGATACGGTGGAAGAACTGTATAATGTCTGGGTCGAAGAACTGGACGAGTATATCAAGATCTTCCAGGACGACTCCCAGGTGGTATCTGCCGGGCAGGACATCATCTACAACGGAAACATGGACAAGTGGGCGAAGCTCGCCAACTCCCTGAAGTTGAAGATCGCCGTCCGTCTGTACAATAACAACGCCTCCAAGGCTGGTGAAATCGCCAAGGCGGTGGTCGGTTCTTCTGTCGGTTACATCAACAGCCTGGAAGATGCCTTCATTTTCCACAAGGCGGATGCCTCCACCGGTGGTGACATGGCCTACCAGACGAACAATGACGTCGGTGGGTGGATGTCCTCTGCCAGCGGCAACGTCATCAACTTCATGCGGGCCGGATTCGATCCGCGCGTCCGTTTCTTCTACAACAAGAATTCCTACAACTCCGAGATCGTCAAGGAGTTCATCAAGGAAGGCAAGTTCGAGGACCTGCCCGGTCATATCCGGGAGAGTGTCGTCCTGGATGGAGACGGCAACTTCGTGTCTTGGAAGGAAGGCGCCGGCGAGCCTTGGGTCCGTTACTACGGCTATCCTGTCGTGGAATACGATTCTGCGGAGTACAAGGCCTATGAAGGGGAGTTCTTCAATGTCAACGGTACCCGTTACCAGCTGAAGATCGGCGACGCCAACAAGAGCTACGGTTCCGGTGTTTGCGGTTTCAGTGAGGAGATGGTCCGCGGCCGCGTGGACTTCACGCTCCCGACCATCCCCGGCGGTCCTTCCATCCGCGACACCGAGGACGTTCCTTGGTGGGGCATGTACATGGGTGCCGGTGAGACGAACCTCTACCTGGCCGAATTCGCTCAGTTGGGCGTCATCTCCGGCAGCGCAAAGTCCTTCTATGAGCGTGGCGTGACCCTCTCCGTCCAGGAGTGGGATTACATCGCCGGCAAGAACAAGATCCCTTACTATGGCACCAACTACGGCTATGCTGCCGATGAGGCCAGCATCGAGCTGAAGGACGGCGAGATCGAGAAGATGCTCGCTACCGATGCCGTGAAGTGGGACGGTTCCATCGAGAAGATATACCTTCAGCAGCTGATGAACTTCACGATGCTCCCGATCGAGCAGTTCGTGACGGCCCGCCGTTCCGGTTATCCGAAGATCGGCTCCAGCCTGCTTCCGTTCGTGAAGTTCAGCAAGATCGCCTTGGAGGCCATTCCGCGCCGTTTCGAGTTCACCGAGCCGCTGAAGACCGACATCATGTACGAGATCCGCAAGGCTGATCTGGAGGCCCAGGGCTTCACCACGGGCAGCAGTCAGTCCGGCATCGGCTTCGCCTCTGGCACCGTGCTCAACACCGAGCGCCTGTGGCAGGACAAGAACGCCCCGCAGTGGGGTTCCGGAAAGTAGTCCGCTGGCTTGATTTTTGATAGAAAGGCGGGGGGTGTCATTGGGACACCGCCCCGCTTTTTATTGCTTATGAAACGCTTTATCATTACCCTGATAGCCCTTGTATCCGTCCTCCTGCCGGTCTCGGCCCAGAGCCAGAAGCAGGAGTCGTTCCTCTTCCCCGATTTCGTCCGGGGTCATCTGGTGTTCGCCAACGGCACCTCCGCCGACGCGGAAGTGGACTTCGACACCATCCGCCAGACGCTGTACTACATCCGGGGGAATGACGTCATGGAACTGACGAACCTGCAGGACCTGCGCACGCTCACGATCGGGGACCGGACGTTCGTCATGCACGACGGGCTCCTGTGCGAAGTCTATGACCTCCAGGGGAACAAGGTCCTGGTAAACTGGAAGTTCCGGAACGTGAACAAGGGTTCCAAGGGCGCGATGGGCGCCACCACGCAGAACCGGGTGGACGTCCTCTGGACGGCCGGGAGCCATGCCACGGCGGACGACCGCACCGGCGAGCATTCGCTGGACATCTGGTCCATCCGCTGCGAGAACACCTATTTCCTCACGGTGGACGGCCAGGATTACAAGGCCAAGAAGCTCAAGGACCTGTACAAGGCCTTCCCGGCCCAGGCGCCGGCGCTCAAGGCCTATGCCAAGGAGAACCGCCTGCTGATGACTTCCGCGGAGGACTCCTTCAAGCTCTTTTCCGAACTCTTCCGCCTGCTCAGCGAATAAAGAAACAATCACGACTGATCTATGAAACGCCTTTTCACCTTTGTCGTCCTGTGTCTGATTCCGACCCTGGCGATGTCCCATGCCTGTCAGCCCAAGGATGACGGCCACCCTGAATATCGGGAGAATCCGGAGAACCCGGAAAAAAAGCCCAAGCCCGATCCGTTCAAGGCGGACTTGACTACGCTCGAGGGGCAGTGGCGGGATTCCGTCCACACCGCGCTCTCGTATGCCTATCAGGATGAAGTCCTCAAGATCGGCCAGTACAAGATGCCCATCTGGTGGAAAGTCTTTGGCAACAAGCCCGCGGACGGGCGCTCCCTGTACATTTCCCTGCATGGTGGCGGCGGTGCTCCGGCATCGACGAACAACCAGCAGTGGGAGAACCAGAAAAGGCTCTACGAGCCCAAGGAAGGTGTGTATCTGTGCCCCCGGGCGATCACGGATACCTGGGACCTGCATTTCCGTCCGGAATCGGACGGCTTCTATGAGCAGATCATCCAGATGGCCGTGGTGTTCCTGGACGTGAACCCCAACAAGGTGTACATCATGGGCTATTCCGCCGGTGGCGACGGTGTGTGGCGGATCGCTCCGCGCATGGCGGACCACTGGGCCGCCGCGTCCATGATGGCGGGCCACCCGGGCGACGTGTCGCTCCTGCCGCTGCGGAATCTTCCGTTCATGATCTGGTGCGGCGCCCTGGATGACGCTTATAACCGGAACAAGGAATGCGAGGCCCGCATCAAGGAGATGGATGAGCTGCAGGCGAAGGATCCGGAAGGTTACATCCACTCCGGTCACATCGTCGCAGGAAAGCCCCACTGGATGGACGGCGAGGACCGGGCCGCCGTTCCGTGGATGGCGAAATACACCCGCAACCCCTATCCGAACAAGGTGGTCTGGGTCCAGGGCGACGTCAACAAGGAATATTTCTACTGGCTGGGCGTTCCGGTCAAGGAAGCGAAGAAGGGCAGCGTCCTCTATGCCGATATCGACGGAAACACCGTCACCATCGGCAATTGCGACTATTCCTCCGTCCGGATCTATCTGAACGAGAAGATGGTGGACCTCAGCAAGCCCGTCAAGGTCGTCCACGAGGGCAAGACCCTTTTCGAGGGCAAGCTGACCCCCTCCGATGCTCTCCGCAAGAAAACCCTCTACACCCGCAACGACCTCTCCTACTCCTTCCCCTGCATGGTGGAGGTGAAACTATAGGCTGAACTTCAGGGCAATCGGCTCTGCCGCCAGCCCTTTCGGAAGTTTGACCGTCACTTTACCGTCCTTGACCACGGCCTTCACTTTCTTGCCGTTGTTGAGGACGGTTACTTTACCCTTCGGGAGGTTGCCGGTCCAGGTCAGTTCGGCCGGGAGGTTCTCGTCGTCGGGAAGGGCATAGACCGCGTAGAGCGTCTTGCCGTCCTTGGAGGCGTTGAACCAGATGTTGCCGTCGTTGTAGTGGTCCGTGATGCGGGTGCTGTAGATGGCCTCGCCGCAGCGGCGCAGCCAGGCGCCGATCTCCTGCAGGATGACGATGGCCTTGTCTTCGATGACGCCGTCCGGGGTCGGGCCCACGCCGAGCGCGAGGCAGCCGCCCTTCGCGGTGATTTCAGCCAGGGTGCCGATGACCCGGCGCGCGGTCTTGAAGCGCGGGTTCGGGGTCCATCCCCAGTCGGTGCCGAGGGTCATGCAGGACTCCCAGGGGTGCTTGAGCTGCGTCTTCGGGACGGACTGCTCCGGGGTCTGGTAGTTCTCGTTCGGGCCCTGGATGGTGCGGTCCACGCAGATGAGGCCGGGACTCACTTTCCGGGCCTGGGGCAGGACCTCGTTCAGGCCCACCTGGTCGCCGGTGATCCAGCCGCCGTCCAGCCAGAGGATGTCCAGCTTGCCGTAGCGGCCGCCGGTTAGCTCGCCCAGCTGGTTCTTCGTGAAGTCCACGTAGTTCTGCCACCAGTCGGGGTGCTGGTCCACCTTGTAGTTGATGCCTCGGCGCGGGGTGGCGTAGTAGGGGTTCCAGAACCACTCGCAGTGCCAGTCGGGCTTGGAGAAATACGCGCCGATCATGAATCCCTTCGGGCGGAAGGCGTCAAAGACGTACTTGGCGATGTCCTTCTTGGGATTGCCGGAGAAGGGACCGGCCTTGGCCACGGAGAAATCCGTATAGTCCGTGTCGAACATGCAGAAGCCGTCGTGGTGCTTGGTCGTGAAGATCATGTACTTCATGCCCGCGTCCTCGAAGACGTCGGCCCACTGCTCCGGGTTGAAGCGGACCGGGTTGAACACCTTGGACAGGCCCCAGTACCACTGCTTGTAGCCCTCGTAGGTGCTTCCTTCCGGACGGACGATCCAGTCCTCGTTGCACAGGTTCCAGGATTCCACGATGCCGGGGACGCTGTACAGGCCCCAGTGCATCAGGACGCCGAACTTGAGGTCCTGCCACTGGTCCAGCTTCTCGAGGACGGCCGGGTCGTCCGGCCAGACGTAACCGTCGGACTGTTCGTGGACAAAACTGTTCTGGGCGAAGAGGGCGGCGGCCGCCAGGAGGCCCGCCAGGGAAAGAAGGATCCGTTTCATAGTGGTCAGCATTTGGACAAATATCGGCATTTTTCCCGGAAAATTCCCTATCTTTGCCTTCCAAACTATGACAAACATGAAGAAATCGATACTCCTGGCGGCCCTCGCCGCCCTCCTCGTTTCCGTCTGCCTGGTGAGCAGCGCCCGCGGCACCCGTCCCGCGCAGGCGGTCCCGGCCGATACCTTGGTCATCAATACGACCGAACTCTGCAAGGACGTCATCGGCTATGACGGCCCCACGCCCCTCGTCATCAAGGTGGTCAATGGCGTCGTCGCCAAGGTCGAGGCGCTTCCGAACACCGAATCGCCCAGCTACTTCGAGCGCGTCATCCAGGGCGGCCTCCTGAAGGCCGTGGTGGGCAAGAAGGTGAGCGATGCCGCCAAAATGCAGCTTGACGCCGTCTCCGGCGCCACCTACAGCTCGGAGGCCGTCATCGAGAACCTCCGCGCCGGACTCGCCGAAGCGGCCCGGAAGTAATTTCATCTTTTCCCGAAAAGTTCTATCTTTGTGGAGATGGACCGGATAGCGGTCGGTCTCCACAAGTGATGAAACGTATCTTACTGCTGCTCTTGCTCTTCGCGGGCCTTTCCGCCCTCGGCCAGGAGGCCCGGGGCGACATCCCCGCCGACGTCTTCTACCTGCTGCCCGAATTCCGGCAGGGGATGGTCTATTTCTCCGACCAGGGCCCCGCCCAGGGGACGCTGAACATCTGTGCCGTGGACCAGACGCTGCGGTTCATGGACAAGGACCAGGAGCTCTCGTCCGGCGCCGACAATATCAACCGCGTCGTCGTGGACGACCTCGTCTTCGTCCGGATCGACGGTGCCTTCTACCGGCTCTATCCCATCACCGACGACCTGACGCTGGCCTTCCGGCGCGACGTGGAGATTCTCCGCGACGTCAAGACGGGCGCCTATGGGATCCAGTCCCGCACCAGTTCCATCCGGGAGGTGGGCTCGCTCCAGGCCGATGGCATGATGTACACCCTGCAGTCCTCCAAGAGCTATCCTTACAATGTGACCGAGTCCTGTTTCCTATATCAGGCCGGCGGCGTCACCCCCATCAACAAGCGCAGCCTCCGGAAGCGCTTTCCGGAGCGCAAGGGCGAGCTGGACGCCTGGCTCAAGTCCCACTCCCTCCCCAAGACCCTCGATGATACCCGTGCTCTCCTTTCCCGCCTGAACAGCGGGGAGGAACTGTGATATGAAAACAACCCTTGGCATGAAAAGAAGATTCCTGCTCCTGGCCGCCTTCGCGGCCCTGACTGTCTGCGCCGCCGCGCAGGAGGTCAAAATCGGTATGGTCAATGAAGGGACCCGGCGGTTCCTGGAGGAGGTGGATTACTCCGCCGACACCGCGTATGTCGTTTCCTTCGCCCGGGAATACCGGAAGAACCTGCACGCGACGGACTGGCCGAAGCCGGTGACGGTCGCCTGGCCGGAAGGGAACGCCGCCAAGGTGCTGGTGTCCCCGTCTCCGCTCTTCGAGGCGGCGGTCGAGGTTCCGGTCGAAGCGAATGTCGCCGAGATCTATAACCTGGTCCCGGGCGTGAAATACTACTACAAGGTGCAGGACGGCGACGGGAAGGTCCTGGCCACGGCCAGCTTCACGCCGGTCGGCCCGATGCGCATGATTGCCGGGGTGGTCTCGAACATGCGCGACCTGGGCGGCTGGAAGGCCGACGGCGGGCACATCGCCTACGGGAAACTGTACCGCGGCGCCGCGCTCAGCAGCCGCCGGACGACGGACCGCGCCAAGGAGATCTTCAAGAACGACCTGGGCATTTCCGTCGACCTGGACCTCCGGGGCATCAAGGAGAGCGAAGCGAATGTGGGTCCGGTCGTGGAAGGCGTGGAATATATCAAGTTCCCCGTGGAAAAGAACCTCGGCCGCGGAACCGGCAACACGCAGGAGCTGTACCAGCAGGCGATCCGGGCCATCATCGGCTATCTGGGTGAAGGCCGGTCCGTCTTTTTCCACTGCGCCGGCGGCGCGGACCGCACGGGTACTTTGGCCTTCCTGATCGAAGGGCTCCTGGGCGTCTCCGAAAGTGATATGTCCAAGGACTATGAAATCACGACCTTCGCCGGGCCGAACACCCGCCTGCGGGATTTCCGCGACGACGGGAAAGAGACGCATATCCTGTACGAAGCCGTCCAGCATCTGCGTAAGTTCGGCTGGCCGGAAGTGACGGACATCCACCAGCTCATCTATAACTGGGCGACCACCCGGCATTCCGCCAGCGTGGACCCGCTCACCCCGGAGGAAATCGCGCGCCTTCGGTCGTATCTGATCGAGAAGGAAACCGTCGGCGTCCTCACCGAGCCGACGCCCGCGACCACGAACCAGCCCGGTCAGGAATTCCCGAAGGTCAATCCGGACCTGACTGCCGTTTTCCGCAACAACTATCCCGAGGCCCAGGCCGTCGCCGTGAACGTGGGCGGCAAGAATTATCCGATGGTGAAGGGTACGGACGGAATCTGGGAAGCCAAGACGGAACCCCTCGTGCCCGGTTTCCATTACTACACGCTGAACGTGGACGGGAAGCGGGTTTCCGACCCGAACAGCCGGCTGTTCTTTGGTTCGGGTTTCTGGTCCAGCGGCATCGAGATTCCCGAGGCGGGGGTGGATTATTACCTGGAGAAGGACGTCCCGCACGGGGAGATCCGCATCGAAAAATACAACTCCGCCCTGACGGGGGCGGAGCGTACCTGCTATGTCTATCTGCCGCCGCAGTATGCGTCCGAGCCGGCGCGCCGCTTCCCGGTGCTGTACCTGATGCACGGGGCCGGCGAGGACGAGACCGGCTGGGCCACCCAGGGGATGATGCGGGACATTATGGACAACCTGATTGCGGAAGGGGCCTGCGAGCCGATGATCATCGTCTGCGAGCACGCCGTTGCGACGCTCGCCGGCGCCCAGCCCGCAGGCGGCTTCAACCTGTTCAATTTCGACGCCTTCGAGAAAGTGACGGTCGAGGAAACCCTCCCGACCTTCGACGCCCGCTTCCGCACGCTCACAGACCGGGACCACCGCGCCATCTGCGGCCTGTCACTGGGCGGTTTCCAGGCCTATACCATCGGCCTGGACCATCCGGAACTGTTCGGCTGGATCGGCGGCTTCAGCGGCTCCGGCCGCGGCCCGGGCGACCGCCGCGACGCCGAGATGTATCCGCAGTCCCTGAACGAGGACTACCACCTGCTGTACATCAGCATCGGTACGGACGAACCCGCCCAGATGTACGCCGGCATCCGCGACCTGCACCTCGCCCTGGACAAGCTGGGCGTCAAGCATTTCTACTACGAGTCCCCGGGCACGGGCCACGAATGGCTCACCTGGCGCCGCTCCCTCCACCAGTTCGCCCCGATGCTGTTCCGGTAGGGGAGGAGACTATCTGCTCTCCAGCAGGGAGCGCAGGTAGTCGATGTCGAAATACTTCGAGTAATCCTTGACCATCAGGGAGTTCTCTTCAGAGAGCTTCACCTCGACCCTCCCGTCGTTGTCGATCGGGATGTCCGGGGTGACGCCGTTGTCGATGTTGTCGCCGTCCAGCGAGTTCAGCCGGGCGCGGAAGGAGGAAATCTGGAAGCAGAAGCCGTCGGCCGTGCACATGGCCTGGATGGCGCAGGCGCCGCCGCCGGAGGTCGCGCCCATCACGGGGATGCCGTTGTCCTTGAGGATGGACGGGAACAGGTTGCCGCAGGAGAAGGACATGCCGGACGTGAGGACGGCGAAGTTGAGGTCGTAGTGGACATCCTGGTCCGCCGCGTCGAACACGCCGTTGAAATTGCGGTCCACCTCGTACTCCACGATCGACCGCTGGCCCGTGAGGGTGTTGTCCTGGCTGATGTAGCTCTTGTCCAGGATCAGGGAGGTCATCGCCAGGACGATGTCCGCGGAGCCGCCGCCGTTGGCAGTGATGTCGATGACGAAGTTCTTCACCTCGGGATCGGCCGCCGCCTTCTTCAGCGCGTCCAGGAAGATGACCATGTCGTCGTTCGGCGCGTTTTCGACCGTCGGCATCGGGCCGGTGCCGGCATAGTAGTCCTTCCAGGCCTGCTCATTCCGCTCGTTGAACGAGTCGAACACGCAGACGGCGGTATCGCCCTTCTTGACATAGGTCACGCCCTCGCCATACACCTTCGGTCGCAGCGCCTCGACGGCCTGCCCGTCCGCCACCATCGACTGCATCGATACGATCGCGGTCATGAGCAGGGCCAGGACGTCCTGGTGCGCCATCAAGCCCGTCTGGTATTCCTGGTATAATTCAGGATAGTCTGTGGCCTTTCCGAGGGCCGAGGTAATGGTCATCGCCGTGTGACCGTCGAAATAGACGCCCGTCAGGCCCATCATGCCAATCAGGTAATCGGAGAGTTTCTCTGAGAGCAGGAGTTTCTTGATGGAAGGACCGCATTCGATATCCTCTTCGAGGACTTTGTCCAGCCCCTTGGCCTTGAGCGCGTCATTGTACTTGATCCGGCCGGGATAGCCGTAGAAATGGTCCATCGCGAAGCACAGTTCCTTGTAGTTGAAGTCCGCCAGGTCGGCCGGGCGGGTGGTCCGGGCCACGAGGGGTTTGTTGTAGTCGGGGTCGATTTCCGAGAGTTCCACCTCGTTGACCGACAGGTTGGCCACCACCTTCTCGCCGTTGAAGCCGGCGTGGTGGTAGTAGAGGTCCGTGTACATATCCGCGAGCGTGGCGAAGGGGAAGTAGACCGCGCCCTTGCCGTCGGCGTGGAGGTCGATTCCGTAGGCACCCATATCGAGCGTCGTGGTCGCCTTGAGCGGGAAGTAGGAGACCTTCTTGTAGCGGACGAACGGCATGCCGTCATAATAGACATTGGCCATGCCGGGCTGCAGGAGGCCCATCTGGTTCGTGAACGCCTCGAACCCGTCGGTCACGAACACGTCGTCATTGATATTGACGGTCGCTGTAGCGTCTGCGTTGGTCAATGTGTATTGACCCGCGCCGGTGTGCGTGACGGTCATCGTGGAGCCGGGCAGGACGATGGACTGGAAGTCCGCCGCCGAGATGTAGGCGACATTCGGCATGCTGTCATAGAAGCGGAGCGTGACTTGCCCGTCCGGGGCGATCTGGGTCACCACGGGCACGACCCGTTCGGTGTAGCTGCCCCCGTCGGGCAGTTCGTCGGCGACACGGTTCCGGCTGGCGTAGTACTTCGGGCTGCAGGAGACCATCGCCACGAGGCTCGCAAGCAGCAGAGGGAGGAATCTGGTTTTCATGACTTATCTTTCGTTTGTTTTGTGTACTAGTTCAGTAATACACCGCAAAGTTAAGGATGTTTTTCCAATATCCAAGAAAAAGGATGAAAAAATGGAGGCAGCCCGGAATGGGTAGCCTCCGTTTGACGTTCGCCGGACGGCGGTTAGATCGTTTCCGCTTCGCTGATGGAGAGGGGAACCAGGAGATTGATCTGAGCCCTTTCGTCGGCCGACAGGTCCTGCAGGCGCTTGCCGTAGACTTCCATCGCCTTTTCGTCCCGTACTTCCTCATAGATTCGCCAAAGCAGGGACTGCATATGCTGGTAAGCGCCATAACTGGTACCCCGGTCCGCTTGTAAGGAGAAACGGGCGTCCTTTCCTCGCTTTCTTAGGAAATCCTTGCCTGCTTGGAGCATATCATCGTCATCCTGCCGGGGCCTGTCCCCGAAGAATATCTTGTCGTTGGCGTTGATACGGACCACGAAAATATTTTCCCGTTTCACGCCGGGAAACGTTTCCTCGGGATAGTTCGGCTTCTTCGCTGTCGGGGCGGAAGGATATGGTGGCATGTACCGGGTAACCCCTTCCCGGCTGGAGGCCGAGGCATAGTTGACCTTCAGGGACTCCAATTTGCGCAGTTCGTTCTTTACGTCGTCGATAACGCCCAAGGGAACATCGTCCGCCGCCATGATCGTCACCGTCGTCTGCGGCTGACCTGCAGAATGGGGTGGAATGATGTCTTTCAGCTGTGATGCGGTATAAACCTTGCCTCCGCTTTCAATCGTTCCGTCCTTTCGGATGTTCAGCACGACAGGTGAAGTCGTTTGGGAAGACACCCGGACCATGAAAACGACCGGTTGGATGAACGACATTTCAACAGGTTTCCCGTCCTTCATGGCCGGCGTCCAGTCGGGAGACTTCGCAATCTGCCGGGCGACGATTCCGTCCAACTGTTCGGAAACACTCCAAAGGATTTCGATGTCTTTGACTTTTCCGTCGGTTCCGACCGTAAACTTCGCCAGGATCGTACCGTCATCGGTCTTGGCCTCGTCCGGATAGACGAGGCGGGTGTTCAGCCACCAGCTGAAATTCTCACTGCAAACCGCTTCCGTGTCCATGTCCGGGTTCTTGATGGACGGCAATTTATCTTTCTCCAGCGATTTGTGGTGACGGGGGGCTTCCTGGCCGCCATAGCCTACAACCACAATTTCGGAAAGATAGCCCCGGGGCTTTTCCTCGGAAACGTTTTTTTCACTATCTTTGTCCACGGGGACATAGACAGTCCTTGCCTGCAGGCCGATGGCCAGGCAGGCGAGCGGGAGCAACCAGAGCGCCCGCAGCCCTCTCGAGAGAGGGGATCTGGATTTTGACATCATAGTAATACGATTTTTAAGGATACTGTGATTAAAGCTGTTAGCAACTGAGTAGCCGCTCTTGCTGACAGCTTTTCTTATTAGCAGATACTGGTATTCCCGGAGGTTGGCGCCGGCGCGGAGCACGGCGTCGTCGGCCTCGTACTCGTGGAGTTCCTTGAGGTCCGCGCGGAGCATCCAGATGGCGGGATTGAACCATTGGAGGGCCGACAGGACATCGACCAGTAGTATTTCGATGGAGTGCCCATAGGCGATGTGCGCCTTCTCATGGGCGAGGATGGATTCGTGCGGGAGCTCCCAGTCGTTCCGGGACAAGACGATATATTTCATCCAGCTGAATGGGTCGATGTCCCGTTCGGTCACGAGAATCCGACAGCCGTCCTCTTCCCGGACCGGTTCGGCCTGGCGGATGATGCGGAGGATGGACAGGATGGAAACCAGCACCCGGGCCAGGACGCAAGCCACTCCTGTCCAGAAAAGGATGGTAAGCACGACGGGCCACCAGGGTTCCGAAGCTTGGACCAGCGGTGCGAGCTCCTGTTCCGGCCGTTCTGCGACCATGGCGGATTCCGTCACGAGGGGTGCTGCCATCTCCATCGGCTTATGGATGGTGATGATGCACAGCGGCAGCAGGAACGACAGGACCGCGGTTCCCACCAGCACCACGCGGTTGAACCTGTGGAAGGTTTCCTTCTTCAGCAGGAACCGGTAGAACAGGTAGAACACCAGCAGCGCGACCGCCACCTTGGCATCGTAGATCAGGAACGCCATCATTGCTGTTCTCCTTTTTCGACCAGGTCGATGAGCTCTTTGAGCTGCTCCACCGTGATCTTCTCCTCCTTCACCAGGGCCGACACCGCGCTCAGGTAGGAGTTGTCGAAATACTTGTCGATCAGCCCGATGAGCGACCGCTGCTTGTACTCCTCCTTGGTGACTTTGGCGAAGTACTGATAGGTGGGGCCGTAGGCCTTATGGTCGATGAAGCCTTCTTCCTGCAGGTTGCGCACCTGGGTGGAAAGCGTGGAGAAATGCGGTCTGGGTTCCGGGTAGAGTTCGCGTAACTCCCTGACAAACAGGGGGCCCTTCTCCCAGAAGTGCTCCATGATGATCTCTTCTTTCTTGGTCAGTCGTTTCATGATCGTCCTCCTTTTTCTGCAAATATAGCTATATTTTTTAGCTACGCAACTATTTTTATATAGTTTTGTGCTTATTTTTAATAGCTATAGGAGGACGGTCCGGAAAGACCGTCGGGTCGATGTATTTCGCCCGCAGATGCCCCTCCGGCGTCTCGTCCGGCCCCAGCAACAGCGAGGCGAGGAGGAGTAACCAGAGACGCTTCATACTATTGGACAGGCTTGAGCCGAAGGATGGCGATGGCATTCTCCGGCAGGGTGAATTCGAAACTGCCCTTCACCACGCCCAGCGCCTTGGTGTGAGGGACTACCGGCTCGTTGTACTTGACGCGGCGGCCGAAGCGGAAGGCCCTTTCGCGGAGGCCCGGGCGCTCGGCCGCGCCAGGGCCGTTGACCGCGGCCGGCGCCGCGTAGTCCGGATGGCTGGAGTAGTAGTTCTGGTCGCCCTGGTTCTTGATGGACGTATCGGGGGAGGAGACGAACTCCAGCGTGGCCTCATAAGTCAGGCCCGTTCCCGTCTGGACGGTGAAAACCTTGTCCACGGCCTCGGCATTGACCATTTTGATAAAGATCTCGCCCGTCTTCGTGTCGATGGTGGGGGAGCTGTAGATGCGCTCGTCCACGGCGTCCCCGTTCATCGCCGGCGACATCGCGAAGGCGCGGTCGCCCGCCACGGAGAAGAGCTGCTGGTACCAGTAGTTGCAACTGCGCCACATTCCGCGGTTGTCGAACCAGATCAGGTTCGAGTTCCATTTGTTGAAGCCCTTCTTGCAGAAGAGCGGGGCGTAGGCCGCCATCACGACCATGTCGGAATTGCGCTCCAGGCTGGTCCAGTAGGCCGCCTCGGCCATCGCGGAAGAGTAGGCGTTGTTGGCACGGTTGTTCGCGAATTCGCCGACGAACACGCGCGTCGGTTTCGAGCGGTCGTAGGTGTTGCCGTCCTTGCCGCGCACCTTGCCCGCCTCATAACGGTCGCCGTGGGTGTAGAACCAGTCATCGCCCTTGTAATAGTGCTCGTCCACGATGGTGTCGGGGTATTTCGCGTCGATTTCCGACATGTTGGCGTCGAACTCGCGGCCCGCATCGGCGGAACCGGCGGTGGAGACGATGACAATCTCGGGATGGGCGGCCTTGATGGCCTTGTACATGATGTCGAAGCGCTCCCAGAAATCGGGCCCCTGGTTCTCATTGCCGATGCCCAGGTACTTGAGGTTGAACGGGGCGGGATGGCCCATCTGAGCCCGCCTGGCGCCCCACTCGGTGTCGGTCCCGCCGTTGCAGAACTCGATGAAGTCGAGCGCGTCCTTGACGAAGATGCTGTAGAAGCGGTCGCGGTCGGCCTTGGTCTCGAGCGGCGCGATGTACTGGTGACCGGCGAACTGGCAGGTGACGCCGTTGTTCAGGACCGGCAGCGGCGTGGCGCCGAGGCCTTCCGCCATCAGCAGGTACTCATAGAAACCGATGTACTGCGAGGTCCAGTAGGCCCAGTGGTTGCGGAACCCCACCCGCTCCTCGCGCGGGCCGATGGAATTCTTCCAAAACACCTGCCCGAAGTAGTTGGTTCCCTCGGAGGCGCAGCCGCCCGGGAAGCGCATGAAGGTCGGATGCAGGGCTTCCAGCGCCTCCAGGAGGTCCTTGCGGAAAGGCCCGTACTGGCCGCCCTTCCATAGTTCGGAAGCCTCCGGCACCAGGGTGACGAAGTCCAGCCAGAAGGTTCCCTTCGCGTCGCCCACGATGACCAGCCGGCTGTCCACGGAGCGCTCCGCCTTCAGCGTGCCGGTGTACTTCGTCCAGTTCTTGGCCGGCCGGGTGATGGCGACGATGTTGGAGTTGATGTTCCCCTGCGCGTCCTCCAGGTAGACCGAGATGGTTCCCCGGTACTTGTTTGCCTGCAGGTACAGGCCCAGGTCGTAGCTCACGCCCTCCTTGGCGGGGATGGAGGCCGTCTGCGTGTTGTTGGAATACAGCTGGCCGGGGCCGCGCTTGTATTCGGAAATGCCGTAACCGTTGGCGGCGATGCCGAAGCCCGCGCCGGGATCCTGGATGTCGAAGCGCACGCTGTACTGGGCGTAACGGAGCTCGTCGTCGTATTTGTCGTCCGGATCGAAGTCATACCAGCGCTTGAGCTTGGGAACCAGCGGTTTGTCGGCCACGGCGCGGGCGCTGCCCACGGCGCCGTCCTTCCGGACCACCGTCCAGCCGAAAAAGACCGTGTCGCTCTGGGAGAACTCATTGTCCCCCGGCGCATCGGGGACGTTGTATGCCTGGAAAGAGTTGTTCTGGATGAGCTGGGCGCAGATGCCGCCGTCGACGCTCTGGTTGATGTCCTCGAAAAAGATGCCGGCAAGGGTGGGGCTGATGTGGATGCCCAGCTGGTCCGGCTGCAGGGCCAGGGTGCGCTTCTCGGGCTTTTTCCAGCCTTCGAGCTGGAGCATCTTGTCGGCCATCCGGTAGCCCATCAGGCGCATGCCTTCGGTGCTGAAATGGAACTGGTCGCCTGTACTCTCGCAGCCCAGGGCGGAGATGACGTAGGCGTTCGGCATCACCTCGGGCAGGTGTGGCAGCACGACGTCGTTGAAGGCGGCGCAGACGCCGTCCACCTCGGCATATTTCAGCTCACCGGCGAGGAGCGGGATGTCGTCGGGGTTGAGGCCCAGTTCGGCGCAGAGGTCGTCATGGATCTTCTTCACGCGGCCCGGCCAGGCGGCATCGTCCGGATTGGACTCACCCTGGTGCAGGAGCATTCCCTTGATCACGCCGTCCTTCTGGGCGATGCGCGCGATTTCCAGCAGGCGGTGGTAGGGGCTGCCGCCGTACTGCGCGACGATCGCCTTCATCCAGTCGCGTTCACCGTCGATGTATTCCTTATACGCATCCTTGTCCCAGAGCTCCAGCTTGGCGCCCGCGACAGACACGTTGATGACGCCCACGCGGATGTTCGGCGGCAGGTTTTCGATCATCTTGCGGCCGAAGAAATCGACCGGACCCAGGTTGTTGCCTTCCCGGCAGATGGGCGGCGTAGCCGTGTACCAATGGCCCTTCTCCCGTCCGTAGCGGGGCATGTCGACCGCCGCCATGAACTGGAAACGCGGATCGTTGAAGCCCTCGTCCTGCGGCGCCGGCCGGGCGCCGGCCTCCATGTTGGACTGTCCGAAGCAGAGATAGATGTGGAAATCGGGGTCGGGTTCCTGTGCGAGAACCGGCAGGCCGGCCACGAGGGCCGCTAAGCCAAGAAGGAAACGTCTGAACATAGTCATGCAACTCTTTCTCACAAAAATACGCACAAGGAGGCAGAAATGCAACCAGTCCAAGGCTGTCCGGTCCGGCAAATGCGCGCCTTCCATTTGCAAAGGCGTTTTATTCTTATTACCTTTGATTACAAATACTTGATAATTATGAAATTGGGAGCCATACGCCTGCTTTCGCGCCTGCGGTTCCGCCAGTTCTTCCGCCAGAAGAACAAGGGCCTGGTGGGGAAGATCATCATCATCGCCTACTTCTGGTTCCTGGAACTGATGTTTTTCTTCATGATCCGGGAGGAGGGGGGCACGGGTTTCCCGCCGCTGCTGCTCGCGTTCAGCTTCCTGGGTGCCATTGTCCCCGACGCCCTCATCAAGATCATCTTCGAGCATGACCAGACCGTGATGGACCCGTTCATCCGGACCCGGCCCATTTCCCAGAGCAGCTGGGACCGCTTCCAGTCAGTTTCCCAGTTCTGGAGGGCGTCCAATTTGGCGATGCCGCTCATCATGGCTCCGGCCTGCCTCCTGTTCATGCCAATCGGATGGGGGATTGCCACTTTGCTGGTGCTCTACCTGTTCTCCGTGTTCGGCGGATTTCTGGTGATGCTGTTCAAGCACCGGGGCAACTATCCGTTGGAGAAGCGGGTTTCCGCCAAGACCGCCCGCTCTTTCCGGCCGGGGGGCGGACACCACATCTTCGGCATCCAGTCCCGGAGTTTCCTTCGGTCCAAAAGACTGAAGACCAGCGTGTTCCTGCTGACGGGCGTCTTCTTCTTCCAATTCATTTCGCAAGGACTCGGCAGCATCGGTCATTTCGATTCCATCTTCCTGTGCTTCACGATCCTCTATCCGTCTATCGTCCTGGCCCAGTGGGGGATGAGCATCGAGGCCAATTCGTTCAGCACCATCTGGACGAAACCGGTTTCCATCAGCCGGCTGCTGACGGACAAGTTCCTGTTTTCAGCCCTTATCGGCGTAATCGCCGCCCTCATCACCCTGCCGTTCTGCGTCTGGTTCAAGATTCCGCTCTATGCGCCGCTCGCGTATGCCCTGTTCAACACGGGAGTCGGTATCCTGTTCATCTTGGTGGATGCCTACAACTGCATGCCGTTCGACCTGTTCGGAAAGACTTTCTTCAACTATCAAGGTTCCGCCAGCACCTTCAAGGCCAGTGCCTTCCTGGCGATCCTCGTGGTGATGCTCCCTCCGCTGATCCTCCCGTTCATCCTGCCCGAATGGGTCACCCTCCTCATCCTGGCGGCCTGTGGCCTGGCCGGCCTCCTTCTCCATCGGCCCTATTTCCGCTGGGTGGAGCGCAAATTCCTGAATAACAGATACAAATACATGGAAAAATACCTGTCGATATGATTACCCTCTCGAACCTGAGCAAACAATACAGCGGCGTCACCGCGCTGAATATCCCGGAACTGACCCTCGAAGAGGGGGAACTGGTGGGCCTGGTCGGCAACAACGGCGCCGGCAAGACGACGATGATGCGCCTGATGCTGGACCTGATCCAAGCCACCAGCGGATACGTCACTATCGACGGAAAACGCGTGGATCAGGATGAAACCTGGAAAACCTTCACGGGTTCCTTCCTGGACTCCACGTTCCTGATTGATTTCTATACGCCCGAGGAGTTCTTCGGCTTCATCGGCGAGGTCTATGACATCCCCCAGAGCGAAATCCAGCTGCGGCTGCAGCACTTCGAGACCCTGATGGGCGGAGAAATCCTGGGCACCGGGAAGCTGATCCACGACTTTTCCAACGGCAACCGTCAGAAGATCGGCATCATCGGGGCGATGCTCATCCAGCCCCGCGTCCTCGTCCTGGACGAGCCGTTCAACTACCTGGATCCCAGCTCCCAGATCGTGGTCGCGCGGCTGATCCGGGAAATGAACCGCGACCGGGGCACGACGGTCCTCGTCTCCAGTCACAACCTGAACTCCATCAGCGACATCTGCGGCCGGATCCTGCTCCTGGAAAAGGGCAGCCTGATCATGGACAAGCCCCACGTCCCCGGCAGCATGGACCCGGAACTGGAAGCGTATTTCCTGGACGCGGTGAAATAGCGCGGCCCGTCAAGGGTTCTTCCGCCCCAATTCGAAGTGGAAGGGCTTGTCGAAGTGGCGGCGGGAGTAGTAGGTGACGCTCCGGTCGGTCAGGTTCATAACCATGGTCCAGGCGGTCCCCAGCCAGTTTTCCTGCGCCTGCGGCTGGGAGACGGAGGCGATGGCCGTGGTCAACTGTCGAAGATCCATCTTGCCGCCCGCTTCCTGCAGCTGCTGGCGCAGGAAATCATACCGGCGGTCTCCCTCTTGCAAGCCGGCATTCAGCTTCTGCTCGCACAGGTAGTGGTTGGTAACGGCGGGGGAGTCCACGACCACGAATTCATGGTCGACATATTCCACCACGACGCTTTTGCCGGAGGCATCGGCGATGGCATAATGATGGGCGGCGCCGATGTCCGAGTGCATGTCGATGCCCCGCAGGAGTTCCAGCGCTTCATCCACGGTGGCGGCGTTCTTCAGCAGATAGCTGATGGCCGATGTCGTCGTCAGCGCCGGTTTCCCGGTTTCCTGCTGCGTCACCGCGTCGTCCCCGGCCATCAGGTCCGCGACGGCGAGACCTTTCTCGTTGATGCCGTCCAGGGCGAAGAAGAGGCTGCTCAGGGCCATGTACTGATTGACGAACCCTTCGGGTTTCCAGTCTTCGCCAAAGCCGAAGAATTCCACGTTGAAGGTCGTGATGGTCTCGTACCCGCGCTTGGGAACGGTGTGCAGGACCAAACCGGTGGCGGAGGAGAAGTCGAAGTTCCGGCCCATTAGGACGCCGTTCTCCGGCGTGCGGGCCGTCAGGGCGGCGCAACCGTACGGGGCCGGAGCGGGCGTCATCGACGGGTGGTAATAGCCTTTCGACAGGAAATACATCGCATATTCTGCCAACTCTCCGGAGTTCCGGCCTCCGCCGCGGGTGATCAGTTCATCAAAACCGTCATCGCCCCGGTATTCCATATAATACAGGCCTTCGTCCAGTTTCTCGACGGACATCGCGCCTTTGATCAGCGGCCGAAACTTGGCCCACGTGGCGATTCCGGCGAGGAGCACCAGGGCGAGCAGGCTCCAGAGGACTATTTTGATGATTCTTTTCATTTTCCGGAAGATAGATACTCTTGCAAAGCGTTGACATAGCCTCGGAAGGCCTCCTGGCCGGCCGGGGTGATCTGGCAGGTGGTGCGGGGCATCTTGCCCTTGAAGCCTTTTTCCACCGTGATGTAACCGGCGGCAGTCAGCTTGTCGATCTGCACGCTGAGGTTTCCGGACGTCGCGCCGGTCTGTTTCTTCAGGAAGGTGAAATCGGCCTCGTCCACCCCGGCCAGGATGGACATTACCGCTAGCCTGAGCTCCGAATGAAGGAGCGGATCCAACTTGGGGAACATGGCTTACTTGTTCTGAAGTTTCATGAGGGCGCCGGTGACGAGCAGGAGGATGCCGCCCAGGGTGAAGATCAGCAGCTGCGCCTCGCTCTTGACCAGCATGGCGACGACGGCGCCGCCCACGCCCAGGAGGAAGCCGCAGACGATGATGGGCCAGTTCTTCAGCAGGACGCCGGACATGCATTCCGCGAGGCCCAGGATGATGACGATGATGAGCGACACGTTCATCGGCACCAGGAAGATGGCCAGGGCGCTGAGCGTGATGGCGAAGACGCCGAAGACGCGCCACACGCCGGTGAGCATCTTGCTGACCTCGTTCTGCGGGACGGCCACGTCATACTTGCCCATCAGCGCGGCGAGGGGATAGCCGATGGCCGGCATGGCGAACCACAGGAAGTTCCATTGCGGCTTTCCGGTCAGATTCCAAAGCAGGTAGATGACCAGGGAGATGGCGGTAAGCAGCGCGCCCCAAAGCAGGAAGTACTTGGCGCTGTTGCGGAGGATGCCCTTGCGGCTCTTGTTGAAGGTTTCCGTGATGATCTGAAGGCTCTGCTGAGCGCTCATTTCGTTGTTCTGTTCCATTGTATCAAGCATTTAACTGGTTTTCGGAGTCCGTTGCGGCTGCGCAGTCCGTCCGAACCCCGATGCAAATATAAACAAGTTTACATTGTAAACCAAATTTATTTGAAAAATATGTGGCCCCCAACCCGGAGAGGGGATTGGGGACCATACAGACATCGAGCGCGTGCCCGTCAGATTCGCGGCTTCTGGATCACGCGGATGATCAGGGAGATGAAGTAGACGATGAAGCCGTAGAAGGTCGGGATCAGGGTCACTTTCAGGCCGCCGCAGAGGACGGCGGGACTGACATCGCCGAACATCTGCAGGGCGTTCAGAATCTGGAGCAAGCCCATCAGCGTTCCGAAGATGGCGAAAATCAGGGCGCCGATGCCGATTTCCCGCACCCAGCGGGGTGCTTTCCAGGCGGCGATCAGCATGGCGATGAGAAACAGGGAGATGCCGATCATCCAGCCCAGGCCGCCCTCTACGAAGAGTTGCGGAAGCGTCACGCGGGCCCGTTCGATGGTTTCCGGATGGGAGACTCCCAGGGAGTCCACGACATAGTAGGTCTCTTCAGAAATCATGGCGTTTGTGTTTTTTTGGTTTGATGCAAAGGTAAGGCGTACGTGTGGAATTCTCCAAAGTAGAAACCTGCTCCAGGCCGGTCAAATCCCACTGCAAGGCTTTTCAACTTGTTTACACAAGGGTTTTTGCCTATTTTTGTCCTGCAATGAGACTGCTCGGAAAGATCGCCTACTGGCTCGCGGCGCTCACGCTGCTCTCGGCCATCCTGGTCAGCCTGGACTATTCGCTGGTCCAGGCGGTCCTGATCAGCCTCATTTTCTGTCCCTGCGCCCTGGCGCTCGAATACCTGATGCCCAAGGCCCGCCAGCCGATGGACAAGGTCTATCTGTCCCTGGCCATCCTGGTCGCGGTCATCGTCCTGATCCTGATCCTTCATTACTCGGTCTGGTCCGGGATCAACCAGCTGGGACAATCGGACACGAAGAACGTTGCGCCGATGCTGATCAACCCGGCCTTCCTGGGACTCATCCTCACGACACTTTCCATCGGCGATTACTTCTGGTCCAAGTGGCTGGACAAGCGTTTCCGGAAACAGGACCGGACCGTCACCTTCTTCTCGGAACGGAAAAGCGTGACGGTCCGCCTCTCTGACATCGCCTACGTGGAGTCCAATGACACCGAAGTCCGCATCGTCACGACCGCCGGCGACGCCTATCGCAACAAAACCGGCATCTCCCAGTGGGAAAACCTTCTGGGCGACGGTTTTCTACGCATCCACCGGTCCTACCTGGTCAATGTGGCATTCGCTTCCCCAGGCGCACAAGATACCGTCACCGTCGGCGAAGTCCAGCTCCCGGTCTCCCGGAAATACAAGGAAAACGTCAAGGCGGTGTTGGCGTCGGAACAAGCCCTTTGATTATTTGAAAACCGTCCGCAGGAGGGCGTCGATGCCCTCTCCGCGCATGCCTTGCTGGACGATCTTGCCGTCAGGGTCGAACAGGAACAGGTGCGGGATGGCAGACACGCCGAACTCCCCGGCTAGTGCGATCGAAGGATCCAGCAGCTGCGGGTAGTAGATGCCCATATTGGCCATCGCCTTCTGCGTATTGGGCTGCTGGTCCCGTACTGCGACGCCCAGGACGACAAGGCCTTTCTCCTTATAGTCGTTGTACGCTTTCACCACGTAGGGCGTCTCTTTGCGGCAGGGGCCGCACCACGAGGCCCAGAAATCGACCAGGACATACTGGCCCTTGCCCACGAAATCGTCCAGGCAGCCCGTGGCTTCGGAGATGGTCCCATCGGCCTGCAGCTGGATGAGGGGTCCCTTGGTCGAACGCGGGGTGGCGGAATAACCGGCGGCCGCGAACAACAGGGCGGCGGCGAGGAGAAGGAAGATTCTTTTCATCATACGGGCGGATTAGAGGGATGCGTTGTAGCTTTCGTTGATCAGGTGGAAAATCCTCTCGAAAGTGAGTCTCTCCCTGAAAGAAATTGACTCTAGTTTAACATTATCACTGGTATAGGTTGACTTTCGTCCTTATCCCTGTTTTTGGTTGTCTTTCCAGGTCATATCCCGTTCAGGGGTTGACTGACGGCCGTAGGCCGGAGGGAGACCCCTGAACGATGGACAAAGGTAAACTATTTTCAGGGATTTCCAATGCCTGTTTCTTCCCATAACCGGTCTGCTGATACAGCGCTATAACCCGCTCATAGTACAGTTCGCGCTTCTTCGTTTGATAAATAAACATCGTTAACTCGTGCTTTACGAGTCAACTTTTTCAGGGAAAGACAATCCTTTAATTCCGAAATAGAATAGACACCCTGTGCGAAATCCACTCCTCTACATATAGCGTAAAAATCAATCCGGTCAATAGAATCGGGGTCGATAGGCATTTGAGAAGAACAGGATTGAATCAACAGGTAAAACACCATCAAAATGAGTATATTTGGTTTCATAGAGTGCTTTCAGTTAGAGGTTATTATGCTGTTTCTTTATTCCATTTGTTTCACTCCGTTCTTCATATGTATTAAATCTGCGGCTGCCTAAAAATACTACTTTTCTTCCAATAACCAAGTACTGCTCAATCACTTTACCCTTTCCGACAGAGATTCCGTCCGTGTATGGATTGGGGTGGAAGGCAAACTCTCTTCCATAATTGAAAGAATCAGAAGCCTACTACATACCGAAGTGTGATTGCGGGAGTAAAAGCGTTTTTGGCGTCGCGAACATAAACGGTGGTTGTTTCTCCGATATCCCAGACTTGATTATGCCAGTCGCTCTGTTGTAAAAGAACACCCAGTGCAAGGGCACTACGCCGTCCCACTTTCAACCCAACCTGCGGTTCAAAAAACAAACCATCATAGAGGAAATCCTTTTTCGCTCCGGGGACATAATCAACGCCTGGATACCCGAGAACGCCGATTGCATAACCGGCATCCACATGCGTGAAGAATTTTGACTTCCCATATCCGAGACGGAGAAAAACCGGGATATCCACTTCATCATGGAAGCCTCGTCCATGTTTGGTGTCATATACTTTACAGGGTCTGGCATATCGCACCCCAGCACCGACACCCATGACGAAATCACCCAAGTTATACTGGGCAACAAACTCCGGCGAAAAGGAAACTTGAGGTCCCTTACCGACTCCGACGCCGGCCACAAACTCCAAAGAATAGGACATACGGCTTTGAGCCGACAGTGTGATGGTGGCTAAAAACATCACGAGCAGGAGAACAGTCTTTTTCATACCTGTTTAAGGGCTAACTAGTTATGATACAAAGTTACACACGTTTTTAATACAATCTCGATAACTGCCGAATCTTGCATCGTGAGAAAAACGTTATCGTCTCCTCCTGTGAATGGATTGGGTGGAGGGGCATGTGGGGGTTTCACCCAACGGCCATGAGAAGAACGAGAAGATGAAAAGCAAGAGCGGAGCAAGGGGCCATAGAAAGGCCTAGAATGGGGGGCAGACTGCTTTAGGACCTTTTGAAAAGGGGCCTAAAGCGGACGAGATGGCCTTGGAGACCTTGGAATAGTGATGGTTCCGCGCTCGCTTTTCATGGGGAGTACTGCTGAAGATTGAGTTACCTGGAGGGAGATGTCCCCAATATTACCCTCCCATACAAGCAGTATAGGGATTCGTGCACTGATATTGTTTTGCCATCCACCCAACATGTTTTACCCCTTCATGGGTCAAATAGGAAACCTTCAGCCAGGAGCCATCACAATCAAGTACATGGTAGGTGTGTCCGTATGAATTTGCCACCCGATGGATAATCCTGCTATCTGCCGAAGGCGATTCATACAAAGGCATCGGAGAAGCAAGCATTTTGGACATAACGACAAGATGTTCTTTATGGATAAACGCATTCTTCACTGTCAATTCCGATCCCAAACACTCAAACCCGAGATTTACCCGAAACAGGTCACCCTTGTTCCCAGTTATCTGTATCTCCACGTACTTGTCTATCTCGCAAAGATTACGAATCTTAATTGCGGCATCCGAATCATCGGAATCATAGACAGAGATATAGTCTTTATAGTCGAACTCCACAAAAACAGTCGCCTCACATTGCTTAATCTGCTGTGCGAAAGACACATGGCAGAGAACGAATAAAGGAATAATAAGTACTCTTTTCAGGGTAAATGGTTATTGTTTTTCTCGGGAAAGGAATTCCAGAATCAGGTGGCGCACCTTCCGCCGATGGAACAGGAACAGATGCTCCGTCCCGCGAAGGCGGTGGAATTCGCTGTGCCGATATAATTGGTGGTACCGTTCACTGTAAGAAATGGGGACGATTCGGTCCGATGTCCCATGGAGAAGGCAGACGGAACCCGTGTACCAGGCGGACTCCTCCTCGATCGGCAAGGTCTGCGCCGAGAGGATATACTCGCGCCCTAATTTGAATCCATATACATTGATGCTGTCCGGCGGATCAACCGGGTCACAATGGGCCGAGAGAAAACGTCCTTGTCTCGCATACTCTTTCAGGATAGAAGCCGGAGCGAGCTGAATCAGTGCCGACGGGGGTGTCCCGGCCTTTTCCAACCGACCGGCAAGCATCCCTGCTACGACTCCGCCTTGCGAATGACCGAGGAGGACAATCCGATGGACATAAGGGAGGGCCGATGCATAATCCCATACCGCCCGGGCATCCTGAATCATTCCCGGGACCGTATTCGTAGCCTGCGCACCTTCACTTTTGCCATAACCGTCAAAATCGAACCGCAGAACGGCATACCCCTGTTTGACAAGCATCCGTGCCAAAAATCCAAGCGGCGCAGCCTTCTTTGAGCCCAGAAAACCATGCATGAGTATGACCAACTCACAGCGTCCATTTTTCCGGTCAAACCCTTTGGGAAGCAACATTTCGGCAGAAAGGCTTCCCAATGGGCCTTTGATATGAATCGTATCTACCATTTGAGTATTTGAGTGAGAGGCTTCAAAAGAGACAGACAGATCTCCCCACACGACCGTGTTGCCGCTGGCCCATAGCATCGTGGGCAACAGAGCAAGGGTGAGAAGAGTGATGATTCTGGATCGCATCTTGATTGCTCTCCTGCAAAAATCACACCCTCTCTTATACCAATCTCCCCATAACCTAATACAACTCAATCACTTTCCCTTCCCGATATAGATTCCGCCCGTGAATGGATTGGGTTATTTCTTCTTCAACTGAACATCGGCCAGAAACTCGAAAGCGCCCTGATACGATCCCGTGCCGTCACCATCCTTTGTGCGCTTGGCTTCCGGGGTCACTTCCGTGGACACGAATTCGCCGCCGTTCTCCTCTCCGTCCACATCCTCAAAAGAGATGGAGACTGGGGGCAGACCGTCCAATGACCGGGTTAATAATTGATAGGCCCCTTTATCGTCGGAATACAGCGTCTCTTCCACATCCTTGCTCCAGGGTGAGTATTTCAGACGAACGGAGACACGGATGCCCTTGATAGGCTTCCCGTCCTCGTCGCTGACGGTTCCCAAGACCTTGTAGTCCGCATTTGGCGGGGGACCGTACATGGCAGAGTCGTTACTGTCATCGGCCAGACTCTTACCACAGGAAGCGAATCCCAGCAATCCCATGATGCCGGCTGCCAGATACTTCCAAATTTGTTTCATTCCATTCTTCATATGTATTAAAACTGCGGCTGTTTCAAAAATACTACTCTTTCTCCAAATAACCAAATACTGCTCAATCACTTTCCCATCCTGATAACAACCTAGAATTCTACTCGATAACTGATACTCGGCAGGATGGGCAGCAGGGAGATTTGCTTCCATTCCTTTGTTTCGGCGTCGTAGGTGATTAGGAAAGGGTTATGGCGGTTCGTGAGATTGTAGACGCCCAGGTTAAGCCGATGCTTCGCACGGGCAGCGGACTTCTCCAGATACAGACCGGCATCCCAGCGGAAGAAGGTGGGCATCCGGTAGTTGTTCATGCCGGAATAAAGGTCGACGGTGAACTCTTCCCTTGTCAAGGCCGGGACCGTGTAATGGCCGATGGGAACCGTCTCCCAACAACCGGATTGGAGGGTGACCAGGGTGGTTACGCCCATCTTGAACCGTTCGCGCTGGACGAGCGTATAATCCCCGGTAACATTGAGCATGTGCCGACGGTCGAACTTCGCCGGGAACCACTCGCCACCGTTCAGACGGTCGAACAACCGGTCCGTCTTGGAAAGAGTGTATGCCAATCGAGTCTCCAGCCGCTTCCCACGGTATCCATAGGTGACTTCCATTCCGAACGACCGTCCCTTTCCTGAATAAACTCCGTTCCGCCAGCTTCCCAGGGAGGCATTGAAAAGGCTGCCACCATCGGCAAAATAAAGCAGGTTGTCCATCCACTTCCAGTACCCGCCGATGCTCCAGGAATGTCCGTCGGCATCACCGAATAGGCCGCCATACACCTGATCGGCCATCTCCGGAGCAAAGTCCTTGTCCGACGGAACAACCATGTCCAGCGACCATCCTAAAGGCAGTCCTTCCAGGATATGATAGAACTGCGCCAGATGGTCCACCGTCCCTTCCAGGCCGATCCAGTCGGCCATGCGCCACCGGCCCAACAGGCTGAATTCGCCCTTGCCAATGTTCTTTCCGTAACTCCCGGAAGTCTGATGCAAACTGTAGCGAAGAGCGCCTCGAACCTGAACACGTTCCCCTACCTGGTAGTTTGCCTGCGCATGGGCCATCCAGGTGTTGCTTGTCATCCGGTTGTCGGTGATGCTTGCCGAATGCTCCGGTCGCAGAAGGCTCCCGGAATAGCTCGACGACGCCCCAGGATTGAACAAGCCCATGCGCCACTGAAAGCCGCCGTCGACTGTCCAACGTTCATTGACTTGCCAGTTGATCTGTGTCTGAACGGAAACTTCCCGCAGGCTGTCGCATACGGAGAAATAATTCTTGACAGTCTGGTCCGGGGCGATGATTCCGCCCATGGACTGGTCCACGACCACGGACTTTTCCTGCGCCTGCCGGGAGGCGCGGCTACTCCAATAGCCAATAGCCTTCAACGCCAGCCCGTCGCCCAGGCTCCGGGTCCACTGCGCCCGCCCGATCAGATTAGACCACCCCATCCGGTCCTGCGTGCTCCCGCCCTGGGTGAACCGATAATCGTCCTTGCTCCGGAAAACGGTGAAATCCAATGTTTGACGGTCGTCCAGTTGAACATTGACCTTACCGTACACATCATAGACGAGCGTCGACAAGCCGCTGATTTCCGGAATCATCTTATCGACGAGTCCGAATTCCAAACCCAACGGGGAGTAGCGGGCGGCAACGACGGCAGACACACGGTCCTTGACGATGGGCCCGTTGGCCTGGGCGCTGAGCATGAAGTTGCTCACGCTGCCGGAGCCGTGCCACTGACGCATGTCGCCATCGGCCGAATGCAGGCGGATATGGGATGCTGTCAGGTTGCCCACGTCCGAACTGAAACCGCCCACCTGGAACTCGGTCTTGTCGACCACATCGTTGGACAGGACCGTCGTGAACCCCAGCAGGTGGCTGGCCCCATAGACTGGCACCCCATCCAGCGTAACGACATTCCCGCCGAGGTTGCCGCCGCGGACATAGATGGACGAAGTTCCATCGGCCCCGGTGGAAACCCCAGGCAGGGTCTGGATGAACTTAATATAGTCCGATTCGCCCATCGGAGACACATGGTTGCGGATCTGGTCCGAGCCCACCACTTGCACGCCCACGATCCGGCGGATGCGGGAGTCCTCGATCTTTGACGCCCTCAAAGTGTCACGAATCACGACTTCCTGCGCCCACAAAGGCATTCCATTCCCAATGAGAATACTTGCGAAGAGGAAGATTAACAAGCACTTACGCATATTCCCTCCTTATCGCAGTGAAACGGTTACACACTCGGCGCCGAAGATTCCGACTCCGCCTTTGATGTTTGAATAGACACCCTCACGGCTGTACAGTGTTTCAGTCAGATCACCAAACACGTCGCTGTAGCCCGCCTTATACAGGGTTCTCAGGAAAGCGTCATATTCCTCGGACACATGATGGAACTCATATACCACCCATCCCGTGGCCAGGTTGTGAGTCGTCCATTGCCAGGTGTACGGGTCGTCCAGGTTGAAGTCGGCGAAAACCTGAAAGGTGAACGGGGATTGGGTATCTGACCCAAAAGAAGACTCATTATCTATATTCCAAAAGGCATTTCCATCATCATCGTAACCCTGACGGTAATCTGTCAGGGAATACCGGTTCAAATAGCCTCCTTCCGGATATACAAGGCGCAAGAAACCCGTATGCAGAGGCAAATCGGCAAAAGCTGAAAGACTCTGGAAATAAGGCAGGACGTTCAAGCCGTCCCCGTACCAAGTGCTTTCCTTCCAGATATCATAAAAGGCCGGAATCAATTCTTTGTCCCGCTCCTCGATGGCGCTCTCAATCTGTTTTGCGCGATTCGGTGAATAACAGGCAAGGTCTCCCAAAGTAAGCTGTGTCGCATTGAAGTTGTCCACACCGGCCATATCCGTGGCCAGATAGACGCTTCTATACGCATGCCCCGGCACATAAAGGGCATCCAGCGGGAACTCCTCCGGCTTCTGGGGGCTCCGTGCCGTCACCCATAATGTACAAGCCTCCTGATAGGGGTGGTTTTCATAGTACTTGGTCCCAAACCCAGTTTCCCCGTCAATGAAAAACCACCGTTCATCATTATGGAATTCCGATCCGTAAATAGCTGGGTCCAACAGTTTGAAACCCCAATTGCGAGTCTGGTACCAATAGGACGGATTATCAGACTTCCAATCGTACGCTCTTTCACTGAACAACCTGTCCGCGTAGAACAACTCATCGGCATAAAAGGGAGACGTGTCCCACAGATAGGGATTATACATCTTGTGGTCCGGATGCTCCCGGTCGACGTAGTAATCATTGACCCGGATACTGTCCGGAAAAGACGTTTCCGCGGTCAGTTCTTCACCGTTCTCCAACACGATACGCAGTGAATACGCCGTCCCCCAATGCGGAGTGAAATGTGCTTCCCAACGCGCACCTTCTGCATGTTCAAAAGCAATTCTTCCTCCTGGAGTGGCCGTCACGACAACCTCCCTCGCCTTGATCTCCGGTTTGAACCCAGACGGCGATTCCGCCGCGCTCAAATCCAGCGTCTGCACATCATTCTTGTTCGTGAGCACGCAATACACCACCGCCGGCATCTCCTCATGCGGGTCCATGATGATGGTCTCAATGCACGAAACCGCACTGATACAGGTCAGCAAGTATATGATATAATATGCGAATTGCTTCATCTTATATACTATACAACTTACATCCCTAAATACGTCTTCAAGGAAGTGCAATTATATCTATTCCGTCCGTGAATGGATTGGGGTGGAGGGGCTTTTCTTTTTTTGCCGTCGGGAATGAGACAGCCGCCGAAGTAACAGCCGGGATACGCCATCATGACCTTCGGCGGAGCGCTTCTTCAAGCCTTGTACGACTACCCCTTTTGAATGCCGGCTTCCCTTATTGTCCGCTAAACTTGCCGGCAAACAAGATGGCATTGGTGCTGGATTCCGTAATCAGATACAGGAAAGGATGATCGGCGTGGAACATGGAGTACTGCGGTATGGAGGTGCCCATAATGCCGGTGGAAACGGCGGCGGCTTCGGTGCCTTCCTCATCGACCCGGATGACAGCGTCCTGCATGACCTGGCTAAGGAACAGGGCTTGCGCTGACATGGCTCTGAAGTCCGCCTTCAGTTCATCAAAGGCGGTGGGCATTCCCATTTCGCTGAGCAGCTGATTCAGGTCGATATGGAACTTGGTCTCGAATTTGGGCAGCCAGACATCGACTTCCCGTTTGGACCAACGGCCGGTGATTTCGCTCCACCCATGGGCGTCCAGAACCGAGACGGCGTCTTGGATAACCTTGCCTTTTTGAGGAAGGATGACCGTCATCTGGAAAGCCCCGTTCCCATAAGGAAGACGGACGGCGCTGAAGTACTCGTTTTCCTGATAGAGGAACGAGCCTGCGTTCTTCATCATCGGCACGGTCGATTCTTTCCCTTCCTCATCGAGGAACCTCTCCTGCGAGGTGGCCTCTGCGGGGAACGGTTCCTTCCACCGGCTTTTGAAATAGACGGCATTCATCAGGTAGGCCAGCACAGTGGCATCCACTTGGTCCAGCACATGGGTGATCATGCCGTTCGTGTGGTCGGAACACCATTGGTTTATCCTGTTCGTGGCCTCTCCGACGTCGCTGAAATCCAAGTCGGACACCGTGGCATCATAGTTTTGAACAACGCTGGTGCGATAACTGTCCAGGATAGAACAACGGTCGTTCACGAAGACTGCATCGGCGATGGACAAGGCCGTTTCCTTGTCTACGGCCGGCAGTTGCTCCAGCATCGATGAGGCGAAAGCGTTTATGGCCCGGACATCGCCCGCTTCATACCCGAGCACCCGGCAGATCTCATCAGCAGTCTCCCCCTGTGCGCCGTCGAGGATCATCCCCAGCAGGAACTGCATGCTGAGCGGCGAGATGACGAAACTCGTTTTCTGGACCTCGTTCATCCGACGGAGGAACTCGAAGGCAAAGGGTTTTCCCTGTCGGACAAAAGCTTCAGACCGGGTATCCAACTCAATCTTCTTGAGCGGGTTTTCCACCGGAGTCTCTTCCACCTCGGTCGATTCTTCCGGATTGGGCTTCGGCTCGGTTGTCTTCTCGCAGGAAATGTACGCCAGGATTGACAAGGCGGCGGCCATAATAAGTCCTATTCTTCTCATAAACTGTTGTGTTTTAATGTCCCAGATTGATTCTGATGCCCGCGGCGACGGAAAACATCACAGGATGCTCGCTCCGATAGGTAACAGGCGCATAGTTTACAATGGCGGAGTTGTTCCCCGGGATCCTCCAGCTCAGTTCCGGCTCCAGATAGATTCCGAGGCGCTTGGTCGCATTCATCTGGATTCCCCCTGCCCCGACCAGGGAAAGGCTTGGCCTGTCCTTTTCCAGGCTTTTCCCAGCAAGCGTCGCATCCAAGCAGAAATCGCCTTGTACACCACCTCCCACATAAACGTCAAACAAGGAGTGAGAGGCAACGACCCAATCTAGCCTGACCGGAATCCCGAGATAATGGACTTGCTGTCGTTTTTCCCCGGTCTGGCTCATCATGAACTTTGAGTTGTAGAGGGAATACTGCAGTCCGGTCGACAAATAGAGTCTTTCGGAAAGGGGAAGCCTGGCGGAAAGACCGACCTGGATCGGAAAATAATGGGAGGACTGATTCAGAAGGTCTTTGACGGGCTCTTCCGAGGAGACAGGGTCCCCTGGCGGAATGTCTGTCGGTCCCTCGCCCGGATTCTCTGTGCTGGATGTAGCAGATCCGCCTGGCTGTGTACCGCCTGGATTGGACGGATTGTTGATGACCCTTCCATGGCCGATATATGAGGGAATTGTGTTGTTCTTGGCAGATGCGAGGTTCGTCGCCAAGGCTGCGAGGATGCCGGTACCCAGGATTCCTCCTGCCGCCGGTGCCACTTTCAGGTTCACTCTCCGAGCTTTCTCGGTCATCGGGATGAAAGGGGAGGTTGTCTCGGGGACTATGTTTCCTGTCGATGGTTTTGTGGTGGGTTGAGGGCGATCGGGTGATTCCGAGGTTTCAGGAATATCAGGAGCCTTGGCTTTTTCAGTCGTCGCCGGCGCCTCCATCTGTTTTCCGCCCATAGACGGGGATTCAAGGACAACGGGCTGGGGTCGGGCCGATGCCTTCTTGACTGGCACTGGATCGATCTTGGGCGTGTCCACCTGAGAATCGGCATTTGTATCAACCGTTGTCTGGACCTGGGCCATGGGCGCCTGCCGAACCGGTTCGATTTTCTCTTCCGGAGCTTTCGGATTCCTGAGGAGCAAGACGGCAGCGAGTCCTGCCGCGATGGCGGGGACGATTGCCCAGACCAGCGGGAAACGCTTCGTCAAACGGGTGCTTTCAGCGCCGTCGAAACGAGCATGGAACTCGTCAAAGACGCTTTCCGGAAGCGCGCCGTCGGGCTCTTCCAGCTTGTCCTTGATTATGTCTTCCCAGTGTTTCATGTGTCTTGCTCCTTCAGGTATTGTCTGATCTTCTCCTTCAATTGTTTTCTTGCCTTTGCCAGGACGCTGGTCGACCCGGTCTCACTGATTCCCAGCATCAGGGCGATTTCCTGATGGGTGTACCCGTCCAGGCAGTACAGGTTGAAAACGGTCCTCCGCAAATCGGGCAGTTCGGCGATCCACGCCTGCAACTTCTCCCTCGGTATCGTCACCATCTCTTCTTCGGTCGGTTCCGGGATGTTGTCATGCACCGATAAGTCCATCGGAACCATGCGCCACCGTTGCCTTTTGAGCTGGTTGAGCGCCTTGTTGATGGCGATCCGGCTGATCCATCCGTACAGGGAACCTTTACCCGTATACTGAAATGACCCCATCTTGTCAATCGCCTGCAGGAGCGTTTCCAGCATTAAATCTTTCGCATCGTCTTCGTCTCCGAGATATCGCTTGCAGAGCGCATACACCCTGGCTGCATATCTTCTATACAACTCATCTACCGCCAATCTGTCTCTCTGTGAGCAGAACCTGGCTAGTGCCTGCTCATCCAGGTCTTTATACACCTACAAATCCATTGTCCGATTCAAAGATAGCGGGTTTCACTGGTGTTTCTAACCTATAAACACACGGATTGCCCAAATGCGTCTCCATAATCATTAAAGTTTGCGATTACAACGCTTTTTTGTTCAAATTCTCACTAGGCTTGCATCGTGGATAAAAGAAAATAGGACCGGAACAATAGATGTCCAGCCCCTTTCTCCAATAGCGTTATTTCACATCATATCCGCAAAGGTAGACGTGAATATGGCCAAAGTGCGGTACAAAGGAATTAGGAAAACAGCCCTAGGATTCTCGGCAAAAAGACTATTACGCCTATCACCGCAGCTGTAATGGCACAGAGAAGGACCGCTCCAGCACTAATATCCTTTACGTCCCGGATTCTTTCGTCTTTTTCGGGTTGAACAACATCGGAAATCCGTTCAATGGAAGAGTTGAAGGCTTCTGCTGCCAAAACCAATCCGATAGCAAAGACAACCGCCACCCACTCTGTCAGGGAAATGCGGAAAAGGATTCCTGCTATAACAACCAGAACTGCAATAATACAGTGAATCCATGCGTTATGTTCCTGCCGGATATAGACAAACAGGCCCCGAAAGGCGTTTGCAAAACTGGAGAGCCTGGCTTTTATGGAAAATGATTGTTTCATTTGCTGTTCATCAGAAGTGCAGGTGGTGGAAGCGAAGGGTGTCGCCCAGTTCGATGATACCGGCATTCGCGTCATCATCTTCATAATACAGCATTGCCCGACCGATGCGGTATGCATCATAGTGCTTACCCAAGTCCACTATCCTTTTCAGGCCTTGGCCGGTAACTTGAGCGATCCAGGTGGTTTCCGGGTCAGTAACGATTTGATACAAGGACTTCTGCGCCTTAAAAGATGCATTGAAAACCGTGTCGGGACATTGCCAGAAATCTTCGCACCCTTGATAGCCGTCGTCACCTTCCCCAAAAGCATAGATGTTTCCAAACACCTTCATTTCCCGGAAACGGGACCTGAGGGGCACAGGCATCGGGGGCCGTAACCCGGGCCGTAATTGTGTAAGTGTTGACTCGTAATCAGACAAGCTGTCGCATAAGATACCGACCTTCGGATCGGCCAATCCGCGAAAGCGTGCAAGGTCCGTGAAATAGAAATAGCCGCCGAATCGTAGGACCTGGCCTGCGGCAGCCGGAAATACATACTGATTTCCTGTCCGCTTGTCTAGAAACCAGGTATGGTCCGGGCTATATGCCATGTCCCTGCAATAGACCCGATAGTCTTCATCTTCATAGACGACATCCCGATACTCAGTTGCGTCCTCCCATAATTCCCGTTCCGGGCTGAAGCGCCACATCGTATCACACCAAACGGGATAAACCATATAAATAGATCCATCCCTTTCCTTGATGTTCCAATGAAGTTCTTGTCTCTTAGGGAAATCGACTCTGTGGGTTTGTCCAGTTTCCCGGTCAACTCTCAGCAGATACCGACGATAGGGAGGATAATAATAACCATTCCTTTGCTCGAAGGCGCACAAATACCCATCATCCAAAGGCACAACGCCTACAAATTCCAAGGGCAAATCCGAACGAAAGTCGATATCGCTCACGTCAAAAGCTAACGTGTCGTAAATGAGCGTAAAGCCCTCTTTTTGTACGACACGGGGGCCTTTTGGGCCGCACGCGGCCATAATCAGCAGGCATGCCTGCAAGAAAATGATTTGCAACGACTTCATGTCCTAGATCTCTGCAAAAATCACACCCTCTCTTATCCCTATCTTCCAATAACTGAATACAGCTCAATCAATTTCCCTTCCCGATAGCATTTCCGCCCGTGAATGGATTGGGGTGGAGGGGCTTAATCTCTTCCCGTCACGACACACAGCAAATCCCCGTCGTCCGCTCCTTAGGGTTATACCGCCGCCATACAAAAAGTGATACACCGTTGCCGAGTGTATCACTTTATGTTTTTATGTTAAACTACACGCTATTCAGGTGCTTGTTGTTTCTGTGGCTTCCCGATAAGAGCACAAAGAATACAAAGAAGTGAAAGAGCAACGCCAACCCAAGGAAAGACCTTCTCAAACAACGACATAGATGTATGAGCAGAAGCGGCACCTAACATTGAAATAGGAATCATCCCCAGCGAAATGAGAATCAGATAGATATTTGTGACTATCTTAACAGTTTTTCTATTATTCCATTGTAGAATGGCAGACCCCACCAAGGTTAAGCCAATCAAAAAGAACAATGCGTTCATATCCATCAAGTCGGGATAAGTCCAGACATAGACAAAGAAGTCAATCAGTTCATAGATAGCGACATAAAGTCCTATTGTCCCCCAGACAATAGAGGATACTAGTGCTGGTATAGAACTCAACGTCAATTTTGGTACTTTCATAGAAATAACGAGGTAGGGGCAGTCAAAGATATACAGTCATTTCCAATAGTCCAACGACGTCCTGAATCCGGAAGCCTTAGGGGGATTACATCTATTCCGCCCATGAATGGATTGGAGGTGGAGGGTTTTACTCTTTTTTCAGTTCCTCCGCCGGATTGGTCCGGGCGGCCTTGAGGGTTTGCCAGAGGATGGAAAGAAAAGCGACCATCGTGGCGATGAGGACGGTCACGACGAACACCCAACCGTAACCGGAGATCCGGTAGGAGTACTGCTCCAGAAGCCGGGAAGCCAGCCGGATTGAAATGGGGATGGCGATGATGGCCGCCAAGCCCAGCAAAACGAGGTATTCCAGCACCGTTTTCCAGAGTTCCTGCTCTACCGTACTCCCGAAAACCTTCCGGACGGCGATGTCTTTGGAACTCTCGTCCGCATAGTAACTGCTCATGGCGATCAGTCCGAGAATGGACAATAACAGACTGAGAATCATGAAGATCCGGACAAGGGACAATTGTTCCTTCACTTTCGCCAGGCGCTCCGAGAGAATGTCCGTAATGAAACCGAACATGTATGGTTTGTCTTCGATTCCATTCACCGCCATGCTGAGATCCGAATAGAGTGACTTCAAATCCTTTTGGGCTTGACGCCGATCCCCAACCGTCTCGATCAGCAGACCGTACTGCTCTTCGGAGGGCCCGATGACGAGATAGTTTCCAACGCTGGAGTCATAGTCGAGGACGTCGTTTGGCGCGAAATCTTCCACGATTCCTCCGATTGAATTGCCTTCTACATAGTGATACCGAAGATCCTCCGTGTTCCGGTCGACACCGAAACGAGTCATTTCCCGCCTCGAAATCCAAACGGTCCCGTCTTCCGGCTCTTCATATTTCTCCACCACCTGGAAACCGAAAATCTCGAAAGCGGTGCGGTCGCAACGGAGCACAGCCAGACGGATCAACCCTTTTTCCTTCTCTTCCGCGATCATTTCCTCGGCCATGCCGGGGAAATAGGTACTATGACCGATCCTGCCCACGCAGGATAAAGAGCGAGCCTTCTCTGCGAACAGAGTCTGCAGAACATCATCCTGGAACTGCACATAGAAATCCCCATCGACATCGGCTCCCAGCGGTCTGTGCAGCATATGGGACGTCTGAAGGGCCAGAACGATGGCGAGTGCCAGAAGGACAATGGAGAACACCTGCTGCAAAACGATGAACACCTTGCTGAACACGTGTTTTCTCTTGGACCGGAACTCCCCCTTCACGACCGAAATCGCCGGCATCCGCGTGCCGATCCAGGCGGGGAGATAGCCCTGGATCAAGGATACCAGGACAATGAACAGGACATAGACTCCGATCCACCCCGCAGAAAACAAGACCTTGACGGGGACGCCTTCTCCCCCTGCAATGCGGTTGAACCAGGGAGTAAGCGCTTCGGCCAGGACGACCGCCAACAGGAAGCATACCGAGGTGAAGGCGAGCGATTCCAAAAGCCGGCCGGCAAAAAGGGACTCGTCCCCGGCCCCAAGTATTTTCCGGGTCGCCATCTCCTTGGTGCGTTTCCCGGAGAGGGCGACGTTCAGATTGATGAAGTTGAATATGGCCGACAGCAGGAGAATGATGGTGACGAGCAGAATGATACCCGTGTAGGTCCGGCTTCCTCTTTTGAGAGACTGGTTGTTGGCCGGTGAAAACCAGACCTCGTCATAGCGGACCAAACCGCTGTCTTCCAGGAAAGCCCTTCCTCCGAACGCGTCGAAAGCCTTGGCGACCAGCGTGTCCGCTTTCACTTCAAGCGCGTCACGGTCCGTCCCTTTCCTGACTTTGACAAAAGAAATGACATCCAGCCTGAACGGCGCGTTCTTCCGGTTGGTAAGGTTCTCGATGTTATAGATGACATCCACGTCCCCGAAAATGGGGTTGGGCGATTCCTTGATGATGGCGGCGACCGTATATCGGTCATCGATTATGCTTCCGATGGCGTTCTCCTCCCCTCCCAGCCGGTTGGCGAAAGACCGGCTGACAATCACGTTCGATATATCCGACATCACTTCCGGGCCGCCGCTCTCGAAGTCGACCGGGAAAATGTCGAAAAAGTCCCCACCCACCATAAAACTCTTGACGTGATACTTCCTGCCGTTCAAGTCGATGGTTTCCTCATTCTGGGAAATCGCTTTCCAGAACAGGGCGGCTTTCTCCACTTCCGGAACGCTTTCCCGGGCCTGATAGGCAAATCCCCAGGACTGGCCGATGCCGGACTGTCCGCTCGTAGTCCTGTAGAAAGTATAGACGTCCTTGTAGTCCGGAACATTTCTCGTCATCTGCCTCTGCTTCCAGACATAGTGTCCCGTGAGCAGCACAAACGCCAGGCTCACAATCAGCCCCACCGCCTCGATGGCGGTGTACAACTTGTTGCGGGAGAGGAATTTCAAGTAACTTTTCATACTATTCTTTCTTCAGTTCCACCGCCGGATTGGTCTTCGCAGCCTTGAGGTTCTGCCATAGGACGGCGAGGAAGGAGATCGCGAGGGTGATGAGAACCGCCACGGCGAAGATCCATCCATAGCCAGATATCCTGTAATTAAAGTCCTCCAGATACTTTCCGGCCAGCCACACAGCCACAGGAACGGCAATCAAGCAGGAGATGCCGACGAGAACCATGTACGATCCGACCGATTTAAGGGTCTCCCTTCGGACGGTACTGCCGAAGACTTTGCGGACGGCGATATCGTGCGTGTGCTCGGACGCGTAAAGAGCCGACATGGCCAGCAAGCCCAACAGCGCGACCATGACCGCAAGGAACATGAACAGTTCGATTAGGCGCATGTAATTCTCCGCCTCGCCGAGTTTGGCATCTAACTGGTCCTTCATGAATCCACTGAGTTCAGGGATGCCCTCATAGCCATCCCGTTCCATGCTGAACCGCTTATAAAGCGCCTGGAGTTCCTTCTCTGCTTCTTTGTGGTCCCCTTCGATACGAAGAACCCGATAACGCGAGTCTGGGTCGTCATATACGGAGAGGATGCCCAGCAAGTCGTCGTTGACATGGGCGGCATCCGTCAGCGCGAAATCCTTGACGACACCCGCCACAGTCCCCTGGTACCACTCGCCCAGGATCTCCGGCATCTTGGGTTCGGCGGGATCCGTTCCGAATTTACGGAAGGCCGACTCCGAGAGCCAGTATCCTTCTCCATTCGGAGCGTGGAAATCCTCCACGACTTCGAAACCGTACATCTTGAATGCCTCCGGACCGCAGTACAGGAAAGCAAAACTGACCGTGCCGCCCGTCTCTTTATCCTGCATGGACATGGTCATATAGGGGTTTCCTGGGTAGCCATTAGTCTGGTCCATTTCGGAGACGAACGGCAAGGCCTTCAAGGCGTCTTCATGGCCCGTACCCCGCACAAGATACTGATTGTAAAGGCCATCAACATTCGCGCCCAGCGGCCGGTGGATCATATGGCTGTATTGCCGTTCCATGACCAGAGAGAAGGCGATCAGCAGGACAGACAAACCCGTCTGGAAAACGATGAAAACCTTGGACAGGATCCGTTTGGAGGTCGTGCGATAATCACCCTTGATGACCCGGATGGCGTCGAATCGGGATGCGATGCGGGAGGGAACCCATCCGGCAACCAGGCCGATCAGGAGAGTAAGGCCGATGACCATAGCGACCGTTCCGAAATCCCAATGCCAGGCAAACGGGACGGAAACGGGGGAATAGGAAACATGGGCATCGACATAATGTGTAAAGACCGGACGGAAAGCGTAGGCCAGAAGGACCGCCACCACCGTACAGACGGCGGTGAAGACGAGGGACTCCTTGAGGTAGTTCCACACAATCTGTTCCCTGGATGCGCCCAAGACACTTCGCATACCCATCTCCTTCACGCGGCGTCCTGCCAAAGCCGAACTGAGATTGATGTAATTGAATATGGCAGACAGCAGGAGCAGCAGCACTACAGCCGACAGCATCTTCAAAAGAGACTTGTTCCCTTTCAGGAATACTTGGTTCCCGCCGTTCAAATCCGAGAAATACAGGCGGTCCATCCGCTCGATGGATCCGTTTTTCATCGTCCTCGCTTCATCGCGCCCCCATTCCATCCTGTTATGGGATTCCAGGACGGCGTCGATGTCGGCGGTCAGTTTCTCCTCCGACTCGTCGCTCCGGACGAAGCAGGTGGTCGAGCCGGTCCAGCCCTTCCGCAACTCCTCGTTGGCCCTAATTTGTAAGAAAACCAAGTCTTCATTCCGGAAGATCGGCGAGCCGAAGTCCCTGAACACGGCGACCACCGTATAGGTCTTCCCGTAACCATCCTCCCAAACCTTACCGATGACGTCCTCCCCGGGGAAATGCTCCCGGGCGAACTGCTCCGTGATAGCCACGGTTTGCGACTCCAGCAGCGCATCGGGATTCCCGGACACCCACCGGATCGGGAACATGTCCAGGAAATCCGGATTGGCCCCAGCGATGCTTCCGTCGTGGATGGGGACGTCCCCGATCGTTCCCCCGATGCCCAGGTTTGAATAGATCGACGCCTTCTCGATCTCCGGGACACTCTCTTTCAGCAGCTCCGCCATGCCGCTGCGCGGAGCCATTTCCACGCATTCGTACGTGAGCCCTACGGCATACGTCTTCTTCCACTCCGGATAGCCGCGTGCAATCTGCCACTGCTGCCGCACATACGACCCGATCAGAATCACGAACGCCAGGCTCACCGCCAGCCCAATGAACTCGATAGCGGTGTACAGCTTATTCCGGGAGAGGAATTTGATGTAGGATTTCATTATAGTTCGTTCTTGACGTCAGAGACAAGCTGGCCGTCGAAGAGGTCGATGGTGCGCTGGGCGCAGGCGGCGTCTTTCTGGGAGTGGGTTACCATGACGATGGTGGTGCCTTCGGCGTTGAGTTCCTTCAGCAGGTCCATGACCTCTTTACCGTTCTTGGAGTCGAGGTTACCGGTCGGTTCATCCGCGAGGATCAGCTTCGGACCGGCCACTACGGCACGGGCGATGGCCACGCGCTGCTGCTGACCGCCGGAGAGCTGCTGCGGAAAATGATTGGCTCGATGACTGATGTTCATCCGCTTCATGATCTCCGTGACCTTCTGCTTGCGCTCGGCCGCGCTGATGTTCAGGTAGCGCAGCGGCAACTCGATGTTCTCATAGACATTGAGCTCGTCGATCAGGTTGAAGCTCTGGAACACGAAGCCGATGTTGCCCTTGCGGAACTTGGTGCGCTCCTTTTCCTTGAGACCACCCACCTCGGTGCCGAGGAGTTCGTAGCTGCCGCTGGTGGGATTATCCAGCAGGCCCAGAATGTTCAGCAGTGTGGACTTGCCGCAGCCGGAAGGGCCCATGATGGCAACGAATTCGCCGTCCTTGATTTCAAACGATACGCCGTTGAGCGCAGTGGTCTCGATCTCTTCCGTCCGGAAAATCTTGGAAAGGTTGGTAACTTTGATCATATTGCGTGTTGTGTTTTTGATTATTCGTTCTTCAGGGAATCGACCGGATTGGCATTGGCCGCCCGCCAGCTCTGGAGCGTCACGACTGCCAAGGTGATGGCCACCACCGCGAGGAAGCTGACCACGAAGATCCACGCCGGGATATTCGTACGGAAAGCGAATTGGCTCATCCAGCGCTGGCAGATCGCATAGGCGATGGGCGCCGCGATGACGAAACTGATCCCGACGGTAATGAGATACTTCCGGTTGATCATGGACAGGATTTCCCGGGAGGTGGCCCCGTTGACTTTTCGGAGAGCGATCTCTTTCCGCATGAAACGGGTGTCGAACCATACGAGACCGAGGATTCCGATCAGGGCGATGAGCAGCGACAGGATCGAAGACAGTTTGATGAGCCGGGTCTGGCGGCTCTCCTGCTCGTAGAGTTTCTCGATGTCCCGGTCCAGGAAGCCGGTCTCGATTTCTTCCTCGTCCAAGTCCTTCATCCCGGCATAGTATTTCCGGGCCTGGTCGAGGATTCCCTTGACATCGGCGTCAGGTCTGACACGGATCATGAAGGAGGCGAAATTCCATTTGTCCCCGACCATCAGGGCCAGCGGAGAAAAAGCGTGCTGGAAAGTGCGGGCGTGAAAGTCTTTCAGGATGCCGATGATGGTCACAGTGCTCCCGGACATCGTCATGAGCGTCTTTCCAATCCCATAGGAGGGCAAGGCTTCCAGAAAGGATTCGTTGACAAGGGCCACGTCATTCTCCCCGGGCAGCGGAAGCCTTCCATCGACCAACTGCAACTTGAAAAAAGCCGGATATTCCGGGGCGACGGACCGGAAACTGTACTGGACGATGTGGTCATTGTCCCGGATTTCCGTCATCGAAGACGGACCCGCCTCGATCGGGGATTCACCCCGGGTGACATCCACGACGCCGGGGATGTTCCTGATCTGTTCAGCCACATCCTTGACTTGGGTGAAACCGTGCGATGACATGCTCAGCACATAGTCGTGGTCGAAACCCATGGCGTTGTTCCTGACCATATAGTTTGTCTGGTGCTGCAGGCATAGGGCGGAGATGATGAAAATGAAGGACAGGACATACTGCAGCACCAGGGTCACCGTCCGGAGCCCGCCGCCTCTCGCCGTCATCGAGAAGGCGCCTTTCAAGATCAGGGCCGGCTGGAAAGAGGTGCTGTAGAGGGCGGGAATCAATCCGGAGACCAACGCAATGACAACGGCGACGGCTCCGCCGATCAGGAGCACGGGGATGTTCTTCCCCGGGGCCATATTCCCGGAAAGGAACGTGGCCCAGGAGGTACCGCTCAGGGTACGCATGACCAGGATACCAGCAAGAAATGCAGTCCCTACGATACAGGAAGCCAGGAGAAGTTGCCGCAGGATCAAAGAGGTCCGGGAAGCGCCGTACACTTTCCGGGTATTGATATCCTTGATCCGGAACGGAATTGCGGCCATCGCGAAATTGACATAATTGAACGCTGCGATCGCCAGGAACAGGACGGCGATGGCCAGCAGGATGTAGGCCATCGTCTTGTTGCCGCCGGTTTTCCGGCCAAAGATATTCTGGTCCCGCATGAACCAGTAGGAATGGAGTTTCGTCAGCCGGAAGTCTTTCTGTCCATACCCGGCATCCAGATGCGCCACGGCTTCCTGGACCGCCTTCCTGTCGGCTCCGGGAGCGATTTTCACATAGCAGACATGCGGTCGGCTGTTCGGCACTTCCATCTCATCTTCACCTTCATGGATCAGGATGCCATTGACCATCGTCTCGTTTTCCTTCCGATCCTTGTAAATACCGACAATCCGGCACTCATTGCTCCATTCGTAGATGAAAGTCTCTCCTATCGGATCCCTGTCGGGGAAAAAGAGCCTCGCCGCCGATTCGCTGATCAGGGCATCTCCCTTGGTAGAAAAGTCCTCCCTTCTCCCGGTAATCAGCGAGATGTCAAAGACATCGAGGGCAGCGGTTTCCGTCGTAGCATGGCTGATTCCCCGGACGGTCACATATTCACCGCTCTTGTCCTTGATTTGCAGGAGTCCGATCTCATCGTTTCTCATTTCAAAATAGTCGCAGGCAGCCTCGATGCCCGGCGAGCAATCCAGAATCTTCTGGATGGCAGGACGAAGGACCATAGGGTCATATTTCCCATCGAACTCCCGGGGATAATCCACGATATAGACATCCTTCCCGCCCTTGAACCGGTCGTACGTGAAATCCCACCAAACCTGGCTCATCAGGACCAGGAATACGGTGAATGCAATCCCCAGCCCGATGACATTCATCAGGGCCGGAATCCAGCTCCATTTGATTCTCAGTTTCCCCATAGCAAGACTAACATCGCAACTGCCTCATTTTCAATACGATTTGCCTTGCAAAAAATAAGCCAATCGCCGTAATACGATGATTTTCAAGCGTTTACATAATTATCACCTGTGTAAACACTGTAAAGCCCCTTTACAATATTTTACACTTTTTGTAAAGGGGCTTTACAACCTGGAGACCTTGTGATCGATCCTACATCCTTTGGTAGGTAACGCTTCCGATTTTAAACTTCCCGTCGGCCAAGAATGAAATCGGCGCACCTTCATCGAATTTTCCGGAACCTTCCTCGAGAACTTCGGGAGAGCAGTTGATGAATGCGCCCATCGGCAATTCGCGGTAAAGCATCCCATCCTCCATCCTGTACATAAGTGGTTTCCCGATCTTCTCCCTGGGAGTCTCCATGAAGAAGGTCGTGAAAACATCCTGCCCGTGACTCCTGTAAAAGCGGATTCCCGTAATCAGGATGGGATCTTCATACTTCACATCCGGGTGGTTTATACTCTCCCGCAACATGAGGATGCGTCCTGTCTCATCGACAGGGCCATCACAAGAACAGTGGTATGTGCCATTTTCCACGTAATCCATGCTGGCATATACGGGTTTCCATCTGCCTTGCAATCCATCGGGTGACACTTTCTGACAACCGGCCAGAAGCAGAAGTCCGGCGGAAAACAACAAGGCTTTCCAAATTCTGATCATAATCTTGTTCATACTTAAAACCGATAGGGTTCTTCGTCCCGGATCAGGTGGAGGCCTTTCTTGAAGACGAAGGTAAAGGATTCTATGCCGGTGCCGATGGAGCAGGAATAGTTGAACGTGTATTCCTTCCCTTCTTTCAGGCCGGTGACGACCGAGGACATCTCTTCCACCCGGCACATGCAGTCGGCGGTCGGGCCATCTTTTTCATAGACTCTGTAGTCAATGACATCCCCCTTGACAGAAACATCGCAGGCGATTCCATTGAGCTTGATGGCGCAGTTCATCGTCGCATTCGTGCGGGTGACCCGCAGGTTACCGTCTTCGTATTTCAAGATAAGCAGGGAGACGTCCGACTGACTTAATCCGGCCCTGGTCCCGGTCGCAGCGTCGGTAGCGCACCCGGTATGGACGAACTCGTCGGTCTTGGGCAGAATAGATTTGTAGCAGCCTGTCCAGAGGGGCAGGACAAGCAGGAGGAGCAAGAGTTTTTTCATGTTGTCCATTATTTAGCTTTCTACTTTCCAAGATTGATTCTGACGCCGGTCGCCACCGTGAACATCCACGGGTGTTCGCTGTTGTAGGTGGAGAGCATCCGCCGGTCGGACGGAAGGGTCCAACTGACTTCCGGTTCCACGAAGAGGCCGAGGTTCCGGGTCGCGTTGAACTGGATGCCACCCGCGCCAAGCAGCCGGAATGCCGGACCGTCTTTGCCGATGGAATGTCCGTCCAGCGTAGCGCCTACGCATAGATCGCCCTTTATTCCCGCGCCCAGATAAGCATCCAACCATCTACTTGAGACAAAGGTCCAGTCCAGGCGTACCGGGATGCCCAGATCATGGACGAGCTGGGTCTTTTCCCCGGTGGGATACGAGAACGAGGACGAATAGAGCGAGTATTCCAAACCGGTTGTTATGCCGATCTTCTCCGTGACGGGGAATTTGACAGAAAGGCCGACAACCAAAGGCATTCTATGCGGATGGGTTGTCTCCAGGCCGTTGAAGCTGTTGGTTCTGTCGATATCATCTGAAGCTTGGATGCCTGGAACAAAGGCGTTCAGATCGGCACTGGCCAGTTGCGTCACCAGGGCGGCCAGAAGTCCGCCTCCCGCAGCGATGGCCCCACCGGTGCCCAGTTTGACCTGTAAGGCAGGTTGTTCTGTCGATGGCTGAGGCACGAAAGGAGATGACTCCTGCATGACAGGGCGGTTGTCAGTCGCGGGCTCTTCCGGAGTATCCTCCGGGCCGATGCCCTCCGTCTCGGAAATGTGAGTCTCTTCGGGGATGCGGATTTCTTCGACTACGGTGGTGGCAGCCGGCTCTTTCGATTGTTCAGTCTTCGGCATGGCCCGACCCGCTTTTGTCCGGGTTGCTTGCGCGATCAACGGTGTTGCAACAATAGGCGTAGTCGTGTCCAGGCTGTCATCGACCTGACTATACGTTTCCACGGGCTGCGGAATGATTTGGATGCCGTCCTCCGGAACCGTAGGTTTCCGAAGGAGCAGGACGGCGGCGAGCCCGGCCGCGAGGGCGGGGACGATCGCCCAAATCAGCGGGAAACGCTTTGCCTTCGTCGCACCGGCGGTGGCGCGGCGGGCATGGAACGCGGCAAGGCTGTCTTCCGGAAGGTTACTTGCGTATCCTCCCAGTTTGTCCCTGACGATGTCTTCCCATTTCCTCATGATTCCTGTCCGTTCAAATAGCGTGTTATCGTTTCTTTCAGTTGCTTTCTGGCTTTTGCCAGCACGCCGGCCGACCCTTTTTCGCTGATCCCCAGCATTTTGCCAATCTCCTTGTGCGAGTAGCCGTCGATACAATACAGGTTGAAGACGGCCCTTCTCAAATCCGGCAGCCTGGCTATCCATTCCAGCAGTTTCTCCTCCGGGATCGTTTCCATCTCCGCTTCCGTCGGCTCCGGGATGGTATCCGGTGCCCATGTGTCCAGAGAGACAGTCCGCCATCGCTTCCGCTTGATCTGGTTCAGCGCCTTGTTGATCGCAATCCGGCTGATCCATCCATGGAGGGAACCTCTGCTGCCGTTGAATGTCTGTATCTTGTCGAGCGCCTGGAGGAGCGATTCCTGCATCAGATCCTTGGCCTCCTCGTTGTCTCCCAGGTAACGCCGGCACAGTGTATACACCCTCGCTGCATATCTCTTATACAACTCATCTTCCGCCAATCTGTCTCCTTGCGAGCAACGCCTGGCCAGTTCCTGCTCGTCTAGATCCGTATACACCTACAAGGTCATTGTTTTTCTACAAAGATAATTAGTTCAACTGTTTCCTGAACTATATACACACAAAACCCCAGAATACGTCTCCATCATCCTCATTATTTGCATCGTGGACGAAAGAAAAAAGGACCGGAGCATAGTCCTGGCCCTTTCTCCATAGCGTTACTTCACAATCTCATATTCATCGACGCCGGGGATAAGAGCGATGCCGGTTTCTTCCAGGTGAATCTGTCCGGCGGAGTCAATGAAGCGCACGGTGAAGACTTTTCCTTCGAGTCGTTTTGCTTGCCAGTCCATTCCGCCGGCAGTATCCATCTTCACGACCTTGATTTTGGATCCGCGCTTAATCATACCTGGTCCTCCTTCACTTCAACTTCGTGGGCGATGATTTCCCAGCAGCTTCTTTCAGCGCCATTTCCATCGGTGTAACGTTGGACTCGCACACGGCCAAGGACTCTCACGACCTTTCCTTTTGCGAGTTGGTCCAGACACCGAATCTTGGCGCTTTCGAAGGCTGATACGGAAAACCAGGTGCAGTCGAATGGCTGTAGCACCGGTGACCCCTTGCCGCTATGGCGAAAGGAACCGTTTCAGTATTAAACACTTGTATAGACGGAATTGGCAAGGGGCTCGAGTTAAGATACCCCTTGCCGTCACTCGTTTTGTAACCCCCTCAGATACAGTGCCTTGAAAAATAGCAGGTGGCAAGGGGAACTGTATCGAAGAGAATGATGCCTCTGCGGCGTGGGTGTAAGGGCCCATTTGGTGTTGTATTGATCTTGAATCGAAGCACTTTCGGAGCGAAGCGACTGAGCCAGCAGGCGAACGGCGGCTTCTGCCGCCGAGTCCCTCCCCCGAGGGGAGGGATTTAGGGAGGGGGTAACGTGGAGGGTGCCCAGGCCGCGACATGCGGCCGCTCTGGGCACGAGAAAGGCTCCCTCGAGGGGAGCCTTTCTCGTGCCCAGAGCGGGGCTCGAACCCGCACGTCTTTAAGGGACACTGGATTTTGAGTCCAGCGCGTCTACCAATTCCGCCATCCGGGCAGGGATGGTCTCGGGGAGAGACGGATTGCAAATGTACCTCAAAAATGGGGAATTGCCAAATTTTTCAAGTATCTTTGTATTCTTATGGAGAAGGAGTATATCGTTACCGTCGATGGGAAGCCGGCCGGCCGGGTGGTCGGCCGCGAACGGCTGGGGGAGATCGCCCCGCTGGTGGCGGAAGAGCCCGAAGTGTTCGTCGTTTACGATGCGAACGCGGCGGAGGTGGCGGCCGAGGTGATCGAGGCCGTGCCCGGCGTCCGCGGGAGCATCGCCATCGAGACGTCCGAGGAGGACAAGTCCATGGACACGGTCCTGCTCATCGAGCGTTCGCTGCTGGAGGCGGGGGCGTCCCGGAAGGCGCTGGTACTCGCCGTCGGCGGCGGCATCACGACCGACCTTGCGGGTTTCGCGGCGTCCATCTACAAGCGCGGCGTGCGGTATGCCAATGTTCCGACCACCCTGCTCGCCCAGGTCGATGCAGCCGTAGGCGGCAAGACGGGAGTCAATTTCGACGATTACAAGAATATGCTGGGCGTGATTGTCCAGCCGGTCTTCACCTTCGTATGCGCCGATGCGCTGCGCACGTTGCCGCGCCGTGACTTCCTGTCCGGGGCGGCGGAGTTGCTGAAGACATTTATCATCGAGAACGAAGACGACCACTACAGCCGCGCGGTGCGCTGGCTGGCCGAAGGCGGCGCCGCGGCCGAGCTCCAGGAGCTCGCGCTCGCCGCCGCCGGCGTGAAGGCCGCCATCGTCTCGCGCGACCCGTTCGAGGCCGGCGAGCGCCGGAAGCTCAACCTGGGCCACACGTTCGCCCACGCCATCGAGCACGAGGCGCTCCGGCGCGGGGACGACATCACCCACGGCGAGGCCGTGGCGATGGGCATCGTCCTCGCCGCCCGGCTCTCCGACGCGCTGGGCGTGTCGGCCGGGCTGGAGGCCCGCCTCGCGGCGGACTTCTCCGCCGCCGGCCTCCCTACGCGGGCCCCCTACCCGGTGGAAACCCTCGCCGGCGCCATGGACAAGGACAAGAAAGCCGAGGGCTCGCTCGTGCACTTCGTCCTCGCGGAGCGCATCGGCTCGGTCATCATCCGCGACCTGACCGTCGCAGAAGCGCTTAAAGCATTGACATTATGATTTGTACATCCATACAAGGCAAGACGCTGGAAGAGATCCTGGAGATCCTGGAAAGCGGGGAAGTGGAGATGGCGGAGATCCGCCTGGACCTCTGCGAACTGGACGAGGCGGAGATCGAAGAGCTTTTCACGCAGTCCGACGTGCCGCTCATCGCGACGTGCCGCATCGCCAGCCTCGCGCAGCGCGTCGCCGCGGAAGGCGACCTTCTGGACGATGCCGGCAAAGTGCTCTCCGAGCAGGGGCTCTATGCCTCCCAGCCGCGCAAGGGCCGCAATCCGGCCGAAGAACTCGCTGAAAACCAGCTGCTCAAGGCCATTGAGGCCGGCGCCAAATATGTGGACCTGGAAGTGGAGGCCCCGCCGATGATGGGCCGCAAGATCCGCCAGGCCTGCCAGGAATACGGCACGATGCTCATCCGCTCGTTCCACGATTTCGAAGGAACGCCGCCGGAGGCCACGCTCCTGTCCCTGCTGGAAAAAGGCCGTCGCTTCGGGGGCGAAGTGGTCAAGATCGTGACCACGGCCACCTGCAAGGCCGATGCGGACCGCGTCCTCGCCCTCTACCGCGAGGCCGTGCCCGGTACGCTCGTGGCCTTCTGCATGGGCCCGGAAGGCCGGGAATCCCGGCTGGAAGCCCTCAAGCAGGGGGCGCCGTTCACCTACGCCTGTCTCACGGCGGAAGAGGCCACGGCCCCGGGCCAGTGGACCGCCGCCGAGATGGACGAGGCCGTCTATGGCAACTTCCGCTTCATCGGCACGGACGAGACGCTCGAGATGCCGGCGTCCAAGAGCTTCGCGCAGCGGGCAATCATCGCCGCGGCGCTCGCCCAGGGCACCTCGCACCTCTCCGGCTATTCCCCCTGCGGCGACAACGAATCGGCCCTTGCCGCGGCCCGGAAGCTGGGCGCGCGGGTGACCGTGAACGGCTCCGAACTGGAGATCTCCGGCATCGGCGCCTTCGAGAACTGCCTGTCCATCAGCGAGATGCCGGTGGGCGAGTCGGGTTTCCTCACCCGGATGATCATCCCGGTCCTGTCGGTCATCGCCGACGGCCCGGTCCGTGTCACGGGTGAAAAGACCCTCCTCGGCCGGCCCCTCGCCGGAGCGCACGACATCATGGCCTCGTTCGGGGTGCGGCTCGTCCCTGAGAACATCCCGGAAGAAGGCCGCAAGGGCGACTGCTTCATTCCCCTAACCGTCAAGGGACCGCTGATCCCGGGCCGGGCCGACGTGTCCGGCAAGGGAGGCTCGCAGCTCATTTCCGGCCTGCTGGCGGCCCTGCCGCTCGCCGGGAACCGGTCCACGGTCTATGTCCATGACCCCCGCAGCATCCCCTACATGTTCATCACCGTGGACGTGCTCCGCAAGTTCGGCATCGAGATCGGCTCGGAGATGGAGGGGGGCGACGATTTCCTGCAGACGCAGGACTGGACCCTGTGCACCGGCCTGACCTTCAAGATGCGTGGCCAGCAGCATTACCGTTCGGCGGATTTCCGCATCGAGGGCGACTGGTCCGGAGCCGCGAACTTCCTCGTGGCCGGCGCCATCTTCGGCGACGTGGAGGTGGAAGGGTTGGATACCCAGTCCCTCCAGGCCGACATTTCCATCATGGACATCCTGATGGACGCCGGGGCGAGCATGTCCCAGCTGGAAGGCGAGACGCCTACGACCGGTCCCATCCACGTGGCCCGCGCGCCGCTCTGCGCCTTCGAGACCGACCTGAACAACTGCCCGGACCTCTTCCCGATCGTGGCCGTGCTGGCCGCCTTCTGCCCGGGCGAGAGCCGCATCCGCGGCGTGGAGCGCCTCCGCCACAAGGAGACCGACCGCGCCGCCGCGATCGTGGACATGCTCACGCAGATGGGCGTTCCCGTCCAGGTGGACGAGGACGAAATGACCATCGAAGGCATGGCCCTCCCGCAGCGTCTCCTCACCGGAAACCTGCTGAAGGGCGGCCGCTATACTTCTCACGCCGATCACCGGATGGTGATGGCCCTCAAAGTGGCCGCGCTCGGCGCGGACTGCCCCGTGGACATCGACGACACGGCCTGTGTCGCCAAGTCCTTCCCGGGTTTCAACGACTTATTTGACAAACTATGAACGCATTTGGCAATATTTTCAGAGTAAGCATTTTCGGCGAATCGCACGGAGAGCAGATCGGCGTGGTCGTGGACGGCCTTGCGCCGGGCATCCCGCTCGGCGAGGCGGATTTCACGGCGGACATCGCCCGCCGCCGGAGCGGCGCGAAGGGCACCACCCCGCGCGTGGAGGCGGATGAGCCGCAAATCCTCAGCGGCGTCTATGAGGGGTATACGACGGGCGCCCCGCTCGCCATCGTCTTCCACAATACGAACACGCACAGCCAGGACTATGAGGACTTGCTGAATGTCCCGCGCCCGGGTCATGCGGACTACACCGCGAACCTCAAGTACGGCGGCTTCCAGGATCCGCGTGGCGGCGGCCATTTCTCCGGCCGCCTGACGCTCCCGGTCGTCGCCGCCGGCGTCATCGCGAAGAAACTGCTCTTCGCGACCATCGCCGGCGCCACCCGCGGCCGCGTCCAGTTCCGTTGTGACGCGAAACTCGTCGAAATCGGCGGAATCGCCGACCAGGCGCAGTGGGACGCCGCTTTGGACCAGGCGCAGAAGGAAGGAGATTCGCTGGGCGGCGTCGTGGAGTGCGTCGTTTCCGGCGTCCCCGCCGGGCTCGGAGAGCCCTTCTGGGACAGCGTGGAATCCCGCCTCTCGCACGCCCTCTTCGCCATTCCCGGCGTCCGTGGCGTGGAATTCGGCGACGGCTTCGCCGCCGCCCGGATGAAAGGTTCCGAGCACAATGACGTCTATGCGCCGGCCGGCTGCGGCGGGCACGGACACGGCGGCTGCCACGAGCACGGCGCCGACCACGAAGGCTGCTGCCACGAGCACGGTGAAGGCGAGGGCTGCTGCCACGGCGGTGAAGGCCACCACGAAGGAGGTTGCTGCGGCCACCACCGCAACCGCCTGGTGACGCCCGCCACGAATCACGCCGGCGGCGTGAACGGCGGCATCACCAACGGCAACCCGCTGGTGTTCCGCGTCGCTTTCAAGCCGACCTCCAGCATCGCCAAGGCCCAGGAGACATACGATTTCGCCAAGGGCGAGATGACATCCCTCCAGGTCCCCGGCCGTCACGACACTTGCTTCGCCCTGCGCACGCCGGTGATCGTGGAAGCCATGGCGGCCATCGTCCTGGCGGACCTGGTCGGCATGGCCTGAGCCCATGTCTGAAAAAAACACTATCTTTGTTCATTGCGCCTGAAAGGCGAGGATTATGAGCGATAGCGAAAAAGTCATACAGGAATTCACCTCCGGGGAGTACAAGGAGGGTTTCGTGACGGACGTGGAACAGGAATTCGTTCCCAAGGGCCTGAACGAAGACATCATCCGTACCATCTCCCGCCTCAAGGAGGAGCCGGACTGGCTCCTGGAATTCCGCCTGGACGCGTTCCGGAAATGGCAGGCGATGGAGATGCCCCGCTGGCCCCATCTGGACCTGCCCGAGATCGACTTCCAGGACATCATCTACTATGCCGCTCCCAAGAAGGCCAAGGACCGGCCGAAGGAGATCGACCCGAAACTGGCCGAGACCTTCGAGAAGCTGGGCATTCCCCTCAAGGAGCGCGACGTGCTCGCCGGCGTGGTCGCCGTCGACGCCGTCTTCGATTCCGTCTCCGTCACGACGACCTTCCGCAAGACCCTCGCGGAGAAGGGCATCATCTTCTGCTCGTTCTCCGAGGCGGTGAAGGAGCATCCGGACCTGGTCCGGAAGTATCTCGCCACGGTGGTCCCGTCCGGCGACAACTATTTCGCGGCCCTGAACAGCGCCGTGTTCTCCGACGGGTCCTTCTGCTACATCCCCAAGGGGGTGCGCTGCCCGATGGACCTGTCCAGCTATTTCCGCATCAACGCGAAGGGCACCGGCCAGTTCGAGCGCACGCTCATCGTGGCCGACGAGGGCTCCTTCGTGAGCTATATGGAAGGCTGCACCGCGCCGATGCGCGACGAGCAGCAGCTCCATGCCGCCGTGGTGGAAATCATCGTGGAGAAGGATGCCGATGTCAAGTACTCCACCGTCCAGAACTGGTATCCCGGCGATGCGGAGGGTAAGGGCGGCATCCTGAACCTCGTCACCAAGCGGGGCATCTGCAAGGGCGACGGGGCGCACCTGAGCTGGACCCAGGTGGAAACGGGTTCCGCCATCACCTGGAAGTATCCGTCCACGATCCTGAAGGGCGACAACACCGCTTCGGAGTTCTATTCCGTCGCGGTTACGAACAACTTCCAGCAGGCCGATACGGGCACGAAGATGGTCCATCTCGGCCGGAACACCAAGAGCCGCATCGTCTCCAAGGGCATCTCCGCCGGCCGCAGCCAGAACAGCTACCGCGGCCTCGTGCGGATGGGCGCCGGAGCGAAGAACGCCCGCAACTATTCGCAGTGCGACAGCCTCCTGATCGGCTCCCGGTGCGGGGCCCATACCTTCCCGGTCATCCGCTCCGACAACCCGACGGCGATCGTCGAGCACGAGGCCACGACCTCGAAGATCAGCGAGGACCAGCTGTTCTACTGCAACCAGCGCGGCATCGGCCCGGAAGAGGCCGTGGGCCTGATTGTCAACGGCTATGCCCGGGAAGTCCTCTCCCGCCTGCCCATGGAGTTCGCGGTGGAGGCGCAGAAACTGTTGCAAGTGTCACTTGAAGGATCGGTCGGATGATGGATTGGATCAATATCGCCCTGTTCGAACTCGGCGGGAAGCCGGTGCTCCTGGTGGACCTGATCAGTTCGCTGCTGGGCTTGACGACGGTTTTCCTCGCCGGCCGGAACTCGAAGTACAACTTCTGGGTGGGCTACCTGTACACGGCCGCCCTGTTCTTCCTGTTCTGGTCCCGGAACCTGTACGCGAACCTGCTGCTCCAGCCCATCTCCCTCGCGATCAACGTGTTCGGCCATTGGCGCTGGACGCATCCGAAGGAGGAGGAACGCTCTTCCGAGGACGCGAACAAACTGAAGGTCAGCATGCTGTCCTGGCCGCAGCGCGGATTCACCGTCGCGGCGGTCCTCGTCATCGCCCTCCTCTGGGGCTGGGTGATGAAGACCTTCTTCCCGGCCAATCCGGCCCCGTACCTGGACTGTTGCGTGACGGTCCTCATCCTCACGGCGCAGCTCCTGTCGGCCCTCAAGAAGTGGGACTGCTGGCTCGCCTGGCTCATCGTGAACATTACCCAGATCATTCTCCACATCAGCGTGGGGAACGTGTTCATGCCGATCGTGTGCGGCCTGTACCTGGTGAACGGCCTGTGGTCGCTGTATTCCTGGATGAAATTGTACAAGAAAAATGGATAAACTGCTCGAAATAAAGAACCTGCACGCCCGGATCGGGGAGAAGGAGATCCTCCGCGGGATCGACCTTTCCATCGGCCGGGGCGAAATCCACGCGGTGATGGGCCCGAACGGGGCGGGAAAGTCCACCCTGAACGCCGTCCTCACCGGCCGCCCGGACTATGAAGTGACGGAAGGAAGCATTGTCTATGACGGGAAGGACCTCCTGTCGATGGCGCCCGAAGAGCGCAGCTGGGCGGGCATCTTCCTGAGCTTCCAGTATCCCGTGGAAATTCCCGGGGTGACGATCACGGCCTTCATGAAGGCGGCCGTCCAGGCCCGCCGGAAGGCGCAGGGCCTGCCCGAGATGAAGACGCCCGAGTTCCTCAAGCTCCTGAAGGAGAAGATGGCCTTCGTCCAGATGAAGCCTGAATTCGCCAAGCGCGAAGTGAACGTGGGCTTCTCCGGCGGCGAGAAGAAGCGCAACGAGATCTTCCAGATGGCCCTCCTGGACCCGACCCTGTCCATCCTGGACGAGACGGACTCCGGCCTGGACGTGGACGCCCTCAAGATCGTGGCGGACGGGGTCAACGCCCTCCGCTCGCCGGAGAAATCGGCCATCATCATCACGCACTACCAGAAGCTCCTGGAGTATGTCCGGCCCGACGTCGTGCACGTCCTCAAGGACGGCCGCATCGTCCGCACGGGCGGTCCGGAGCTGATCGATGCGATTGAAAAACAAGGATTTGACCAGTTCTGATGGGATACGGTAATTACAAAGATCCTTTCGTCGGCCGCCGGCCCGACTATAGCGTCGGGGCGGGGGAGAAACTCGAGTTGACGTTCGTGGTGCTTCCCGGGGAGTCCCGCGACATCGACGTCGCCATCGACCTCACGGGCGAAGGGGCGGAAGTGTCCCTGAAAGGCTTGTACCTGTGCGGCGGTGAGGAGCGGGTGAATTTCCGTATCCTGATGCACCATCGCGCGGGCGGATGCGTCTCGCACCAGCTGTTCAACGGCATCGCGGGCGGCACGTCCCGGGTGACCTTCGACGGCCGTATCATCGTGGCTCCGGACGCCCAGCAGACGGAAGCCTACCAGGAGAACCACAACATCGTCCTGTCCGACGGAGCCCATGTGGAAACGACCCCGCAACTCGAGATCTATGCCGACGACGTGAAATGCTCCCACGGAGCCACCACTGGCCGCCTGGACGAGGATGCTCTCTTTTACATGCGCACCCGCGGCGTCCCGGAGTCGGAGGCGAAAGTCCTGCAGATGATTTCCTTCCTCGCGGCCGTCACGCCCGAGGACCGGAAGGAGGACGTTGAAAAAGCGGTCAATCAAATCGTTTAACCGCGTATGCGGAAACAGTGGCGCATAGGGATCTTGGTCGCCGTCATCCTCGGGATGGCGGCCTGCAGTCCGACCCCGCGCCCGGACCGGGGCACCCAGCAGCTTCTGCTCGAACTGGACGGGTACATCAGCGCCAGCAACATGTACGTGGCCCGGAAACTGGACCAGATGGACGCCCTGGGCAAGCTGGCCCGTTCCACGCGGGATCCGCTCCGCCGGTACGAACTGGAGATGAACGTCGCCCGGGAGTTCTTCGCCTTCAGTTTCGATTCCACCCAGCTGTACCTGAAGCATTGCCAGGAACTGGCGCAGGACGTGCTGGGCGACCAGGACCTATACAACGAGGCGTCCGTCCAGCTGGGGCATCTGTATGCCAAGGCCGGCAGTTACCTCGAGGCCTCCCAGCTCCTGTACGGCGGGGTTGACACGACCACTTTCTCCCCGTCCCTGATGGCGGAGTACATCTGGGACCTGTACGATTTCAGCAAGGACCTGGCGGGTAATTCCGGGATGGTGGAAAAGTTGTCCATCCCCCTGGATTCCTCGTTCCGTCCCCGTCTGTACCAGCTCCTGCCCAAGGACTCCGACCGCTGGCGCTCCGTGCTGCGGGACGACTTCATGGACCGGGGCAACCTCGCTTCCGCCGACAGCGTGAACCGCCTGCTGCTCGCCACGGTGAAGCCGGAGGACCGGAATTTCGCCATCTTCGCCTTCTTCCAGTCGGAAATCGAGAACCTGCGGGGCAACCAGCCGGAACGGATGGCCTGGCTTATCCGGTCCGCGGAATGCGACATCGTGAACGCGGTGAAGGACTATGCCTCCCTGACGATGGTGGCGCAGAACATCCTTCCCCTGGACGTGGACCGTTCGTTCCGCTATCTCCGGATGGCGCAGGAGGATGCGGTGCTGTACAATGCCAAGCTGCGTCCCTGGCAGATTTCCCGCTTCCTGATAGAGGTGGAGAGTGCGTACTCCGTCCGGCAGGACCGGCAGAACAAGATGGGAATCATTTCATCCATCCTGCTGGCCGTCCTGGTGCTGGTGCTGTCCCTGATCACCTATTTCCTGGTCGTCCGCTCCCGGAAGCTCTCCCGCATGCAGAAGGCCCTGGCGGACAGCAATGTCCAGTTGGCGGCGGCCAATGAAGAGCTCAGCGTCCTGAACCGGCAGATTTCCAAGGCCGACAAGGTGAAGGATGCCTATATCATGGACTTCCTGCATGGCCTGTCGGAGCAGGTTGCCCTGATCCGTTCCCAGGACAACCGGTTCCGGAACCTGTTGAAGCAGGGCAAGTCGGACCAGCTCTTCCGTGAACTGGCCATTTCCGAGCGTTCGGAGAAAGCGCTGGAAGATTTCTACCGAAAGTTCGATGAGACCTTCCTGGCCCTGTATCCGGACTTCGTGGACCAGTTCAACGCCCTTTTGCAGGAGGATGCGCGCCTCGTTCCGCCTCCCGGCAGGCTCACGACGGAGCTCCGGATTTTCGCCCTGATCCGCCTCGGGGTGGACGATTCCAAGAAGATCGCGACCATGCTGGATTACTCCGTCAGTACCATATATAACTATAAGGTCTCGGTCAAGAATGCGGCCCTCGGGGACCGTGACAAGTTCGAGGAACGGGTAAAAATGATCGGAAAGTAGTGGATTATTGATTCCCGTTCCACTACTTTTTTGCCCTATTAAAAACTTTTAATTAGCTGTCTTATAATAAGATGGCTACTACTTTGCGGTACTTTTATTTTCTTATGCGCGTGGGATATGCTTGCCCGGTGTAATTTTGTGGTGGACCTTGTGTCAGAACACAATTCATTTAACAATAACCAACGCACAACCAAACCCATCGCGTATGAAAAAATTTGCTTCCCTAATCCTTGCATTAGGATTGAGCCTGGCAGCATGGGCGCAGAACGTCACCGTCAGCGGTGTCGTCCTCGACGATGCGCGCCAGCCGATTGTCGGCGCCTTTGTCGTCGAGCAGGGAACCACCAACGGTACCGTGACCGGTGCGGACGGAGCCTTCTCCTTCCGCGTCGCGCCGAACGCCGTCCTGGAGATCTCCTGCATCGGCTATGTGACCCAGACCGCAGCGGCCGCCCCGGACCGCATCATGGAAATCCTCCTCGCCGAGGATGCCGAGATGCTCGAAGAGACGGTCGTCATCGGTTACGGCGTCCAGAAGAAATCCGTGGTGACGGCTTCCATCTCTTCGGTGACCGCCGATGACTTGAAAGTCCAGTCCCAGAACCGGGTGGACAATATGCTCCAGGGCATGACCTCCGGTGTCCAGGTCACCCAGAACTCCGGTGCCCCGGGCGCCAGCTCCACGGTCATCGTCCGCGGTGTCGGCTCCATCAACCATGCGTCCCCGCTATATATCGTGGATGGCATGCCGGCCGGCAGCATCGACTACATCAACCCGAACGACATCGAGCGTATCGACGTTCTCAAGGACGCTGCTTCCGCCGCCGTTTACGGCGCCCGTGCGGCTGACGGTGTGGTCCTCGTGACCACCAAGTCCGGCTCGGAAGGCAAGACCGTCGTCAACTACAACTTCTCCTACGGCATGCAGAATCCCTGGCGCAAGCCCGCCGTGCTGAACGCCACCGAATATGCGATCATGATGAACGAGGGCCAGCTCAACGCCGGCAACGCACCCATCTATGACGATCCCTACTCCCTCGGAAAGGGCACCGACTGGGTGGAAGCCATCTTCGACAAGAATGCCCCCGTCGTCAAGCATGACCTGAACGTTTCCGGCGGCAACAGCCGGATCAATTACAGCATTTCAGGCGGTTACCTTTCCACGAAGGGTACCATCGGCGGCCGTTTCGACCAGTCCTATTATGACAGAATGACCCTGCGCGAGAACATCGGTATCACCCTGTTCGACCACTCCGCCTCCCGCAACTGGCTGAACAAGCTCACCGTCAGCAACCAGGTCTCCTTCGCCCACATCAAGTCCGCGGGCATCTCGGCCAACTCCGAGTACGCCTCCCCGCTGGGCTCCGCCCTGGGCATGTCCCCGCTGGATCCCATCTATGCCGACGAAGCCGAAGAGGCGCGCTACCGCTCCCTCTATCCGGCCGGCTATCCGTATATCATCCGTAACAGCGAAGGCGTCGCCTACTTCATCGCCGACGGCGGTACCTACAACGAGCAGGCCAACCCGATCGCCATGCTGGACCGCCCGCACGGCTACAGCAGCACCGACAAGATCGTCGGCGGCCTGACCACCGAGCTCCAGCTCATCGATGGCCTGAAGTTCCGCAACGCCGTCACCCTGGACCTCTCCTATGTCTACGGCCACAGCTACACCAAGCAGTATTTCCTGACCTCCAAGAGCTACAGCCTGGATACCGTCACGGACACCAAGGTGTATGACAAGGACGGCAAGGAGTCCATCGTCTCGAAGATCAACTACGGTTCCTCCGCTTCCCAGAGCATGAACCGCTACTACAGCTATCAGGTGGAAAACACCCTGACGTATGACAAGGTGTTCGGCAAGCACGCCCTGAACGTGGTGCTCGGCCAGTCCGCTTACATGTCCTCCTCTTCCTATCTGGGCGCTTCCGCCCTGGGTCTCGTCTATCCCGACGATCCCTGGAAGATCAGCGTGGACAATACCCTCGGCCAGCAGAAGGACGGCGACCGCAACGGTTGGGGCCGCTGGAATTCCATTCCTTACAGCATCCTGTCCTACTTCGGCCGTGTCTCCTACAACTTTGACGAGCGCTTCCTGGCGCAGGCGACCGTCCGTCGGGACGCTTCCTCCCACTTCGGACCCAGCAACAAGTGGGGTACCTTCCCGTCCGCTTCCCTGGGCTGGAACATCAAGAACGAGGAATTCCTGAAGTACAACTCCGTCGTGTCCATGGCCAAGCTCCGCGCCTCGTGGGGTATCAACGGTAAGGACAACCTGGGCGACTTCCTGTATGCCGTGTACTCCCAGTCCGGCAACAACTATGTCTTCGGTTCCGGCGCCAACGGCACCGAGAGCATCAACATCGGCGTGAAGGCCTCCGGCCTCGCCAACCCGAACGCCAAGTGGGAGCAGTCCATCCAGACCGACTTCGGTGTGGACCTCGGCTTCCTGGGCAACCGGATCACCGCCACCCTCGACTACTACATCAAGGATGCCTCCGGCATGCTGATGGAGATGCAGGTTCCCACCTATGCTGGCGACTCCGCGCCGACCGGCAACGTGGGTACGATGCGCAACTCCGGCGTCGAGATCGACCTCGGCTTCCGCGGCGCCATCGCCGACTTCAACTACGGCATCAAGGCCAACGCCTCCTACAATGTCAACAAGCTCACCAAGCTGGCCGACGACTCCTCCTACATCATCACCTCCAGCCACAAGATCGGTTCCCTGACCCGCGGCGAAGTGGGTGAAGTGTTCCCGTACTTCTGGGGTTGGAAGACCGACGGCGTGTTCCAGAACTGGGACGAGATCAACAGCTATGTGAACGCCGAGGGCAACAAGATCCAGCCCAACGCGCAGCCCGGCGATTTCCGCTGGAAGGATATCAACAACGACGGTGTCATCAATGACGACGACCGCACGAAGCTGGGCAAGGGTATTCCCGACTGGACCTTCGGCCTCACGCTGACCATGGACTGGAAGGGCTTCGACTTCAGCATGCTCCTCCAGGGCCAGCTCGGCGCCCAGACGCTCAACGTCACCCGCCGTACCGACCTGTACTACATCAACCTCCCGAAGTCCATCCTCAACCGCTGGACCGGCGAGGGTTCCACCAATAAGTATCCGCGTTTCGCCTTCGATTCGGCGAACGAGAACTACCGGGTCTCCGACTACTGGATGGAGGACGCCTCCTTCCTGCGCGCCCGGAACATCCAGCTGGGTTACACTCTGCCCCAGAACCTTACCAAGCTCGCCTTCATCTCCCGCCTGAGAGTATACGGGCAGGTCGAGAACGCTTTCACCCTCACCAAGTACACCGGCTGCGATCCGGAAGTGTCCGGCGGATTCCGGGAAGTGGGTGTGGACCGCGGTGTCTATCCCCAGAACAGGACCGTCACCTTCGGTGTCAATGTAACCTTCTAACAGACTACGGAAATGAAAAAGATAGTTTTTGCACTCAGTGCCCTCGCCGTCCTGCTGACTGCCTGCTCCAAGGATTTCATCAATCCCCGGCACAACAGTTCCGAACCGCTGGACGAGTACTTCAATACGCCGGAGCGCCTGTTCCAGTGCCTGGTGGCCGCCTATGACCCCCTCGAGTGGTACGACTATGCCTTCGGCCAGTATGACAACCTCCACCTCATCTTCGACGTGATGGGTGACGACGTGTACGCCGGCGGCTCTAACGAAGGCGACCAGCCGATCATCGTGAAGACGCACTACTACACCGCTACTTCCACCGACCTTCCCAACCAGATGTGGACGGTCAACTATTCCGGCATCAACCGCGCCGCCACGCTCATCAAGTACATCGACAGCGCCGAAGGCGTGCCTGCCACCACCAAGAGTCTCTATGTGGCCGAAGCCAAGGTCCTGATGGCCTACTACTACAACATGCTGTGGAAGCTCTGGGGCAACATCCCTTACTGGGAGGAACTCCTGGAGGCTCCGTACATCGCCCCGCAGCTCAACCATGACGAGGTGTATGAGAACTTCATCAAGCTGCTCGAAGACGCCATCGCCAGCAACGTCCTTCCCATGAAGGCCAACGTCGGTGACGAAGGCCGCGTGACGAAGGCCATGGCCTACATGCTGTACACCGAGGCCGTCCTGTACCAGAACGACCAGTCCCGCTACCAGACCGCCCTGAACTACATGAAGGAGATCATCGACAGCGGCAAGTATTCCCTCGTGGAAGATTTCGCCGGAATCTGGGAAGAGAGCGGCGAATGGGGTCCCGAGTCCATCTGGGAGATCAACTACATCTCCGAAGGCGGTATCCGCGACTGGGGCAACTCCATCGCGACCGGCGGTCAGGTGAACTCCATCCTCACCGGCATCCCCGCCCCGAAGAACGTGCCCGACTACCACGAGGGCTGGGGCTTCGGCACCATCGCCAAGAGCGCCTATGACATGTATGACGACGACGACATCCGCAAGGATGGCGGCATCCTGAACTTCGCGAAATACGCGGAGGAGCACCCCGGTGCGGAATACACCCCGCGTTGGCAGGATACCGGCTACTGGAACCGCAAGTACATCGCCCGTGAAGGCGGCAACCACGGTTACAAGGCTTCCGACAACGTCAACTACTGCAACAACGAGCGCATCTACCGTTACGCCGAGACCCTGCTGAACGCCGCCGAGCTTTCCGTCCTCCTGGGACAGAATGGCGAGAGCTACCTCCAGCAGGTCCGCGACCGCGCCCACTGCCACGACACGGGCGCGACCCGCGAGGACATCATCCAGGAGCGCCACAAGGAGTTCGTGGGTGAGGGCAAGCGCTACTGGGACCTCGTCCGCAGCGGCCTGGCTCCGACCGTCCTCAAGGCGGCCAACCACGAGTACCGCACGACCGACTGGACCGAGAACAAGAAGTACTGGCCCATCCCGCAGGGTGAGATCGACAAGGATCCGAACCTCGTGCAGAACAACTATTAATACCCGGCAACGACCATGAAAACAATCTGGCAATACATCGCAATCGCGGCGCTGGCTGTTTCCGCTGCCGCCTGCACTCCCGAGTATCCCGTGCCCACGCAGGCCGGCCTGCCGCAGGCCTCCGACCTGGACGTGACCATCACCGTGGACCAGGAGACCAACTACGTCACTTTCGTGATGAACAACAAGGGGGTTGTTCCCGTGTGGATCTTCGGCGACCAGAAGATCGACGGCAAGGCCTCCAAGAAATACTCCTATACCGACAACAACGTCACCCTCCGTTTCCGCGAAGCCGGTGAGCACACCGTGGAAGTGAAGGCCTACAACGCCAACGGTATCTCCCAGGGTTCCCTGGTGAAGACCTTCACCATGGACAACACCTACCGCGACCCGTTCGATCCGGCCCCGTACGTCAAGGCCATCTCCGGCGGCGAATCCGTGGCCTGGGTGTGGAACAGCTCCGAGAACGGCCACTTCGGCTGCGGCCCCGTGGGCAACCCCCTGGGCTGGTGGTCCTGCGAAGCCAACGGCAAGAAGGGCTTCCTGTATGACGATGTGATGACCTTCGACGCCTCGGGCAACTACACCTTCGACCCGGGCGACGGCCAGGCCTACGCCAACAAGGGTTCCGAGTACAAGTCCGAGTACAAGACCGCCGACGAGGATTACCTGTTCGCGACCGAGGAAAAGACGACCAAGTACACCTTCGAGAACAACTGGAACGACGCCGGCATCGAGGAAATCTTCCTCGTGCTGGAGGCGGGCAGCGAACTCTCCTATGTTCCGCACAAGAGCATCGTTTCCGAGCCCCGCTATCAGGTGATGGAGACCAAGACCTCCGAGATGAAGAAGAAGATCAAGCTGATGGCTACGGTCTTCACGCCCGACAACAAGGACGGCATCTCCTGGTACTATGAATTCGTTCCGTTCGGCTCCAATCCCGACTCGGCCGATCCGCTGTTCGGCTTCGAGAGCAAGACCTGGATCCTGGACAACGACGCCCAGGGCTACATGGGCTGCGGCTCCGGTCTCGGAAATCCGACCGAGTGGTGGAGCGCCGCTCCGCACGACAAGGACAGCTTCGGCGTGACCGACGACGAGATCACCTTCTTCAAGAACGGCAAGTATGTCTTCGATCCGGGTGCCGACGGCCTCGTCTACTGCAACTGGGAAGCCGGTTACCTGCCCGACGGCCACAGCTATTCCGGCGACGGCAAGACCGACTACGACGCTCCCGCCGAGCGCAAGGAATCCACTTATGTCCTGGGCGCCGACAACAACGGTGAATACATCGAGCTCCCGGCCGGCGTGTTCTTCACGTATGTCCCGAGGCCCGAGGTGCTGACCGAGCCTACCAAGCTGTACATCAAGGAACTCACCGCGGACAAGCTGGTCCTGGTGCCTTACTTCGAGGGCAAGATTGCCTGGCAGCTCATCTTCAAGCCCAAGGACGGCCAAGTGGGTCCGGGTCCGGATGTACCGACGGTCGAACCGCTCGATCCGACCGAGTACGACCTGAACGGCGAAAGCAACCTCTGGAAGGCTGCCACGCTGGATGTCGAGACCTGGTACTCCCCGGGCGACTGGTCCGGCGGCATCACCCCGGATTATGAGGTCACGGCCGGCAACGGCATCAAGGTGACCATTCCGGACGGTGTCGGCGGCAGCGAATGGATGGGCCAGACCAAGCTCAAGAGCCACATCGCCTCCTCTTCCGACAAGGCTTACGACCTCAGCGTCACCCTCCTGGCCGACGAGGACATGACCGTGACCATCAAGCTCACCAACGATCCGGAAGAGAGCGACGACATCCACGCCTTCTTCTATGACGGCCAGGTGAAACTGACCGCGGGCGAGCCGTTCACCTACCGCCGCTCCAATCTCAAGCAGAGCGTGTCCGGCGACAACGTGATGCTCATCTTCGACTTCGGCCGCAGCCCCGTCGGCTCCACGGTCGAAGCCAAGGACATCATCTTCCAGGAGCACAAGGACGGAAACCTGTGGGCAGGCGCCACGCTGGACGTGGAGACCTGGTACTCCCCGGGCGACTGGTCCGGCGGCATCACCCCGGAATATGAGGTCACGCCCGGCAACGGCATCAAGGTGACCATCCCGGACGGTGTCGGCGGCAGCGAATGGATGGGTCAGACCAAGCTCAAGAGCCATGTCGCCTCCTCCGCCGAGAAGACGTACGCCCTGAGCGTGAGACTTACTGCCGATGAGGACATGACCGTTACTATGAAGCTCACCAACGATCCGGAAGAGAGCGACGACATCCACGCCTTCTTCTATGACGGCCAGGTGAAGCTGACGGCGGGAGAAACCCTCCTCTACGTCAAGCATGGTCTCAAGCAGAGTGTGTCCGGTGACAACGTGATGCTGATCTTCGACTTCGGCCGCAGCCCTATCGGCTCGACCATCGAAGCCAAGGACATCATCTTCATGGAAGAAAAGTAAATGAAGTGGTTCTCCGATAGGAAAGGGTTGCTGCTGCTCTGTGCAGCAACCCTTCTCAACTTCTCCTGCGGGTGCGGGTCGGAGCCGGTTCCATCGGCCTCCGAGGCCACGTTGACGGTCAATCCCGCCGCCGTGAACGCCACTTTCGAGGCGCAGACGGTGACCCTTACCGTCAACGCAACCGGAGACTGGGGCGTGGCGGCAGCCGATAAGGACTGGTGCACGGTGTCTCCTTCGGGCGGCATCAAGGGCACTTCGGATGTGAAGCTCGCCCTCGCCACCAACCGGACCGGCAAGGAGCGGGAGAACACCATCACCTTCCGGTACGGGTCCAAGTCGCTGGAAGTTCCTGTCAAGCAGGGTTTCAGCGAGGATGACCTCCCGCCGGATCCGGGTGAGATCGTGGTTCCGGACGGCTACGTGCTGGATTGGCACGAAGAGTTCGAGGACGACGGCAAACCGTCCCTCGAGGACTGGTGGTACGAGACCGGCGGCGGTGGCTGGGGCAACAACGAGGACCAGGTCTATGTGGCCGGGTCCAAGGACGGGATCGACCTCGCCTTCATCTCCGATGGTACGCTGAAGATCCAGACCCGGCGGATCGGTACCGAGATCAATTCCATCCGGATGAACACCCAGCGCGCCTGGCAGTATGGTTGGTTCGAGGCCCGCATCAAGGTGTCCGACGTGAAGGGCAGCTGGCCGGCCTTCTGGATGATGCCGAAGAACTTCAAGACCTGGCCCGGCGACGGCGAAATCGACATCATGGAGTACGCCATCAGCACCCAGGGCAAGGACAAGAGTTCTTCCAGCATCCACTGCAATGCCTACAACTGGCCGGCCGGGACCCAGAAGACCCATGTCCAGCCCGTGAGCAAGGCGGCCACCGAATTCCACGTCTATGCGCTGGAATGGACGGCCTCCGAAATGAAATTCTATGTGGACGGTCAGCTGCACCTGACCTTCAAGAACGACGGGAAGGGGTATGACTCCTGGCCGTTCGACGCGCCCTTCTACCTCAAGTTCAACATGGCCTGGGGTGGAAACATGGGCGGAGCGACGGATACGACCGCCCTTCCGGCCACCTATGAAGTGGACTACGTCCGCGTTTTCAAGCAGAAATAAACGATGAAACCTATCCGCATCCTTTTCCTGGCGTCCCTGTTGGCGGCGACCCTTTCCTGCACCGAGCGCAAGCCCTCCACCGTGGGGGCGACGCCCGAGGTGGAGCGCCGCGTGGACCAGCTCCTTTCCCGGATGACCCTGGCCGAGAAGATCGGCCAGATGAACCAGGTCTCCGCCGGCGGGGAGGTGGCCAACTATGCCGACGCCCTCCGCAAGGGCCAGATCGGGTCCATCCTGAACGAGGTGGATCCCGTGAAGGTCAATGAGTTCCAGCGCATCTGCGTGGAGGAGTCCCGTCTCGGGATACCGCTCCTCGTGGGCCGGGACGTCATCCACGGATTCCACACGGTTTTCCCCATTCCGCTGGGTCTGGCGTCGACCTTCGACCCTGCCCTGGTGGAGGAAGGGGCCCGCGTGGCAGCTGTCGAGGCGACCGGGCAGGGGGTCCGATGGACCTTCTCGCCGATGCTGGACATTGCGCGGGACCCGCGCTGGGGCCGGATCGCGGAAGGAAGCGGAGAGGACACCTGGCTGGACGCCCGGATGGCCGAGGCCATGGTCCGAGGCTATCAGGGAACGGCGATGGACGCCACGTCCATGGCGGCCTGCATCAAGCATTTCGCCGGTTACGGTGCCGCGGAAGGCGGGCGGGACTACAACAGCACGTTCCTGACCGAGCGTCAGCTGCGCAATGTGTACCTGCCTCCTTTCGAGGCGGCCGTGAAGGCCGGCGCGCTCACGCTGATGACCTCCTTCAACGACAATGACGGAGTCCCTTCCACGGGCAACGTCTTCCTCGTAAAGGACATCCTCCGCGGCGAGTGGGGTTTCGACGGCCTCGTGGTCACCGACTGGAATTCCATGGGCGAGATGATCAACCACGGTTTCGGCGTAGACCGCAAGGACGTGGCCCGGAAGTCCCTGGAAGCCGGGGTCGACATGGACATGATGACCTATGGCTATCTGTCGCACCTGGAAGAGCTGGTGCACAGCGGCGCCGTCAAGGAAGCCGACATCGACCAGGCCGTGCGCAACATCCTGCGCGTGAAGATCCTTCTGGGCCTGTTCGAGAACCCGTATGTGGACGTGGAGGCCGGCAAGGCCGTCCAGTACGCGCCGGAGCATCTGGCGGCGGCGCAGAAGACCGCGGAAGAATCGGCCATCCTGCTCAAGAACGACGGCGTGCTGCCCCTGAAGGCCGATGCCGTCCGCAACATCCTGGTGACGGGGCCGATGGCCGACGCGCCGCATGAGCAGCTGGGCACCTGGGCTTTCGACGGGCAGGCGAACCACACAGTCACCCCGCTGAAAGCCCTGCAGGAGCGTTTCCCCGGGAAAGTGACCTATGTCCAGGGACTCAAGAACAGCCGAAGCCGCCGGGAGCGTTTTGACGACGTGGTCGCCGCCGCGCGCCGCGCCGATGTCGTCCTGGTGTTCCTCGGCGAGGAGGCCATCCTCTCCGGAGAAGCCCATTCGCTGGCCGACCTGAACCTGAAGGGCGCCCAGAGCGAGCTGCTCGCCGCCTTGAAGGCCGCCGGCAAGCCGGTCGTCGCGACCGTGATGGCCGGGCGCCCGCTCACCATCGAGCGCGACCTGCCCAACTGCGCCGCGATGCTGTATGCGTTCCATCCCGGGACGATGGGCGGTCCGGCGCTGGTGAACCTGCTGTTCGGGGACGTGAATCCTTCCGGCAAGACGCCGGTCACGTTCCTCCGCACCGTGGGCCAGGCCCCGCTCTATTACAGCCACAACATGACGGGACGTCCCTACAACGGGGAGACCCTACTGGACGAGATTCCGGAGGAGGCCGGCCAGACCTCGCTGGGCAATACATCCTATTACCTGGACTACGGTGCCTATCCGCTGTTCCCCTTCGGCTTCGGCCTCAGCTACACAACCTTCGCCTATTCCGGCATCGCGCTGGACCGCGAGGCGTACGGGACGGAGGACACCGTGCAGGTGACCTTCACTTTGGCCAACACGGGGACCCGCGCCGGCACGGAGGTTGTGCAGGTATACGTCCGGGACCTGGTGGGTTCCATCACCCGTCCGGTCAAGGAACTGAAGCACTTCGAGCGCGTTACCCTGGAACCGGGGGAGAGCCGGACCCTGACGGTCGGCATTCCGGTCCAGGACCTGGCTTTCGTGGGTCTGGACGGCGTGAAGAAAGTGGAACCGGGCGAATTCCAGCTATGGGTCGCCGGAGACAGCGCCTCCGGAAAATCGGTCTCCTTTGAAGTCAGATAACAGATGAAAAAGAGCCTTCTTGCCATCCTGTCGGCGATACTCGCCTGCGCAGCCTGTTCGAAAAAGGAAGAGCCCGCCGCCATCGAACCGGTGGTACGGACCGTCAGTGTGGAGTCTTCAGCGTTGGAGATCCCGCCGGGCGAGAGCGCTATCCTTCCGTTCAAGGTGGAGGACAAGGAGGCTGTTTTCCAGGAGGTGAAACTGCTGCTTGACGGCGGCCGGGAACCGGAAGAGTTCTTCCTCCAGGAAATCGCCCGGGGTACTGAACGAGGCACGTATCAGGCCGTCATCCAGGATGCCGGATTGGGCAAGAACTATGAACGGAACGTGCACCTCGCCATCCTCCAGCGGAATCCGTCCACGGGCAACGAATACTATGTCCCGTCCTCGACCTTCCGGGTATTTTCCGAGGCCAACCCGCCGGGAACCGTCTATACCGGCCTGCCGGTCGTGTATGTCGATACGGAAGGTGGCCAGGGCATCTACTCCAAGGAAGACTACGTGAAGGCTTCCTTGAAGATCCAGGGAACCGAGCAGTATGACGGCCTGGATGCGGTGGCCTGCGACATCCGCGGCCGGGGTAATACGACCTGGTACTGGCCCAAGAAGCCGTATCTGATCAAATTGAACGAGAAGCAGTCCCTCTTCGGGATGCCCAAGCACAAGCGCTGGATCCTCCTGGCCAATTTCATGGACCGGACCCTCATGCGGAACCTCGTGTCCATGAAGGTGGCGTCGATGATGTCCCACCTCGCCTGGACTCCGAGCTGTGTGCCGGTCGAACTGGTCCTGAACGGGAAACATGTGGGTTCCTACCTGCTGATCGAGCAGGTTAGGGTAGACAAGAAACGGGTGGCCGTCACCGAGATGACGCCGGAGGACAATGTGGGCGACGCCGTCACCGGCGGCTACCTGCTGGAACTGGACTTTCACTATGACAACGAGGTCCAATGGGTCGAACCCCTCGGACGCAACAACTATTGGGGGGACGGGATTCCCTTCGGCATCAAGTACCCGGATCCCGAAGACCTCACCCCGCAGCAGCTCACTTACATCAAGGGCTACATCTCCGAAACGTCCAACACGCTCTATGGTGAGAATTTCAAAGATCCCGACGAGGGCTATGCGAAGTACATCGACGTGGATTCCTTCATTGACTACTGGATTACTTTCGAGGTGATGGGCAACCACGAACTGGGCAATCCGGGCAGCGTGTACATGCACAAGGACCGGAATGGGAAACTCGTCGCCGGCCCCTGCTGGGACTTCGACTGGGGCGTCCTTTCCTACAATACGTCGCCCCATGCCCGGACGGGTCTCGTCAATGGCAATGCCATCTGGTATGCCCGATTGCGGCAGGATCCCGCCTTCGAGGCCAAGTTGAAAGCCCGGTTCGACGAGCTGCTGCCCAAACTGGAGACCATCCCGGCTTACATCGACGAATGTGAGAAGCTCCTGACGGAGTCGGCCCGGCTCAATTTCGCGATGTGGAATCCCGCCGACGATGCCTCCCAGAACGGCGGCTATATCATCAACGGCGACGAGAACATGTCCTTCCACAACGCCGTCGCGCGCCTGAAGTCCATCTATCAGGAGCGGTTGCGGGTGATCCCGAAGAATCTTTAATCTTCCCAGGAAAGGGTCCGGGAGCCGTCCGGATTCACGGCGATATGGACTTTGAGGGTCTCCTCGGGGAGGAGGTCCTCAATGTTTTCCGGCCATTCCATCAGGCACAGGCAGCCGCTGTCCAGATAGTCGTACAGGCCGATGTCATAGGCCTCTTCCAGCCGCTCGATGCGGTAGAAATCGAAATGATACAAAGGCTCTCCCGAGCCGGTGCGGTATTCGTTCACGATGGCGAAAGTGGGGGAGCTCACCGCGTCCTCGCGCACGCCGAGCCGCTTGCACACGGCCGTCGTGAAGGTCGTTTTCCCGGCCGCCATCGGCGCATAGAACGCAATCAGTTTCCGGTCCCCGACCGCCTCGAGGAATTCCCCCGCGGCCCTGTCCAGGTCCTGCAGGTCCTTGATATGGATTTCGTGGAGGGTTTTTTCCTCCTGATAGCAGACGGAATCCTCCGAGGGCGTGATTTCACAAAGACCGGCATCATGGAACATGCCTTCAAAAGACAGGTCTTCATCGAGCTGAGGCCAATGGATGCCGCTATAGGACAGCCGGAAATCTTCCCGCTGTCCTTTCGTGGCATCTTTAAGCCTGGGCCACTGGGAGAAGGCATAGCTGGCGACCAGCCCGTCCTTTGTCCGTGCATAGACCCGTTCATCGTCGGTCCAGACCTTTTCAATCCAGTGAGGCATCTCGCTTTCCCTTAAAAAACTCTTTCCATCGTTCGACAAGAATCTCCGTGTTCTCTTCGATGATTCCTGTAATGACGGTCAATTCATGTTTTTTAAAACCTCGGTTGATAACCAATTCAACCGCAGGTACCACGTTGAATTTCGCTTCGTGCCCGTCTTTTGTCACATGGACATGGATTGGTTCATGGTCATTTGAGTAGAACTTGAAGCAAAACCCGAAAACAATAAAAATCGTTGGCATGCAAAGTTAATCATTATTTATTTATAAGTCCAAGATATTCCTTCGGTCCAGGAAGCGGTAGCCGGCGGCTTCGAGGAGGTGGCCCGGCTGGATATCGGGGAGGCCGGCGAGGTCGGCGATGGTGCGGGCGATCTTGATGATGCGGGTGTAGGCGCGGGCGGACAGGCCCAGGCGGTCGATGATGCGTTCCAGGGTGGCCTTGCAATCGGCGGAGAGGGGACAGAAGCGTTCCAGGAGCTTGGAGGACATCTCCGCGTTGGTGAAGATGCCGGTGCCGGCGAAGCGTGCCTGCTGGACATTCCGGGCTTTCTTTACCCGGGCGGCGATGGCGGCGGAAGGCTCGCCCTTGCGTCCCTCGATCAGGGCGCTGGTCTCCACGGGATGAATCCAGAGTTGCAGGTCGATGCGGTCCATGATGGGCCCGCTGAGCTTCGAGAGATAGGCCGCCCGCGCCCCGACGGAGCAGGTGCAGCGTTCGCCTTCGCCGTAATAGCCGCAGGGACAGGGGTTGGAGGCGGCGACGAGCATAAAGGAGGCGGGATAGACAATCTTCGCCTTGAGGCGGGAGATGGTGACCTTGCGGTCCTCCAGTGGCCCGCGGAGGGCCTCCAGCGTGGATTTCGGGGCTTCACAGAATTCGTCGGCGAACAGAACGCCACCCGATGCCAGACTTACTTCCCCGGGCATGATGTTCTCTCCGCTGCCCCCGCCCAGGATGGCCGCCTTAGAGGCCGATATGTGCGGGGCTCGGAACGGTCGCCGCCGCATGAGCCCCAGATGGCCCGTTGTCTTGCCCGCAACCGACCAGATTTTACTGGTGACGGAGGATTCCTCCCGCGTCATGGGCGGCAGGATTCCCGCCATGGCCTTCGCCATGGAACTCTTGCCTGATCCTGGGGCGCCGATGAAAATCAGATTGTGTCCGCCCGCTGCCGCGATCTCCACGCCCCGCTTCGCGCTTTCCTGTCCGAGGATGTCTGCAAAGTCCATATAATCGGTTGTCACGGGCCGCTCCCGTTCCTCCCGCAGAGCGGCGCCATAGCACTCAGTATTCCAGATAAGGAGGTCCGAGGAATCCTCCTTCTCTTCCAGGATACGCAGGACGTCGTCCAGCGTCTGGACGCCATACACAAGCGTTTCGTCGAAGTCTACTGCCTCCAAGGCGGACCGTTCCGGCAGGATAGCGCCTCTGAATCCTTTCCGGACGGCGAGCCCCACCATGGGCAGGGTTCCTGCCACGTAGCGGATGCTTCCGTCCAGGCCCAGTTCGCCCATGATCAGATACTTCTCCAGCCCCGGGAGGGCCCGCTGCTCTGATGCGGCGATGATTCCCAGGGCGATGGGCAGGTCATAGCCGCTGCCCTGCTTGTGCAGATCCGCGGGTGCCAGGTTGATGACAATCTTCTTCCCGGGGATGCGGAACCCCTTCGCCTGCAGGGCGGTTACCGTCCGTAAAAGGCTCTCCTTCACCGCCGCATCGGCCAGTCCCACCAAGTGGATCCCAATCCCCAGGGTGATATCCACTTCCACCGTCACCGGAACCGCCTCGATCCCGACACACTTCGCTCCATGTACATATACCAGCATGATCCGTTTTTGCCCGAACCTACGGAAATCTTCCGGGACCGGGGGCAAGAAACGTAAAAATGTGGCGAAATGTTTCGGGTTGTTTCAAAGAAAAGTGCACAAAAAAGGCCCCCCAGGGGTCTGGGAGGCCAAGTTAAAAGATACGGAAACGACTATTCGTTACTGGTGGAAGTAATGCCCTTGTTGTAGTCGGTTTCCTGACGGGGGATGATGTAGGTCCAGTTGTTCTTCTCGTGCGGGCCGAAGGAGACGGCGTAGCTGCTGTACCAGTTGCCGCCGTTCTTGTAGGTCTGACGGTCGATGCTGTCGCCCCAGCGCTTGAGGTCGAACCAGTTGAAGCCTTCGCCCCAGAGTTCGAGCCCGCGGTAGAACTTGATCTGCTCCATCAGGGCGTCGCCGGTCGCCTCGCAAGTGTAGGCCGGGTCACGCTTCGAAGTGGCGTTCAGTTCCACGAGGAGGGCCTGGGCGGCCGCCTCGTTGTTGAGGCGGTACTGGCACTCCGCTTCGATGAGCAACATTTCGGACGCGCGGAACAGGCAGAGGTTGCCGATACCGGGCTGGATGACGTTGTGGATCTTGAAGTTCATGTAGGCGAACACGCAAGAATTATCAAGGATGCCGACACGACCGTCCTGCTTGGCATAGTTTTGCCCATACACCCAAAGCTTGTTGGTCTTGTCCTGCTTGTTGGCCTTCATCGTATTGGTGTTGAAGGTTCCCTCGTAACCGGCCGGGTCGAGCCAGAAGGCGCGGCGGATGTCCGTCTCGGGAATCTGCTCGAAGAGCTTGCGGCTGATCAGCAGCGGGTAGTTGCGCGTGGTGCTGGTAGAGGCGTTGTAGGACGCGTAGCAGAAATAGTCGTAGTAGTACAGGGTCTCGTCTTCGGCGCCATAGATGAACCAGATCCACTCGCTGTTCGGCTCGCAGAATCCGGACTGCTCCTCCTTCACGCTCATCAGCGGATAGCCCTTGCGGACCTGCTGGGCATATTTGAGGGCGGTATTCCAGTCTTCGCGGGTGAGGGCGACACGGGCATAGAGGGCATAGGCGACATCGAGGTCCATGATATGCTTCGAACTGCGGCTGTTCGCCTTGCCGGAAGCGTTGAACTGGGCGATGGCCTCGTCCAGGTCGGCGTAGATCTGCTTGTACACCTCTCCCTGGGTGGAACGGTCCAGGTTGTCGGGTTCTTCTCCGGTCAGCCGGAGGACGACGGAGGGCTTGTCCTGCCCGTCGGACCAGCGCCGGCCGTAAATCTGGGCGAGGTTGAAATACGCATAGGCGCGGTAGGTCAGCGTCTGGGCCTTGATGTAGGCCCTGTCACCGTCGGTGCCTTCCGCGGCGTCGATGTTCTTGAGGATGGTGTTGGCATTGCCGATGAGGGTGTAATAGTAGTACCAGGCAAAGCCGTCCAGGTTCGCGGTATTGTTGACGAAACGTGCACCGATGGCATCGTCCTTGAAGGTCGTAGAGTTGCCCTTCATCAGGTTGTTTCCGAGATAATCGCCGTAGTAGAGCCGGACGGTTCCTTCTCCGTTGTATCCCTGGCCATAGGCGCCGTACTGACGGTGCATGATCTTTCCGAGTCCGTTGACGGCCACGGCCGCCTTCCCGGTCGTTTCGAAGATCGTGGCCGGAGAGGTATCGCCGGTAGGCGCAGTATCCAGATAGTCTTTCGCGCAGCTGAAAGAGGCGAGAACGGCAAGACTGAGGGCTATGATCGATAAGTGTTTCATATTCTTCATGTTTTTGCTTGCATTAGAAATTGACTTTCACGCCAACGGTGCCGACGCGGGGCGTATTGACATAAGAGCCGTAGATCAGGCCGCTCCAGGCCTGCTGCGGGTTCATACCCTTGCGGGCCGCAAAGGTCAGGAGGTTATCGACGGAAGCGCTGAGCGTGACACCGCCCAGACCCATGGCCTTGACCCACTTCTGGGGCAGGTTGTAGGACAGGTTGACGTTCTTGACGATCAGGTAGTTGCCGCTCACCAGGAAGCGGGTGGAAGTGGCGTTGCTGTAGCTGTTCCAGAAACCGTCCACACGCGGGGTGGCCGTCAGGCTGATGCGGTCGGCGGAGGTCTCGGTCATGCCGGCGGGAGCCTCGGTCCAGGAGTTGAGGATGTCCACATGGTAGGAGTGAGGGCCAGTGCCCACGGACATCAGGTCCTGATAGGCATAGTCGAGGCACTTGCTGCCCAGCTGCCAGGTGAACAGGGCGGCCAGGCTGAAATTCTTCCAGCGGATGCCGGTGTTGAAACTGCCATAGACCTTCGGGAGGGAACTGCCGGACCAGTCGCGCTTGGCGTAGGTGGTGTTCAGCACGTATTCCTTGCCGTTGATGACCACGGCGTAGTTCTCGGGAACCGCAGACTTCTCGTAGTCATGGACCAACTGCTTCTGGGTCTCGTCCCAGCGCTCGCCGATCTTGTTCTCGTCGAGGATGTAGTACTTGGTATCATCGATTTCATAGAGGGCGAGCCCCGTCATCATGTCCACGCCGGCGTACTGATACAGGTGCCAGTCGTAGATGCCGTGACCTTCGGCCCAGAGCTTGGTGCCGTTGCGCATCGCGTTCTGGAGGCCGTCGTAGTTGGTAATGTCGGCCTCGGGGAGCTTGAGGATGGTGTTCTTCATCCAGGTGGCGTTCACGCCGAAGTTCCAGGAGAAGTCGCGGGTCTTGACGATGTCCACGTCGAAGCTCAGCTCGACACCGTTGTTGCGGACGGAACCGATGTTCTTGGTGGTTGCGGTCGTGATGTCGCCGCTGGAGATGCCGCCCACGGAAGTCGGATGCTCCACGTCGAAGATCAGGTCTTTGGTCACCTTGTTGAAGTACTCGACGGTGAAGTTCAGGCGGTCGAAGACACGGCCCTCGAGGGCGGTGCTGAAGGAGTTCTCGCTCTCCCACTTGAGGTCGAGGGCCTGGTTCTGCGTCTTGTAGGAAGCGGCCTTTCCTCCATATTTGACACCGAGAGTGTAGAGGTCCATGTAACCGTAGTAGTCGACGGAGGCGTCATTACCGACCTGGCCGTAGGAAATGCGGTAGCGGAGGTTGTCGATCCAGCCGGCACCCTTCATGAAGTTTTCCCGGCTGATGGCCCAGGTGGCGCCCACGCTCCAGAAGTTACCCCAGCGGTTTTCCTTGTAGAACCGGGAGGAACCGTCGCGACGGAAGCTGCCTTCGAGGAAGTACTTGTTCATGTAATTGTACTTCAGGCGGGACAGGAAGCTCTCGAGGCGGTATCCGGTCTGGTGGCCCTCCATCGAGGTCATGCTGTTCAGGTTGTCGAGCTCGTCGCCGCCCGGGATGGTTTCGTCCTGCTTGTAGTTGTACTGGTACTCGTAGTTGTAGTAGTAGTTTTCGTGACCGAGCAGGGCTTCCAGCGTATGGTCGCCGAAGCTGTGGTTCCAGTTCAGGAGCTGCTGGAACGTGTAGTTTGTATAGAAGTAATTCGTGCGGCTGGAACGGCCGAGGCCCTTGCCGTCGCCGATGACCGAATTGTTGTAGCTGCGGTACATGTTGTTCCGGAGGCTCACATCGCCCTTGATGGAGAGGGTGAAATCCTTCAGGAACCGGATGTCGGTGTAGGCCTGGGCCGTGGTGGTGACGCGTTGGGTGAAGCGCTTGTCAAGCTCGGCCTCCCAGATGGCGCAACGGGCGCTGTACTGCGGGCGGCTGTAAAGTTCACCGGCATCGTACTGTAAGGCACCGTTCTCGTCCAGCAGATAACTGCCGTCCGAATTGTGGAGATGGACCGGGTAGATCGGGGCCATGACGTGGGCCTGGTAAAGCGGGTTGGCATAGGTGGTGGCACCCGTGCTGCGTTCGTTCTGGGTCTGCCAGCTGGCACCCACGTTGAGGCCGGCCGTCAGCCACGAAACGGGGGTCACGCTGGCGTTGACACGGCCCGTCCAACGGGAGAAGTCGGAATTCACGGTCTGACCCTGCTCGTCGAGGTAGCCCAGGGAGAAATAGTAGTTGCTCTTGGCAGAGGCACCGGAGCCGCTCACGTTGTAGTCCTGGCGGTAACCGTTCCGCATGGTGTAGTCCCACCAGTTGAGGTCGTCGTAACCGGACTTGATATTGGCCTTATAGTCGAACTTACCCTCGTCGTCGAAGAGTTTGGCCGTTTCCACATCGAAGATGTTGTAGTCGCCGAGGTAGGTCAGCAGGTTCGCCCGGACATCGGCAATGGCATCCTCCCTGGACATGTTGGAACCCGAAACCAGGCTGTTGGTGTAGCCGTTGAAGAAGACCTGCATGAAGTCCTTGGCGTCCACCTTGTCGTACTCGGGGATGGCGCGATTGTAAACGCCCTGGTTTACGCTCACGGAAAGGCTTACGCGGTCGCTCTTGCCACGCTTGGTCGTGATAAGGATTACGCCGTTGGAGGCGCGGTTGCCGTAGAGTGCGGCGGAGGTGGCGTCCTTCAGGACGGTCAGGCTCTCGATATCGTTCGGGTTCAGGTCGGAGACGTTGCCGCTGAAGGGCACGCCATCGATGACATAGAGCGGGGAGTTGGAACCGTTCACGGAACCGACGCCGCGGATGCGGAAGGCGGCATCTGAACCGGGGTCGCCGCCCGGAAGGGCGAGAACGCCGGTGGCCTGGCCTTCCAGGGCGTCCGTCACGCTGGTGAGCGGGCGCTGGGCGATGGATTCGGACTTGACGGTGGAGATGGCGCCCGTCACGGATTCCCGTTTGGCGACGCCGTAGGCGACCACCACGAGTTCGTCGAGCGTCTCGCTGTCAGGATGGAGCGTGACGTTCACGGTTGCCCGCGCTGCCGTCTCGAGGGTCTCCATGCCGATGAAGGAGAACACGAGGGTCTGCGCATTGGCGGGGACGCCGCGGAGGGTGTAGGTACCGTCGACATCGGTCACGGTTCCGATCTGCGTCCCCTTCACGAGGACGGAAACGCCGGCCATGGGCTCACCGTTCTCGTCGGAGACGGTACCCTTGACGGCGGAAACCTGTGCGAATGCGGTACTGGCGATGGCTGCGAATGCAGCCAGGAAAAGAAGGAGTCTTTTCATTTGCACTAATTTAGGTTAAACAAAATATAATCAGTTAATTAGGGCCGTTGAGCCCTGTTTTTCCATAGTCGTGCCGTATACAAAGATATAAAAAATCCGACAAAACGATGCCGGACTGATGCAGAAAGACCGTTTGCGACTTTCAGAATAACGCTTTTGGCGGGCTATTTCCGATAGATTGCAAAAAGGGCCGAACCGCTTCCGGACATGGCCGCATAGACGGCGCCGGCATCATAAAGGGACTGCTTGATTTCCGCGAGGCGCGGGTATTTTGCGAAGACGGTGGCCTCGAAATCGTTCACCAGAAGGCTCTTCCACTCCTCGACGGGACGGGTCAGGATTTCACGAAGCGACACCTCGCGTTCCTGCGGGATGATGCCGCGGTAGGCGTCGGCCGTGGACACGGCAATGTCTTCCGGGACGGTCACTTCCACCCGGTAGCCGGAAAGGTCGATGTCGAAGGGTTCCAGGATTTCCCCGCGGCCGGAACCGAGCATGGGCCGGTTGTAGATAAAGATAGCGCAGTCGCTGCCGAGGCGGGCGGCGAGCGCGGCGAGTTCCGCGTCGGAAAGCGCCAGGCCGGCGAGTTCCGCGATCATCCGGAGGGCGAAGGCCGCGTCGGAACTGCCCCCGCCGAGGCCGGCGCCCACGGGCGAGGTCTTCTCCAGGTAGATCTTCATCGGCGGCAGCTTGTACTGCTCCGCCAGCAGGCCGTACGCCCGCGCCGTGAGGTCCTTCAGCGGGTCCCAGTCCACGCCTTCCTTCCGGGCGATAGTGATCATCAGCTTCCCGTCCGGTGTGATGCCCTGCGCGAGCTGCGCCCCTGCGTATGTCTCCTGGAGATGGGCCGACGTGCGGCTGTAGTCGTCGCCGGTAATGATCTCCAAGGTGTCGTGGAGACCGGGATAGGGGACGAAGAGGGTGTCCAGGTCATGGTAGCCGTCTTCGCGGCGGCGGAGGACATGGAGGCCCAGGTTCAGCTTGACGTTCGGGTACGCGATCATACCCGCAAAGATAGCAATTTATTCCACAGTAACGGACGTGAAGTAGCCGTTGAAAGGGAAGTCCGTATGGACGCCGTCCTCCTGGAAGCGGTTCGGCGCTCCGGCACGGCCCGTCAGGGCGAGGAAGAGGCGCCCGTTCCGAAGCAGGGCGCAGCGGCCGGAGACCAGGAAGCCGCCCGTCCCTTCCGTTACCGCGCCGTCGCTCCAGCGTACGCGCAGGAGGTCGCCCCGCCCGTCGGTCACGGTCCATCCCAGGTGCTTCCCGTCGGACAGAATCTCCGAGACGGTCTCACCGGACATCGGAGAGAAGGTCTTCCCGCCGGCCGTCTGCAGGAAGAAACGCTTTCCGCCGGATCCCTGGGCGCAGACGAGGGCCAGGACATCCTCCTCCCAGGCCGCGAGCTGGCTCCAGAGACAGGACTCTCCGACGCCGAGCGCCAGGCGGGACTCTTTCCCATTTACCTCCAGCACCAGGCTGCGGGGCTTCGACCGCACGCGGGATACCTTCCCGCCGGCGACGAGGACGGCCCGCGTCCCGTCCGAGATCGGGAAGGACTGGTATCGTTCCGCGTTTCGCATCACGTGGTATTCTTTTCCCCGTTCCGAGGGGAGACAGCAGACATAGAAGACATCTTCCCCATATTCCGAGAAGGCGCCGCCCGCCGCTCCGGGCGTGTCCGGACCGCCCAGGACGGCGCCCGTCTCGCTCCGGTACAAGATGCGTCCGTCGATCCGGTAGGTGAAGCCGTTCCCGTCCCGGTCCTGGCCGAGGGTATGGACCCCGTCCTCCCGGACCAGGAAGCCCCGGAGGGCCTCCCGTCCCTCGAACCGGAACAGTTCCGCCCCTTCCCGGGCGACGACGGTCTCCGTGTCCGTGGACCAGTCCGTATAGAGGTGTCCGCCCAGATACCGGTGCATGTCCGGGTGCACACTGGCGCCGGCGGGGATGCTCCGGACCTTCTCACCGTCCCGGTACAGGTCGATCCAGACCTCTCCGTCCACGGCGCAGGTATCCAAATCCCAGGCGTATCCGTCCGGGAAGCGGACGGCCGTCAGATAGACATGTTCCCCTGCGGGCGGGCTGTCCGTGGCGGAGGAGTCTGTCCGGCGTCCGCTGGGCTCGTGGGAATATCTGGGTGTGCCGGGAAACAGGGGGTCCCGGATGCAGGCCGCCGCCGCGACGAGGGCGAGGCCGAGAATGCCGATAGAGTTGCGCATAGCCTTTTTTCGGCCAAGATAGCGCCCCGAAACGAAAAACAACACAAGCGGTGGATAACTTGTGTTGTTTCAGTATATGGATTATTTGTTTCTTATCTTCCGAGGGAGAACCTCAGGCCTGCTTCGAAGTCCATGCGGAGCGGCTGGATGGTCCGGATGGAGCGCGGCTGGTTGCCATTGAAGTAGTAGCGGAGGGTGGGGTCGAAGTAGATGCCCACGTTCGGGGAGAACTTGAATTCGAGGCCCACGCCCACGCCGGCGGAGAACTGCAGCCCCTGCGCCTTCTGGTGGAGATGGAGGTCCCCGGCGCTGTCGTGGACGAGGAAATGGTTGTCCACCAGCTTCTCGCCCATGCCGTCCAGACGGACGTGGAAGTTCCAGCTGCCGGTGTTCACGATGTTGAAGAATACGTTCACCGGAATGCCGATATAGTGCTGCTGGTTGGTGATGTCCGTGTCGTAGAGCATGGCGATGGTCCCGTCCTCGAGTTCCTTGCCGTAGTCACCCAGGAAGGAGCGGCTCAGGTTCGTGTACACGACGCCCGTGCCGATGCCCCAGCGGGGATTGAAGTCATACCGCAGGCCGATGCCGGCGGAGACCGGAAGGCCGAAACTGAACTCGGTGCCCTCCCGGGCGATGCCAGGCTTGGTAGGCGTGGGCACGAAGAAGGAACCGGACGTCCGGCGGACCTTGTTGACAGGCCCTTCGGGCCGGGTGTTGGACTGGATGGTCCCGAGGACGTTCATCGACAGTTCCCCCTTGCGGTGTGTCCTGTGCTCCTCGAAAGCGAGCTGGCGCAGGGCTTCGTCATCGGCGGCGAAGGTGTCCTGCGCATTCGCGCCGGGATCGACCATCGTGTCCGGACGGCGGGCGGCCGGCTCTTCGGGCGCTTCCACGGCCACGGGGAGTTCCTCGTCCGTCTCGGGGACGACGGGAACTTCCAGGACCTGGGCGACGCGGCCCTGCAGCCGGACAGCCTGCTTCTGGATAGGGGTGACGTCGTCCTCTTCCGGCTGGGTAACAGCCGGAAGAGGGGCGTCTGTCGCCTGAGCGACGGGTTGTTGTATGGTTGGTTGGTTAGAAAGGTTCTGCGCAGGGCGCAGCAGCACGAAGGCGGCTGCGGCGGCAGCGACGGCTGCGGCGGCAAGGCCGCGCCAGAGCCACACGGGAACCGTGCGCTTCCGGGCAGCCCGGTCCAGACCGGCCTCCACGCCCTTCCACACATCCGGCGAGACGGATTCCTCCGCCCCGGCCATCAGGTTCCTTACATATATGTCAAACTCGTTCTCTTTCATTTTTTCTCCTGTTCCTTGATCATTTCCTGCAGCCTGATCCGCGCCCGCTGGAGCTTGGAACGCGAGGTCGCTTCATTGACCCCCAGCGTTTCCGCGATCTCCTTATGGGAATATCCTTCGATCACGTACATGTTGAAGACGGTGCGGGCGTCGGCGGGAAGCCGTGCGATGAGGGCCATCAGTTCGCGGTATCCCATCTTCTGGACGGGCGTAGCCTCCTCCGTGAAGAGCTTTCGCGCTTCTTCGATGTCGTCACTGAGTTTCAGGGCGTCCGTCTTCCGCAGATGCATCAGGGCAGTATTGACAAAGATCCGTCGGGCCCAGCCTTCGAAGGAGCCTGCCCCCGAATAGCTGTCGAGCCTGGAAAACAACGTGATGAACCCGTCCTGCAGCACGTCCTCGGCCGTGGGCCGGTCTCCGATGTAGCGGAGACAGAGTGCCATCATCTTGGGGGCGAGGGCATCAAAAAGGCGCTTCTGCGCCTTCCGGTCGCCGCTCCGGCAGGCCGGAACCAGTTGTTCCAGGGAACTGCCGCCCGCAGGGGGGTCATCGGTTGTCGTCCAGGTAATAAGATGCAATTTGACGCTCAAACGTTTCATCCGCCCTGGAAAAAAGTATGCGAACACAAATTTGGCAATTTTTTCCGTGATTTGTATTATTTTTGTATGTGGACTTATGAACAACGGACAGTCAACGAACATGAGAAGAAGGATTCTGCTGGCCGCCCTGCTTTCGCTGCTGTGTTCCCTCGCTTTCGGGCAGAATGTCGAGAACCAGCTGATGGACGCGGTGGCCCTCTATAATAACCGCAACTTTGCGCAGTCCCGCACCCTGCTCCAGACCCTTTCCAAGGCGGCTCCCGACAATGACGCCGTGTGGTACTACCTGGGCCTGGACGAGGCCATGCTGGGCAATGCCGACGCGGCGGCCTCCCACTTCCGCAAGGCGGTGGAGCTGGACCCGCACAACTACTGGTACAGGCGCCGCCTGGCGGATCTCTACCAGGCCGCCGGCGAGGACGAGATGGTGATCCAGATGGACGAGAGCATCCTTGCGGAGTTCCCGGACAAGACGGAGGTCCTGTATGACCTCCTGGGCCTGTATCTCAAGAAAGAGGATTTCGAGAAGGCGCTCCGCACCCTCGACGACATCGAAAAGACCGCCGGGCCCAGCGAGCAGGCCACCCGGACGCGCTACGACATCCTGCGGCAGCTCAACCGCGACGAGGAAGCCATCCAGGCCCTCGTGGACTTCAACGACCAGTTCACATCCCCCTCCATCCTGTCGATGATGGGCGACTACTATCTTTCCGAACGCAAGGATTCCCTCTCGCTCGCCTGCTATGACGAGGCGCTCCGCACCCAGAGCGACTATGTCCCCGCCATCCTGGGCAAGTCCGAGGTGTTCCGCATCGGCCGGCGCTATCCCGAGTACTTCGTCGCGCTGGACGCGTTCATCGACAATGACAACGTCCCCGTGGAGGCCAAGGGCATGTACGTGGGGAACGTGGTCCGCAGCCTGGACCCGAAGCTCATCAACCTGCACCGCGACGGCTTCGACGAAGTGGTGGACCGCCTCGTGGACCGGCATCCGTCCGACACGGCGGCCCTGGCCACCGCCGGCGGCTATTTCTACGCGACCGGCCAGCTGGACAAGGGGGTGGACTGCTTCAAGAAGGCGGCCGACCTCTATCCCGAAAGCCTGAACCAGACGGTCTCCTGCATCCAGATCCTGATGATGGCCGAGCGCTGGGGCGAGGTGCGTGACCGCTGCATCGCCGCTTTCGACCGGTTCCAGGAACTGGGATTCATGGAGTACCTGAACTCGGCGAACTATTACCTGAAGGACTACGACGCCGTCATCCGGAACTGCCGGTACCTGATGGCCCGGGAGCCCAAGAATACGGAACTCGTCAAGAACTGCTGGTCGCAGATCGGCGACATGCACCACCTGCTGGGAGATATGAAGTCGGCCTACAAGGCCTATGACCAGGCCTTGAAACTGGACCCGTCCTACGCTCCGGTGCTGAACAACTACGCCTACTACCTGAGTGAGGAAGGCAAGCGGCTCAAGAAGGCCCTTGCCATGTCCAAGAAGACGGTTGAGGCTGAGCCGGACAATGCCACCTACCTGGATACGTATGCCTGGCTCCTGCACCTCGTCGGGAAGGACAAGGAGGCGAAGCCGTACTTCAAGCACGCGATGCTGTACGGCGGCAAGGACAGCGCCGTCATCCTGGACCACTATGCCGAGGTCCTCTACATCCTCGGCGAATACGACCTGGCGCAGGTGTACTGGAGCCAGGCCAAATCCAAGAACACGGAAGGGGAGATCCCCGACCTGGAACAACGGGTGTCCGCCCGCCTCAAGGCCATCGGCAAATGAGGCGTTTCCTTCCTATCGTCCTGGGGCTGCTCCTCGTGGGGGCGGCGGTGTCCGCGCAGGATACCCGCCGCCAGGAATCCCGCAAGGCGCAGCTGGAGAAGGAAATCGCCGCCATCAACCGCCAGCTCAAAGACAACGCCCGCTCTTCGAGCCGGGCGCTGACGGACCTCTCGCTGGTGCGGCGGAAAATCGCCGCCCGGCAGGAGCTCATCGCCGAGAGCGATCGCGAGATCCGCGCCCTGGACGATTCGATGAAGGTCCGCCAGCAGGAGATCGACCGCCTGCAGGCCCGCCACGACACCCTGTCCCTATACTATAACCGCCTGGTAAGAGGCGCCTACAAGAACCGGGACAGCCGGCTCTGGTACATGTACATCCTCTCCAGCGAGAACATCGGTCAGGCCGTCCGCCGTTTCGGCTACCTCAAGGGCCTGTCCCGGAACATGTCGGAGCAGGCGAAACACATCCAGGAAACCGCCGCCGCGCTGGAGCTCGAGAAGGACCGTCTGGCAGGGCTCCGGGAGGAGGCCCAGGTGCTGCGCGGCCAGCGCCAGGCCGACGTGGACGCCCTCCGCAGCGAGGAAGGGGAGTCCGCCAGCCTTGTCGCCCGCCTGGAGAAGGACCGCCGCAAATACCAGAACGACCTCCGCAAGAAGAACCGCGAAGTGGAAGCCCTGAACCGCGAGATCGCCGAGATTATCCGCAAGGCCACCGCGAAGCCCAAGTCCGGCGGCAAGTCCACGGCCAAGGGCGGGAAGACCACCTCCACCGCCATCGACGAAACCCTGTCCAAGAACTTCGCCGCCAACAAGGGCCGTCTGCCCTGGCCGGTCGAGGGCACCGTCATCGAATCCTACGGCCAGCATTACCATCCGGTATACAAGAACGTCAAGCTCCCGTTCAACAACGGCGTCACCCTCGCCGTCGCCCGCGGCGCCCAGGCCAAGGCCGTCTTCGACGGGACCGTCTCGCAGGTCGTCGTCATCCCCGGCTACAACCAGTGCGTCCTGGTCCAGCACGGCTCCTATTTCACCTTCTATTGCAAACTGAAGTCGGTCACCGTCAAGGCCGGCGAGAAAGTCAAGACCGGCCAGGTCCTCGGCATCGTCGACACCCTCTCCGGCGAAGACCAGTTCCACTTCCAGCTCTGGCAGGAACGCAACCCCCAGAATCCGGAAAACTGGCTCCGGTAGGCCCTGTCACCACCCCCTGTTGAAAACTTTCGCGAGAAAGTAACAAGAAAGTTCCAATTTAGAACAATTCAAAATTAAATATTTTAGCAAGTAGCTTAAAACCAATGAATTAACAGGGTTTTCGGGCGCTTGTTGATAACTTTTTCCGGCCGAAACTATTTTTATTTGCAGGGAATGAATTATCTTTGTCCCTGCGGTTCTGGCCCCCACACCCGAGCCCCCTGAAACGAAACTTTAAAATAAACATAAACCTTACCGGCATCCGGCCTTGAAAACAGCGCCGGCGCTGCCCCTAACTGACACATAACGCTATGGTAAAACGTGTACTGAAACGCGACGGAAGACACGTCGAATTCAACAACCAGAAGATCGTAGCCGCCATCCTCAAGGCGATGGATGTCACCGAGGCCGGTGAAGACATCGTGCTCGCCGCCCAGATCGCCCACGCCATCTCCTGCCTCGAGAAGGAGGAGATGACCGTGGAGGAGATCCAGGACGTCGTGGAGAACCTGCTGATGAACAGCCCCCGCCAGGAAGTGGCGAAGGAGTACATCCGCTACCGCAACAAGCGGAACATGGCCCGCAAGGCGAAGACCAACGAGATCTTCCAGACCATCATCGACGCCCAGGTGAACGAC
>Ga0247611_10000199_pt1 | contig 124253 bp, 179 predicted proteins | sample 177DNAGHGhighgp2_FD_192422 | JGI IMG/M metagenome (GOLD analysis project Ga0247611, IMG submission 192422) | Sheep rumen microbial communities from Palmerston North, Manawatu-Wanganui, New Zealand - 1770 DNA GHGhigh gp2 | ecosystem: Host-associated > Mammals > Digestive system > Stomach >...
TTTAGTGTCTATACTATATCACATTTTTGGAAATAATACAATAGTTTTTTTAGACGTTCTACGTCTAAGTTCTTTTTTGAGAAAACCGGGGATTACTCCCCGGCCTTCTCCTTCTTCTTGGCCTCGGCCTTGGCCTTCTTTTCAGCGGCAGCCTTCTCGCGCTCGGCCTTCTTTTCGGCCTGCTCCTGGAGCTTCATCTGGTAGTCGGTGCGCTCCTGCATACACTCGTCATAGTCTTTCTTGACGACTTTCACGACGATTTCCAGCACGCCCTCTTCGCCGTCCTCGACGATCGGCAGGTTGCAGGAATTGGAAGTGACGAGGGCAACATCTTCGCCCTGTTCGGACAGGAAACCCATAATCTGGTTGATGTAACGGGCACGCGCGGCATTGGCAATAGCAAGTTTCATTTGGTTTTATCTCCTTTCCTTTTGTGATTATAATATACCACACTTTTAGGAAGATTACAAGGGGGAGACTTAGACGTTCCACGTCTAAATTCGATTTTGGAGAAACTTCACCACATTAAAGTAGTGAAGTCTCTCTTTTGGGATTTAACGAAGAGTAATTTCCGTTTTGTCCTTATTGATACGGATTTTTGTATAATCGAAATAATAGTCCGTTTGTTCTGCCGTCTTGATATGCAAAGTCTTTTCTACTTTGCGTTCAATGGAACGCTTCGCCATATATTCGCCGGAGAAGTCCGCGCCGTTATCAATACACGCGAAAAGAATCTCCGTTTCAATCTCCGCGTCATTCAATGCCGTATGCGCTTCAATGAAGTCCGTATCATTGAAGATATAACGGTAAACCGTTTCGGCGGTGGTGGAATAGTTACCAGTCTCCGTATAATAACTGTTTTCATCACAGAACGCTTTATATATATCATCAATGAGAGAAGCATGAACAAAACCGCGAATATCCTTTACCGGGATATTGTCAAACGGATTGTTACATTTGTACCAGTCACAGTTAAAAGCGAAAACTTTCTCATCGAAAGAAGAATTGAAAGCATACGCAATCTCAACAGAGAGATTCTTGAAGTCCCGAATCATCTGCTGGCAGATGTAACCGAACTTGTCCATAACAGTAGTGCGGGCGCGCATTGCGGCGACATACAAAGGACGCTTGTCCGCGTAGTATGCAGACTGAAAAAGCGGGAGATTGTGCCACACTTGTTCCACAACAAAGGAACGGCGGCAGAGAATCGCGCGGGATTCCGTATCAGCAATGACATAGCCGATATTATAGCAAAAAGGCTTCTCCAAAGAAGTAGTTTCAGTGTCAAAAACGCAGATGTTCATATTCAGAACTCCTTTATATAGTGTTCAGTGGGAGTAACTTCTTTTCCCTCCTGACATTATGAATTATAGCAAAATTATAGGAGAAAGTCAAGAACTGGTTTTAGACGTTCCACGTCTAAGATGGATTTTGTGAAAAAGGGACTTTTTACAGTCCCTTTAATACGCTAAAGATTTCTTTTTCTGTATATGCTCCATCGCCCCACGCTTCCCGGTTATGCGCTTCATCGTCAAAAAGGATTCCGTTCCCGAAAAGCTCTTTCGGTGTGCCATAGGGGAGAATCTGGATGGAAGTGAACTTGACCGAGTGCAAATGAGTTTCGAGCCATTCCTTTTTGACGGCGGCCACCGCTTTGTTATATGCGGCCGAGCCGTTGCGGCTGGTCCAGCTAATGACGTTGACGGTCCATCCGTCACGAATCAGCCGATTCAGAATCCGCGCCAGGGCCTGGAGATTGACGAGCGGGCGCGCCACAGCGTAGGGCCGCACATCTTCATGCAGAAGATCCTCTAACCAATTAGGGACGCCGTAAAGATCGGCAATTGTGCCGTCCATATCAAAGTAAATATTTTTCATATTTTGTTTACCCCTTTCTCTATCGTGATTAAAGTATATCATAATTTTCGGAGAATTGCAAGAGGAGACTTTAGACGTGAAACGTCTAAATTATATTTTGGGAGAGATTTTACTCTCCCATCTTTACATAAAAAGTATATAAAGAATAATGCCGCAAATAATAGGAAAGACACCATAACGGATGACTTGCACGATTGCAAAAATAGGATAAAAGAGCAGCCAAGGGCCATCTTCACGAGACATGCTCCAATTGCAAGTCATTAAATTCCATTCCCAATGTTTGGCAACACGTGCCATCGTCCACAAGAAGCACAGAATAATAATTAAAAAAGTTTTATCCATTTGTTTTATCTCCTTTCTTACTGTATCTATATATTATCATAAATTTTGGGATTTGTCAAACCTCTATTTTAGACGTTGCACGTCTAAACCCAAAAAATTACGAAACGGTAACATTTCTGTTACCGTTTCGATTTGGGTCACTCGGCCAGAGCCAGAGAGTAGATCACGCGACGCGTCTTGTCGATCTTGGCCTCGCGCTTGGTGATAACACCATTGGCCAGAAGCACCTTACAAGCGGCGGTCACCTGTCCCGGCGTGATGTTGAGCTGGGCGGCAATACCGTCACGGGTGCAGACCTCGTGCGGATTGGTCAGGAAGAAGTTGCGGACAGCGTCCACACGGCCGGCGGCCTCGCGCTGTTCCTTGGTGGGGGTCGCCTTGCGCTTGGCGTTCTTCTCGTCCAGCTTCTGGATCAGAACGCGGCTGGCCTCGTCCATGGAATCGGAAATGTGAGCGTCAAGAACGGCCTGGAAGTACTCGCGAGTAGTCATAGTTTTTTCCTTTCTGCGCGTTTGCGCTTGCGGTAGGTCGCAACCCTTATTTTTATTTTGTCCCTTTCCCTTGGGACAATTGTATATTACCATACTTTCGGGAGAATTGCAATACCCTATTTTAGACGTTCCACGTCTAAATCGTAATTTTTTGAAAAGGGGAGATTTCTCTCCCCTTTCGGTCATGCGATGGAGTAAGCGACCTTGCGCGCCTTGTCCACCTTGATTTCGGACTTGGCGACCAGTTCGCCCAGTGCCTTGCACGCGGCACCCGCCTGAGCGGGAGTCATGTCGAGAACTCCGGCGATGGTGTCACGGGTCACGGGTTCGGTCTGCTCCTTGAGGAAGGCAAGGACAGCTTCACGGCGAGCCGCAGCCTCCTTCTTCTCCTTCGTCTCCGTGCCCTTGCGCTTCTCATTCTTTGCGTCGAGCGCGGCGATCAGCTCGGCGGCCTTCTCGGTCAGCTCGGCAGGCAGGTTCTCAGCGTTGACGATAGCGGTGTAGAATTCACGAGTGGTCATTGTATGGTCCTTTCTGCACATTAGTGCCACGGCGTTTGGTCGCCACCCTTATTTATTGCCGGGGTTCCTTTCCCCCTTGCAAGTATAATATAACACAATGGTTGGAGAATTGCAAGAGGGGAACTTAGACGTTACACGTCTAAATGGACTTTTATGAAAAAAACGGGAGAAAATCTCCCGTTTTAACTAAATGGCAAAAAATTTGGAGCAAAAGCGAGAATAGCAAGCGCGCAGAAGAGAAGACCGAAGAAAGTCATAGAACCTACCCACGCTTCAAAAAAGTCGGCGTCTTTTTGATGCCATAGCCACCATCCACCGAGAGACATGATGACGAGAATCAGTGCGATAAGATATTTACTCATTTCAATCCTCTCTTGCGCATCCGCTACAGTAACAGTGGCCATCGTCGTCGATCAATGCGGACGGTGACGACATTGTCATGCCGCAACATGTGCACGCCACGATCATCGGCAGACCGTTCTCAGAAAACCAACTTCCGGGAATGGAGTCGTGCGGCATTTCCAGACCGAGATCCTGTTCAACAAAATTTCTGAAATTTTTCATTTTGGGAATCTCCTTTCCTTTTGTAAGTATATATTACTATATTTTTCAGAAAATTGCAAGAACTGTCTTAGACGTTCCACGTCTAAACCTAATTTTGGGAGAAAATTTCTCCCAAAACTTTAGTGGATTTGCCGCACGAAAAATTCTTTGATAATTTCGCCGGTTTCCCAACTGGTTTCGGCATACGTTACGCCGCCGTCGATGTACTCAACGACGTGGAGATCGTTACCACGGAAAAGATGCGCAGCGCACAGCTCACGAGCTTCGTCAAAGCTCTGGCACGGGGCGCCGATATACCGGTCGCGGAGATACGGATCGTCAACAAGGTGATTGCGCTCAACAACAGAAATAATCATTTTTTAATCCCCCTAAAAAGTTTTTTGTTTGTTCCCTTGGAACGATTATATATTACTATATTTTTGGGAGTTTGTCAACGGTCAAACTTAGACGTAACACGTCTAAAAAGAAAAATGGGAGAAAATCTCCCATTACCAACCAAAATCAAAACGGTCTTCCCAATATACCAGAAAAGAAAAATCAGGATCAACAATGCCGACTGAAAAAGTCGCATCTTCAGTCCACAAAAATTCTACTTCTTCTTCGACTTCTTCTTTTGTATCGAAAATGAGTTCTTCGATGCAACCATTGTCGTATTCAATAATAAGTTTATACATTTTGGAAACCTCCATTTCTTTTGTAACTATAATATATCACTTTTTGGAATAAAAGTCAATCCTCTGAATTTAGACGTTTTACGTCTAAACTATTTCTGAAAAAAAATGGCGGGACGTCCGGAGGTAAAAGACGTTGCCCGCCCCGTCGTATCAATTTTAGGAGAGTTTCGGGAAGTGACAGAAGGCATTAAGTTTATCACTCGACTTTTTGGAGAATTTCTTATCCTTTTCTGCACTTACCGGCGTTCTTATTTCGGTTGCCCTACTTTGTCCGCCCGACTTCCCTCTCTGTGATTATAATATACTACTATTTTGGGAGAATGTCAATTCCTCGTTTTAGACGTCACACGTCTAAATCTACTTTTGGGAGAAAAATTATTCTCCCAAAAACACGTCTCGACTTCGCCAGAATTTTAGATCTTCATCTTCATACTTTTCTTTTTCTCTAATTGCTTTCACGAGAAAATAAATAGAGAAAATAATTACCAGACTTACCAGTACTCCCCAGCTCACCGGATTATCCATTTCCAGCTTCTCCTTTCATTTTCTATATATATTATATCACGAATTTTTATAGCTTGCAAGTTTTGGATTGAGCCGCAGCTTACAGCTTTTGTGCGTTTGCGAGGTATATCGCTTGCGTGGGGATTCGCGGCGCTGCGCTGCAGGGATAGTGGCTGATTGCCCGCTCTTGTCTATCCCTTGCCCACTATGGATATTATACCACTATCGGCGGCCGCGGTCAAGCGACAGACTTAGACGTGCCACACGTCTAAGTCGGTTGCATACAATTGGTTATACATATCTAACTCAAACACGTCTAAATTGATTGTATGTAATCAGTTAGATATGTCTAACTACTAAGCAAGAAGTAAAGCAAGTAATACTTGCTTTATCATTCACAACTACTTTTATATTCATTATACGCGTCAAGTATAGACTCCCAACTACTATGAGCACATGGGGCGCTGCCGTAGGCATTCAGATTCCAAGCTTGAGCAGTATTCAATTTGCCCTTGCTTTCAAAGCGTTTCTTGTCTTTCTGCGCTTGTCTATCCAGCTCTTCCATGTAGCTCATTTTTATATCTCCTCTCTTTTGTATGGAGGGCTTTTCAGCCCTCCACAAAGAACCGTTCGAAGTAGTTTCGAGTATATCCGCTCTCAGTAGAAGCGGGATACAGCTTGCCATCAACTTCCAAATCCCACCAGCTATTCAGCCGAAAGAATATACTGTGCATCTCTTCAGCGTTTGTAACGCCGATACGGATACCGGTCTCAGGGACGGTGATAATTCTCATTGTAGTTTTCATTTTTGTAACCTCCTGTAATCAATTTGTAGCGGTTTCGCTCTTGCTTATCAGCGTCGGACTTTTACCGACGGACCGCCCGGGCCGACGGGGAATCATTCCCCGTCGAACCATTCCTCTAAGGTCATAAGACTGTTTTCATACAGGGCGTCCAACAGCTTGAAGTATTTAGCGCCGTGCGGCTTATTCAACTTATTGTTCCAAAAAGTCTGAATCGTAACCTTGTGTTGTCCGGAAGTGCTAACCTTTTCACGAATCAGCCCACAGCTTTCAAGGCATTCCAGAAAAGTCACACGATCAAGAATAAAGCCCTCTTGAGCCGTCACGGGTAAAGCCGGATTGACAACTGGGACATAGATAACAAGGGAAACGCCCTTGACCAACTTTTCGCCGTAGTTGCCAAGCTCACCCGCGGCCGTCTTGACTTCATAATTCTTGTACGCTTTGCGGAAGTCTACGCGTCCTTGCTTGGAAACAACAGCTTTCCGATTAAAAGCGGCCTTTAAGTCACGTTCAAAGGTTTTACCATTAGCGCCGCTATCCGTCATTTTATAACCATAATCAGTCATTTTGTTACCTCCTAATCAATACTTTTAATATAGCTTATTTACTCTTATTTGCTTGCCTTTAGACGCTTGCGCTCTTCACGCGGCCACCATGGGCAGAGGCTTTTCTTACTATGTTCAGTTTTGACGGTTTATACTGTTTGTTACCGGATTGTAACAAGTCCAGTCTTTACAACAAGGGTATCACTTAAGATCTTGGCCCGCTCATATCGTGGCTTGGCTTCCCCGATCTGACTATAATATAGCACATGGAAAAACAAATTACAAGCCCTATTTTTCAAAAAGACGGCTAAAAAATTACTTTTGTCATTTTGCACAAAAATAGGGGCGGGGTGCTTCTGGGATTTATGCAAAATGACGAAGGCTCAAGTCGGGACCCCTGGCTACAATTCCTACCGAAATAAAAATTACAATTCCCACAGAAATAAAAATCCCTTTCTTATATTTCCCCTCCCCCTCATCTACTTAAATATAGAAAAATATGTACAGGAGGTACTTTAAATGCCCCGTTCTTATTCTGAGTGGATGAGGGCCAAACGCAACTTTCTTAGCTCCCAAACTGAACGCGTTGCCCATATTCCTTATCCCGATGATGCCGTCGTATATGAACGTCCATCATCTAACTACTACTGGGAATCCCGACGCTAGGCCGCACTTCAAAATGTCCCTTCATCCCTCAACCTCAACTTCCCAATCGACCGCATAGAACAATTCGTGCGTGCTGCCGCAGATTTTGAGCGTGATAAAGAAAACGCTTTCCTCGACAAATTCTATACAGGTCCAGACCTAAAAAACGAATCCATCACCGACAAATTCAACATTCTCTTCCAAGGCCGCGACATCTACGCACGAGTCAACGACCGCATCAAAACCATTTTAAATACGCGGCAATTTCAAAAAAATAAAACCTATGGTAAACGAGGCGGCGCAACCCACGAAAACTATACAGGTATGGCGCCTAATCTATCTGCACTTTTTGCGTCTTACCTCGAAACCGCCCTCCAAGGCCCAATGTAGAAGATGAGAGAAAAAATTAACGGGAACTCTTCTAGTGCCGACATGTAGCGATATTTTGACTAGGCTTTTGAAGAGGCTATATTAATTGCATCTGAACGTATGACATAGATTACAGATGATGTGGGGTATGGGACTGGAGTAGAATGGAAGCCAATTGATGATATGCTTAATAAAGACCCGCGCGCAAAGCAACTCTTTATGGAATCATTGCGCGGGGCCATTGGTAATGACAATATCCAAACTCTATTGGATACGATGCGCGCGCAGAAAAAATCCGGCGTCACCAAACAACAAACTCGTACCCTTATAAAACAAAATCTCAAAAATATGGGCGGCCGCACGGCCTCAATTGGTGGTACTGTAGTAGAAAATGCAATGGCAATGCTGGCATCTTATATTAATGGTATGGCCGGTGGTTCTAGTAATTTACACTATTAGATGAGCGCCGAAGGCATTTCACGTAATATGGTAAAAACAGATACCGCAATGATTTTTAGCGCAAGTAAAGAAATTGATACTGGCGCGGTAATGTAGTCGTTAAACGAGTACTTAAGCTCAAATAATGGAGATATATTAAAAGCCTATGATAAAGTTTAGGACTTTTATAATAAGTGGGAAAAAGATTTAGATGAACTTTATACTGTATTTATAAACTCTAAGAACTATGGAATAGGCGCGGATGGGCGTAATTATGTAGATACTTAGAGCGGATCATTAGAAGAGCTTCCCCAATTTTTATAGAGGGCAGGCATAGATGTGGGTTCTGCGCATGACTTCCTCGCATTAGCCTACAATACAGGTGAAGGTGCGGTGCGCGCGGGCTATCGAACAGAAGTAATGGAAGAATGCGTCAATGCGCTTAAGGCAGCCGCGGCAAAACTAATGTTTGATGACTATTAGACTTTAGGACGCGGAGAAGGAAACTCTATACATATGTATTATTTAAGTGGTAAATACGTGCCGGCTTCTATCGTATTCTATGCTATGGCAGATGCGGCCCACGAAGCAAAAGTTAATTCTAGAGCTACTATTACATTGCCGTCTCCTGTTGATGATCAAGGCCCTGCATGGAGTAATTTTAGAGGCAAAACAGATGCGGACTTTAAAGAATAGCTTTGGGCGCATTGGCAAAAAGAATATGAAGATGCAAAAGCTGCGTCTTCATGGTCAGTTTCTTTTACTTTACGTATTAAAGATTTATTATCTATGCCATAAAATTTGACATTTTCATCCCATTATGTTATAATATATTTGTAAGGGGAAAAACTAAGGAGTGGCGCCGGCGCATTCACCCTTCAATCTATCGACCGCGCGCCGTAAACATATAAATTGCCAAAAAATAGATTAAGATTAGATTTTTCTTTATAGACAACCGAAGAGCGTCTAAACTTTTTAAACTCCTATCTTCCCACTATTACATTTGAGCCAGACGAACACGAACAAGAAACTTTATCAGATTATATACTTTGGGGCAAAAATAAAGGTGGCCTAAATGCTCAACAAGAGGGCGACATAATTCTAAAAGAATGGGCTACATCAAAAGTGGAGTCCATAGATGGTCTTATGGAGACTCCAGGCTTTTAGGAATCAAAGTTAAAACGAATTGGAGAAACACACTATCATACTGCGCGAGTTGTATTCAATCGAGAAGAAGCCCTGCGGCAAGCCACACCAGAGCTAAAAACTATTTTTGAAGATTTATTTAAGTAGATAGATTATATTGAATTAGTTATTAATTATTATGATCTTTAGAATGGGAAGAGAAAAACACCACCTAGAGAATCATTATTGGCAAAGTTTGATGAGGAAAAACGTTAGAAATGTATGGAGAAGGCGGCCGGCCTATCGTAGCGACAATACCTCAAGATGCGGCATCGCCTAGTCGAATTAAGAACTGAACAATATACTTACAAAGACTGCGTTTCTAATTCTATAATTCCTCATTCAGACACAACTTTAATAGAAGAAAATTTTCTGCGCTTTGGTGAAGATATACCTGTATTACCAATGGGTTTGTTTGATAATTCTGTTTATGCAAGTAAAGTTTTTTTAAATCCACCAAATCCACTTTCTTTTACAGAAGAAGAGCTTAAGAAAGTTAGTGACTGGATTTGGGAAGAAAAAGATACTTAGAATGCTTTAAACTTTGAGGATACTAGTCATTTATTAGTTTTGTATAAAGCTTATAATGAATTAAAATTTGAAGCAGAACAAGATCCAAATTAGCTTTATGGTGCCTCTGCCGCGATTTTTAAAACGCTAAAATTTTATGAAGAGTGCGCGCGGCTTAATGATTTATAGCGTGAAGTTTTACATATGAAAATAGATTAGAAATCTAATTCTGAGATTTCTATTTATATTAATAATAAATATGGTACAACTTATAATGATAATTATATTTCAACCATTTATAGATAGAAAGTTTTACCGACGATTGCTGAAGCGGCAAAATATCATCGGTTAATAATGGAGAATATTTTTTATCCAGAAAACTTTAAAAAATGCAAGGATTGCGGCAAGCTTTATTTGCGTGCACCCGAGTTTTTTATGCGGCAACATAAAACTCCTGATGGATTTTCTCCTCGCTGTAAGAGTTGCCAACGCATAAAAAGAGAAAAGGAGAAAATTAAATATGAAATCAAATATGTAGTTAGTAGATCTGATTTAGAAAATGGAACCTTTAGACTTCGCGGGCCTGGCGAAACTATTGGGGGTATAGATCGTAGAACCTAATAAAGAGGCAAAAGAAGGAGAACAAAAATTTATGCCACGTAATTTTACAGACGTCTTTGAAGATGTAATGAAAAAATTTAGTGGCTTAAATCGCACTCGAAAAAGAGAAATATTAAAATTAATAAAGAAGGCCAATTCAGTGCGCAGAGGTAAGGATAATGCCAGTACTCCCGCAGATTCCTAACAGGGCGCCCGCGGCATCAAAACGATGCGAGAAATGCGGGCGTTCATTACCTCTTTCTTAGTTCTCTATTACACATAGTAAGTTTTATCCAGATGGGTATTTACCTTTCTGTAATGAATGCATTTCCGAAATAATAGACGCCGGGGGCAACAATTGGGATACTATAGATAAAATTTGTCAATGGGCAGATATACCCTTTGTAGTAAAAGAGTGGGACAGAGTCTCACAAATTACCTTGCCTTCTGAGACGTGGGCAACTTATGCTAAAGTTTTCTCTACTCAAGAATATTAGAATCTTGGATGGGGTGATTATTATAGGCAATACAAAAAGCTCAAAGAGGCGGGGTTAATTGAGGAAGAGATACCTGAAGTGCGCGAGAAGCGTTATAATGAACTTCGCCGCAAATGGGGTGAAAACTACGACGAAGAAGAACTAAACCATCTCGAAGATTTATATCGTGGACTTTTGAATACTCAAAACATAAACGGCGCGCTTCAAATCGACCAAGCACAAAAACTTTGTAAACTATCTCTTGAAATTGATAATCGCATTCGTGCAGGAGACAAAGAGGTTGATAAATTTATGTCCTCTTATGATAAAATCATTAAGAGTGCAGAGTTTACGCCTAAGAATACGAAAAATGCAACTGACTTTGATTCTTTTGCCGAAGTAGCCTACTGGCTTGAAAAGCATGGGAAGATCAATAAGTTTTATGATGATGTTACACGCGATGTCATTGATGAAGCTTTAAAGAATATTGAAAACTACAACTAGCGTCTTTATGTTAACGAAGGCGGCATTGGTGAAGAAATCTCCCAACGCTTGCGCGCCCTCAATATGGCTAATACTATAGAGCAAAATAGTGGAGTCTATGATATTCAACCCAACTTTGATCCGGACGAATATGATAATGAAGCATATGTGATTGATGGCGAGGATGAAGACTTTGATCCAGGTGGTGAAAAATAATGGCTGTGATCGAGTTGCTTGATCCAAATACTTTATAGTTCAACACCCAAGAAAAGCTATATCATGATGGTATTGAACTAGAAAAAGGAGTAGTAATTACTCCTTACTTTTTAGAAAAGAATTAGGATTTTCTTTAGGAGTGTTTTTAGTTATTTACTGTTTATCCAGATGTCTTTCTTGATTTAATTACTCCTTTAGGTTCTAATTTTACTTTATTCCCTTATCAACGTATATTTCTGCGCGCGTGCATGAGATATACTTCAATATATATAACTGCGGCCCGTGCTACGTCGAAAACTTTTCTTTCGATACTTGCTAAATACCTTCAATGTGTCTTTTTACCAAACCACGTTGGATCTATCGTAGCACCAAACAAAGGCCAGGCCGCGAAAATCAGTAAGTAGAAAATATAGGAAATCTGGCGCATATGGCCACTTCTTAAAAATGAACTTGAACCAGGTACTAATGAAGGCGTTCACGCTAACTTTGGTAAAGATTATATTGAACTCTTCTTTAAGAACGGCGCACGACTAACAGTCGTGGGCGCTCTTGATAGTGATCGTGGTCTTCGTACACATGCAACCCTTATAGATGAGGCGCGTGACCAAGATGGAGACGCCATCAATGAGATCGTCCTGCCGCAAATGAACGTTTCTCGTAGAATGGATAATGGACTAATTAACCCATATGAAAAGATTAATACTTAGGTAATCTATGCAACTTCTGCAGGTACTAAAGCTTCCTTCGCGTATGAAGCACTTATAGATACTTTTGAGAAAGCTATAATTGATCCAAAGAACAGTTTCTGTATTGGATTGGACTATCGTATTCCTGCAATGCACGGGCTTATTGATCCAACATACGTTCGTAACTTGAAGCTTTCTCCATCTTATAACGAGACTACATTTGCGGCTGAGTATCTTGGAGTTTGGCTTGGCGGCAGTGATGAGTCTTGGTTTGATTATTCTAAACTTACCAAATATCGAAAAATTAAAAATCCTGAGTGGATTCAAAAATTTAGAGATGATAAAAATGTTTTCTACTTAATTTCAGTAGACGTAGGTAGATTACACGACCAAACTGTCGCCTGTATATGGCGCGTTAATATTCGTGAAAATAAATACTATGCAACGCTTGTAAATTTATTTGTCCTAGGCCGGCAAGCCGAAACAAAAACGTTCACACAATAGGCTATAGATCTCAAGAAACTTATTGCAACTTATATGCCACGTGAAGTAGTAATAGATTGCAATGGCTTGGGTGTTGGCATTGCAGATGAAATGATTCGGACCTAGTTAGATGAAAATGGTAACGAGCTTCCTGCGTATGGTTTCTTTAATAATGAAGATTATAAAAAGATCCAACCGAAAGACGCACCACAAATTCTCTATTCTTTGAAGGCTAATGGACCCTTAAATTCAAAAATTCATGGTAATGCCTACTCTCGTCTTAATAGTGGCATGGTTCGTTTTCTGATTAGTGAACAAGAAGCTAGAACTGCTCTTCTTGCTACAAAAATTGGTTAGAAAATGAAAACAGAAGAACGTATTAAACGTCTTATGCCACATGAACTTACAACAAAGCTATTTGAAGAAATGTCAAACTTGCGGCTTAAGAAAAGTGGACTTGATATAGTGCTTGAATAGATTAATCCTCGGTTCCCTAAAGATAAATATTCTGCATTTGCTTATGGTCTATGGAGAATTAAGGAACTAGAAGAAGAAAACTATAAAAAGGTTGTGCGTCGAGGAAACGGTCAATAGCGCTAGTTGATTTTCTTTACTGGAGGACAGAATTAATGGAAGAGATAAAGAAAATAGATGATTTAGCTACTTTCAAAAAGGCTGTAGTAGAGATGGTTGCAAAAAGTAGCCAATCTTGGAATGAATCTTTTGGTTATTCTTTTCATTCTCGTAGAATAAAGGAATATACAAAAGAGGAAGTAGAAAAAATCATTAATAGCAGTTCTTTACAATCACAGCAAGAGCTTTCTCGTAATTTCTTTTATAAAGATGGTTTTTATAAGCGTATTATTGTATATTATGCTACTATCTTAAAGTATATAGGAATATTGATCCCTAATCCAAGTGCGGGCAATGAACTCTCCACCCCCTACGTACAAAAAAGATATAACAGCGCGCTTGACTATCTTGACAAAATGGGATTACCTGATTTATTAACGCGTATTTCTTCGCGCGCGCTCATAGACGGCTGTTATTATGGTGTACTCCAGAATGTAAGTAAAAGTGATTTTGTAATTTTAGATTTACCAGCAGAATACTGTCGTTCTAATTTCCGAGACTTTCATGGAAATGATATAATTGAATTTAATGTATTGTATTTTGATACAATAATTGACGAAGATATTAAGAAGCAGGCATTAAAACTTTATCCAAAAGAGATAGCAGATCATTATCGTCGCTATAAGAAACAGCAAGTTAAAACACCTTGGGCGAGAATACCTACTAGTATTGGATTTTGTTTTTCTTTCTTTGATGATAATAGACCATTCTTTTTAGATGTAATTCCAGCCACCATAGATTATGATGAGGCTGTTGGAATTAATAGAGAACGTGACCTAGAAGAAATTCGTAAGATCATCGTTCAAAAAATTCCACATTTGCAAGACGGTTAGTTATTATTTGAGCCAGATGAGGCTCAAGTAATGCACGAGGGCGCGGTTGGCATGATGAAAGGGAATAAAAATATTAGCGTATTAACTACCTATGCTGATGTTGATTCCGTTGTTTCTAACACTTCTTCTGAAGCTTCTACTAATGCCTTGGAAAAGAGTTTGCAGAATATTTATTCCAATACCGGCGTAAGTGGTCAATTATTTGCACCTACGGGTAGCTAGGCCTTAATGATTTCTATTAGAAATGATATATCTTTTATGATGATATTAGGTAATAAATATTCTCGATTCTTAACATATATTCTTAATTCTCTTTTTGCAAACTCTAATGTTACTTTTAAATATACACTTCTACCAATTTCGTATTACGATTAGAGTGAGTATATTACAGATTCTTTCAAGCTGGCGCAGAGTGGATATAGTTATTTAATCCCAAGTTTAGCTTTAGGACTTACTCAAAAAGACTTAATAAATTTAAAAGATTTAGAGAATAAAGCATTAAATTTAATTGAGAAATTAATTCCTTTATCTTCTGCATATACATAGGGCTCAGGCCAAGTCGGTCGACCAACGCTGCCGGCAGATCAAAAGTCTCAAAAGACTATTTAGAATGAACAGTCTTTAGATAACGGAGGCTCAAATGGATAAATCATTATGCGAATTTACTGTATAGGTTTACGGTGAATTAAATAAGTATAATGAAGTTTTGAGCAAGGCAAGATGTAAAATCTTCTATAAATACGAAAATCGTAATGGCACTTATATTACTGATGAGTTTGCTGACAAGCTATTAAGTTCTTTATCCTATGTTCCGGTAAAGGGAATCTATGAAAACGAAGACTATACCGATCATGGCGCGCGGCGTGATCAAGGCCGTATATATGGTATTGTTCCAGAAAACCCAAATGTAGCTTGGGAAAGTTTCGTTGATGATGATGGAGTAACAAGAACTTATGCTTGTGCAGATGTTTTGATTTTTACTGCTCTATATGAAGAGGCAAATGAAATCATTGGCAAAAGTCAATCTATGGAGCTATATCCTCCATCATTAAAGTACCATGAAGCTATCGTTCATAATAAACGGTTTATAGTTTTTGATGAAGGATGCTTTTTAGGACTTCAAGTGCTTGGAGATAAAGTTGAGCCTTGTTTTGAAGGAGCTTCATTCTATACCTTATAGAGTACAATAGAATATGCTATTAATTAGATAAAAAAATACGGAGGTACTGAAATGCCTAAAATTAATTTCAAACTCTCTGATGATGCTAAGTTTAGCGCACTTTGGGCTTTACTTAATCCAGAGTTTAATGAAGAAGGCAACTGGACCATTAGTTATGGAATTTCAGCCGTTTATGATGACTATGCGCTTGCTGTAAATTATGAGACTGGCGAAATGAATCGCGTTTATTATTCTAAGAATGATGAAACCGATATGGTTGAGCTTGGCGATATAGTGAAGTGCTACATCGTTGATGTTACTGAGGCTGAGAAGTCTACTCTGGATACTCTGCGTAGTCTTAATGGTAACACTTACGAATTAGTCAGCGACGTTTTAACTAATGCACAGGAAAATTTTGAAAAAGTTTCTGAGTTTTCCACCAAAATTGAAGAGTTAAATGAAACAGTTTCCACTTTAACCACAGAGAGAGATAATGCTAATGCACAAATTGGTGAGTATACCACTCAGCTTGAAAGTGCAAATGGTACAATCGAGTCTTTAACTGGAGAATTAAATTCTTTAAAGGATTATAAACTTGGTATTGAAACCAAACAAAAGGAAGCTGTTATTAATGAGTATACAGAGCACTTGTCTGAGGAAACTCTAAACACTTATCGTGCAAAGATTTCTGAATACAGTGCAGAAGAACTTGATATGCGGCTTGCTTATGAGCTGAAAAAGAGTAATTCTTCTATTTTCACTAAGAATAGTGATGGGGGCATTGTTCCCAAAGATATTCCAACCGATGGGTTGACCGCTATTTTATCAAAATATAAAAAATAATTAGGAGGCTATTTAAATGGCTAGAATGGTTATTGATGGTTTCGGCCAAGTTGAACTTAATAACGTAGCATTCCGTCGTGATGGCCGCATTGAGGCCCAGTGCGCTCTTGATACTGCTGCTTTTACTAGTAATGTACCATGTGAAAATGGTATGATCCTTCGCGTAAAGAAAGCAGAGCACAAGATCACTTTCGCGGATGCAAGTGCTGAAAACCAGCTTTATGCTTTAAATTATACATCTGAGCATATGTATGACGAGCGCAAGCCCGGTCTGAAGAATTTCAGTCTTTCTGCTCAAAAGAATTTAAAGGGTCAGGACTTCTATCCTCGCGTGGGTTACCTCGCTGCTGGCGACCTTTGGACTACTAACTGTGTTGATCTTGGTACTTATGCAAATGCTTCTGCTGTTGCAAGTGCTCTTGCTTCTGGCACCGCTGTTTATGCTGCTGTTGGCACTCAAGGCGCCGTTGTTCTTGGTTCTGCTGCTCCTACTGTTGGCCCTGTGATTCAAGTTATTAAAAAGACAACTATGCCTGATGGACAGGATGCTTTCCAACTTCAGGTTCTGTCAGTTTGATTTAGGAGGGTAAATTATTATGACACTTAATGAATTAAGAGAACTTGCCCTTCATGCCGTTAAGGGTACTGCTCCTGAGACCTTCTCTGTTGAGAACGTTAATGAGGCTTTTGCTGATGGTTTAAAGGAGTTTGCTGGTAGTTATAACCAGTTCATGAAGAATCGTTACGATCTTTATGATATTATTATCGAGTCCATTGACGAGATTCTTCCTCGCGATGTTATGTCTGCTATCGGTCAGTTCGCCGAGGTTCAGACTGTTGCTCAAGGCCAGAAGGCCATGTTCCGTAAAAAGCTGGGCCGTGCCCGTGCTAAGAAGTTCCTCACCCAGGTTGGTCTGAGTGGTGTGTACGAGACCTTCCGTCTGGATAGCGAGACCTTTGAACTGGGTGCTCATGCTGTCGGCGGTGGTGCTACCATTGACTTCGAGCGTATGCTTGATGGCGCCGAGTCTCTTGCTGAGGTTGTTGGTATTGTGACCGAGGGTCTGACTAATGCTGTATATGTTGAGGTCCAGAAGGCTCTTGTTGCTGCTTATGCTGATATGCCTGCTACCAATCGCTATGCTGGTGCTTGGAATGCAGAGGAAATGGTTAAGCTGATGAATGTGGTCCGTGCTTATGGTCAGCCCGTTATCTTTGCTTGCCCCGAGTTCGTTGCTGCTATGGGTGCTGACGCTATTGTCCCTGTTCTGGCTAATGATACTACAAAAGTGGCTCAAGGAGTTTATAGTCCTAAAGATATTGAAGCTATTCATGACTATGGATTTATTAATGTATTCCGTGGTGCTACTGTGGTTCAAATTCCTCAGTCCTTTGTGGACGAGAATAATAAGGAGACCTATGTGAATCCTCGTTATGCTTACGTCATGCCCGGTGGCGCTGAGAAGGTTGTTAAAGTTGTTCTGGAAGGCCAGACCCAAATTCGTGACCACGAGAACAAAGATAACTCCATGGAAGTGTATGCATGGAAGAAAATGGGTTGCGCCATCCTGCATCACAACAACTGGGCTATCTATGAGAACACTTCTCTTACCGATACCTCTGCTAAGGATATCTACGGTTTCTAATTTAAGTTAATTTAAAAGGGAAGGGATAATTCCCTTCCCTATTTTCAAATACGCGCAAAGCGCAGGAGTAAAAGGAGAAATAATTATGTCAGAAAAAGAAAAAGTTAAAGTTATTAGTCAATATGAAGGCCGTTGCGGCATTGATAATGCAGATCTTCGTATTTCACGTCGGTGGCCCGCGCGCGGCTCATATGTGATGTTTGATAAGGATGTTCTTGAAGAACTAATGTATGATCAAGCTTTTAAAAACATGATTGAAGAAGGCTATCTTTATATTGAGGATTTTGAATTAAAGAAAGAACTTGGCATTGAACCAGAAGATGCTACTGCACCTACAATTATTAATTTAACTGATAAAGAGTTAGATCGTTTTTGGAGAATTATGCCGCTTTCACAGTTTAAAGTTGAAGCAAAACAACTAACTAAAGTACAGCTTGATAATCTCGCAGATTATGCAATTAAGCATGGCGGTGATGGCTCTATTCAAAAAGCAAATTATTTGACCGAAATTAGTGGTCGAAATATTCTTAAGGGGATTGAATTGCAAGCACAAATTACTAAGGAGGGATAATAAATGACTGATTTACAGGTAGTTTATGATGCTTTCTTGGCTAAAATGTTAGATGATGAATGGGGCATTTGGGAAGAAGAAGATATGCAGGAAGATTGGAAAGCTATCTTGAAAGGTGCCCTGCCCTGGTTTAAGTTTCCAAGAGTTTCCCTTGATATTATAACAGATGAAGAAACTGGTACTGAAAAATTTGAAGCAGATTTAAGTAATGAAGAAATTTAGATTTTAGCTACTTATATGAAGTGTGAGTGGCTAAATCGTACTATACTAACATGGGAAAATGTTAAACCGCTTTATGAAGAACGAGATTTTTCATAGGCGAATTTAATTGATAAGTTTAATTAGATGTTAGTATAGGAAAAAAAGAATGCAGCGAAATTAGAAGCTGTATATTATAGATCTATTAAGAGGAAGCCATTTGATTATACTCAATTGGCAACTGCTATAGATGGCTGATGTATTAGAAGGCTATAATAATAATTTAAAAAATCGTTTGTTTGGTCTTTTGTGCGAATATGAAAAAGATCGTGAATGGGAGAAATTTCTTGATTCAATTTTAATTGAATTAATGTCTTATCCAGAAGATCATAAAACGATAAATTATTATAGATTATATACTAAAATTTCTTCACTACGTTACTTAAGTTATGATTATTTTCGTACTACAATTTTTGATTGTATGAGTTTATTATCTAAATTATGAGTTATTTTGATATATATAAATAGAGATTAAATCGTTTTGGTAATGATTATTAGTCTCGTATTCAAGGGGAACGCGAGCATTTGTTTGATCTTTATTTATTAAAATCTATTTATAGAGTAGATTTTACATATAATGGGAAACATTATGCTGGTAGTTTAGAAAGAAACAAATAGGATAATAGTGAAACTAGATAGTATTTGCTTACAAATATTAATTTAAATATTCCTAATGGAACCATTTTAATGCTTACAAATAAAGATAATATTGAAGTTCCTTGGATGATTTATTATCTTGAAAATATTAAAGCTAGTGGTTATAATAGATATATAGTTTTAAAAATGACACATCTTTTAAAGTGGACTGCGAGGGATGGATCTGAATAGACAACATATGCATATATGTATGGTCAAGAGGATAATATGTTAAAGAATGAAATCCGTTCTCGCTCACGTATGGATACTATATATGAAGAAAATTTAAAGTTAAGTTTCTTTGTTATTCCAGCTAATAGCAAATTAAAAATTGATGATTATTTTATTATTGGAGAAAAGCCATTACAAGAGTATTATCGAGTAACTGGTTATGACATTCAATCTACTCCTGGCGTAGAATTTGTAAGTGTAGATCCAATTTATGAATTTGATTTAACCAATCCTCCAGAAAAAACAGAAGAGGATAAAAACGAAGATTATTTCTGGTTTATGGGCGGTGAAGAATAATGGCAACGAGAAATTTAAGCGACCTGGGTTTAAATTTACAAAAAATTATAAATCGTCTATAGACAAATCAAAATTTATTAAAACTGTTATATTATACTGGTAAGGACCCCTTATCAGAAGAAGACTTAACTTCTGAACAAATAAAAACAGAAATTTATAATAAATTAATAAAAATTGTTCCAAGAATTGGTTATAAAGAAACTGCATAGAGTATACTTACAATGCGCGTAGTGCGCGGCCGCAGTAATCCTGGAAATGCAGAGTTTAGAGATTTTGAAATTGATATAGAAGTTTTTGTGCCATTAACGCAATGGTTTATTAAAGATTCTAATTTAAGGCCATTTGCAATTATGGGTGAGGTACATAAATCTTTAAACAATAAAAAAATTGATGGACTTGGAAAAATGACTGGTGGAGATTTTCAGATAAACTTTTTAACCGATGAAATATGCAGCTATGAAATGGTATATTAGGTAACTTCTTATGATTGATAGTAATGCTTTTCTTGGCTTACCGTTTTCATTTTAGAATATCTGTAAAGTTTACCCACCAAAAATAAAAGAGATTTTAACGGAAAAAAACTATCCAGTATATAAAAAGATTTTCTTTAGTACATAGGAAGACATTGAGGATGAATATACTGAATAGAAACTTCCTATAGATTAGGTTCCTACGCCATTAGGCTATGTTTTTAAGCTTGCTGAGCAAGATGAACGCATTAAAAAAATAATTATTGACGGAATTGAATTTTTTATTAAAGAACCAGTATTGTTATTAATGGACAAATAGATAATTATTGTAGGAGATCTAAAAGAGAGCCTTGTAAAAGCCCAATCAGTTTTAGATTTACGTATGATAACCAAAGATAATTATTTCGATTTTTAGAATGCCTTGCGGCGCGCGATTGGTGAAAAAGAAGCCGAACCATATAATCCAAATGAGAATCCAAAAGTAAGATATTTTAAGGCAAAAGCTAGATTAAGAGATCGAGTTAAAGCAAAATCTAAAGATTCACTTACTTTGGGTTCAACTTTAGCATCAATTTGTTGTATGGGTATAGGAATTACTCCACTTAATGTTGGAGAGTTAAGCTAGGCCGCCATATCAGTTATTATGAGATACTATCAAGAGAAATATAAATATGACATTGATATATAGTCTTTAATTACTGGTGCGGATAGCAAAAAAGTTAAACCGCAATTTTGGATTAGAAATATAGAAGACTTATAACATAGGAGGTCATTTTAAATGGCTAGTATTTTAGATCGTTACGGCATAAAAGAAGTTGCCGACGTAACATTCTACAAGATCAATTCTGATGGTACTCCTGGCGAGCCTGTGCTATTTCTTGATACTTTAAAGGTATCTACAATTGAGCAGACTGCTGAAACTGTTGATGCCCGTGGTGGTAAAGGTAACCCTAAACTGATCACTTGGGACTATGGTAAGGAAATTACAGTTAACATCGAAGATGCTCTGTTTAGCCCAAAATCTATGTCTATTATGCTTGGTGATGGTACTGTTACTAAAGCCACAGCACAGGATATTAATCGTGTTGCAGTAATTCGTCTTGATGATACAGGTAAACTTCCTGAGTACTTTACTGCTGATATCTATGATAAAGATATGGGCTCTGCTCGTAAGAAAGTATACATTGGTGGCTCTACCGCTCCTACCGGTATGGTAGCTTTTGCCAATTCTGGTATCACTCTGAAAACTGCTGTTTCTGAAGCTGGCGCTGTGCTAGACAGCACTCTGACCATTGCCGAACTGCAGGCTGCTCATACTTCTGCAACTGCTCCTTTCTCCAGCCATGCTGGTGAAAAGATTTTCATCACCTATACTGTTAAGGCTACTACTAAGACCATCATTATTTCTGGCGACACCTTCCCAGGCACATATTATGTTACTGGCGACACCTATTCTCGTTCTGATGTCGATGGTAGCGACCAATTCTTCCAGTTCATCATTCCTAAGGCAAAGATGACTGCTGAGAATACAATCACCCTTGAGGCTGAGGGCGATCCTTCAACCTTTAACATGAACCTCACCGTTCTTCGTCCAGAGTCTGGCGAAATGATGAAGCTCGTGCAGTATGACCTTGACCCAGTTGAGGCAGGCTAATTAAATAGTCAGAATTATGGCGGAGGAGGATTCTTCTCCGCCTTTTCTATTAGGAGGAAAAGGCATGGATGAAAATTTAGGCTCCTTTAAAACTTTAGAGGAGGTTCATATAAAAGCTACTTAGAATATAGAAGTAAATGGAAGAAAGTTTTAGGAAGGCGAAACTATTGCTTACTTTGATAAGATTTAGGTAGCTGGGTTAAACGAATTAAAAGACTATGTGGCCGCGCGCGGTGGATACGATAATAGAGGTTTAGTTTATTGGGAAACTACGCATGAGCTAAAGTTGACATTTACTTAGGGAGTATTTTCTAATACTTAGTTTGGGCTTTTAAATAATGCTCAAATAATTTAGTATGACGAAGGAGAACCTTTGTTAATTACTAAAATGGAAGAATTAGAAAGCGATGAGACTGGAAATATTTTTACCACTTATGAAGCTCAAGATCAAGTTTTTGTTTATGATAAAGAAACTGGAGAAAAGCTTGAGTGGTGGAAAGTTGGTAAAAATTTAAAAATAAATGAGAGTTATAAGAGTTTAGTTGTGAAGTATAGGTACAACTATACTGGTGGCGCGAGTGTAGCAAAAATCGGACAACGGTTCTTGCGTGGTTTCTTAGAATTAGAAGGTAAAACGAGAGTAAAGGACGATACGTCTGGACTTATTACTACAGGAATTATTGTGATTCCAAAACTAAAATTAATGTCTGGCTTATCTATGAAATTAGGCGCGTAGGCAAATCCGGTTGTCGGTACTTTTGATGCGGTTGGCGTGCCAGTAGAAATGAGACATAATAGCTATGTGGCTGAGTTTTATTTCTTGAATAATGATATAGATAGTGATATGTAAGATAGTCAGCATTAGTTTTAGCTAATGCTGATTTTATTTTATGGGGTGAAAAAATGGCGGGATAGAAATTTACTTTAACATTTGATGCGAATTTAAATGTTAGTTAGATGAAAGGTGCATTAGGGCAAATTTAGAGTACCCTAAACGGATTGCATCTACCACCTAATGTAACAAAAGGGCTTCAAGGAACTTTTAATAAATTATAGAGTGAAGTTTAGGCTTTTGAGGCGGCCATTGGCAAAGATATAACGGGGAAAGCAGACTTTAAAAAACTTGAAACTTAGGCTCAAAAAATTGGGGAAGCTTTTGAAAAATTAAAGATTCAAGTTAAAGATCTTACTGGATTGAGTGGAGCAGACTTAGAAAAAATGTTCCCGCAATCAGTTACTAAAAATATCCAAACTGCTAATAATGCATTAAAATAGTATAAAACTACTTTAAATAATGCTACTAAAGATGTAAATACTGCATAGACTGCGGTTTAGAAATTAAATAATGCGATTTCTAAAGAGTAGGGAAAGACTGTTTTAACTGGTGATTAGTATAAGCAACTAACTGATAACTTAAAAATTGCTGAACAAGAAGTTACTACTCTTGAAAATAGATTATAGTCATTAACTACGCAAGAGCAACAAATGGCATCTTAGTTAAGTTAGCCTAATAAAAGCAGCAAATATCGTTAGATTGTAAAAGATATTTAGGATGTTAATAATTAGCTAATACAAGCACGACAGAATGCTCAAAATTTAGCGAATCAAAAAGCTGGTTCTACGACTTTTGAACGTCAGGCAAAAGATCTAACAGAATTGAATAGTAAATTAACTGAAGCTATAACAAAATTAAATCAATATAAACAAGATTTAGCAAGTATTCAAAGTTCTGGAACTGGCGGCGGTTTAAGGTCTTTATTAGATGATATTGGCCATTTGACTGGAATGGATATGTCTAAATTTAGTGCCGATACAATAGGCGCGGCCGATGCAATCTAGACATATCTTAATTAGTAGTTATAGCAATTATCATAGAATTTATAGACTGCTGAAGCAGCGGTTAATAATGCTGGATAGCCCATTAGAAATCTTGGCAATAATATGCGTAATGCAAGTGATGCATTTTAGCAATTTAATACACAAAGCCGAGAAATTGATATGCTCCGAAGTCGCATTTAGTATTTCTTCGGTTTAAATAATGCGATTCAACTTGTTAAACGCACAATGCGTGATGCTTACCAAACCGTAAAAGATTTGGATAAAGCTATGACTGAGACCGCAGTTGTTACTGACTTTTCAGTTGGTGATATGTGGTCATAGCTTCCAGAATATACCAAGCGCGCGAATGAACTTGGTGTTACAACATAGGCAGCATATGAAGCTGCTACACTTTACTATCAGCAAGGTTTAAATACTAATGAAGTCATGGCAATGTCTAACGAGACATTGAAGATGGCCCGTATAGCTGGTCTTGATGCAGCAGAGGCTACTGACCGTATGACAAACGCTATTCGTGGATTTAATATGGAAATTAATACTGCGAATGCATAGCGTATTGATGATGTATATTCACGACTGGCGGCAATTTCTGCATCTAATGTTGATGAGATCTCAACAGCTATGACAAAGGTAGCTTCACTTGCAAATAATGCAAATATGGAGTTTGAAACAACCGCTGCATTTTTAGCACAAATTATTGAAACTACTCGTGAATCTGCTGAGACTGCTGGTACAGCATTAAAAACTGTTGTAGCTCGTTTTTCAGAAGTTAAAAAATTAGTAGATGAAGGGGAATTAAAAGGTCAAGACGAAGAAGGCCAGATGATTGATGTTAATAAGGTATCATAGGCTCTTCGTACTGCTGGTATTGATTTAAATAAATATTTCTTAGGCGAAGTTGGACTTGATGATATTTTCATGGAGTTAGCTTCTAAATGGGATTCTTTAACTACTTTATAGCAACGTTATATTGCTACGTAGGCTGCTGGTTCTCGTCAGCAATCTCGTTTTATTGCTTTAATGTCTGATTATGCTCGTACTTAGGAGTTGGTTGGAGAAGCATATAATGCGAATGGTGCATCTGCTAAATAGTTTGAAAAAACTTAGGAATCATTAGAATCTAAATTAGCAAGATTAAAGAATGCTTGGAATGAGTTTGCTATGGGCATTGCTAATAGCGATCTTGTTAAAGCGGGTGTAGATTTTCTAACTAATTTATTAAATGGTATTAATGCATTAACTAGTGGATTTGGTACATTAAACTCTGGTGTTGGTAGTTTTATAAATATGCTTTTAAAACTATCAGTATTAACTGGTGGTTTATAGTTAGGTAAAGGATTAACAGCCGGGCTATTTGGTTCTCTTTCAAGTATATTAACTGGTAGAGCACTTGATACAACTTTTACTCAGCGTGCAGCCGGTGCAATGGGTATTTCTGCTAATGGGTCTCTTTTAAGAACTTTGTTAATGGGCACGGCAAGTCCGTTTACTGGAGTTGGGAGAGGAATTGGTACAGCAGGAAAATATACCTGGGGACTCGCAAAAGGACTCGGCGGTGCAATGGGAGTGGGGACTGGTGGTATAGCCGGTTCATTAGGTGCTTTATCAGGCACTTTAGCGACCGGTGGAGCCGGAGTTGCCGCAGGACTAACTGGATTAATTACTGCTCTTGGGGCCATTACTGTTGTAGCTGGTGGAGCTTATCTTGCCATAAAGAAGCTCTATGATCTTTCTCCTTCTGGACAATTAAGATCTGCAAAACAATACGCCGCTCAAAAAGAAAAAGAAGCAGAAACCACTCAAAAAGCAGCAGAATCTCTTCAAAATTTACAAAGCTCTTATCAAGAATATAATGCGGCAGTTAATGAAGCTTCAACAATTGAAGATAGATAGGCTGCGATAAAAGCCCGTAACGAGGCAGTTCTTAATGCCATTAAAGAAAATCCAGATTATTCTCAATATTTAGATACGGATTTTGATATTAATGGTGAACTTATTTTAACTTTAAATGAAAATAAAGTTACTGAAGCTGCGACAGATGCGGCGAGAGAAGCTACCAAAGCATCAATAGAGTCTTATATGGCTTAGGCCGCAGTTTATCAAAAAGAAGCATATAAAAGTCAAGCCCGCCCTATTCCTACTGATTATTCTTAGAATATTTTAGATAATCCTTGGATGCCTCCTGAAGCAAAAGCGGCTGCACAATGGGCAGCAGGATTCTTCGGATAGACTTCTGAAGAAGATCAGTTAGAAGCTAATCTTTAGGCTCAAAAGGCTCTTGAATTATCTCGTAAATAGGCAGAGTTAGCTTATGCTACAATGCTTGATTTTTCTGATTTAGAATTAGATAAAACACTTGGAGAAGGTTTTTCTTCTTCTTTAGCAGAAACTCTTAGCTACATCTATAAGCAAACAGGAGAATTTATTAGTCAAGAAACTATAGATTCTTTATAGTAGGGCTTTCTTAAGGGCGATATTAGTAAAGATATCCTGACTTCTGATATAGATTTTTCTTTAACTGGAATTGATTTAGATTCTGACGAAGGATTCGGAAGTTTTATAGATTCTCTTGGTTTAACGGGAGAAGAATTAGATAAGTTCTCTAATGCTATTAATGCTGATACCGGTGCTATTAAAGAAGTTTTAAAATTCCGAGCAAAAGAAGTACAAACCTTACAAAAAGCACAAAAACAAAAAGTTTATGAAAATTTACTTCGTGGCGGTGCTAGTATAACTGATGCTCTTCAGGCAAATATAAATGGTATGTCTTTAGAGCAGGCTTAGTAGTTAAGTGATATTACAGCAAGTGCACAAAATATATTAAGCCCAAACGCTTATAGAGATTTCTTTGCAAATATACCAGAGCTTATGTAGTCAGAAGAACTCGAAGAAATTTAGAATTTCTTTAATTCTTTTGATTTAAGTAATCCAATAAATGCATTTTTACAACTGCGCGCGGCTGAAGAAAAAGCTAAACCAGAAGGACTATTTGCTTCATTACTTACATCAATTGAAGAAACTAATGCTGCTTTATTTGATTCTGGAAATCTATTTTAGACTTTCTTAACTTCTTCTGAATATGATGAAATTTCTGAAAGTTTAGATGATTTTATTGAGAAGAATGGTGAAATTAGTAGTGATAATGTAGAGGAATTAGCTAGTAGTTGTAAAGGATTAAAAGCCGTTCTTGATAATGATAAAATTAGCGCGCAAGGATTAGCTAAAGCCTTAATGGCTTTACAAAATGGATAGGCTCCTATTGAAGGCTTAACAACTCGAGTATTAGAAGCTCTAAGTGCCACTCAAGATTTTGATACCATGTTAGAAGAAATTTCTAACACGATAGCTAATTTTGATCCCGGCCGTGACTATGGTGAGGGTTCTGATTTCTTAGTACAACAAGCGGATAACTTGCTGGAGTTTGTTAGTGGCTATGAGTTTGGTAATGAGCAAACTCGAAATATTTATGATTTATTCTTTGGTGAAGGCGCTTATGACAAATTTATGTCTGAGTGGGGAACTAAAGGTATTGAATAGTACGCCGAGGAAATGAAAGGGCAAGTCGAGAAACTTAAGAATTGGGCTGATACTAATTCTTATGGTTTCATGAAAGATTTTGCTGGTAATGCCGCACTTGGAATTACTCAAATTAATGAGCAAACTTTTAAATGGGCTACTAGAGGCCGTACTACTGAAGATTTAATTGCAGAAGTTTAGAAGCAAGCCAATATTTCGCGCGAAGCTGCGGAAATGATTATTGAAGGCTTTGCGGCACAATCTTATGATTTTGCAACTGAGCTTAAAGAAAATGATTATTCTGCGTTTTTAAATGATTTTGTTACTACAGCTGGTAATACACGTACTATTACAGAATAGGAACTTACTGCTTTAGGCGCTGCTTTTGGAAAAACTGCTGATGAAATTTATGCAGATTTAGAAAAATTACGTGATGAAAAAGGAATTGATATTCCGGTTCGTGTTAAATGGCAAGATTAGAGTGGCGCTAATTTAACTGGTAATGTTTTAATAGAATAGTTTAAGGCTAGTCTTTCTGGTATTGAATTATCATAGTATGTTTAGGATGCTATTAATCAAGATACTGGTAATATTAATTTAGATGCTTTGCTTGGAAAACTTACTTCCGAAGGATTAAGTTCTGGATAGGCCGCAGAAATAGCTAATAATATTGCCAGTGAATTAAATGTTGAATTAGAATAGACAGTTTTAACACCAAAATTTAAGGTCGACCCTGACACTGGCGAAGGCATTATTACAACAATTAGTGAGACAGTAAGTGGGAAAAATATTGATGAATTAACTGCTACTGTTGATGCAAGTATATAGGCTGCTAACTATGAAATGTTAGCACAAGAATTGCTTAATGTTGATTTAAGCGAAGCCGCAGCGAAAATTTCTTCTAGTGTAAATAATGCTATTGTTAGCGGTGGAGAAAGCGGTGCAACTGAGGCGGTTAGAGCAATACAGTCCGCATTTTCAGCTAATCCATTTTCTGCATAGCTTATTATTAATTCTAATATAGATTCAATTTATCGTAAATTTTTGGCTATGTAGAGCAATTAGATTGCCGCGACGGGTGGTATAGTTCGCTCTTTAGCTAATGGATCTGCAGACTATTTCTTACAACCAGGTTGGGCCTTAACTGGTGAACTTGGGCCAGAAATTATTTGGAATAAAGATCGTGGTTATGCTTACATTACTGGCATGCATGGTCCGGAATTTCAGACTCTATATCCAGGTGATCGAGTATTTAACGCTCAAGAGACCTCTAGAATTCTTAAAAATAGTAGTTTTGCAAAAGGAGGAAAATTTAACTCTTATGCAACTGGTGGATATAATTCTGGTGGAGGAAATTCTGGTGGCTCTAGTGGGTCTGGCGGAAGTAACTCTGATAAAGAAAAAGAAGATAAATGGAAAAATGAAATTGATTGGCTATATAATCTTGTAGAAGATATAGAAGAATTAGAGCGTGAGCAGACAAAGCTTCAAGAGGACTATGAAGATTATCTCCAAGACCAATCAAAAACTGGCAAAGATCTATACAAGCTTTTAGTTGAACAATTAGGTAATTTATATACTCAATTAAATAATCAGTAGGCCGCACTTGAACTGCGCGAACGTGAAATGCGTGAGTTCATGGATACTACCAATCAATATGATGAATTATTGTCATATAACTGGAATGATCGTACATTAGAAATTGATTGGGATGCCATTGAAGCTCTTCAAGACAAAGAAGTTTATGAAGAAGTGGCAGATTTAGTTTCACAAGCCGAAGAAATTCAAGGGAAGATGGATGATGCTGAAGATTCAGTTATGGATATTCGAAATCAAATCCAAGAACTTGAAAATATTTGGAGAGATACTTACGCTGATTTTGAGTCGAGAGTATTTGATGCAGTAGTTTCTTATTATTAGGAAATTATTGATGATTATTCTGAGTTACATGATACTTTAACTGAATCTAATTCTGATATTTTAAATTCTATTTAGAAGCAGATTTCTTTAGAGCGGCAAATTAGAGATAATACTAAGACAGAAGAAGATATTTCTAATAATGAAGCTCAATTGGCCTATTTACGTAGAGATACTACCGGCGGGAATGATATGGCCGCCCTTCAATTAGAAAGAGAGCTTGGTGACTAGAGATAGTCATATGAAGACACGTTAGTTGATTAGGCTGTGGCTCGCTTACAAGAAGACAATGAAGCCGCCGCGGAATAGCGTTCGAAGTAGATCGAAATAATGCAAGCATAGCTTGATTATTAGAAAGAAAGTGGAGAATTTAATGCATATGTAACCGAACTACTTGAATCTGCCATGGGCGCTGATGGTGAATTATTAACTAACTCTGATTTGATGAATCTTTTAAAAGACCAAGAAAACTGGAGTGCTATGAGTGAGATCAATAAGTAGATTTGGGAAGATGAGTTAAATGGCACATTTAAAGAGGTTGCAGCATTCTTACTGAAGTAGGATGCGGTAGAGAATGGAACATTTATTAGTGCCTTGACCGGTGCTATTTAGGGAATGACTTCTGCTATTGGAGGTTATAGCCAACCTTCAATTAAGATTGATTATGGAACAGGAGGAAGCTCTAGCGGAGGTGGAAGCTCAGGTGGAGGGACTTCTACTAGTTCTAGTAGTCCTAAACCGGGTGTTCTTAAAACAGAGACTACTTATGACTTTAGAGGAATACCTACCGCTTATAGTCCAGACAGTGGCAGTAATTATATTGGTACTGCTCGTGGATTAGTTCGAAAAAAATATGCAACTGGCGGTTTGGCTTCTGAGACTGGTCCCGCATGGCTTGACGGCACTTTATCAGAACCAGAGTATGTATTAAACGCAAAACAAACTGATGCTTTCTTGCGGCTGGCTGATGTTCTTCCATCCATGATGCAAGGTGGCTCTAATAATACATCCACTACATTCGGTGGTATTAATTTAAATCTTGTAATGAATGTAGATCAGATAGCTTCTGATTATGATGTAGATCGCATAGCAGATCGTGTGAAAGATATTGTCTATAATGCAGGACAATATCGGAATGTAAATACACTTAATTTTATGAGATAAATTAAGTATTTACTACTTAAGAATAGGAAGCGTGGGATGAGTAATCTCATCCCACGCAATAAAGGAGGAATAAAAATGAGTACCTTTATAGGTGATTATTTAGGATTTTCATTAGGGCAATATCATTCACATTAGTTAAATATAGTGCGTACTAGTACAAATGATAGATACATAGAGAATATGTTACCTGCTTTTACTGATAGTACAGCAGTAGCTGTAGGTGGAAATGGAACATATTATTGGAATACATCATATACATAGAAAGTATTTACTATAGATTTTGCATTTGATGATTTGCATGAAGTAGATGTACAAAGATTAAAAAGAGCTTTTGGTTTTAAAGGAGTTTAGCCTTTAATTTTTGATGAGTTGCCTTATAAAAAATATATGGTTAAGTGTCTAACTCCTCCAACTTTAAAGTATATTTGTTTTGAAGAGGGTGGAGTAAAAATATACAAAGGAGAAGGATCTGTATAGTTGGTAAGTTTTTATCCATTTGGGATAAGTACGACAGAAAAACCAATTGTATATAACCCAAAAATGTAGAGTTCTTTTGTATATAACGATGGAGAAGTTGAAGGAGAATTTAAGCTTATTTATAAAATTTATGCTGAATAGGACGGTTCATAGGAACCTGGCACTGTAGGAACTATAACATTACGCCTAAGAAAAGAGCGAAATGGAAGCGATATTGGATTGCTACAATTATAGAAAATTAGAAAGATAGATGAAAATGATATTTATTTTTAGATTGATTCTTATACCAATTTAATTGAAGGATTAGATGCCAATTTTAATAAAACTGGTACTTTATATAATAAATTTATAACTGGAGGAGACTTTTTTAAATTGCCAGTTGGTGATGGCTATTTAATTACAAAGTATTAGCATGTATCAGGGTCTTATACTCCTTTGTATTATTAAGGAGGACTATAAATGAATAAATATGAAATTAGTATTTGGAATGATGTATACAATTCTACTCTTGAACGTTTTGAAGAAGAAAAAGTAGCAGTAATTGGTTCCAATTCCATGACCTCATAGAACCGTGCGCTTGAACCGAACTTAAAAAGTAATGTAAATGGAACTAATATTTTTAATTTTTATTTATATTATGATTACGTTGACAATCGTTCTGGTGAGCGTGTAAAAAATCCTTTTGTAAAGTTTCTGACTAACGAAAGAAAAATTAAAGTTTACTGGGATAATAAATGGTATGATTTACTTATAAAATCTATTGTTGAAGATAGTGTGAAACATACTTTTACTTATACTTGTGAAGATCAATATTTAACAGAATTAAGTCGGACTGGATTTGAATTAGAGTTTAATACCGAACTATAGAATAATATAGGGACTGCATAGGAATTAGTTGAAAAGACTCTTGAAAATACAGATTGGCGCTTCTTAGAAGGGGATAAAATTTATCAAGAGACTGAAGAGCCAGTTTATGAAGTAAAAATTCTTAATAATTTTAATGCACTAAAAAATCCAGAAGATGATTTAAATGCTTTAGTTTCAATAAAAAAGAATATGCCAGCATTAATATACTACTCTTGCGCGCCAGATATAGATAATTTAAAAACTAAGTGCTAGTTTTACTATAATGGTACGACTACTTGGTAGCAAGATGTAAATGATATGTTAGTAATAAATGGCGATTGTTATATAGTAGATGTAACATGGACAAAAAATTTAACTAACAATACTGCTACGGCAAAAATTAACGGTACAAATGTTTTTACTATTAATTTTAATTCTGGCTTATCATAGAGCTATCGTGCAAAACGTTATGTGCAGTCTTAGAAAACTATTTATAATAATATTGTAGATCGTTATGTAAATGTTTATAATTATAATGGTGGAAAAGAAAATTTATTGGGATATGAAACTACCGAATATAATGATGCAATATCTATTGTAAATTTAATTGCTAATTCCTCTAATTTTTCAGATTTAAGTGGATGGATTGGAGCAGATCAAGATTTATCTTTCCGTATATCCCCTCCAATGAACGACGAAGTTGAAATTTCCAATTATAAGCCACAAAGTTTTTTAAAATTAAATAAAACCAATGCAGTAGCAGGTACATACGTTTATAATAGTGGTATACAAAGTAATAGTCAGTATTTAAAAAATGGTTTTACCGTTGGAGAAAAATATATTTTTCGGGTTAAAATAAGAACGGGTTATGAACCAGCGCGTGGATACCATCAAGTAAATAATGCATATGTTGAGCCAATAATACGAAGATATGGTAGTAATTATATTCCTTACGAAGGCACAAATGTCGATTTTTTTACTATTAATCAAATAGAATCTGGCCCAGGTCATGATAATTGGTATGAATTTAAATTAACCTGTTGTCAGTCTTGTTCATATGATGAAATTATAAAGTTTCCTTATAAAATAGGTATATTTCTTAAAGTAAAACAAAGTTGTTGGCTAGAAGATATTTAGTTTTTTAAAGAAGCATATGGTGAAGATGAAAACGGTAGACGAACTAGAGTAAACCCTGGTGAAATGCAAACACAATCTATTGCTTAGCCAATTTGGAAATATTTTCTTACAAATTAGTCTAGTGACGTAACCAAAGATAGTTTAAAATATATTCATACCTCTTTAGAAGAATGGAGCGAAGCTATACCTGTTAATAACGGTTATGAAAAGTTTGGATCAATAACAATTAGCCAATCAAATCGTTTTAATATATTACAAAGTATTGCAGAGACCTTTAAATGTTGGGTAACTTTTATTGTTGAGCATGATGAGTAGGGCCGTATTAAATTTGATGAAAATAATCTTCCTTGTAAATATGTATAGTTAAAATAGACCATTGGTGAAGATAATGGTATAACTTTTAAATATGGAATTGATTTACAAGGTATTAAACGAGATATAAAATCTTCTTCTATATCTACAAAAACAATTGTCTCTCAAAATAATAATGAGTTCGGTAAGAATGGTTTTTGTTCAATCGCGCGCAGTACACAAAATTATCCACGAGAAAATTTCGTTTTAAATTTTGATTATTATATTAGACAAGGTTTACTAAATGGAAATGCATTAAATAATGATTTATATGGTGCGACTGGTTTATAGTATTATCGCAAGTTACATAATTGGAATACTGAATATATAAATAATTTAGAAATTATTCTTAATAAAAAGAATGCACTTACTAAGCAAACTGCAACAGCAAAAGTTTATAAACAATATATTTCTGCTGCCCAGCAAGAAAAAGAAGATGTTGAAGATAATATTATGAAATTGTCTGGTGTGGATAGTTTTTCTGGTGCACAGGATTATATTAGGAGTCATTTTAATAATATTAAAGTATAGACTTTGATGAATAGTCGGTCTACTATTATAAATAATATAAATAGTTATTAGAATCTTTTAAATAGTGTAAATAGTAGTATTGATGTTTTAACTACAGTTATTAGTGAATATGAAACTAGACAAAAACAAATAATAGATGATTTATCAGCATTGAACGCAATGTTTTATAAAAAATATTCTCGGTATATTCAAGAAGGAACTTGGAGTTCAGAAGATTATTACAATGATGATCTATATTATTTGGATGCTTTATAGGTTGCATATACAAGCAGCCGGCCGCAAGTTAGTTATAATATAAATGTTATAAGACTTAGTGGTTTGGAAGAATTTAGTTCTAAGAAATTTAATCTTGGTGATATTTGCTATATTCAAGATACTGATTATTTTGGATATTTAGCAGATGGATTTACTCCATATAAAGAATCTATTTATGTTTCTGAAATAACATCTTATTTTGATAGTCCGGAAAGAGATGTAATTGTTGTACAAAACTATAAAACTTAGTTTGATGATTTGTTTCAAAGAATAACCGCGGCGACTCAATCGTTAGAATTTAACGAGGGAAAATACAATAAAACCGCAGATATTGTTAATACTGATGGCACAATTAAATCATCTGTAATTCAATCTACTTTTGATAGTAATAATGATTTAATATACGGCGCGCAGAATGAATCTGTTACTATGGATAATACTGGTATTACTGTTACTACAAAAGATGACGCAGTAAGACAAGTAAAAGTTACTTCGGGCGGTTTGTTTGTTTCAAATGATGGCGGTATGACTTGGAAGAATGCTATACGTGGTGACGGCATTACTGCTGATGTAATTACTGCCGGATCATTGAATGTTGAATAGGTAACTATTTACGGAAAAGATTCTCCAAGTTTTCTGTGGGATGACAAAGGTATTAGTGCATTTGAAGTTAATAATAGTGGAACTAATTTTTCAAAATATGTACGATTTGATAAATATGGTATTTATGGTATTAATAACAATTCCAACTTTTCCCCTACTAGTGAAAATGATGTTTATAATACGGCAAATTTTGGATTAACTTGGTCTAAATTCTTTATGAAAAACAGTGATGGTAGTGGTAGGTCTATTGAAATTTCTACTGATAAAGACATAGTAGTAAAATCTAATAATATTAATCGAATTGTAATTGGACGAATTGATCCAATATTAGAACCAAATAATTATGGAATGCAAGTTAGAAATGCAGCTGGAGATTTAATTTTCTAGTGCGATACAAATGGTTCAAATATTGCCGGATGGTAGCTGGGTTCTTATAAAGAAAACGGAGTAGAACAATATAAATATTTAAAAAGTGGTAATATTGAAATGCGATCAGATGGATCGATTGGCTGTTTTGCATAGAGTGCTGATACTTTATAGGAATTTACATATAGAGTTACCACCACTAGTAGTTTTACTGCTACAAATATGAGAACTGGAGTTGATACACCCATAGATCAAGGTGTTAATATTTTTGTTTTTAGTAGCTATATAGGAAATAGAGTTACTAGTAAAATTATAACAGAGGACTATAATTCAGCAGAGGATAATAATCCAGAGTCTCGACCATCTCCGCAGTCAACAATATAGTTTAGATATGATAATAAAAACTTTTTAATAGACGTTACTACTTGGACGAATACAATAGGGAAGACCACCCATACTACTCAAGTTATACCAATAAGTCAAACTTAGAGTGATTATACCACCACTTATATATATCAATTTACCTTAACTGCAAAAATTGATTCTAATAATATATTTTCAATTCCTTGGAATTATAATCCTCCGAATGGACCATATATTAAACCTAAATATATTCCTCCTGCAGATTTTAAATGGAGTATTGATTAGGATGGTAACGCCATTTTCCATGATATTGTCGCGGATGGTGGAACTATAGCTGGGTGGTTTATTGATAATGAAAAAATTTATCAAACCGTTGATGGTACACGAGAAGGTGCAATTAAAACTTAGTTGAATTCTAAGGGAACTGCATCTCAAGGTGGACTTGATTATAGTATTATTACAGATGCAATTTAGTCTGCAATGGCAACAATAGGAAATGTATAGTTAGCAAATGGATTGATTAATGGACAGGATATTGTTTAGTTAGCAAGTGCAGTATAGTATGCAGTAAATTTAGCACAATCTGCATATAATAAAGCTGATTCAATTGATTTAAGTGGTTATGTACCCAAAACTTGGATTACAAGTATTTATAGTTCACACTCTCATAGAGTCAACGGTGACTCTACTAGTGGTCCTATTTAAAATAAAAGCAGGTATTTCTACCTGCTTTTTATTTTACCATATATTGAATCCCTTCAATATCTTCCATATTTAATTCATATCCTTCTAGTTCTTCTAATGGAATCTTCATAATCTCAATATCACTTTCAATATCCATTAACTCATTAATTTTCTAATTTACTTCTTCTACATTTTCTTTTAAAATAACTATATCCCCTTGCTTATCTTTTGTCCCATACTCCATTAGAATTTTCTAACGCAAGTCATAAATTATTTTTGCTTCTTGCTAAAGCTTTTCTTTATTTTTTAATAAGGCGTATCCAACCGAAACTTTTAATTTTAAACTTTTATCCTAACTAATTCTACTTATAGTTTCATAAAGTTCTAATATTTCACCATTTTTCAATTTTACTCTGCCTCCCAATCAACTATTTCTACTTTAGGAGACTATATATCACTAAAGTATTTCCCTATACCAATTGCATCGCATTCATCTTCTGTTGGCTATAAATTAAACCATTCTTTAACAAGTCGCTACATACTTCTTTTCCTATCAGGTCTTGATTTTCCCTTTACACCACAATGTGCACGCCAAGTATTTGTTGGAGCAATCTTATAGCTAATCTTTTCTTCATAGCAAGTGGCCGCGAGAATACCTTGAAGGCGCGCGAGGGTCTCAAAAGTAGTAACACCTGCGGCAGTCTAATATTGAATTCCCTCTAATCCAACAAAATCTATTTCATACTAGTCAATTAAAGAGATTAACCACTACTTTACCTATACACTTCTTTCAATATCATTTTCTCCAGAAGTTTCAAAAGTTCCATAATCAATTAGATTTTTATTATTAAAAACTGCATAACCACTTACATGTGTTGCCTAATCTAAAGCAAGAATGCGGTATTCTCCTTTTTTCTTTTTGGTATTTTTAAATTCTTTGGTTTTTAAGCGCTCGCGCATGCAAGTTGGACAAATACGATTATCTCGAATTTTTTTCCAAGGGGCCACAACAGTGTGGCCCCTATCACATTTAAATTCTAAGTTAGAGTCGAGATTCTAATATGTTTCGCTTATCAGTGTCCATCCATCAGCTGATATACTATTTTTAATCTCGTCAATACTTATGCGGGCCATTACATCACCCCAGTACTACCAAAGCCCGCGCCATGATCGTCTTTAAAGCCACCGAGAGAATTAACTTGCCGCCACTTTATACGAGGTACTTCAATAAGGCGAAGTTGCGCGAAGCGTTCACCCTTACCAATTGTAATTGGGCCACCATATTCTTTAACAAGTTCAAGGTGATCAGAGGGATTGTAAATATCTACATCTTTCACATGAATATCTGTATTCTCAACAATCACGCCAATCTCTTCATGATAATCTTCATCAATAAGACCAGGACTATTAGGAATTCGCATTTTCATGCGCGCGCTCATACCAGAACGAGGTTGAATAAGTAGAGCATATCCATGTGGAATTGCTACTTTAATACCAATAGGAATAATTACTGTCTTCCCGCAATCAATAGTGTATTCTTCTGGTGAATAAATATCCATGGCGGCCGCGCCATTTGTAGAATACGTAGGAAGCTTTGCATTTTCTCTACAGAGTTCCACTGGAATTTCTACTATATGCGCGGGATTAATAGTGGAAGAAGCAATTGAATTTGCAGCAGCAGCAAATAGAAATCTAATAAAATCCTTTTTAGACTCACTAAGATTAGTTTCGCCAGAAGCAAAAACTTGATCAATAACTTCGTCACTAGCATTTATAATATCATTGACAGAAAGCCCGGCTTGACCCATTAATTTTATAAGTTGCATTTGTGCTTGTGGATCATCATAAGCTTTAGCCATAGTTTCTTGAAAAATTGGACGAATTATTTCAAATTCTTCATCAGGTACACTAAGTAAGGCAGCAAAAAGATCCATACCACTAGCTTCGGGATTACTAAGAGCTTCATCAAGAATTCCTAAACTTTCAAGGCTTAGCTAATCAAAAGCTTTACTAACATCATTCTCATTCATCTTCCCATACCTCACCAAAAATCTTTGTCGCGGTTACAATCCAAGCTTCGGCGATTACTTCTCCTTTTGCTTTTTTAGTTTTATATTTGTAACCATTTGCACCGAGAGTATATCCTTCTTTATTTTGATTTGCACGCAAATCGCTGAGGGCTTGAATAGCTTCTTCTTCACTATATGCTTTAAATTCTTCCGTAACTTTAAGTTTTCTCATTTATTTACTCCTTTTACTCAACTGAATTATGTGCTTCACAGGTTATCTGAATTGGGTTAGGAATGTCACCTGGTGTTGTGGTTATATTTGGATTTATTTCTTTATTCCCAAGATAGGTTATAGTGGGACTGCTCCACCAATTAGAATGATTGCTAGAAACACCTTTATTATAACCATCATTATAGCCCTAGTCATAAGCTTCTCTTAAGAAATTTTCAAATTCTTTCTTAGTTAGAGCAATCTTATCAGTATTTTCATTTATATAAACTACAAAAGGTTTCATATTTTTTTCTCCCGTAAAATAAGATTTAAAATAACTCCTGTAACAAGTGCTAACGCCGTACCACTTAAATTAAATACTTCGCCACCAAGAACTACTCCGCTAATTCCTAATGATAATACTACAGAACAAATAATTAAATTCTTTTGATTATTAAAATCAACATTTTTCAAAAGACGAATACCGCTTGAACTAATAAAACCATATAGCACGCAAGCAGTACCGCCGCCAATAACACAAGAAGGAATTGAAGCTATAAATGCTTGTACTGGTTCAAAGAAACCAAGCGCCATCATCATAAGTGCTGCGACAAATGTAACTTTAGTTGAAGCGCATTTACTAAATCCGACTGCAGCCACGCCCTCACCGTAAGAACAAGCACCTAAACCACCAAATAAACTAGTGGCTAAATTAGCGGCACCCTCACCTACAAAAATTCTTCCAAGACCAGGCTCTTTATATAGATCTACTCCAATAATGCCACCAAGCGCGGCGTGATCACTTAAACATTCACAAATAGCACTAATTGTAAAAGCTATATACATAATAATTATAGGAATAATTGATTTATCTACTTTATGCATATTCATAAAAGCAAAAGTTGGAACATTAATTAAATGAATATTATTAAATACAGAAAAATCAACAAGTCCAAAAGGAATTGCAACTATATAACCAACTAAAGTACCGATTAAGAATGGAAACATAGCCAGCGCGCCCTTAAAGTAATGACTTGAAATTGCAATTGCTAATACTGTAATTAATGCAATTATCAATCCAATATTACCTGTGTCGCCAATATATCCAGGAATAAAACTCATTAAGTTAATACCAATTACAACAGTTACTGAACCAATTAGAACTCTTGGCATTACTTTATATAAATTATCTACTGAAATATAATTAAAAATTAATCCAAAAATAATATATACAATACAACTAATAGCGCCACCGATGGCTACTGCTGTATATCCTCCAACCGCGAGTGCTGCAAGAACTGGAGCTACAAAAGCGCCACTATTTGAGATAAACATCGGAGATTTGCCTTTAGTTACCAGCCAATAAACAATAGTTGCCAATCCAGCTCCAAAGAAAGCGCCAGAAAGTGGGACGCCGCATACTTGTGCGATAAGAGCTGTTGCTGTAAAGCAACTAAGCATTACCTAAAGAGAAAACAATAACAATTTTCCAATTGGTGGCTTATCATTTATATTATATATCATTATTCATTCCTCCAAAACTTTTCATATTCTTCCATACTCATTTTTGTCTCTTTAAGAAGTTCAGTAATACCATAATTATTTAGCATCCATTCTTTAATAGCTTTAATTGCATCTTCAATATTAGATACTAACATACCATATTCTTTAATCAAACCAGTAACATAAAGATTTTGGTAGCTGTACTGCTGTTCTCCAAGACTCGCAGCGCCGCCGTTATCTTTTGCTTCACTATGAGTAAGCGCGCATTGTCGATTATCGGTACAAATTCCAACTATATATTTAATATCGCCACGAGCAATTTTTTCATGAAATTTACCAATTTCGGCACACGTACCTGCAGGAAGTACATCACCATCAATACAAGCAATTAATATATCTGTATTATCAAGACGCTTATTATCCGCAGCTGCAATTTCTTTGCTACCTGCAAATTTTTTCTTTCCTTCTACTCCATTAATATCAGTATTTTCTACTGGGCTATATAAATCAATGTTAGGAAAGGCATTTCGAATTTTCATCGCCCATTCTGTATTTCGTAGAAGATCACCATAAGTAAAAATAGGACCTGCTAAGTATGCTTTCATATTTTACTCCTTTATTAATTCTTCTGTTTTTTCATAAATGGTTTCATTAGTAATTAAATCAAATATATAATATTCATTATCTTCAACTACCAAATGAAGAATATAATTTTTAATATTTTCAAAATCTGTCTTTAAGTCTAATGATTCAATTACAGTTTCAATTAAAGTCATATCTATTTCTTCATCATTAGCTTTTTTGTTAGATTCGTTAATAAACTCTTCAGTTACATTATATTTTACTTCAATTGCAAATTCATCAGCATTAATTTCATATGACTCTAGATAGTTTTCTTGAATATATTCAGTTTTTTCTTCTTCAGCTTTTAGGCGTTCTTCCTCATAATGTTTTAAAATATCTTCAAAATATTCTTCTACTTGCTGAGCAAAAATATCTTCATCTGTTATTTCATACTCAGGACTCGGAACCGGGGTATCCGTGGGCTCAGGAATAGGTTCAGTAGTCACTATAGGAGTAGGCTCAATGGTAGGTTCTGGAGTTGATGTAGGTTCTACTGTGGGAATTGGGGTAGGTTCTATAGTGGGTACTGGAGTAGGCTCAATGGTGGGGATAGGAGTCGGTTCTACTGTAGGTATTGGAGTAAGAGTGGGTTCTACTGTAGGAGCAGGGGTGGGAATTGGAGTTGGAGTTGGAGTTGGATGAAGAGCAGGTATAACAGAAATTAAAGCAGCTTTGGTACTAACACTTCCAACATTATTACTATAACGACAATAGACCCACCAACCGTTTAAGCCATATACTACATTTTTTAGATGCAATGTACTATACATTCCGTCAATAATTTCTACAGTTGGAAATATCTCTTGTGCAGCTTGATAAGCTAAATCAGTTTTACCATCTGGGCTCACAAAATGCCATACCGCGATTGTTGCATTTTCATATTTAGCAACGAAATAACACTCTCCGCCTTCTTGTACAACCTCATCAGTGGGACTCTTCGTAATAATAGGTAGAGAAGGAGTTGGTATTACCGTTGGAGTTGGTTTTTGAGTTGGCACTGGCGTAGGTGTAGGCGTAGGTATCGCAGTTGGTTTAGGGGTTATCACAGGAAAAGGAGATGTAGTTGGTGTTGGAGTGACTTCAATTGTTGGGGTTGGAGTCACTTCTATATTAGGTGTTTTTTTCTATCCACATCCCATAAAAGAAAAACAACAGGCGATTACCAAAAAATAAATAATTATTTTTTTCATATTATTACCTCTTATTATATTCAAAATTTTATAATAAAACTCTTCCATTTCTATATATATTATATCACAAATGGAAGAGAAAATCAAATTTACGGTTCAAGATATTTAATTTTTTTATTTAATTCTCTTGCCCACTCAATTTCATTTTTAGTGGACTCACCGATATATCCATTTGGATTAATAACAAAAATCATATCAGACATTTCAATTTTTGCTTTATGCATTTCGTCTAATTTTTCTTTTGTTCCTTCTTCCCAAACTTCATTATCGCCAGAATGTCCAAACAAACCAACACTTAATACTATATATCCCTCAAGTGTTAATTTCTTTTGAACTTCTAAAAATTCATCCTTAAATTTGGTGCTGCCGCATAAAGTAACTATTGGGTACTTTTTTACTTTATAATATCTACCACAATGACAAAATCCAGCGTGGTTTTGTTCTTTAAATTCCTTACACATACAACGCGTTTCTGGAATTTTTTCAATCGCGCAACAACAATATCCATCATTATCTTTTATAGCTTCTTCAATTTGTTTGCGATGAATAAAATCAGGATTTGGTAAAATCTCATACTCATCTTTATTACTGATTCGCATAGCTTTTATTTTCTCCACAATTTGTTCCTAAATATTCAAAAATATCGCCTCAACATATATTTTTTGCATACTGATTATTAGAAGCTAACTCTACTCCTAAAATAGTATCAAATATATGTGGAGAATTTGGCATAAACCTTCCAAATTTTACAATAATATTATCTAATTGAGATAAAAATTCTATTTTATCTTGAACTTCTTCTTCTTTATAACCAGTATAAATTATAATTGGATCTTTTGAGAATCCGCGAAAAACACAAATAAAGCTCCATAGATCATCCCAACTATCAAAAGGTTCAAGGCCACCGCAGACAATTGCATGAGTTAAAGAATTGTTTAAATATCTTTGTACTACATCTATACTTCTAATTTCAACTTCTGGCTCATGTGCGAGCGCTGAATTTTGACATATCTCGCGCCCGCACTCTTTGTCGCATTTAAAAGTACAGTTGGGAAAGATTAGAAACATGGATGGATTTTTATAATTACATATATCGTAGTCATTTAAGCCCTTAAGTTTCATGCATCTGCTCCTTTTTCATTTAAAGGCATCCATTCACGTAGTTTAAATTCTGCTTTACGCTCTTTAGAATAGGTTTTGGTTGGAGTATAAAAACCAACTATTCTTGTATACTCAGTTTCAACCGGTTCTCCACAAACTGGACATACCTTGCCATAAAAACTGTGATAATTTTTACATTGCGCGACTTTACCATTAAAAGCAAAATATGTTACACCCTGTGCTGCAACCCAATTTAGCATTTCCCAAGCTTGCTCAAATGTTGAGAATGGAGCATCAACATTAATATGTTCAATTGACCCACCATTACAGTAAGAATCAAATGCGGCGCAGATTTTGGTACGTTCGAGAATTGTTGCTTTAATTCCAAGTGGAATCCATTGGTTCCCATAAAGAGGAAGATCTTCTACAACTTTATCGGGGTAAAGGAATTTATCCGCGGCTTGCATTTTCGCGGCGGCCTGTTCGGCTGGGACTTGCTCGATATTAAACTTATAGTTCTTATCAAGTGAGAAATTATCAATGCAATTACGAATCACTTGGAAGATGCGGCGGCCAAGCGAATAAGCTTCATCTATATAATAAGTGTTACCAAATTCATCAACTTTGGTATAACCAAAAGTCTTCATAGCTTCATAAATACCATTTACACCAATTGTTGAATATAAATGTTCAAAATCTACAAGACCAGAAGAAAAGCTAGGCAGTAGACCTTTCTCAACATTTCTAGTAATTATATCACGCTGAACGTCAAGGATCTTTAGATTAAGTTCAGTAAGATTACGAAGCCGCACTAAAAATTCCTGCTCAGTTTTACTCTGATAAGCCAGGCGCGCGATATTTAAGGTAGAAACTTTAACAGAGCCGACTTTTAGTGCAGAACCGCCAATGGAATTAAAGTATAGATCAGTTACATCCGACTTGAGACGGCAGCAATTAGAAAGACTATTAACTGTACTATCAGTAAAGAAATTGAAGAGGTTCCATTTGCGGCTAGCTTCACATGCCCAGCGTGCGAATTCATCATCAACAAATTCATTATTTACATACAAAAGTGAAGCCGTAAGAACTGGGAATGTAAAGATATTTTCTTCTCTAATTTCGTTTACAACATCAATAAAGTCTTTCTGGAACTGAATAATTTCTTCTTCTTCATCAATCATTAGTTCTCCATCAGGGAATATTGAGCCGCCAAAAATAGCCTCAAAATAGGGATGATCAAATACACTCACATTGGTAAAAGCTGCTTGATCTGTACGCACCCAAGGTTGGTTAAGACGATAGATAAGTGCTTGAAGTTGTTGGTGTTTATAAGTTTCTGGATCTTTAGTATAATAGCCAGCTTTTACATCACGACTCCAAAAATAATAAAGATAAGGAATGAGGTTGGGTAAACCGACTGCGCCACTTTGACGGCGGCTGAGCCATGCGATTCCTTCCATTAGAATTTGGATAAAGCTATCAAGGTGCTTCGCGGGCTTGGCATTATAATTCTCAATGAAAAATAGACCGCGTTCAACAATATCTTTAATATCATAAGCAAAACAATAATGATAAAAAGTAGAAGTATTAAAATCATGCATATAAAGTGCATAGTTCCACATAGCTTCCATAGCTTCATTTGCTGTTTTAAAACCATACTTTTTATTTAATTCATAATAAAGCTTATTAAAAGCAAGAAGCTTTTGATGTGGTTTTGACATTTCTGATAATAGAGTCACAATATCTTTTTGTGCGATATTAGCATTAGCATCTACAGATGCATTTGCCACATTATCAGAGTCAATAAAACCTTCAATAAAATCTGTAAGGCTTAACTTTTCATCATCAAGTCCTTGGAGTTTAAGGAATTCTTCTCCATATGTCTCAGCCATTTTATTAAACTGAGTCTAAAAATTCTTCTTTGTTCTAATATTTATATTCATTCTAACGTATTCACCCATTTAATAGCTTCTGAGAAGCCGTAATATTTATCATCAACTTTAAGGATAGGAGCCGCCTTAAAACCAAGCTACTTCATTACTTCTATATCATCACAAGTAGTATATTCAACAGATTTTCTATTTAATTTTGTCTCAAGAGCCCGGCATTGCGGGCAATGTGTAGTATACAATTTAATCTCCATATGTTGCTCCTTCAAAAGCATCACAGTACTCACAAACTCCATCAATAAAATGATGGTTACATTGCTTGCGAAGATTGTCATTATCTTTCATTAGTTTTTGAATCTCGTCGGTTAAAACAAATTTATCAAGTGCTTTTCTAATCCAAGCATTATTATTATCAATTCGTTCCCGAATCTCGTTTCCACTCATTAATAAGTTTTCCTCCTTGTAAAATAACATTAGGCATACTATAAAACATATCAAACACTTCATAATTATGTATACGCATATATTGAAAACTGTCTCTTATTTCTTGTAATGTTACCGAGAAGTGACTCCATGGCATTACTTCAAGGTAAGCTCTTTTTTTCCAAGCGCACCATTTATACAAAGTTTCTCTATGCGGTGGTATAAATTCGCACCGTGATCGTCCATAAAAACAGTTAAAAAGCTTCATAAGATTTAAAAGTTCTGGTGTCTTGAAGAATTCGTTGTTAATATTAAGTAAAATCTTTGTATCATGACTCCGTAAAAATAATAATTGCTTATAAAATTCTCCTAATTGATTCATCATAAAATGGTTCTCGTCGGAGCATCCATAGGTGAAATTATATACCATTTGCCGCAATCCAAGTATTGGTTTTTCACATAAGGCGACTAGTTCATCAGTAGTAAACATTCCATTATATTGTAGATAAAATACCGTTCCCATTGGTGGTAATTTTAACCACTTCATAAGTTCATCAAAACTATATACGTTAATTGGATACTTATTCCCAATTCGATATGGGAGACCGCTCGGCCGCCTTCGACTTACATCTTCTAATAATTCAAATGCGCCTGGTATAGCTGATAAATCATAATCATGAAGAATTACAGATGGATGATATGGTTGAAGCCTTTCATAAGGGAAAGGCTCAAGTGTCTTTCCATCTAATGATAATCTTACATGAGTTGCATTAAGAATTGTTCTAATTTCTTCTCGTCTAGGTTTGGTGGTACCATATTGCTCTTTATACTTTTTATAAATCTCGAAGTCAGGAATAATATGTTCCATTTCAAGATTAAATGGTTTATATTGCTCAGAAAATGCGCGGCCGCCGTATTCAACATTTGGACGTAAAATTTTATTATCATAAATACCATCATCATATTCTTTTCTAAAGAAAATACTAGTGTAACGAGCTGGCTCAAAATCTGGACTAAATACGACTATATCTCGTTTACTCTTGCGCCAAGCTGCATATTTTGCACATTCCAAATTTGGAATAACACTGGGATAATGGAAGTAATCCCAATCATAAACTAAAATTACTGCCATTATCCTTCATCCGCCCTTTCTGTTTTAATTATTAATCTTTCGTTTTCAATACCAACTATTTGTTCAACTCTGTGCCAAGGAGTTGCTTTATATACTTTAGCAACAAAACTTTCTTCTTGCCGAATGCCTGTTACAATAATTTTGTTGCCACGCGTGAACATTGACTTCTCAATTACGTGTTTCTTACCATCTGGCCCCTTTACAGAAATTTGTTTATCATATGCTTCAAAAGCACCATAAATCTTTACTGAAACTACGCCAGTTGGAGTTAATAATTGAACTGTCTTTTTTGCTTTATCTCGATCTAATACCGTGCCCGCGATACGATGAAGTCTAAAAATGGGAACTTGTTTACCCTTAATCGGAATAACTCTTTCAACTTCAGCCTGTTCACTTAAATCAAAAAAATCTTCAATCATGTAAAGGCTTAAATCTACATTTTCTAATTCATGTTCATGCGAATAGAACGAAACAGAATCCATTTCCCATTTACTTAAATTGCCTAAGCAATATTTATTCCATACGTCTGCGGTTAACCGATCATTTACCGCTTTAAGTAGTTCTTCATTATGATCTTTTATATATGGTCTAATAATATCCATTTGCTTTTTATAAATATTATCCCATACAACCTGTTTAATACAAAAACCACTTTCAGTAAAATTATTCGGTTCGGTTTTATCTATATCAAAATAAGTTTCAAGAAATTTAAAAGCTGGATTATCAAGACCATAATAGCCTTGGTCCATTTTCATTTTCTTTATATACTTATTAAAATTATATACACGTCGCTGTAAATCATATTTATCTGGAATAAGACCAAAATCAATTAACATTTTCATGTTTTGAAGTGTAATACGCTTTTTAGTATCGCTTATCATATCTACGTATTTATGCATAAGTTCAACTCGATTTCCAAAACTATCAAATGCACCAGATTTAATAAGATTTATCATTTGAACTTTATTGACTTTTACTTTTGAAAGAAAATCAGTTATTGAAGTATACGGACGATTTGCGATAATTGCTTTTACGAGTTCTTCACCTACGCGTGTAATACCACTAATACCATAACGAATGATATTTAGTTCTGCGTCTGGAGAAAAAGTATAGGTTGATTTATTAATATCTGGAGGTTCGACAACAATCCCACTCATTCTCATTTTTCCGATTGCAGTTGCAATTTTACCATAGTTTACACTTGAAGTTTTCTTTTTCTTTTTTACACCGGCTTCAGCTTCTTCATCTTCGTCATCATCATCTTCATCATCTTGCGTAAACTCTTCAATCTCATTACTATATACTTCTTCCACAACTTCAACTTCTTCATCTTCCTGTTCTTTTTCATCGCCGCCCGCGTCCGTAATTAAACATGCGCAGTTCCAGAAGATAATTGGATAATGATATGCAAGATTCATTTCTTGAAGCGCAATCAAACTATATGCAAGAGTATGAGATTGGTTAAATCCATATCCACGACTCATTGCAATCAATACGTTCCATACATAATTCGCAAACTTTTGATTAATTCCTTTTTCTTTCGTTACTTCAAAGAACTCTTTTGTTAAAGCGTCATAATCTTTTGGGTTCTTTTTTGCGATTGATTTACGAAGTTTATCTGCCCAGGTTAGACTAAAACCACCAAGTTCTGGAAGTTGAACCAACTCCATAAACTGTTCCTGTGCAATACAAAGACCATATGACATACCAAGAACTGGTTCAAGAATCTTTCTTTCTTCTTCTCCAAGTCCATATCGCTCCATTTCTTTTTCCCATTCATCTGGATTTGCTTTGAAGCGCGCGAGCTTATCAGTCGGCATTTCTCCACCTTTTTCTTGCGCCATAAGACGAATTGTAGAGTTAAGAATCGCAAGGTCATCAACAGAAGTCGGCTTTAAAGTTGCGATACCATTAATACCAGATTGCTTTTCCATTTGGAACAAAGACTGAATCTCATGATTCCAAACCATCTGCCACATCTCTGGATTATCGCGCTCAAGATTATATACACCAATTATATTTTCATAAGTTTCTTTTAATGTGCGCTCACGCTCAACTAAACCAGCATCACATAAAAGATCAATACAATTATGAATCTTATCCATTGCTTCAACTGATAACGCATCATACTTAATAAGACTTACATCTTCTGCGTCATGAAGCTCAAACTGTGTACAAATCGTACCATCAGGCGCGCGCATTAAAGCAGTTGATTCTGTAAAAGGTTCATCAACAAAGATAACGCCACCGGCATGAATACCAGATCCACAAATCAGACCCTCAATCTTTTGAGCTACATTCCATAACTCTGGATAGTTATTCATTTCAATAATGAATTGTTTAATTGGCGCGAAGTCGTTTTCAGTATCACCATTGTAACACTGACTCAACGTTCTTAACATACCACGGTCTGCCGGAATCAAACTTGCAATATACTGAGCTATATCTACATCAATGCCTAGACCGCGCGCGGCTGTAAGAATTGCAGATTTAGATTTTTCTGTACGAAATGTTGCAACGTTTGCAACTCTATCTTCTCCATAATATTTACGGAATGCATTTAAAACTTGTGCACGCCGGCCGCCCTCAATATCAAAATCAACATCAAGGACTGATACACGATCTGGATTAAGAAATCTCCATCGGAAACATTTAGTTGTCTCTCTAAGAGGATTAATCTGAGTAATATCAAGACAGTACAAAAGTATAAAACCAACACCTGAACCGCGTCCAGGTCCAACAAGACTACCAGCTTCCCAACAAATATCAATTATATTTTGAAGATTTAAATAATATGCGCTCCATCGTGCGTTATTTACATTTGATGATACCCATGTATCTTCAAGACATGCATTAATTTCATTATATGCTTCTTGGTTTTGAAGATCAGGATGACGTTTTATTCCATCTATAACAGCATCAACTAAATATTTATCTGCTTTATATGGTGATTCTGAAAATGTTTTTAACATTGGAATAAAAGGATACCATATGTTTTCTTTTTGTCGTGAACTAATATGTAAACAATTTTTCCATATTAATTCTGGAATTTTGAGCGGCCGCAGTAAACTATAATCTTCAATGCTATCTCTAATCTTTAAAATATTTTGATATGCTCGTTGAAGTTCTTCTTCACTAAAATATGAAAAGTAACTTTCTAGCTCTTCTGTACTCATCATATATGTAGTTGCATAAAAATCATCAACTTCGCGGTCGCCATTCTGTGCATTAAGATACGCTTTATGAACAACCCTATCTTCTTTACGAAGATAATGGCTATCAGTTGTGATAATATACGGAATATCAAAATAAATCGAATGTTTTAAAAGCGTCTTATTAACTAAGATTTGATCTTTATTTTTTGACGGTTGCATTTCAAAATAAAAATTGCCATGCCCAAAAAGTTTATCCATCTGTTGAATCCATATATCAATCTTTGGTAAAAGATCCGGATTTGATTGCGCGCGAAGAATCTGCGTCGGGAGCGCGCCGCCAAGGCAAGCTGTTGAACCAATTACATGACCTGGATTTGCTCCAATAATTTCAAACAAATCATTATAATATGTTGGAACTCTACGCATACCGCGCGCCATGCAACTACGCATCCACGCGCGAGTTGAAATTTCACGAATTTGCTGCGCGCCAATTGCATCCTTTGCAAGAAGAATAAAGTGATAATATCTATCAACTTCTTTATTATAATTCTGTGCATTTAATCCATTTCTACAAAGATAAATCTCATTACCAAGAATTACTTTTAGATCTGGATATTTTTCTTTCAATTTTTTTGCAGCCTTTTCAGCCTTAACCCATCCACTAATACTTTCATGGTCAGTTAAGGCTACTACTTTATGTCCAAGTTCTCCTGCATAATTAAATAAATCATCTAGTTTATTTATGCAGTCACGCAAACGAATATTTGAATAATCTGAATGATTATGTAAGCTCCCTGGATAATTCAGTTTCTCCATTCAACCACTCTCCATTTCTATTTTCTATAATAATTATACCATAAAATAAAAGGAAAGTCAAATTAACTTCCCTTAATGAATATTATATATCCAATATAAATTAATTAAAATCCAAATTATAAAAATCATTTTAAAACTCCAAAAGATCGTCGATAACCTCATAGTCCTCAATCATTATCTGCGGAGATTGATTTCCCATCCATTCATTGATATTTGGTTTTCCAACTATACTAATTTTGATTTCATTACATTTCTGTAATTGTTCAATTAAATCAGAAGCGTGAAATTTGATAAATATAACTCCACTCTTTTCAAAACGTACAGTGTCTTTATTTGTTCCGATAATTTTATAATCAGTGCTATCTAAATAAATATTTGGAACAAAAATTAATGGCTCTGAGTTACCTTGCCCCCAAATTGAAGTATTACTAGCTAAATCATAAATTAAATCTTCTAGATCAGGAGCGTTTGGCTCTCTAATAAAGTTTACATCATACATGCCTTCATTAAAGTTAATATCTTTAAGAGCTTCGTTTGCATATTCATGAAACGCGCGCAAATTACTATCCAATATACTCGCGCCCGCTGCATTAGCATGGCCTTGTACCCATTCAAAATACCCACTATCATTTAAAAACTTTTTGAGATCTTGTAGTTCACAATCGGCCACATTACGAATTGAACCACGATCATATCCTTCATCATTAAGGCGCGCGAGTATGGTTGGACGCTTATACTTAGCCGCGAGTTTCATCGCACATAGACCATTAATTTCAGATGGATAATCTTCGTCATCATCAAGCCGTACAAATAGAATTTTATTTTCAAGCAGATCATATTTAAAAATCTTTTGTTCAAGTTCACTTACAATTTGGTCAGTAATTCTATTTTGCTTTGCTTTTGCATTTGTGCATTCGCGCAAAGATTCAATAGCGACTTCTTCCATTGTCCCTTTCGCGCCACGCTTATTGCAAGGAACCATTTTATGTCCATCAATTAAGCCAAGAAAAAGTCTTTCTTTCTCGTCCATACTACCAATGCGAATCATAGCGTTCATCATAGGTACAATATAAAAAGCAACACTAATAGGAGTTACTTCATTATTCATAGAGTAAGCTTGCTTTTCAATGGCACATTTAAAGAAGTAGTTTTTTACATGACTAAAACCATAAAGCATAATATAGCGGTTTTCTAAATTTAGAACAGATCCCATATCACCACATACACCCAGTGCGGCCAGGTCAATTAAATCATTGGCAATCTTATTAACTGGATCATAAAGTGCTTCATGGTATCGACAAAACTGCCAAGCCACACCTGCACCTGTTAGCTCTTTATTAGTATAGTTTGGTGAAAGCTGGTTGTTTATAATACATGCATTATCACTAATAGGCTGATCATCATCAATTTCATGGTGATCCAACACTAAACAGCGCATACCAAGTTCTTTTAATTTTTCGTGATATTCATAATCATTACTAGAACTATCGGGTAAAATAATTAAATCATAAAATTCATTACTATCAATAATTGTCTGTGTATGATCTTGAAGGCCGTGTTCCTTATGTTCATGTAACATATATGAAATCTTTTGATTTGGGGCTATAGCTTTAATATATTCGTGCATAATTGCGCTTGAAGTAAAACCATCTACATCACAATCTACAATAAGTAAGATATGTGAGTTTTCTTTATTAAGAGCTTCCTCAAGCCAAATCGCTCCTTTTCTAATATTATCCAAATTTAAAGGATCATTTAAACAAGAAATATCTGGATGGAGATATTTATTAAAATCTGTTACACCACGCGCGGCTAATAGCTCCTTTAAATAGTCATGTTGAAAATTTTCATTTACTAAGTTTACTTTCAAATTTTTACACGTCCTTTTAACAATTTTTCAAAGACTTCTTGACCGCGATCGGTAGGTGAGTCTTTTAATCTAAGTAAATCTTCTTTATCATATATAAAACTAAAATTTGCATATGCTTGATATTTCTTACACAATTCATAAAGATAATTGAAATATTTATCTTCATGCGGCAATTCTTCTTTATCAAAACATACGACAATTTCTTGTGGATGACAAGTCCTCACTAATATATCAAGTGCATACTTATTTAGTTTTGACCCACATACAGCGGCCGCGCAATTGGGAATTGAAAAAGAGTCCATTTGAAGAACACTTTTTTCAGCCTCAAATAAATATGCAATTCCAGTTGCTTTTATATTTTCTTTTGTTTTATCAAGTCCATAAAGATTAAGACTCAATGGATGACTATACCATTTTCCTTCTATTTGAACTGGCATATATTTTCCCCATGTATCTATATCTTCTTGATTTAGCGCGCGGCTGCGTATTCCTACGAGCCGGCCGCCCACATCATAATGAGGAATAATAATTTTATTTTGTGAAGGAGAATATCTAATATTAAATTTATCCATAGCTTCACGGCTAATCCCATCATTGAGCCATTCAATTGGGTAATATTTAACAAAACATTCCATAATTTTATCTGAATAGGCTGGGAGTTCTTGGCGCGTCTTTTTTAAAGTATAATCATCACGAATTGATTTATATGAATTAGAGTTATAATCTGTCTCACTAAAATATGAGCATCCTCGAATTACTTCATATATATCCGTAAACCAATCATAATCTATATCTCTAGCTTCATAAAAGTGCTTTAAGAAAGAAAAAATCGACATCGCACCATCTTCAGTATAGCAATAAAAGATATGCGTATTCTTATAGTAATATAACTTTAATGAAGCTTCATCTATATTACTATGATGACAAACTGTTGGCATAACTAGATAATCCCCTCTATCATCATAGGAAATATCTAATTTATCCAACATAACTTTTACTTTATTATCATCTAATTCTTCAATAATAGCTTGATAATCTATCACTTAATCTCATTCACTTTCTGTAAGATTTCATTATAATTAGTTCCTTCCCAATCTATCTCATATAAGAAGTGTTTTTCATAATCATTTATAATTTCCATTCGTGAATCAGTCATATACAAGTCAACTTTTCTCAAACATCCAAGATCAACAATACTCCAAATACGAACCTGACTCCATTCGCCACTTCTTACTTTATATATATCTGTTACCATTGTTGGAATCGCTTGCCCCATACTTGCAAAGAAATCAATTTCTTCTTTGGTTGGCCGCGACATTACCATACCAACATCCGCTTTATTAATAATCGCACGTGATCCAGCAATTACGCCTTCATTTTTAATATTTGTATTATTATCTGCATTTGCATTTACTTGTGTTGAAGTAAATACACACACATTTAATTCAACTGCCAATTCTTTTAACGCCGTTGAAAACATTAAAAGAATTTCATCATTTCTTAAACTAACGCCCTTAAACTCTCCCAAAAGACTTGGACAAATAAAAACATAATCAAAGAATACATATTCAATACCATGAAGTAGCACTTGTTCTCTAACTAAGTTTTTTACCAAGTCAATTCTCGGCGCTGGCATTTGAACAATATAGAAGTTGTCCTTATACTGTTCCATAATCCATACAGCTTGATGAATTATTTGAGTTTCTTTTTGTGTAAAGTTACCATATCTAAATTTAGATTCATTAAAACCAGTTAAATAAGCTAAAATCATTTTCTGAATTTCTGGAATAGTTTGCTCGGTTGCAATAAAAATAACTTTACGTCCAGAGCCAGTTTGAACCCATGCATTTTTTACTGGTTCATATCTAAAAGGATAAGCAATTAAACATGCATCACCAACCGCTTGACGAGTTTTACCAGTACCACTACTTGCACTTCGCACAATAAAAGTACCAAGTCGCGCACCAGATATAACCTCATTTATAATTTCACCTTGAATTGGAACACCAATATCTACATTTTCAACTGCATTTTCAATTATATCTTCAATTCCAGTAAAAGCCATTTCGGTTTGAGTAATTTCGTTTTGGGTAAACTTATTCTCAAGTCCAAGAACTTTACGTTTTAATGTATCAAGTATTTCATCAATTTCAAGTTTCTCAAAGTTTTTGTTTATATCAAGAGCCTTCGGATTCGTTAAATCTTCAATATAGAACTCACTTATATCAAAACCCTCATCTTTGAGTTTGGTAAGTAAGTTAATTTTCTTTAACCGTTTATAATAGAACTCAAAGTTTTGTTCCTCAGAAAGATATTCCGCATCTTGAAGATATTCAATACCATTATTCTGTTTAAAGATGACGGCGGCGGCCCCATTCGTTTGGAGGTAATTCTCAATATCTACTGGTTGAATTTTATTGGCACCGCCGCGATATAAATTTTCGATTGCTGCAAAAATATATTTATCAAACTTATAATAAAAGTCATCTAAACTTAACTTATACTTATCTGTTTCACTAAGAAATTGTGGATGCTTCATTAAGGAGCCAAAGATTTGAAGTATTGAATTTTTATCAACCAATTATTCTTCGCCCCCAATATCATCTAAGTTATATTTTTCTCTTGAACGCTCTTTACGTATTAATCTCACAACAGCCCGCTCTTTTGCTTGCTCTTCTAGCTGCTTCATAAAACCATGTTTTTTACGCTCTTGTTCAATCCAATAGCTTTTTGCTTCTGCAAAAACATATGGAACTATACCCAGGCCACCATGTCCTTTTTCCCATGAATTATTCTTTATTTGATAAAAATATTTAAGTGTAAAATAAATACCTTTTGGATTAATTTTATTTTCTTTCCAAAACTTTTTTATTTGAGCTTCGCATAAAAAATAATCATAAGATACTTTCATATCTCGTGCTAAAAAGTCATAAATCATTTTAACCCAGTCACTGTCTGAAGCAGGCTGGGCTTTCCATGTTTCATAACAAACCTTATGGTAGTAATAATTACGTGATGGCATTATCCAATCAACATTTTCGATTTCTCTTGTTTTGTCAATTGGCATATGACATAATCTACATTCAGGCATTCCATCACCCTTTCAATTTTATTCTATATATATTATACCATAGATTTTTCTTTTTGTCAAATTTAAAAGACGCAGGATTAACCCTGCGTCCTTACCATTTCTTCCATATCTATTACTACAAGCTGGAGTAAGTCTACCTGGTCTTCTGTAAACTCACTGAGCTTCATTCGACGTCCCATTGTCATTTCAATTTTCTTTAGAATTGCACTTGCTACTTCTGGTCGAGCATTTTCACCTTCACCGACAAGTTGTTTCCAAAGAGTTTGTGCCTTTTCTCTAACTTCCCCAAAATCGAGTTTTGTTTCGCTTTTGGTTTTAGTAGTATCAACAACAGTAGCTCCGTCCTTCTTTTCAGCCATTTCAATAGCGTCTGCAATTGCATTTACCAGCTCGTCATAACCAAATGGAATCTTATCGGGCATATATTTAAAACGACTACCTGCGAACAGAGTGGGAGTTTCACGAGTATAAAGCCAACGCTTACGTTCCCCATTTACCCATTCATTACCAATATATCCAATAATATCCACGATTCCGTTACAAACTTCACTCGCGCGCTTTGGAAGGTCTGGAGAAATGATTTCAACATCACTACCATCAGCTGTCTTTTCAACACGAGAAGCACTATGTGCAATTAGTACAACACCATATCCAAGCTAAGTGATTCTACGGATAGAGGATTCAAATTCCTTTTTACAGGCTGTATAGCCTGCACCCCATGGAACATCACTAATTTTTTGAACACCATTTTGCTGGCAAATAAATTTTTCACACATTTCCCAGCAAATAGAAACTGTATCAATAATTACGGTTTTAAAACGCTCTTTAGAACGATTATCTTCGAGGTCACGTAGAGCCATTTTAAAATCGCTCCATTTATTTATATCAAAAGGATAAGCATCACCGATAGCATTATATCCTTTCTCAAAAGCCAAGAGAACTGCATCGGGGAAGGAGCAAGCCGCGGTAGTTTTACCGCTTTTTGGCTTGCCATAAAGTAGAACATACTTCCCTTTGAGATCTCTTGAAATTACATTCTTTTCAACTTCCCAAAGATGCATAAGGCACCTCCTTAGAAGCCAAGATCAAAGTCCTGCTTTGAACTAGTAGGTGCGGGAGTAGGATGAGTCTTGCTATTAGTCTTATCCTTAAGAGTCTCAAGATAAGCCTTATGCTCCTTAAGAGCCGCAGCCAGATCTGCTGGTGCAAAAGCCATATCATCTTCCATCGGAGACTGAGTTCCCTTAGTAACAATAAGCTCACTTACACTCACAGTCTGATGACGAACTTCTGGCTCACCAAAATCCATTTCCTCGATAATTTCACGAGTCGTACTAGTAAAATTAAGGCGTCCCTTCGCGCTATAAGTCTTCTGATTCTCCCAATAAGAAGTAATGGCATCAATTACGCGAGGATTGGTTGCATAAAGCTCCATCGTATCAACCTTGCCGCCGTACTGAGGCACAATTGCCTTAATACGAAGTTTCTTAGGTTCAACTTCAACACCATCAGCATCGGTTACAAAATCCATTGAAGAGATTGCAAATTCAAGGCTCCAAGAAGCCTCAGGACGGAACTCACCAGTTGCCTTTGCCACAAAAGAAGCATTAATGCGAGGAAACGAAACAAGCTGACCCTGGGGATTGTAATACTCATTCATTCGGATATTTGCATTAGTAATACGGATCTTATCCGCGCCGGCCTCTCCAGCACCGGATGCAATAGATGTAAACTCAGTCATTACTTTTTCAATAGACTCATACGCGGGATTAGGCTTACCAGCATTAGTAAGCTTAGTCGCAAACATATACACAGGAATTTCCAGTGCAACATCTTCACCATTGATGGTCTGATTTACGAGAACTTTAATATTACCACCAATATTATCAACAGTGCGGCCATCTTTAACAAAAGAACCATATTTTAGGTTGATTTCAGAGAGAATACCTTCAATACGTACCTTATTTTCTGCTTGTCTTAACATATTTTTACCTCAGTTTTTGTTTAATAGTTTTTGTTTAATAGTTTCTTTTTACTAAAAAGGGAGTCAAATGACTCCCAATTCATTCTTACTCGTCTTCGCCCTGAACGAAGTTAATACCCTCATCAGTCAGCTGAACATAGGTCAGAGGCTTCTCCTCGCCCTCAACAGCAACCTTCTCACGATAGGCCAGATTATTCTTTACGAGGGAATTTACACGACCAGTAATGGATGCGATCTTCTCACAATTCAGTGCAGTCTTCATTTCCTCAGTAGTGGCGCGGCCGCCGTGTGCCTGCAGATACTCAAGTGCCTCAAAAGTCTTTTCAGTTAGCTTCATAATTCATATTCTCCTATTAATTAAAATATTTTTTTATTTGTTTTTAAAAGGTTTATCTCTCTCAACCTTTCTGTATATATTATACTATAAATTTCGTAAGATTTCAAATTTTCACAGCGAAGAAATTCCAATTACATAATTATTTGTTAATTTAATAAGTTTGGTTCCCTGCGCGCCGCGTGAAAGATTTGGAATATCATTATATTTAATTCTAATTTGAGTTGTGTTAGAATTAATTAATATATCTGCTTGTGAAGTAATTGCTATAAAATCACACATATTATCTGCTTTTTGAATTTTTACACCCTTGGTATTAGTTCCTGTTGTATTAAATTCATTAATATTAGTGCTTTTTCCATATCCATCAGATGCTATACTAAAGATAGAAGTTGTATTTTTTGGTATGACTCGCGCGCTGACTACATAATCTCCAGTAGAAAGTTTCATACCAATAATACCTCGCGTTACGCGTCCAATTGATTTTATTGGTGCTGTAGCAACCATGATAAATTGTCCATCACGAGACATAATTCCAAGTCGTTCATCTTCCATAATAAGAATAGATACGATCTCGTCATTTGAGTCAAGCTTTATAGCAAGTGCGCCAGTATTACGTTTCATATTGTACTCACTAAGTTTACTCTTTTTAATAAGTCCATTCTTAGTTACAAAGACAATGTTTTTCGCGGCATTATTAGGATTAACTCCTACTGCTGCTGTAAGAGTTTCATCATCTCCTACAGAAAAATAATTTGCCAAGTATTGTTTTTCTCCAATTGTAAATTCTCCCATCTTCATGTGGTAATAATTTCCTTTATTGGTAAAGAACAAAATCATTTCTGTATTCTCACCAACTATATTATCTACCAAAATTTCATCTTTTTCAAGTTTTAACTTTGTCCCAATTCCATTGCGGCGTTGAGAATAAAGTGAAGAAGTCTCTGTTACGAATACTGCGCCTTTATTGGTGAAAGAAAGAGAAAGCTGTTTCTTCTCAGTCGGTTCGTCAGATTCATTTTCGATGTTAAGAATTTGAGTGCGGCGGGCGTCTCCAAATTTCTGCGCAATTTCGCGCCAGCCATTTATAAGTTCTTGATTGAAAAGCTCTTCACTTTTGAGAATTGCGTGGATGCGCGCGGCTTCAATCTGAAGTTTTTCTCTTTCGTCTTCAAGTTTTTTTACTTCGAGATTTGCCAGACGAGAAAGTTTCATATCAAGAACAGCTTTTGCTTGCTCATCGTCAAGGAGAAAACGATTTTGTAGTTCTTTTGAGGCGGCCGCGGTAGACGAAGAAGTTTTAATTACCTTTACTACCTCATCAATATTGGCAATACAAATTAGAAGTCCGTCCAAAATATGGATGCGCTTTTCTATCTTTGCAAGATCAAATTCAAAACCTCTCCTATACACAATCTTCTCATGGTCAATATGAGCTTGAAGCGCGGCCTTCCATCCAAATACTTTTGGATAGCGTCCATCATCAAGCATTGTCATATTAATACCAAAATAGCTTTGAAGCGAAGTATTTTTATATAGATATTTAAGGACTCTATCTGGATTTGCTTTCTTTGTTAAGTAAATCTTAATAAGAGGATCAACGCCAGTAAGATCATTAAAACGTTCAATGCCTGGGTTATTAAGCTCATCATTTAGAATTTCTTCGAGTTCTCCACAGATTGTGTTGGTGTACACAGCATAAGGGATTTGAGATACAATAAAACATCTTTCTGCGGAGTCCCATTCCACAACAGATCTAAGCTTGCACGCCAACCCCTGACCGGTTTTAAGGGCTTCTCTAACTTCTTTTTCATTAAGAAGCAGCGCGCCCGTAGCAAAGTCAGGCGCACAGTAAATATCATCGAACGTAGCGTCTGGATTAAGTAGTAATACTTCTAATGCATGATTTACCTCTTTAATATTAAATTGCGGGATAGAGCTGGCTGCGCCTATACCAATGCCCATAGTACCATTTACTATATTATAAAAGCCTTTAGTAGGAAGTACAGACGGATATTGCTCCGTATCATCATAATTATCTCGCCATTCTTTAATAGTATTTTTATCAATATCATTAAAGAGACGAACAGAGAACTCACTAAGACGTGAAGCTGTATAACGGGGCGCCGCCCAGTTGCCGCTTGACATCAAATTACCTTCATTACCTTCAACCTCAATAAGAGGATAACGCATAGCAAAAGATTGACCCGCGCGCATAATAACTCCTTCACAGGAAGCATCGCCATGAATATACATGCGTGCTGCGCTACCAATTGCTTTTAGTGTCTTTTTAAATGGCTTTGAAGGCAGAAATTTATCTGTATAAAGGCAATAAAAAATCTGACGAGCAGATGGCTTTAAACAGTCTCTTACATCAACGAGTGCGCGGGATTGTAGAACAGCGCCGCTATATTGAGTAAAAGATTCTTCAATTACTTGTTTTAAATTACTCATTAATTATCTCCCTCATATCAGCACCGCAGTTGGGACAGAAATGAAAGTACACAAAGTCGCAATATATCTGTCCACATTCCGAGCATTTGCCGATGTGTTGTCTATCCCACGGATCAATTTCATCAATCCATTTTCCGTGTTTGATAAGCCGCACATCAGCGGCAGGAATTTCATTAAAGGCTTCCAATGCATTATGAAGATTTAAATGCCCAAATGTTTTATAAGTAGTGATTACTTTATCAAAATCAACATACTTTTTTTCTTCCATATTATAATCTCCATTTTCATTTTATATAAATATTATATCATAAAATTAAAGAGAAGTCAAATTAAGACTTCTCTTATTCTCTAACCTCCGAAAAATCAATCTTATTAAAAATAAAATCTTTTCTTGGTCCAACATCGCTACCCATTAGTTCTTCCAGCATATATAGACTATCTGGATCTGGTTCAAGCACATCCATACGCTGAAATTCTGGAGTGAACATAGATTTGTGTGCTTGTTCTACACTTAGGGCGCCCAGACCTTTCGCACGTTGTACTTCACCTTTAAGCTTGCCGCGGACTTTATTAAATTCTTCATCTGTAAAATAATAAGATTCATTTTTCCCATTCTTTACAATATAGAGCGGTGAGCGGAGCCAACAAAGTCGCTTCTCGTTTAGGAACTCTGGTGCGAGGTATCGAAGGGCGGTCATTATAAGAAGACCAATATGGTAGCCATCTGAATCAGCGTCTGTACAAATTCCAATACGTCCATATCTAAGTTTAGATGCGTTGTATTTCCCAGGTACAATATTCATTGCACTTAGCAGTAACTTAATCTCTTCATTCTGAAAAATCTTTTCTTCTGGATGTGCCAAGCAATTCAAAATTTTTCCTCGAATAGCTAAGATTCCATAATTCTTATAGTCACGCGCTTTTGCAATGCCGCCAGCCGCGGAATCACCCTCGACAATAAGTAGAGTTGCATTTTGTCCAAGGAATTCAGCATCTTTGAGTTTATCAGACGAGAATACTTTTTTCTTTTGATTCTTTTCAATGTCTTTTGTAGCTTCAAGGACTTGCTTGCGCGCACGCTCTGCCGCAGCTTCTGCTTTGGCAATTTTTTTCAACAATTCAACAATAGTATCAAATTCATCGCTATATTTTGTTTTCATTTGTTTTAGCGCATTACTAAAACAAGTTGAAGCCATAGTGCGAAGATTTGCATTGTTGATTTTTGATTTTGTCTGATTCGCAAATGAAGGTTGTGCAACAGTACAATTAATTACATAGAATAGCCCGCCGCGAATTGCGTCACCATCAAAATTTTGTTTTGAAAGTGAATTAAATGTACGGGTAATTGAAGTCTTTGCACCAGTAATTGGTGTTCCCCCTTCTGGTACTCGTAAACCATTTACAAATACATAACTTTGTTCTTTTTTATCTCCCCATTGAAAAGCAATTTCAAGCTTGTCGCCATTTTCGTCTGTAATAGAATCATATATAATATGTTTATGAAGCGGCCGCCCTATATTTTCTTTCACAAGGTCAATAATACCATTTTTACAATATTGTACTTGTGCGCCCGTGTCATCGTTTTTAATTGCAAAAGTAATTTTTGGATATAGATAACTTATATTTTCAATATCTGTACAAATACGTTCAAAAGAATATTGAATTACTTCATCTTTAAACACTTCTGGATCGGGAATAAAACGAACATAAGTTCCATCTTGGTCTTTTGTTGTACCTTCTTTATAGTTAATTAAGTCACCTTTTTCAAAATAAGCAGAAGCACATTTACCATTTCTATTACTTTGTACTTCAAATTTTAATGAAGAAAGACAGGTACAACTAGCACCTATACCATTGAGGCCCGACGAGTTCTTATAAACATGGTCATCAAACTTACCACCAGTATGTGCTTTGGAAAATACATCAACAAGCACATTAGTCCCATCTTCTTTTACAAGAAAAGGCACTCCACGCCCATAATCTCTAACAGCAATAAAATTTTCTTTTTCACTTACTGCAATTTCAATTTTATTACCATATCCAGCAAGTGCTTCGTCTGTCGCATTATTTATAATTTCTTTAAATGCTTGATAAGCACCTTCATTATCAGCGCTTCCAAGATACATTTGTATACGAGTACGTACTCCTTCTTTAAAAGTTAAAGATTTTATATCTTCTGCTTCATAACTCATTTATTCATCTCCCACCGTTCATATGCTTCTTCAATTTTCTGCCAGTCTTCATCTTTGATGCCGCCGCACATCCATTTTTCTTTTAGATTGTAATAGCAAATAATCCAATATGTATCATTCATCCAATTTTCATAAATTTCATTAATTGGAAGAATGTTATAATCTCCATCACAAACACTTGTAATTTTATCCCAGACCTTGTCCAGTGTGCGGTAGCCGCGACGAGTTATCTCAGCGCGAACGGCCGCGGCGTAAGTAATAAAATGATTCATTGGATAGTTCATTATTTTATTTACAAGAATATGATTTGGGGTACCTTTTGTTTGAATGTTGCTAGCAATCGCACTAATCTCGCGCCATTGAGCTATAAGCTGCTCACGAGGAAGAATAGAAATCATATCTTTATGCCAAAGTCTCATATATTTTCTCCTTTCATTATATATAAATATTATAACATAAAAATATCGAGAAGTCAAATTTACTTCTCGATACCTTATTATAATTATATAAATATTCTTTACGATGGTTTTATTATATCATAATTTTAAATAAAAATCAAATTTATTAATAACTTCCTCCAGACCATGCTGTAAAATCTGTTTGATCTAAAGTAGATATAATTAAATCTCCATTATTATTCTAAAATGTGTATTTAGATGATGGATTAAATAAATATACTAAATCCCAGCAGCCATTAGTTACTCTATTTTCATTATATATAAACATCCATGTACAGTTTATTGTAAATTCAGATGTAACTTTAGTAGCATTTGAAGAAACTAAATAAATTGGTTTTGCTCCAAGATTATTTACATTTAATGTACATTCACCAGTAGATGAAATAATATTATTTGTTATAATGCAACAAGTACCACTTTTTAATTCAGTAATACCCTATACTGTTGCAGTAAAAATAGTGCTTGTAGAATTACTATTAATATTACCAAAAGGAATTTTTTCAGTTAGTAGCGCTGCGCCACCGGCGTTTTTTGATCCAGCATATGTTGAAGGTATTAATTGTTTTAATTTATTTATTGCTCTCTCTAATAAGCTTACATTTATTAATTTATCATAAGCCACTTAGATCACTCCTTACTCAAACAGCGCATCAATATCGTCGGTTGTTGCAAGAGATATTTCACTTTCCTCCACATAGCCAGAGAGATCAATAGTACTTCCAAGTTCTTCCCAAGAGGTTCCATTCCAAGCATATTCACCACCAGTTTCTGTTACATGCCAAACATCACCAGTTGTATTGCCACTACTTGGTAAGGCTGAAACAGTAGCTTTTGTGCCTTTATAATTCATTGCTGCGGATATTTTATTATCAATTTCGGTTTTAGTATACGCATCTGTGATACCATATCCAGATAAAGTGGTAGCACTATTTGCTTTGCCAGAAACAGCTGCTGCAACAAAAGCAGTAGATGCAATTTGAGTGGTACTAGTTCCTGGAGCTGCAGTTGGCGCTTTTGGAGTCCCCTTAAAATCTGGAGAGGTTATTGGTGCACGACTTGTATCAGTTGGATGGACATGATCTCCACGCGCGAAAGCCATTTCAGTACCAACCGCAGCGGTGCCGTCCATTTTTGGAGTGGTAGTACTTGCAGCCGCGCCTTCGGGCACATCAGCTCCAGTAATATAACCACTATCATTTGTTAAATCACTGGTTTTTGTTGGAACGGTAATATTTACTGTTTTATCAGTAACTGTTAATTCAGTGCCATTTTTTTGAATGGCTTCGATGACATTATCTTTTGCGCTTTCAGAAATACCAGATAATTTATTTTTTTCTGTTGTAGTAAAATCTTCAGTACTAAGACCTTTTCCAGCAACTTTATCTACTTTATCATTTAATGCTGCATTTATAACTTTATTTTGTACTGGATTTGTAGAGGTAGTAGAAAATGTAGCATCTACAGTTGTTTTATTAGCACCTGCTGCTATTCCGGAAAGTTTTTGCTTCTCTTCTGTTGTATAGTTATTATCTGTATGAGTATAATTTGCATCCTATACTAAATTTTCTGGTTTGTTTAAAATCGCAGCGTCACCAGTTGTAGCATTCCAATCTGCGTTAACATTGACTTCTGCACCAGTGGCGATGTTTGCTAATTTTGTTTTTTCTTCTTGTGTGAAGTTAGTATCTGATAATCCTTTACCATCTACTTTATCTACTTTACTAGCAAATAATAAGTCTAATTTTGTTTTAAAATATGATAAAAGATCAATATCAATTAATTTCTGTAAGTCTACTGCCATTTTTATCCTCCATTAACTAAACATTTTATTTATTGCAGCAACATCTGCTTTACCAATATTAAAGTATTCTAAACTATTGTCTCCTTCTAGAATTGGTTTAGAATTGATAGACGGTTTATTTGTGATTGATCTATAATCAACAGGTTTTTCTGATAAGAAAGGAAGATCTATTACTTTTGTAATACCGTCACCAATTTTAACTCCAGGTATTACGGTATTTTTATTTGTGTAGTAGTTAGTATAAATATAAAAAGCACCATCTTCAGATGTTAAATTTATCTAATCATTCCAACCTTCTGTTGTATTATAATAAATAGCTCGCAAATTTAATTCTGATAACTATATATTTCCTTGTAAAGTTACTGAATTAATTTGCGGTTTGTTTTTCAAGTTATTATAATCTTGCCCACCGCTTGGCTTACCTGGATTAATACTTTGAGATATGTCTAAATCATATCCATTAGTATCTAATTCTAAATCAATTATGCCATTATTTTCTAATATAATTCCATAGTCAGCCATAATTATAATACCTCTTTAATTAGATTTTTAAAGAGCATTATTTTTTTAACTTTTGTCGCTGCGCGGGCACCGTTATCATAAATCCAGTTTAGCTATATTTCTGCTTCTAAATTCCAGCGGAAAGCTAAAGTTTCTTCTTGAGTAAAAGTTACTTGAAGAGTGTTTTTATCTATAATTATTATATCTTCTCCAGTTTTAGTATATTTAATACTGCCCTAACGAATTGTAAAATAAATTTTTGCTGGCTCGTTGAAGTCTAGACTATCATCTAATACTGTTAAAGTAAAGGTTGGAGTAGTTCCTATTATCATTTTTCTTACCTCCAATTATGGCTATAAAAAAGTAGTAAAAAGAAAATGTAACTACTATAATTTGAATATTTAATAAATTTATGTTATTATATAATAAAGGATGTGGAGATATGTTTAAAGTTAAAAATAAAAATACAAATGAAATAATTCAAGTGCTTGACACATATTGTGATGATTATGGAAAAACTTGGTTTTTAATTTGGAAAGATAAATGGTGTTGGCGCGCGGCAGATATATTTGTGCCACCCAATTATATACCAAAGAAGAAACTTATAATTGCGGGCAGTCGGACTTTTAATAATTTTCAACTTATACGTCAGACTCTTGATAATGAAAAAGATTCAATTTCTGAAGTTGTATGCGGTGAAGCACAGGGTGCAGATCTTTATGGGAAGGCCTGGGCACAATATCATGATATTCCAGTAAAAAGTTTTCCTGCTGATTGGCAACATCATGGCGCGGCCGCAGGATACATAAGAAATCATGAAATGGGTGACTATGCAGATGAACTGGTTGCTTTTTGGGATGGTAATAGTCCTGGTACAAAAGAAATGATTGAATATATGCAAAAACTTAATAAACCAGTTAGAGTTGTAGAATTTTGACTTTTTAAAAATTTTGTGATACAATATAATTAAACGTGGATAGGAACACGTAATATAAATATAAAAGGAGATATTTATTATGAAGTATTATAGTGAAGTAACTAAGAAAATTTATGATTCTGTTAATGAACTAAAACAGGCAGAATCTGAAATCACAGAGAAGGCTAATGCCCGTAAGAAGGATGCAGAGATCGTAGAGAAGGCTTTTAGTGATTATCAAAACGCGCGCGTAGCTTATGAAAAGGCTATTAAAGATTTTTGTGATAAGTATGGTTCTTATCATAAAACCATTAAAAGTGAAGATGCTGATGATGTGATGGATGGAATCGGAAGTCTACGAGAGTTGGTTAATCTTTTATTTTAACGAATAGAATTAAAGTTACTTTAAATAATAAACCCTTAGATATAATATCTAAGGGTCATTTTTTATTTAATAAGATCCCAGCCATATACGCCAGGCTCCCAAACATTTCCATCGACATTAGAAATCCAATGCTGATCGCTGTGACTAACTTTCGCGCCGTTTGCATAAGCGTCTTCTGCGCCAAGAGGTTGTCTCCATTCAGGCCATTCTTCACCAGGTTCGTCGACTCTGGTCCATACAGCAGGAATCAAATGCGGTGCCCAATCGGATTGAGAAGTATGTGTTTCTGGAATCAACTTATACAGAAATTCATCTTCAGGATCTCTGACACGATCGCCTTTTACATAATTCGTATCGGATTTCCACCAGGGAAAGAGTTCAACTGCTTCCAAAGCATCTTCGTCATCCAAGGATGCGGCAGCTTTTTCAATAAGAGGTCTAAGAGCTCTTGCTTTTTCTTGAGGAGTCATTCACTCACCCCCGTGAGAATATCATAGGCTTCGGCTTTATTCGCCATTATTGTTTCATCGCGCTCTTCTTCTGGCATTAGTTCGCCTTCTGTATATGTTCTACCAAACTCTGCAGGATCGCAAGCCTCGCTATATGAAACATCATCACGAACTACAAAGCGCCCAGAGTTGGAGTAGGTACGGATGAAGTCACGTTCACCAACTTTGAAGTTTTCAGTTACAATCATTTCCGCGCCTCCTTATATGATCGATGTACCATCAGCATATTGCGTCTCGTAGATACTGCCTTCGATTGGGAGAATCTGATTGTTGGCATAGCCGAGGATGGTGCTCCAGTTGGTAGCTTGAGTGTACTGGCTGAGGAGTGACTGAGGAACATATAAAGTTCCGCCTGTGCCGCCATCTGCAAATGGTGTTTGTGCGAATGCATTAATTGCAAGCAACGATGGTAGGCCATACTGACTTCTTATTATTAATGTTGATAACATCGTGTTTTTTCGGAAGCAGTTATTTGCAAATTGAACAAGAGTATTTACTGTTTTGCCAACTACATCTATAGCTTCCAATGCTGAACAACTGGAAATAGAATCGCTTGAAAAGCTCGCATTCGGTTTTGTACTCACAAATGTTTTTAGCGCCGGGCAATTTTGGACACCATAAGATTTAAAGGTGATAACTGAGGAGGCAAAAATTGATGTCAATGCAGTTTTCCCCTTGAACGAATCGGCTTCGATTGCCGTTGCGGTGTCTAACACCATTCTACCGGAAGGTGCTGTTCCCATGGCGAGATCATTAACATCTATACCGCCCCCGCCTGTTCCGGTCCCCTCCGTCATAACGCCAGTTGCAATCAAAGCCGTTTTAGGAGCAATGATATCTTCAGCCGTCGCAGTAGCAGTTGTCGCATCCATAAGAGTAGTGCCATTTAAAACCACTTTCGAAATTGCCATAATTATATCACCTCTTTTACGTAATTAGTTCCATTTTGAAATATATTCGTCAAATCTGATTGTTCGACCCAGGAACCGTTGACCTTCTTGTAGGCTTTCGAAGCTGCAACCCACGATCCATTGATTTTCACATATAAAACATTTGTACCTGCCGCCGATACCAAAATAACATGGTCAGCAGAAATGTTTTCAATATCGTAGCCGTAATACGTACCGGGGGTAAACGGCTCATCAAGTGTGATCGTAACCTTAAACTGCAACGTATCGTTATTGGCGTCACTGGCATCATCCTTGGAGTATTTCACCCAGATCGAGTGGCTTCCGGACGACATATCATATGTTAGAGTTTGTGTCGATGATGTGTTGTATGTAGATGTATTACAGGCTCGCTTATAACTACTATCGGTTATTGTTGCGCCACCGCTTCCAGCGGCATAGTAGTCATTATTTAATTCCGTATCTATATTACCAAACACGCCAAAGTCATAACCTTGCTCTGCATAGTTAATATAAGTAAAGGTTATAGTCGCTGCTACTGGCACATGAAAATCAACTCTACATACAGCAGCCGATTTACTTACACCTTTATTATTACTGACATAGTAACCAGTACTACTATTTAGCGTGAAACCATATGAGCCAACATTATTTACAGTATAACTCTCGGCAGTTTCGCTTCGTTGCGTAAACTGTGAGGTTACATCGGTTCCATTATCCTTAATAGTAATTCCGGATAAGGTATTAGCCCGTATTTCGACATCTGAACCTTCAAGAGGATTTGTATCAGATGTAGTTACAGTTGCTGATGTATTATTCGTGATAGTAACGTCGTAATATACCGGAATAGTATACGTTACTTCAATTTCAGCACCGTAAACATACACATATGAACTGTTACTCGTACTGCTTCTACGCAATGGAATTCGAATGCCGAAATTTGAGCCATAGTCTACTATTGTTTCCCAGGTAAGCGTACTCGGAATTGGAAAAGTAAAGGTGTTTACTGATGTAGAAAGTGAACTTGTTACAGTAGTGCTACCAATCGAAGTTGTTCCATTATACAGAGACATCCGATATGAAGAGGATGTACTCATGTACGATTCAGACGCTTTGATTTTAATAGTAAAACCAGTAACCGTTGCATTACTTGGAACAGAGTTAAAATTAAATCCTCTTAGATAACAATAATACGTATTACTTGTGCTGTTTCGAGTATTTTGAAGAGATGCGTAAGTTGTGCTATCCGTATTCTCATACATATTATTGGCGTTTGTAACAGTAACATATGATGAGTTATTACGATAATATGTTGACGGTACTAATCTTATGGTGGCCATCAGCTCACCACCTTAAGATAAATGTCGCCATTTACACCAGTCGAAGCTGATGGATCGCTACTTCCGGTATAGTAATGCTGAATAACAAGTGAGCCATGAACCACTGTACCTGACGAATTCACGATATCTTTTCCAGATATAACATCAGATGCTGTAGCGGTAACACCTGTAACATCTTGGTAAGCCGCTGGGATAGCTGCTACGGTAATATTGCCAGTGGTGTATTTCCCGGCAGAAACAGCAGTTTGCGACGTCTTGGTCGGAGTAATTGTGGTTGCCGCCTGCGTAGATAATTGCTGTGTATTGCTGCCGCTTACGCTGACAGTTCCAGATGTGCCGCTTGACACATAACCCGCAGAGACGGACGGCGTTACGCTCTGAGACGCACTTGCCGTTGCCGTGATAAGGCCAGAAGCACTAACGCTAATTGACGGATTTGCTGTGATCGTAGTTGTGGGAGTCGTAGCCGAACCCGAGGTAATAGCTTTGCTTGCTTGAGCTGAATAATAACCAGCAGGAACTGTTACAGTTGCACCAGAAGCTGTTAAATCAGTGCTGCTGCGTCTGGTAATCTCAGATCCAACAAAAGTTTTGCTAATAGCAGCAACCACAACCGATTTTAAATATTTCCCACTATCAGGGGTAACTGTTTGAGCAGTTTCGGTTGGTGTTACATTTTTAGTTTGTGTTGAAATTGCATTAATTGTAATTTCTACACTAGATAAGCCATCTTTCCCTGTATCTGGAGTTACCGTTTGAGTTTGTAATGATTCGGTTGGAGTAAAAGTTATTTCTTTATTTTGTAAATTTGGTTCACTTGTATCAGTTGGAACATTAACCGTGACAGAAGAATAACCGTCAAGATTATCAGAAGACGCGTTATATGTCCCATTTGCAGTGATATTTTTTGCTCCAAGAGAAGGACTAGAAATAATTAACTCACCAGTAATTAAATTTCCAGATGCATCATGGGCAGTATATCCATATTCTAAATGTGGTGCTGTTATTGTATCACTTGATAGGTCAAGAGAATTGGGACTGGTTATATAAATAATTTCTCCACCATGACTATCTTGTTCTTTAGTAATAAGAACACTACCTTCTCCAGTTTTAATTGTATTGATTGCCTATACGAAATCTTCTGGAAATAAGAGTTGTGCACTCGTACCACCTTTGGTACGGATTGCATTGGCAATAGAAGTTAGGTCGGAATCTAATTGTGTGCTATCTACAAGTTTATCTAATGCCATAGAATTACCTCTTTTATAAATTAATTTAGATTGTGCCCCGGCTATTACGCCGGGGCATTGTCGTTTAAAGTGCCCATTAATCCGTCATGATAACCCGGGTTGTAGCAACATACATTTTACCCGTGGCATTATCCACGTCGATTCCCTCTAATGGATATGCGGTGTCTACTGTTGCGGTTTTGCTTAGTAAGTTACCGTCTGTGTCGTAAACACTTATGGATGATGGGATGCCTGTATGTCCTGCTGACACAATGATTGCTCCGTCATAATATGTCATGCCTTCGATATAAGGGAGATTTCCAATTGCTTTCGTACTCAAAACATTTCCATTAAAATCACCTACGACGAAATCAATATCGCCTATTTCGGCCGATGTTTTAGCAACCAGCATATATACTCTTTGATTCGCTTCATCTACACAAGCGTTCATGTAGCCAGTGAGCGTCGAAAAACTGATGGTATTAACAAGCGTAAACGCGCCGTTAGTATACTGATTCACATAGATTTTTGCATCGTCCTTTTTCCATGAAGCACAGTACAGATAAGGGTAGTCTCCATGGAGGACGGTTCCGAACATTGCGTTATTTCCGTGATCGTTTGTGATGGAAATCAATCCGCCATTATTTACTGAGCATTGCCCTTCAATGAAGTCAAAAACCGTGCCGTTATATACAGCTATGTCCTATGCTGATAATCCAACAGTTTTTGTTCTGGACATATACATCGAGTTAAATGATCTGCTCCCAACCGAAGGACGTACATAATTTAGCGTCACGGCGTTGGCGCTTATTGCTTGCAATTCATTCCACGCAAGCCATGTACCGTTTGCCTAACGCTGTCTGAAATACCTCGCTGGAATTGTTGGATACCACAAGTCTTGGTAGACAATGTTGTTAAGGGTTTTCTTTGTTATAAGAAAACAGGTTTGTCCGGTAATAGGCACATTGGTTAAAACCTTTGCGCCAGCCCACGACAGATAACTATCGCCTGCAATAAGATTTGCGTCCAGATTGTAGTAATCAATATAATGAGCAAGTCGAGAATTATACTTTTTTACTACCAGGACATCGGACGGCAGCGGGTGCGCGGCATCAGTAGAATAATACACATATAAATACGCTTTGTTCCAGACATTGGTAATTGTCAGCGTTTCCCCATAGCTTTTGCGATCAAGATACCCAACGTTGGATACTCCCGCTGCCAAGGCAGATGCGGCGGTATCACCAAACGCAAGCCTAAACTGGTTCGCGCCAGCGGCTGTATCTCTGGTTACTTGATAAGTCCCACCAGGTTCAACTTCATAAACAGCAACCGCGCCGTTGTTAACAGTACTTATTGTGCCATTGGCAACGAAAACATTAAGCACCTGTGTTCCCGCGATTTTGCCAGCAAACTCTCCGTCAGCGGCAGCAGCCGCTTCGTCAGCGTTTACAAAACCACTATCGTTGGTCAGATCGGAAGTCTTGGTAGGAATGGAACCTCCACCGCCAATATTCTATATTGCTTGAAAAACACCGCCACTACTTACTGCATTTGTACTTCCTTCCGTTGGATAAGCATCAACATTATATATTGCACTGTCCTCATCATTATCAATCCATAAGTCTCCCACTCTTGGATTAGACGGAGCAGATGGAGAAGAAACAGGAATTGTTAGTCTTCTATCTAATTCATTATCAATATTTGTTTCTGTAAAATGCGTTGCATTCCACGCGCCTGCAGAGTGTGCAGTTATACATCTATATAAACTTCCTTGATATGTACAATAGTCTCCAATCGCATAATTAGTACGAACATTAAAGGCTATAGCTACTTCAGGAGCTCTTGCAGTTGGTAGCCCTGGTAAAGTTATACTACGAAATGTTACATCTGCCATTTAAATCCTCCTTTAAGCTAACTCGACTGTTAGATTTCCAACATCATTTAAGAATTTTAATTTTTGCTAAGTATAATTATTTAATTTTTCTGCACTCCAAGTTTTAGTGTTTAAGGTACTATTATCATCAATAATACCTCCTAAATCAGATGGGAAAACAAAATCAAAATAACATACATTATTATTAATTCGAATACTTACATCAAAAGCTGTACCAGTGGTAACATTACCTATTGCAAAACTAGTTGCTCCAGAAGAAACTGCTCCAGCAGGTCCACGTACTGAAGATGTAGTTTTAGTACTTCCATCAGATAAGGTAAAGGTTAGAGTATAATCACTATTTAGGGCAATATTAGTAATACCAACACCTTCAGAGCCTTTTGGACCCTAAGGGCCTGGATTACCTGTATCGCCTTTTTCTCCTGTATCGCCTTTCCCACCGGTTGGACCTACCGCACCGGTTGCTCCAGTTGGGCCAGCTGGTAAACCAAAAGTAAACTTAAAACTTTTTTCAGAATCTGAATCTATTGTTTGAACTTCTGCTGTCGCGCCACTTCCTGCAGGTAACGCATTAGCAGTCGCAGTAGCGGAAACATTTTTTAAAACATTTTCAGCGTCTTTTAAATCTTCTTCTGCATCTTTTAATGCATTAGCGTACCATTTTGCATTATTATGCCAGGTTGGATCTGCAAATGATGCAGTTACTTCAATATAATTACCAGATATAGGAGTGCCGGTAATATTAAAGCCAAGTTCTGACATATTTACAGTATCATTGTTATATTCCCAATTATTATTAGTATATAAAAAATTATACGTAGTTAATTTTCCAATAGATGGTGGAGTTATATTATTTTTAAAAGTTTCAAAGTCTAAACTAACACTAAGATTGTTAGAGAACTTTGTTGTATATGAATCTCCTAAGACATCTTCTGTTCCACGTTTTCCTTCTGCCCAAGCTTGTGCAGATTCAATTGTATTATTTGCTGCATCTATTACATTATAAAGATACCCAAACGCTTCTGATTCTATTACTCCTTGAGCGATGGCTGGCGCGGCCTGAACATCAATAATAAAAGTAACAGTGGCTAATTGAGTGCTACCATTTGTAAGTAATACGTCAGCAAAACATCTGCCAGAAGTAGAAAGATCCGCGGCGTTTAAAGTAATTATTACTTTACTTTCTGAAGTATATATATCTGCATTGTTCCATGTTGCTTGTCCATTTGGCTTACGAATGCGATACGATGCAAGAGTACCATCTGGAATAGTAAACAATTCTCCATTTTTTAAAATTGTTGCAGTTAATGTTCGGCTATTATTATCACCCTACTTTGCGCCGACTACAAGATAAGATGTGCTGGTGTTTAAATCTAAGGTTATGTCTTGATTATAAATCATAATAATTCTCCTAAGATGCATTTACTGTTCTTTCAAAAATAAGTGGAATAAAAAGTAGTATATTACAAAAAGAAAATGAACAGGTTGGGTATTTTTATTATTTAAGTTATCAAAGTAGTATATTTATTATTTGATTTACGTACTTAAATATGAAAGAAACTCTTAGGAGGTTTAAAAGATAGATTTATGAGTGTTTTAAAAAGATGGAATGGCGTAAATTGGGAAGCGATTGGCCCAGCCATTCATAGAACAAGTAACGTTAATATTTATGGTGGAGAAAGTACAGAAATAAATTAGGCTGGTAATAGTTATGAAGTATCAAAATCAACTATACCTAATACTCCTAATATAAATATTGGTGATTATATTATTGGGAAACTTAGACTTTCTGGTGAACTTCATTGTATACAAGTAGAAGGTTTAGGTGAAACCTATGTTTGGTCAACTGAATTACTTGATGTTCCAATGATTGATGCAAATGGAGAAGTAACTGGTATTATAAATGGAAGCATCACGGAGGCAAAATTAGATGCAAATTTACAAGAAAAAATAAATTCAACCGGTAGTGGTGATAGATTAACAGAATCTATTAAATAGGCTCTCCTTTAGCTCGCGCAGAAAGTCGCGTACATTGACGCACAGGGCCAGACCTACTATCAAGACCTTTATGATGCGCTTTATCCGTCTGCTGTCCTGACCTCGATCACAGCGGTATACACGCAGAGCGGGACAGTTTACACCACGGACACGCTTGACAGCTTAAAGCCTGATCTTGTTGTTACCGCGCACTATGATGATGACACATCTGAAGTTGTCACGAATTACACGTTGAGTGGCAATCTGACTGTCGGCACTTCGGTCATCACGGCAAGCTATGGTGGCAAAACTACAACATTCAATGTAACAGTGACAGAACGGTATTATCCGGATGTTGTTCTGAGTGATACTGCATTGAGAATGGATGGTGGAACAACTGAGACATTCAGTGTTAAACTTGCTGGACAGCCTACACAATCACAAAAGGTGTATTTAATTGCAAATGGCGTTACGTTGTCTGCAGATGTTCTGACGTTTACTACACAAAACTGGAATACTTATCAGAGTGTTACTGTCAGTGCTGATATGGTTGATGATACAACCTATGCTGGAATTATAGTTCGCAACAGTGATCCGCTTATGACGGACACTGGCATAAGTGTTACTATCTATGCAATTCGGTATGAAGATGTCGTTGATATGACAATTCCTGCTGGACAAGTGACGTGTGTATTGTCCGACTTTGAGACTATGGCATATCAAGGTGGTACATTCCTATCTAAGTATATTGGCAGCGATACAAATATAAAGGTTCCGCTGAGCCTTGATTCGGGGAATAAACTGTATATTGGTGGCGATACTTTTAGGAACAATACATCAATTCAATACCTTGAGATTGAATCCGGAATGCAAGCGCTGTCAAGTTTTTCGGACAAAGGATTTGGCGGTATGACTTCGCTCGTTGGTCTGAAATGGAGAAATTCTGGATTAACAAACCTCAACAGCTTTTTCAAAGGTGATACCGCTTTTGAGTGGTGGGACGGACTTACAGATTGTACAGATGCTACAGATATGGGTTCTTTTGTTTCGTCCAATACTGGCACATATGCACTGGAATATCTGCCTGATTTGTCTGCATTTACCAAGCTGACATCGTTACGAACTGCGTTCTATGGCTGTACAAATCTCAAAAAAGTGTTTGGATTGCCAACGGCATATGATAGTGCTTGTGATATGACCAGTGCATTTTATGGTTGTACATCCCTTGAGAGCGCTGTTGTTGGGTATAATGTCACTTCTGCAAGCCATACGTTCCGAATGGCAAGTGGGGCGGTATCTGCATTGAAGAGAGTTGATTTCTACACAGATGTTCTTACAAGTTCGACAGCGTCATACATCTTTACTGGCAATACCAGTGGTGCTGATGTATATGCCCACAATAATACAGACACTTGGGCAACACTTTCGCCATATGCTCAATCTGGCGGTATTAAACTGCATGACTTGTCTGGTGGTTCGGATTTGCCGACAATCGTAACTTGGGGCGATTCTACAACATCTGAGGGAACTGCTTGGACTTGTTGGCCCGATCGTCTACAGACGAAACTTGGTTCCAGCAACTTTATTGTACGAAATGAGGCAATTAGTGGTGAGTTTACTACATCCACATCCGCAAGACAAGGCGGCAATACTCTAAAAATCCTTAATGAGATCACTATACCTGCAAGTGGATCAGTAACCATTTTGCGCAGTAATCTCGGAACAAGAGATGGGCAAGTGTTTGGAAGCAGTGGTGGTACATTTACACCACTTGAGAGTTTTAATCCATGCGTGATCAGTGGTGTGACTGGTATACTGAGTGGGAGTGGGAATGACTATGTGTTTAACAGGTCAGAAGCAGGAAATGAAGTAGTTGTTCCCGCAGGAACTTATGTGTACTCAGCGCAGGATACAGAGCTAAACAACAGCAATGTAATCATGCTGATAAACCTTGGTATCAACTCTGGTTGGGGATCAAGCTCATCAATTCCCGCAGTTGCCTCCAAACTGTTAGCACAAACACAGTACATGGTTAATCACTTCCTTGAGAATGGCGGTACAAAATACATTGTTTGTGGACCTTCAACTGGCAAGTTTGTTGATTCTGAAGCAAAATACTATACCGATGTGGGAAGATCTGCTACTTTGGAATACGAGAGTCTTGCAGCAAACGCTTTTGGAGAACATTGGCTTAACCTTAGAGAGTATGGTGTACAGAACGGTCTTTCTCAGAATGGTCTTACACCGACCGCAGAAGACAATGAAAGAATATCCAATGGTGTATGGCCTGTTCCTTTGCTCAAGGGTGATGATGACTATACACATCCCAGTACATATGGTGCTAACACTCAGATGCTGGCATTTTATGAAAAGGGTGTTGCACTTGGCTATTGGAGCTGAGAGAAATCATGGAAACTTGTATCTGCTGTGGCGCCCCAATCCCAGAAGGGAGAATGGTGTGCTGGATATGTGAGCATCAATTTAATAAAATAAAATTTTAATTTTATTGAATTCATCAAAATTTTATATACATATTCTTTAAATCCTACTTATAAATGGACAAAGAAAGTTAAACTGTTCTCGGCTCAGTTTCTCGTTTTACAACCGAGTAAATTAAAATTATCAAAAAAATTAAAATCTTTATATTATAAATTCTACTTATGAATGAAAGGAGCGAGAAAACTCGCGCAAGGAGTAAATATGGCTAATAATAATTTAAACACATTATAGCAACAAATTCAAAATCTCCAATAGCAATATTAGGCTCTTAATGGAAATCAGCAGCAACAACCGCAACTTTTTCCAAATTTTCAGCAACCTATACAACAACCAATACCTGTCCAAGTCCCAATTCCGATTCCTTCACGGTAGGTTCAATATGTTGAAGGTATGGCTGGTGCAAAACTTTATCAAGATAATCTTCCCTCTAATAGTTCTGAAATTATTATGGATAAAGATGAAAATATTTTCTATCTTGTATCAAAAGATGCTAATGGGACTCCATCAAAACGTATTACACGTTGTCGTTTTGAAATTGAAGACTATCAAGAAGAAGAGCCTGTGTTTTTAACTCGTAAAGATTTTGATGATTTTAAGGAAGAAATTCGTTAGATGTTTAATAATTCATAGCCTGCGCAGAGGCAAGTAACTTTAAGTTCTAATGCTCCTAAATAGACTGCGCAGAAGCCAAAGGAGTAAAAGGGGAGGAAGCTAAATGAATAGTTTATTTGGTGGTGGATTAGGTAATACCCTTATGAATATGGCGCGCGGAGCACAGTCTACACCCATGTAGGTCGCATAGAAAGGAGCAAGTATGCCAAATATGCTTATGCAGGCTTTTGGCGCGGCTTTGCGTGGGGAAGATCCTCATACTTTTCTTCAAAATCTTGCGTCGCAACATCCACAGCTTCGTCAATATGATTTGTCAAATCTTCAACAAACAGCGCAGCAGGTATGTCAGCAAAACGGTGTTGATATGCAATCGGCCATAAATTAGATTGACAATATCACTTCCTCAATTATTAAGTAATCACCACACTTTGTGTGTTGAAATTTTTATTTAATCGGAGGAAACCTAAAGATGAATGGTAATTCTACTGGTTCTTTCTTCGGCTCTGATTGGCTTGGTGCTTTCTTAATCATTGCCGTACTGTTCGGTGGTTTCGGTGGTTTTGGTTTCAATCGTGGAGGAGAAAACGTGGCTACAGTTGAATATGTACAAAGTGCTATCAATAATCAGTCCACTCAAGAGGGTCTCCGTGATGTTCTTCTGTCCTCAGCAAACAACAACTACGAGACTGCTCAACTGATTAATGGTCAAACAAACGCACTTCAGCAACAGAATTATGCAAATCAGATCAATGTTGTGCAAGGCTTCAATGCTATTCAGCAAGCTATTGCTCAGCTTGGCTATCAGATGGATTCCTGCTGCTGCTCTATCAAGACTCAGATGCTTCAAGACAAATACGAGGCTCTTGAAAATCAATATCGTACTGCTCAGAATGATCTGTCCAATGCTGCACAAAGCCAGTACATTCTTAATGCACTTGGCCGCTTCGTTGCATATCCTCCTGTTGCAGCTACTATCGCTACCCAGGGTTAATTTATAGGTGGCTTGAGTGGGTAAGAAATTACCCACTCTTTTTATATTTATGGATAATAGAGGCAAGATGAAAAAATTAATAAAATAATGGAGGCATTGAAAATTGAAGATAATTAAATGTCTAACTGATTATATAGATGATAAAATTCATTGCAGCAAGAAATATATAAAGAAAGCGCTGGCTTTGCATGAAGAGTATCCTGAGGTATCTGAGGTTCTTAATATGATTTCTATAGAAGAAATGAAGCATATGCAAATGCTTCATAATCAAGTAGTGAAAATTATTGAGAATTATCGTAAAACTGAGGGCGAGCCACCCGCGGCAATGCTGGCCGTATATGACTATCTGCATGAAAAATTTATTGAAGAAGCAAAAGAAGTAAAAATGCTTCAACAAATGTATATGGAAAAATAAAATTAAACCTCAGAAGTTTAAACTTCTGAGGTATTTTATTAAACAATTTCAGTATAGCTTAACATAATCCATTTATTTTCATCAATCATTCCCCAACCATTAGCTTCGTCGAGTATTTCATAAATACCTTCGTCACGAATTACATCTACAACTTCTGCCTGGGTATTGGGTGCGCGCCGTATACGTAAAGCGGGATGAGTAACTTTTACTTTATATTTAAATTCTTTATTGGTAAGTCCATTTATTCCAGCTGGTCCACGTGGGCCCTCAGCCGAAAAGCTATCTAAGAAATCCATAGGTTTTTCCTCCGTTTTTGGTTTAGAGTTTTTTCTCATTTCTTTCACCTCATTTATAAGTGAACAATATCTTGCTTCTTTTCTAAAAACTTGATTTCTTTTTGGAAATATGGTATAATATAATTAAAGAAAATAGATAAATAGGAGTTATGGAATATTATGCCTATATATGAAAATTTAGATTTTAATTTACTTGATTAGATTAATACGCTTGCCGCCAGATGGCTTGTATGGAATTCAAAAGAACAAAAAAAGCCGTTAGGAATAAAAAAGTTTACAAGAAAAAATTCAACTCATATGTGGTTGTTATATATAATGAACTCTGTTAGTATCGTTACGGGTTATCCAGATTTTTATTTGGATTGTTCTTGGATTGATTATCTGTATATAAGATTTATTAGAAAAATGCGGCATGTAAGAAAAGTAAATAAAAGTATAGATATTTTTTTAATTGAACCGGAAATTTTTACTAAAGAAGTTTGTGAAAAGTTTGATTATGATAAAAGTATAGTTGGTTATATTTATGAACAATATTGGAGGTAATAATGGTTGAAATAGGAATTCCTGTTTACAGAGCCAAAGCAACTTTACCGGACACTTTGGATTCTTTAGTTGTATAGACTTATAAAAGATTTATTGTGACACTTTCTATAGATGGCGATGGAGAAGATTATAGTGATATAGTTGATACATATAGGGCGCGCGGGCTTAAAATTAGAGTTATAACATCGGCAGTAAATCATGGGCCAGGTATGGCACGGCAGCTTATACTTAATGCAACAATATGCGATTATATAATGTTTGTTGACGCTGACGATTTACTTATGCCGCGTGCGGTTGAAGTTTTATATACACAAGCAAAAGCCGCAAATTATGATATACTTCAAGGAAGTTTTATTAAAGAATCAAAAACTTCAAATGATATGATGATGGCCTCTACAGACAACGTAATCACATGGTTTCATGGAAAGATCTATAAGGTAGATTATTTAAATAAGAAACATATTACTTTTCTTCCAGAGTTACGTGTTGATGAAGATGCATATTTTAATGCAATTGCTTGGAACTCTACAGAAAATAAAGGTGTAACTGGAGAAGTAGTATATCTTTGGCGTGATAATAAGTCTTCTGTTACTCGTGCGCTTCCACTAAAAGACTATTTCATTAAGACACATAATGATTATATCTATGGTCAAGTACAAGCATTAAAGAAGTTATTTGAAATAAATGAGTCTGTAAGTCAGTTACTTATTACAATGACTTTAATAAATATATATTATTTCTATATGAAGGCTCGTTTTTATAAATGTGATGAAACAGAAATGGATGAAATTATTTCTACTTTGAAAGATGAAAAGTGGATGCAGCTATGGCTTCAACAGGGTGAGAACTGGATGGATGTTATGGCTAATATAAAACCAGGGCAAATTTATGATGATGAATATGTAGTTTTTTATGAAGAAACATTCAATTTATGGGCCGCGCGCCTTCTAAGGAGAAACTAAAATGTATAGTACTGGATTAAGAGTTGTAATTGTGAATGGTAAACCTGGAGTGGGGAAAAGTTTAATTGAAAAAATGGCAGAAGAGATTCTTGGCCCAGCTTTTTGTGAACAGCGCTCAACAGTAGATAAGGTTAAAGAAATTGCTATAAATATTGGCTGGAATGGAGTAAAAGATTTAAAAAGTAGAAAATTACTTAGTGATCTAAAAGATATTTGCACTAAATATAATGATATGCCCATTAATGATATTATATCTTATTTAGGACGTTGGGAAGATGATTTGGCATATTATGGTGTAGAAAACTTGCCTCATGTATTTTTTATAGATGATAGAGAACCTGAACATATTGAACGGCTAAAGAACATTTTAAATGCTACTACTTTACTTGTGCGGCGGCCGGGTGATGAAGAAATAACAACTTCAAATCATGCAGATGAAAATGTTTTTGATTATGATTATGATTGGATAATTAATAATGATGGAACTATTAATGATTTGCATGGAAGCGTTGAAAGATTTTTAAATTGGCTTTTTAGTTAATTTTATGGTATAATTTATATATAAAATAGTAAAGGATGTATATAAATGAAAGGTTACGTAAATGGAATTGATTGGATTAATGCGGAGGCAATGAAATACTGGAGTTTTACCGCAGCAACTCCGGCAGAAAAGCGTCATCAAGAAGCCCATAATATGGTATTTTCTGGTGATTACATAGGCGCTCTTAAAGTAGATGGATATTATGAGCGTCTTATTAAAGACGAAGATGGTAACTGCTTTATGGTTGCGCGCAGCAAGAATGTGAAAGGTGAAGCCACTGAAAAGCTTGCATGGGTGCCGCAGATTCATGACTTTATGGATGGCTTGCCGGATGGAACTGTTTTACTTTCTGAGTGTTATCTGCCTGGTAATGAAGGAAGCCAGAAGATTACTGGTTTACTTGGATGTTTGAAGGATAGATGTATTGAGCGACAGGAGAAAAGCCAAAAGCTTCATTTCTATATTTTTGATGTGATGGCTTGGGCTGGAGCTGATTTTACTAAAATTCCATTTGAGCAGCGAGTTGATTTTCTTAAAACTGTTCCATATGGTCATCCATGTGAATATGTTGAGTGGGCAACTTACTACGAGGGCGAAGAACTTTGGAATAAACTTCAGGACTATCTTGCTTCTGATCGTGAGGGCATTGTAATTATGCGTAAAGATGCTCCTGTATATTTTAAACGGACGCCCGCGCGCGTAAGTCTCAAAATTAAGAAAGAACTTCGAGAGTCGATTGATTGTTTCTTTACTGGTAAGGCCGCCGCGCCCACAAAATATTATACTGGTAAAGAAATTGAAAATTGGAAATATTGGATTAACGAAACTACAGGAGAGCGGCTTCCCGAAGGCACTCATTATTATGAGTCTTCTATGGAAGGAAAGCCATATTCTGCAGTTACAAAACCATTTTACTACCATTGGGCAGGTAGTTTGGAAATTGGTCTTATGGATGGTGATAAAGAAGTTGGCATTGGTTATTTGAGTGGCCTTACCGATGAGGTTAAAGCTAATTATAAGGATTACACCCATTATGTAATTGAAGTCGGTGCAATGCAGTTGACACCAGATGGCGCGCTTCGCCATGGTAAAATGCTTGGATGGCGGCCGGATAAGCTCTGGCGTGAGTGTAGTATTGAACAAATTAAGAATATTTAAATTCTTCTTTTTTGTATAGCCCATATCGTGAAATTCCACTTTATAACATGAGTAAGATAGAAGATAAATTTGCTTAGATCTTTATATCTGCTAATATACCATATGTTCGAGAAAAAACATTCCCTGAACTAAAAAATGGAATTTTACGATATGACTTTTATTTGCCGACTATGGGAATATTAATTGAAATAGATTCAATGCTTCATTTTAAACCAATTCCCAAATTCCATAAAAGTAAAACGGACTTTACTCACGCATAGCAAAATGACCGACTAAAAAACAGCTTTGCGCTTTCGCATAATCTTCCTCTATATCGTATTCCTGAATGGGAGTTCTCTAACATAAAAAGTATTACAGATATATTATCGCCAAAGTTTCGAGTAACTAGTAAATGGCATAATGATCGTATATATCGTGAGTATTTAAAGGGGCAATAGCCCTAATTTTTATGTGGGGGCCGCGAGATGTTTGAAAATTTAAATTTATAGGGGGTCTGCAATATAATAATCCTTGTAAGTGCGGTTATTATTGCAGTAAAAAACATTTATGGTTTTATGAAAAAGCCAGTTGATGACCTCCATAGCCATGCTCATAAAGTAGAAAGACAACATATAGAAGAAGTTTTAAATGAAAAACTTCCAGAAGAGGTAGAAAAAAGACAAGAAACAATAATTGATTCACTTGAAGAAATAAAGGGACTTGTATTAGATCAACAACATAATTTTGATAAAATTTAGAAATCTGTTGATTTACTTAATGTCTCTCAAATGGATTTAATGAGATATAATATGAATCGACTTTATTATAAATATCGTCCTTTTAAAAAAATTTTAGACTGTGATAAGAAAGCATTTATGAAATTATATAATGATTATCATGATATGGGTGGCAATACTTGGATTGACACGTTGCATAATGAAGTTATGCATTGGGAAATTGTTGAGGACGAAGGCGAATTAAAAGTTGACAATTAAGTAAATATATGATATAATATACATAGATTGAGAAATCTATGTATATTTTTTTGGAGTAAATAAAATGGAATTATAGTATATTTATTTAATGGGTTTATCTGCATTAGCCATTTTTGTTATAGGATTAATTTTTATTGTTTATGGAATAAAAACCTCTCGTCTTAGTGCGGAATAGGCTGCAGAGAAACACAAGAAATATGTAGAGGAATTAACTAGAGAATAGGATGAAGAATATTAGAAATCTATTTAGTATTGTCAAGCTATAAAGAAAGATATATAGAAGGCCGAAGCTGATCGTAAAGTTGCTATGGAGAGGGCGGCCGAGGCATAGGTAGCGACAGATAAACTGCTCCAATCCGAACAGGGGCGACTGGCCGCAGAGCTTCAACGTAGGAAAGAATTGGAAGAAGTTAAATTTGAATAGGAAAAAGAAAAAAGATAGCAATGGATTGATCTTTATTATGCTAAATTAAATGAACAAGAAGAACATGCTTATAAACAAAAGAGAGAAGAATTATAGGCTGAAATTATATTATTATAGTGCGAGTTAAACGATTTTAAAGCTCGCCAAGACTCAATAAATGAAGCTATTCTTCGTCAAAAGGAACTTAAAGAAAAAGAAGCTTTTTACTCTATTCAAATCTCAGACAATGATAAAGAAGATATAAAAGTTTTATAGTCGATGGATCTAAAGCTTCATAATCGTGATGTAATCCCCAAGCTTATTTGGGAATTATATATACGGCGGCCGGCGCAAGAAATGATTAAGCGAATAACAGGTGGCCGCAAAGTTAGCGGTATTTATAAAATCACAAATAAAGAAACTGGAGAGTCTTATATAGGGAAAACTACTGATTTTTCTACACGTTGGCAAAATCATTGCAAAACGGCAATTGGTCTTGAGGGTGCGGCCCGTGCGACTTTACATAATCGTTTAGCACAAGATGGATTATGGAATTATACATTTGAAATACTAGAAGAAGTAGACAAAGAAAATTTGTCTTCAAGAGAAGCATTTTATATAGATTTATATGGAACAAAACAACAGCTTAATATGAAAGAAGGGAGTAAATAATGCAACTTAGTAAACTACAAGAAAAAATCGTAAATACAACTGAGCCATATGTTGCAGTATCCGCTGCGGCCGCGGCAGGAAAAACTGCAACGCTTACAGAACGTGTCCGAAAAATGCTTCGGGATGGAATTAATCCGTCTGATATAGCTGTAATTACTTTTACTAATTTGGCCGCGCAAGAGCTTAGAGATAGACTTGCTGATGATTATAAAAATGGAATTTATATTGGAACCATTCATGGGCTTGCAAATTATTTTCTATTATCTCATGGAATTGATACTAGCGATTTGATTAAGAAAGAAGAATTCGATATGTTCTTTCAACGAATTAAAGAAAATCCTCATTGTATTAGGCACATCAAACATATTTTACTTGATGAGGCTCAAGATACTTCACCAGAAGAATATGAATTTATTTTTAATATGATTAAGCCAGAAACCTTTTTTATTGTTGGAGATTTACGGCAGTCAATCTATTCTTTTAAAGGATGTGATCCTGATATATTTGATCATTTAATGGAAAATCCAGAAGTAACTGTATATAGTTTAAATGAAAATTATCGAAATGGTAATAATATTCTTAATTATGCAAAAAAAATTCTTCAAAAAAGTTATATGGATGATGATTCTGTTGCTATGCGGCATGGCGGTACTGTATGGGAAGGAGAGGCTACTTTAGAAAATTTAAAAGGTTGGATTCAAAGTAAGGGAGAATATAGAGATTGGGCTGTATTATGTACAACTAATGCTATAATTGATTATATTCGTACTAAACTTGAAAGTAATGGAATCCCAACTGTAACATTTCGTCAAGGCGACATAGATAAAACAAAACTTGAAGAATTAATGGCCTCAAATACTGTAAAAGTATTAACTTATTGGAGTGCAAAAGGATTAGAGTTTCCATATGTGGCAGCGTGGGAACCGAAGCAATGGGGCGGCGATGAAACTTATCGAGTTAATTATGTTGGAGCTACACGCGCGAAAGATGTTCTTCTTTGGATGAAAGAACCAAAGAAAGTAAAAAAAGCAACTAAAAAAGAAAAGAGTAAGTGGTTTTAACACTTACTCTTTAAAATTAAATTATTTCTAATTTATCTTTATCTACCCATCCATATGCAGTAGAAGTATTATCTACATGCATTACATGATATGGGTGTTTTGTATTTGCATTATTACTAATCATAGTAATTTTTACTTTGCCAGGTTTACATGGGTATCCATTTGGAGCTATTGCACTAACATAATGCATATTGCCAGTAAAATTAACGATGTCTCCGACTTTAAGTTCTTTAGTGGCATTAGCATACGCTTTATTTAATGCAGCAAATGTTAATGGTCCAACTTCTCCATCTGTATGTAAACCGTATTCTCCTTGGAACTATAGAACTGCAGAAAGTGTATTTTTACCAAAGTCACTATCTGCACCATATGGGCCACAGCTATATCCAAGTTTAATAAGTTTTTCTTGTAATTCTTTTACTACATTTCCAGTTGAGCCTTTTCTTAAAATTGTGGTTGTAGAGTACGTAGGAGTAGTATTAATTTGATTTAAAGATTGCCACCGAGGTCTACCAAAACCAACTATACTCGTGTTGCCTCGAATATAGGTTCTGCGATTAACCTAATCGCTAGAGTTACCTTCAATAACACTAATAGCCGACCAATTTTCTCCTAAACCAGTAACCGTTTCAACAATGCCAGTATGACTTATAGAACCATCATAAGAGAAGAACACTTGATCTCCTTTTTGTGGATAGTTATAAATTGCTCCATTGTTTTTATAATATGAAAAACTTGTACTACATTGCATTGAGCCGCGACCGAGAGTTTGGTATGTTAAAGAAGCTGCATTCTATACTCCAAATGCCGTTGAGAAACAATAGTGTACAAAAATATCACACCAAGGTACATTCTAAGCATTTGCACCATATAATTGATTATCCCAATTACTTTCAGTATATTTTATATAGTTATCATTTCCTTCATGGTATCCAACTTCATTTTTAGCGACGCTTAAAAGTTTCTCAATACTTGAGGTTTGAGTAGCACTATTAATAATTGGTGTAGTGGAAGTAAGGGAATTTACTTGATTATACCATGCCTGCGCGTATTGATAACGAATAGAAATATTTTTTACAGTAGGATTTTCCCATTTATCAAGTAGCTTCCAAGTTAATTCATACAAATTTGTGCTAGTTTTTAATGACTACCATATACCTGGGAAATCTTTCTAAAATTCAATAATAAGATACTCTACTTGAGTATAAATATCTCCAATGGATTTTCCTTTAGACTTAGCATATTTTAAAAATCCATCTTTTCGGCTGTAGAAAGTCCATTGTGGTAATCCATACCCGGCTGAGTCATGTACAAAGTTCGTATAACTACCATTATCTACTCGCTCAGTGTATTGAGCATCACTAAGTCCAAGACTTCTATTTTTTGGATCTTCAAGGTTATTTACGATAAAAGCACTTTCTGCCTAAATATTTCCTAAAACTGCGCAGGCGCCTTCTTTAGTGACGCCTGCGGCGATTAATTGATTATAGATGTATTTTGCAACTTCTAGAGTTGTCATTTATTTAACTCCTTAGATACATCACAGATTTTATCAATCATATCACTGATTACATCCCAATCAATATCATAGTTTAATGTATTAGACATAGCTTCTAGTTCGCTCATAACCCATTCTTTTTTATCTGCGCCTTTGTCAAATTTTTCTTCAGCTTCCGCCATTAAATTCATAACAAGTTTTAACATTTGATTCCAATTTTTTTCTTTTGTATTAGCTTGAATAAATTGAATTAATTTTACCATTAGTGGTACAAGTACTGCAATGCCACTAAGAATAGAAATAACTGCTTGAATCCAAAAATTAAACTGTCCCATAATTTCCTCCTTATTGATTCATATAAAAGTTTTCTTTCATACTTTCTTGTATTGCTTTTCTTTGCCGTTCTTCGTCTTCGACTTGCCATTCATGTTCTTGATAACGGACTTTTGCCGCTTTTATCCAGCCCATAAATCCACATTCACCAGTACAAGCAACAAAAAAACAAGTACATAGAGTATCTGGTATTCCTCCAGTAATTAAATAAATCCAGATCATAATAACAGTAAATATTATAACTGAAATTCCAACCATTACTAGAATGAAATCCATTGTTTTCTTTTGAGTGTGTTTTGTATGTTTCATATAATTCACTTCCTCTATATTATTAAGTAAATATAAATTTGTCTTTACTATAGGAAAAGGATGTAATTATTAAGAACTTGCATTTTTATAATGAGTTAACCACTTTTAAATGTCAGGTTCTGACAAATAAAAATAGGAGGTACATTTATTATGAATGATACCGAATTTGTAATTGATCTACCAGAAGAATTATTTGATACTAAACTACCAAATAGTTATAGTTTAAAATATTATTAGGATTTAAGTAATCGAACTATTTGGATTAATGATGAAATTACTGGAGATCTTACACATGAGCTTGTGCATTATATTATGAAATGGAATAGAGAAGATAAAGATATTCCAGAAATGAACCGAGTTCCAATAAAACTACTTTTTGATAGCCCAGGCGGTGATTTAGATGCTCAAGCTGCAATTTGTAGTATTATTGAGCTTTCAAAAACTCCTGTAATTGGTATAGCTATTGGTATGGTTGCTAGTGCAGCATCTTATATTTATCTTTCTTGCCATGTACGCTTAGCATTGAAGTCTAGTTATTTTATTCTTCATAAAGGAAGTGCGGCCCTTAGCGGAGATTTTGATAATATAATGAGTTCTATTGACGATTATAAGAAAGAAATTGATAAATTAATTAATTTCATAATTGAAAGAAGTAAATATACTCGTGCCGAAGTTGAAGAACAAATTAAGAAAGACTGGTACGTGCGTGCGCCCGAGGCATTGCAAAAAGGTTTAGTTGACGAAATTATAACTGATATTAATGCTTTGCTTTAAGGGGTGAACTTATGTATACTGGATATAAAGAATTTGTTTGCACTGATAATAATTTAGCTGATTTTTATACCAATTCTGATTAGCTGGCCGCCCAGTTCATAGAGAACGAATATTTATTAATTAGTGATATGGATGGAAAGGTAGTTGATAAGTACTGCTTCCAAAATGGTTAGTTTAGAAAAGTTTTATTTCCAACTATTAATAATAAGTTTACAAAAACTATTAAACCGCGTAACGATCAATAGGTTTTGGCATTAGATTTACTTCAAGATAGGCGTTCCAAAGTTAAGCTGATACGTGGCGTATATGGAAGTGGTAAAGACTTCCTCATGTTAAATTAGGCTCTTGACTATATTGAAAGTGGAGAGTTTGAAAAGATTGTGTATATACGTCCAAATGTAACTGTTGCTAATGTACCTGATATTGGATACTTAAAGGGCAGTCTTGAAGAGAAATTAGAATGGACGCTTGCACCGCTTTATGATAAAGTTGGTGGACGTGATGGTGTTGAAATGTTAATTGATCGTAGTCAGCTTGAAATGGTTCCATTACTTCATATACGCGGCCGCAGCTTTGAGAATAGTTTGATTTATGTTTGTGAAGCATAGAATATTACAAGTGAAATAGCAAAGCTTATTATTAGCCGTGTTGGAGAAGGAAGCGAGCTTTGGTTAAATTCTGATACACATCAAACTGATAATAAGGTATACGAGAAAGATAATGGCATTATTAAAATGATAGATAAACTAAGCGGTAATAAATTATTTGGTTATGTTTATCTACCAAAGACCGAACGTGGCGAAGTCGCTGAATTGGCGACTTTATTAGATGATTAAAGGAGAGGGGAACCTCTCCTTTAAATTTGCTTTTTTAAAAATTTCTTGGTATAATATATATAGAATAGAGAGGAGTAAATTATGATTACTATAAAAAGTTTTTATATTAATGGGAAAAAACTTTATCGTGTAGCTGAGTCGACAAAAAATGGTATAAAAATAAGCTGGTGTACACTTGAAGAAGTATTGCGCATTCTTTCCACAAGGGAGGAAGAATATGATTAAAAATTGGTTAGTGCGAGGAGATACTCACGGTAATTTCTCGTGGATGTATAATGGTAGTTTAAATAACTATAAACCTGAAGAAACAGCAATCATTATTCTCGGTGATGCAGGATTTAACTTTTATTTAAATAAAACAGATGAACGCAAGAAAAAAGAAGTTAATGATCTACATTATACTTTTTACTGTGTGCGTGGGAATCATGAGGCGCGGCCAAGTGATATTCCTGGTATGTTGGAAGTCTTTGATCCAGAAGTAGATGGATATGTATATCTCCAGAATGATTACCCGTATATTCGTTATTTCAAAGATTACGCAATATATAATATTAATGGATACTCTGTTGGTGTGATTGGTGGCGCATATTCTGTTGATAAATGGTATAGACTTGCGCGGGCTGGATATCTTACTCCAAATTATAACGATCCTAAAAAAACAGGATGGTTCTCTAATGAACAGTTAAACAATGAGGAAATGGAAGCAGCTGAATATTTGTTTAAAGGGAAGAAACTAGATTTCGTATTAACTCATACTTGTCCACATTCTTGGCGGCCGACAGATCTTTTCCTTTCTGGAATTGATCAGTCTTTAGTTGATAATACAATGGAACTTTGGATGGATGAGTTGAAAGATAAATTTCAATGGAATATATGGTTATTTGGACATTATCATGCTGACCGTTTGGAGCGGCCGCGCGTAGAAATGTATTATAACAATCTTGATGAATTAGAAATTATCTACGAAAGATGGCGTCAATATGATAGCACTGGTACTCTTCCTTGGTGGATTACAAAAAGTCCTAATTTTGACTTTTAAATAATTTTATGTTACAATATATATACAAAATGAAAAAGGAGCAAAAAGATGGCTAAACGCGATAAAAATCGTTCTTATAATGAGTGGGAAGATGATTGGTCTGATTACGCCGAGGAAGATTCAAAAAAAGAGCGAGAAATTGATCGACGTAATAAGCGTGCGCAGAAGCACATAATTACTACTACTACTGAAGATTGGAATGATGAAGATTGAAGCGCGTAACTCAAGATGATATAATTGCGATGAATGAAGCATATCTGGCCTGTGGTACTTATAGTGGCGCGGCCAAGGCTACAGGTTGGAGTGCTTCTACTGTAAAAAAATATATTATACCTGATTATAAAGGTGAGCAAAAAGTTGAAGTTATTGATATTGAACTTCCACCTATTGAAGAAATCGCAGATAAATTACTACCATGGTATGATCTAACTTGTCTGACTCCAGAAGAAGAAAAAGAAATTAAGCAGCTTTGGAAGGAAATGCTTGTATGAAGTCTTACTTTGTTTATAGAGAAAGTAGCAATAAGGGTTGGACAATTTGCCCAGTTCATACAGCTTTTTTAGGTGAAGATTTATCTAAATCTATTAACGGTAGCTTCGCGCTTCTTGCTTGTAGAGTTAGCGGGCTTAGTTGGCCTCAGTGGTTGCGCTATTGTAGGCAAAATGGGGCCGCTTTATATGGTAAGGGACATAAATATCCTGTTGCTATTTGGAAGGAACCAAATAAAGAATTTCTTAATATGCTTAACGCGCGGGCGAATGAACTTGCGAAAGTAATAAATTTTGAGGAGTTGCATCTTTAATGAATAAAGAGATCTTTAAAAAGACCGGCGAAGAACTTCAAGAGTTTTTGGCTTTTCGTAAGCGCGGTTCGAAGATAAAAAATAAGAAAGGTAAGGGGTCTTACGATAGGCAAGATTTTAAGAAAGGAGAATAGAAAGATGAGGGTAATCTTTCTTGATGTCGATGGAATCATTTTTCTGTAGTAATAATTCATAAGTGTTACTTATTAGTAGAAGAAATAGTTGGAGGTAACATTTATGGGATATATTTATAAGATTACCAATACCATTAATAATAAAATTTATATAGGTTAGACACGTTATACCATACAAAAACGTTGGACTGAGCATTGTTCTGTTTATAATAAATTAGACTATCCTTTATATAAAGCTATACGGAAATATGGCTAGGATAATTTTATAATCGAAGAAATAGAACAAATTTCAGATGAATTGCTAAATGAACGTGAAATTTACTGGATTGATTTTTATCATTCATACGCACCATTAGGGTACGGTTATAATGTAACTCTTGGTGGCGAAGGTAATAGATTATATGAACAAAAGTAGATTTATGAAATGTGGGATAATGGGTTGTGTATAACAGAAATTAGTGAGTAGACTGGTGCCGATCGTCATGTCGTAACAGATATCCTTAAGAGTTATAAAAACTATTCTATTGAAGAGTCTGAAAAACGTGGTCATGAATTTTTATGGAGCAAACGTGGCAGAAAAGTAAATCAATATGATTTAAAAGGTAACTATATAGCAACTTTTAATAGTCTAATGGATGCTCAAAGACAAACGGGTGTAGCATAGAAAAATATTTTTTGGGTTGTTTCTCATAAAAGTTATAGTGCTGGTGGATATCAATGGAAGTATATAGATGATGACTTTATAATTACAGATATTTCTTCTAAAACTATCCGTCAAAAATAGCCGGTAATATAGTTAATTAATGGTGAAGAAAAAGAATATGAATCAGCAGCAGAAGCCGCAAGGTAGACAGGTATAAACGCTACTTGCATTAGAAAAGTCTGCCAAGGTAAATAGAACTCTGCTGGTGGATATATGTGGAAATATAAAAAGTGAGGTGATGCGGTCCATGAAAGTTATTTTCTTGGACGTTTAGCGTCGATGGAGTATTAAATAATCGTCACACTCGTACAAGAACATCTGATGGTTGGTGTTTTGTAGATGATAGACTTGTCGCGCGGCTTAGAAGACTTATTAATCAAAGTGGTGCGAGAATTGTGCTTAGCTCTACTTGGCGCGAAGGCTGGCATCAAGAAGATGAGTCTAAGAATGATATTTCTTTTATTGAGCTTAGGGATAAGTTTAATCAGTTTGGTATTGAAATTTTTGATCGAACTAGTGAAATGCGGCAGCATAGATGGCAATCAATTCAAGAATATTTTGAACGCCCGCGTGAAGACCCAATTGAACATTATGTAATTATAGATGATTGGGACGATATGGGTCAATATAGTGACCACCTTGTATGGACAAATCCTTCTACTGGTTTAACAGAAGCAGATGTGCAAGAAGCTTTAAGAATTTTGGAGATTTAAAATTTGATTTTTCTCAAAATTTATTGTATAATATATATGTAAGATGAAGAAAGGAGATAAATCAAAAATGTTTGATGATTTTGATACTGAGATTCAGGCTGATGAAATTAATTGGGAAGAATATCAGGATTGGCTTAGATGGGTTTATAGTGGTCAGTCTAATGAAGATACTTAATGCTATGGTATAACGGCTATTATATCGGATTGTCTCTCCGAGGATCGGGGTTCGATTCCCCGTAGCATTGCCAGCCGGTGTCCTGACACCACGGGACCCGAAAGATAAAGAATGTGGGCGCGGAGCTTGTAGGTATGGCGCGAGACGGGCTTAAACCTTCTGGTGTTAAAAGAACATCATTAATTCTGGTGTCTAGACACAGATAAAATCTTTTCGTAGGTGTGCTATCACCTATCGTTAGGCGGTGGACATGTCTGGGAACTTAGCAAACCCTTGCCGCAATAGGGCAGATAGTGGAGTAGAAATCCGGCCACTTAAAATATTGGGGAGAGCAGATTAGCCATTCTGTGAAATAAAAATGGACTACTCTAAGGCGGAGACCCATTAGAGTATAAATAATTTTTGGATCTGACCTGATCGTAGGCGAACGATGTCACAAAGAAGTCGCTAAGCACTGGTGAACGCTTTGACTTCCACCCATTATTTGCCAATTCTATCTGTTGCCGCGGATAGTGAGGAAACGGCAATTTCCAAAAACGTATAGGTGACGCGTTATAGGTCATCCGGACACCGCGCCCGTTGAGGCGGGAAGTGCTGGTAAGTTGTCCATAACACCAGACACCAGAACATAAGGGCATATGGAATGGTAACAACTGGACGTTTGCAAACCTGGAGACGTGGGTTCAAAGCCCTCTCTGGCCGCGAATAGGCTTGAAACCTAGGGCTGGATAGCTTAAGAGGATTAGAGCGCCAGGTAAATATGGGAGTCGCATAAAGGGAACCTGCACGTGGTGGCTCCTGCCTAGTGGAATGGGATAGAATCCGCTAGCTGATGCCCTTAGGTATGGTAGAAGAGATTCTATCTACTGCTCAACTACATAGACACTTGCTGGACGTCCCCAGCCTGACGATGTAAATTGATTGAAGTTAGATACAACAGTAACTAAGCGCGCGTCAAATTTCGGCTATAATTAGAGAGTGAGCCGTGGAAAAGTGTCACATACCGTTTCGTCCCTTCGTTCTACTTGGTTACGAAATAAAATGAAAATGAGCAGAAGTAGACTTGCGCGGAAGCGTGATGTAAGCCGCAATATAAATTCATCATGCTGTTGGCGCAAGAGCTGGGAGTGCGCCATATAAATTAATCAGCATATATATGCTCGGTTGGTCAAGTGGCTAAGACGTCGCCCTTTCACGGCGGAAGCATGGGTTCGATCCCCATATCGAGTACCATATCGCCCCAGCGATATAAAATATATGGGTAGTGAGAAGAAAGCATGGATTTTTCGGTTAAACTACCGCCGGCGGCGTGCGTAATAGGCGTTGATATGTGGCAGATTTGTGGTTTGGCAACTCACTATAATAAAATACAAGCAAAGTAAACCGAAATTATTCTTTGGAGGATTGATAGTTATGAAAGTAGTGAAAAATCTCCAAAGCGAGGACACGCCAATTGGCTAATCCTCAACCTGGGTAAGTTGTAAAACTGCCTATATATTGCGGGGTAGAGGAGTGGTTCCTTACTAGCCTCATAAGCTAGAGACGCTGGTTCGAATCCAGCCCCACGCAACCATTTGTTTCAACCTCCTTTCTTTACTTTTGTTAAGACTCACTTAAGGGAACTATTTCACTGATAGAGACGAAAATCTATCGGCGGTGGAAATAGCTGTGAGAATATACACTACCTATTTTATATAATTGAATAAGTAGTATCTGAGTAAAGTAAGATATTATTTATTCAATTATATAAATTAAAGGCACACACAGCAATTTTCTTTTAAAAGAATATTAGCATAATGGTAATGCATTTGTTTTTGGTACAAACTATACGGTTCGAGTCCGTAATAACTCTTTTATTGTGCCTTGTATATGGGCTTGTAGGCTAATGGGAAACTTCGTCCTTTGCACGGATGGGTTGTGAGTTCGATTCTCACCAGGTCCACCAGTGCGCGTAGCTTTGAGATCATGCACAACTACTAAAAATCCTTTTGCCAAAGGTATTGCTACACAACTTTGGAGGTCTAAATGGTTACTCGTAGCCACTATGCGCGAGGTTAAATATAAGTCATAGTGTAAGTCGAATGAAGTCGAGGATACTCATAGAATGGTATGAGGATGTGAGATAACGGAGGCGACTCTCACAGGTGAGCTGGTCAGTGCGGCGTTGCAGAAAGCTCACATTAATAAAAACGGGGCTGCCGCAAATGGTCTCTTCTTCTAAATGGATAGGAAGCCGGCCTCTCAAGTCGGTAATTGTGAGTTCAAATCTCCAAGAGATCACCATAAAGATACATACAGCAAATCGTAAATAGTGTTTTGGTTACACAACTTGTCTGTAAAACAGGTCGAAGCGGTTCAAATCCGTATTTTATGTATCTTGTATATGCGAGGTTAGCGCAACTGGTTAACGCATCTGCCTTACAAGCAGAGGATTCTGAGTTCAAGTCTCGGGCTTCGCACCAAACGAAAGCAACCGGCCGGCTATAGGTTGTGAGTAGATCCCTGCACGCCCAACATTAGAACGGCGTACCACGCAGGGTTTTTGTTATAGACGGCAGCTTGACTGTGCGTCGTGGCATTGAAGCAAATGACGGAATCAGCGTCCGTACATTTATGGAGCCATGAATGAGGGTTAGACAGTTTCCACAGGCTGATGTAGGGGAAACCTGAAAGAAAATGTCATAGGAAGTAGGGCTGTGAAAGGCAGCTAGTGCGAGCCTCCCGCACGAACGAAAATTAGATAGGTTCGGCCACCCTGAAATGAAAGACCCGACTCCATATGGGGCAGTCCTCGGAGGATAAGCATCCGGATTAAAAATTTAGTTTATCATTTATTAATGAAATTTGCTAAGCGCGTGTGCCCTACTGGTGAGACCGGTCCCTCCACTAACACGTTAACACTCTCTTATGAGAGTGTTATTTTTTTATTAAACTTGATTTTTTATAAAATTTAGGGTATAATATATATGTAAGATAAAGAAAGGGGTAATAAAAATGCTCAAGCTTTGGATTGATGATATGCGCCGGCCGCCCTCCGATGGTTGGCTTTGGATTAAGACAGTTAAAATGGCTAAATCTGTTATTTGGTACTATGAGCATCAATATCAGGATGATACTATTATGATTGATCTCGATCATGATGCTGGCGATTATGCCAAGGATGGTGGCGACTATATTGAGATTCTGAATTGGCTTGAGCGTGAGGGTATCGTTGATACTGGTTACTTCTTTCATATTCATAGTCAAAATCCAGTCGGGATAGAAAATATGCGTCGTATTATTGAACATAATAACTGGCGAGAAATAAGGTAATTAAAATTTTATAGAGATATGCATACTATGTTACTTATTAATAGAAGGAAATTCATAGTATGGAGGATGCTAAAATGCCTAAAAAAATTGATTTAATTGGATAGAGATTCGGTTCTTTATTAGTAATAAAACAAGCCCCTAATATAATTACACCGAATAAAAGAAGTCATGTGGCATGGGAGTGTTAGTGTGACTGTGGGAATAAAATAATAGTTCGTTCTGATTGTTTAAGAAATGGTCATACTGTATCTTGCGGGTGTAAGAAAAAAGAAGTTTTATTATCTGCAGGCCATAATAGATTAATAGATTTGACTGGACAGAGATTTGGTTATTTAACCGTTATAGAGAGTACTGATTAGCGTAGTTCTAAAGGTGAAGTAAAGTGGAAGTGCCAATGTGATTGTGGTAATATTGTTTATGTTACTTCGAGTAATTTAAGGCGAGAAAAAGGAGGAACAATTTCTTGTGGATGTAAAAAATCTAAAGGGGAAGAAAAAATTACTTAGATTTTATTAAATTTACAAATTCCTTTTATTATTTAGAAAAAATTTGACGATTGCATTTTTCCAGATACTGGGAGAAATTTAATTTTTGATTTCTTTTTACCAGAACAAAATTTATTAATTGAGTATGATGGTATATAGCATTTTCAACCAGTAAAAAACGATAGATATGATTTTATAAATTTATAGAAGCGTGATAATTATAAAAATTAGTGGTGTTTAGAGCATAATATAAAATTAATCCGAATACCTTATACTGATTTTGAATTACTTAATGAAGAATATATGCGCGCGATTATTGAGCACAATGGATGGAGGGAAATCTAAATGGCGAGAATGTTTTTAATGTGCGGCCATCCCGGTAGTGGCAAATCTACCTATGCTCGTGAGCTAGCGCTCAAGAATGGATTCAGATACCTTTCAATTGATGATATGTATGCCACTTTTAATGGAGACCCGACTTCTCATGACAATAAGTTTGATGTATGGATGACTTTCTTCCGGCAGATTCATGCGGCAGAAATGGCTGAACAGGATGTGGTAGTTGATACTAATGCGCCCACATATTGTGATAGAGCAGAGTTTCTTAATTGGTTCTCTGACTTTGAGCACCATTTAATTTGGGTAGATGCTCTTCCAAGGCTTTGTTTAAAGAATAATGAAAAGAGAAGTAGAGTGATTCCAAAAGAACAGATGGAAAAGTTATTTATGCTTTTCGAACCGCCACTGTCTTTTGAATATGCAGGTACTCGCCGGCGGTCTATGTGGAAAAGTATTTCTTGGATTAAAAATACTGATAATCATTTTCGACATAAAGGAATGATTTATGGCGAGTTTCCAAGTGATGTGAAGGATGCGGTTGAATGAGCGAGAAGAAATATAAAGTTGGAATGTACGGCGGCAAGTTTATGCCAATGCATAAAGGTCATCTGAAATGTCTTGATATCGCTGCACGCGAATGTGAGTTGGTCTATTTGATAATGTTTATCGGCGGCGATCAAGAGGAACAAATTTATAAAGAAAGACCAATTGATGATGATTTAAATATAGATAGTCGAATTAGTCAAGTATATAAAGCTGCTCATATGTTTAAAAATGTAATTCCAGTAGTTATAGATATATCAAAATGTCGTTTGCCAGACGGAACAGAAGACTGGGATGCCGAAACTCCTCTTGTGCTCGCGCGCTGTGGGCATTTGGATGCTGTATATGGGAGTGAACCGAGCTACGCAGATTACTTCGCGCGGGCGTATCCAGATGCAGTTTATCGATGTCTTGATCCCGAAAGAAAAGAACTAAATATTAGTGCAACAATGGTAAGAAATATGAATAAAGAAGAACGAAAGGAATGGATGGTGTAATTATGAAACGAATTGATATGACTGGATGGGTTATGAATTAGCATGGGGTACCTGACAGTCATTGGACTGTTATTAAATATTTAAATAATAGTAAATGGGAATGTTAGTGTGACTGTAGCAATTAGACTATCCGTGCTGTTAATGGTAGTGATTTACGGAGCGGCCATTCAAAAAGTTGCGGGTGTTATAAAGCAGAATAGACTGCAAAAAGAACGGCAAAGGATATAACCAATCAAAAATATGGTAAACTAACTGCTTTATACCCGACTGAATAGCGTCAATAGACAAATATAGTATGGCATTGTAAATGTGATTGTGGAAATGAAATTGATGTTTCATTATTATATTTACAGAATGGACATACTTCTTCGTGTGGTTGTCAAAAACAATCTAAAGGAATTTCAAAAATAAAAGAAATATTAATAACTAATAATATTCCTTTTGAAGAAGAAAAAACTTTTGTAGATTGCAAAGATAAAAATATGTTACCTTTTGATTTATTTGTAGACAATAAATATTTAATTGAATATGATGGAGAGCAGCACTTTAAGCCTGGTGCAAAGGGTAGCGCTTGGCATAATTTAGAATATTATTAGAAACATGATAAAATAAAAAATGAATGGGCATTAGCTAATAATATTTAGTTAATTCGTATTCCATATTATGTAAAAAATATTATGTTAGAAGACTTATTACCCGAAACAAGTAAATATTTATTATAAGGAGAATATATGAAAAATTTAAAACAGTCTTTTAGAAATTTGAAAGTTTACGAGTGGCTGATGGCAGTTGTAATGATTGCTATCGCGGCCTGGGCAATGATTAGTGCATTTATGGGAGGCTCTGGCGGCGGTAGTAATCCGCCTTGGCTGACTGTAATTAATTTCGTGAGCGCAGTTTGCGGTGTATTCTGTATCTTTTTCTGCGCGAGTGCAAGTATTAGTAACTTCGTATTTGGTCTTGTGAATACGTTTGTATATATGGTATTTCTATGGTATCACAAGATTTATGGCACGTTTTGTCTTGAGCTACTGATTTATTTGCCTTTTAATATTGTTGGTTGGATTGTTTGGGCTAAGCATCGAGATCAGATTGAGCCAGAGAAAACGATGGCGAAGAAGCTCACTTGGTTGCAGGATGTAGGTGCGGGCGCGATTGTAATCGCGGCAGCTATGATTTATCATGCGATTCTTGTACGTGTTGGTGGATCTGTTCCTTGGCTTGATGCTTTTACTGTATCCATTGGTATTATTGCAACTGGCCTTGAAATGCTTAGGTATCGTGAACAGTATTGGCTGTGGATTGTACAGGATGTAATTGCAGTTGCCATGTATATTATGCACTTTGATGCGGTGTATCTGACGAAGAAGAGCATTTACCTGATTATGGCAATCATTGGCGTAATTCGTTGGACGCGACTTCAGAGAGAACGTAATAAAGAGAACGCATAAGTAAATATTTAAGAAGAGGACGTAGAAACGTCCTCTTTTTTGTATTTGACTTTTTTATAATTTTTTGGTATAATATATATAGAAAATAAGAAAAGGGTGATAAATTATGGCCTACGAAAGAAAAGAACGATACATCACTGTCACTGATGATTGGTTTCCTTGTTATGAAGATAATAAGGTAAGATTAAGTCTTTCTCTTAATCGTTGGCAAGATGAGTATTATGTCAAAATTGCCGCTTGGGGTAATGATGATTACGGGCTTGAAATCGTATACGACGAATATAAAAATATTGAAGATGCTCGTGATAAGTATAATACTCTTATCCCTATTTTCGATAATATTCCTGATGGTATTAACAAATATTGGTTTATCAACCGAGGTTGGAAGAGGTTTTAAAATGTCTCGAAGCTATAAGAAAAATCCATATCATACGGATGGGCATCGTCGCACAACTAAAGAGTCAAAGCAAATTGCTAATCGTCGTGTGCGGCGGCACAATAAACGTATAGTTTCTGGATACTTATATCGGGAATTGAATTATCGAGACAAACTTTGTCTTGATGGAATGTCATATAAACGATTTTATAACTCTTGGGATATTCATGATTGGATTAGTCGATGGACAAAAGCAGAAGCTATCCATAAATGGGAACATCCTCATTGGATCTATGACCTATATAGAAATGAATGGTGGCATATTTGGGAAGATTATGAGACGAGAGAAGAAATGGAACAGTATTGGGCAAAGTATTATAGGAGAAAGTAAATGAGTAATTTAGAGTTTCTGAAATATTTAGAAGAAAATGGAATACTAGATATTCTTCCGGTACTTGGAGAAAACCCTGATCATGCAATTGTTTGGGATTCTGACGGATGGAAATATCTTCTAATTTGGTTTGATAAAGAAGGGAATGTAATAGATAAATGATTAAAGGACTTTATAAATGTTTTGACCATTGGCATAAAGAGGGTACGGTTTGGATTTACAGTGACACCCATTTTAATGAGGATGAAGATCTTCGTGTGCCATTTCCAAATCGCCCTTCTGCTGAGGAACAAATTAAAATGATTAACTCCAAGGTCGGCCGCAACGATCATTTGATTCTTCTTGGCGATGTTGGAGATATTGAATACGCGCGGAAGCTCAGAGGCCATAAAATTCTTATTAAAGGAAACCATGATAATGGTTTGTCAAATTATGAGGATGTCTTTGAAGAAGTTTATGGCGGCCCGCTTATGATTGGGGAACGAATTATTTTATCCCATGAGCCTCTTGACATTGATTGGGCTTTTAATATTCATGGGCATACGCATCTTTTATCGGTCGCGCGCCCTGGACATTTGTGTGTATGTAGTGATGTAATTGGATATAAACCAGTGAATTTTAATCAATTTGTAAAAAGTGGTAGACTTAAAGAGGTTGTCCCTCTTCATAGATCAACGATTAATAGAGCTACGGAAAGGAAAAGGAGAAGAAAATGAATAAAGAAGGTGTTATGACAGAAAGACATCCTAATGTTTATTGTCCTAATTGTGTGGAAATTATTCTTTCTGCCTCTATTTTGCGGCATGATACAAATAATACATTTATGGAACAAACAATTTATCCAAATTATTGTCCAATTTGTGGACAACATTTAATATCAATTATAGACAGATTTAAGGAGGAAGAAAATGCCAGTACATGACGAACTTGGTAAAAGAATGAAACGCTATGAAGCTATTCCACAAATTTCTCTTATGCGGCGCACTCCCGTTGCGATTCGTATTGACGGCAAGGCATTTCATACTTTTACTAAACATCTTCATAAACCATATGACGATATTTTTCAAGGTGCGATGCGGGATACTATGAAGTATCTTTGCGAGAATATTCAGAATTGTGTTATCGGTTATCAACAGAGTGATGAAATTACTCTTATCCTTACTGATTACGAAACTCTTACTACTGATGCTTGGTTTGGTTATGAGGTTCAGAAACTTTGTTCTATTAGTGCTAGTATGGCTACTATGAAATTTAACCAAGAGTTCAATAGACTGGCACATGAAGAAATCTTTACTTATCAAACTTCAATGGTGCCGCAGTCTATGGAAATTCAGCTTGAGATGAAAAAGTATCATGATGCACTTCGTGATTGTATGCTGAAAGGTGCAATGTTTGATGCTCGTTGCTTTAATATTCCAAAAGAAGAAGTAACTAATCTTGTCTATTGGCGTCAGTTGGATGCTATGCGTAATTCTGTTCAGTCCCTGGGTCAGGCGCATTATTCTGCGCGACAACTTCATGGAGCATCTTGTGAAGTAATTAAAGAAATGTTGCGGCAGGATGATATGGATTGGAACGATCTTCCTATTGCGCAGCAACGTGGTGTGGCGTGCCGCAAGAGTGCAAGTGATGGTTGGTATATTGATTACACTATGCCCATTCTTAAGGGAGACAATAGGAGTTATATTGAGGAGCTTTTATGAAAGAAGTAGCTAAAATGCGTCCAAATATTGGAGAACATTATCTTTTCTATAATATGACTTTCCAACCTTGTCAACAGTTTATGCTTGTGCCTGTGGGTAGTTGGAATTACAACTGCGCGGATGAACATAGTGATGTAGATACTAAAGCAATTTTTGTCCCAACTCTTAGTGATATTGTTGAAAATAGGTGTGAAGCATATACTCATCTTCTTCCTAACGAAGAGCATGTTGATTGCTGTGACATTCGTAATTATATGAAAAGTCTTGTTAAAGGGAATCCTCAGTTTCTTGAAACTCTTTTTTCTAATTGGGGAGATTTAAATACCGGATATTATGGAGAAGAAATTCATGCTTTAATGCATATGCGAGAAGATATTGCACGTTGTAATCCTAATAATACTATGCGTGCGCTTCTTGGTATGGCCGACCGCAATTATAAGCTTTGTATGTCGCGGAGTGAAGAAGACCATCTTGGTAAGTGGGTTTATCAACTTGTGCGTATTGAAGAGTGCATGAATAAGTACCGTCAATGTAGGAGTTTTGATGAATGTCTTCATACGGATAAACGTGATTTTTTACTTTCATTAAAAAATAATGAATATAATAAAGAAGTATTAATTGCTAATGCTGAAGCTTTTATCGCGCGCTGTCATAATTATTACGATAGTTTTATCTTGATGAATAACAAAGAAAATAGATGGACACAGTATATGGTAGAACAAGTTGTAACTGAAGTAGTGCGAAAGTCTATTGAAAAATTTTGACTTTTGCACATTTTCGTGGTATAATATAAATATAAAATAGATGGGGTGACCTTATGGGTTATATTTATAAAATAACCAATACAATAAATAATAAACTTTATATTGGTCAGACACGAAAAACAATTGAAGAAAGATTTTAGATGCATATAAGGAAAGCAAAGCAGCATGCCAATAGATATTTATATGATGCAATGAATAAATATGGCTATGATAATTTTGTCCCTTCTGAAATTGAAGAATGTGATGATAGCCTTTTGGATGAGCGTGAAATATATTGGATTGCTTATTATAATACTGCTAATAAATAGTATGGATATAATATGACTATTGGTGGCGGTGGCGGAGATACTTGGACAAATAATAATCATAAGGAAGAAACTTCAAGAAAAATTAGTGAACATAATAAAGGTAAACATAATAACCCAGAAGTAATTCAAAATTGGATTGAGGCTGCGCGTAAGGCTAATATAATAGAAATCAATTCGATTGAATTAAAACAAGATATACAAAATTTTATGTCGGTCGAAGATATATGCAGAAAATATAATATAAGTCGTAGAACCTTTTATAATAAATGTAAAGAGTTTTTTAATGCTACTCCTACTGAAATTCGTGGAGATAGATTAACTCATAGTAATACTATGAAAATAAATTTAGATAAAGAACAATTACATCAATTATTGTTACAAGAAAAATCATTAGAAGAAATGGCTAATTTTTTTAATGTTAGTAAAGAAACTGTAAGAAAAAACATTATACAATGTTATGGGAAAAACTTAAAGGATGTGAGAAAAGATGTTAAACAACAAAAATGAACGTGAATTAGTATATGTAACTTTAATTGATAATATTGAGCCTATTGTTGGTTCAGATAATTGTGAATGTGCTATCGTTGGTGGATGGCATGTTATGGTAAGGAAAGGTCAGTTTGACGTTGGTGACCCTGCTATTTACTTTGAAATTGATAGCAAGGTTCCTTCTACTAATCCTGCTTTTTCTTTTCTTGAAAAGCGTAATTATAAAGTAAAAACTCAAAAATTTACTTTTGGTGGTAAAGGTAATTTTATTTCCCAGGGATTGCTTATGCACGCAAGTGATTTTGGATGGACTATTTGTGAAGATGAAAAGAATCATCCTTGCATTTATATTGGAGATAATAAAGGACATACTTTTCATTTTGCTGATGACGAGTCTCGTTTCCTTACTAAAATTCTTGGTGTAACTTATGCTGATGATGAGGATAACCAGCGTAAGGCTCCTTCTGTGGATAAATATAAGAAGATGGCTCAGCGTCATCCCAACATTTTTAAAAAGCCTTTTGTGCGTTGGCTAATGAAGCGTTCTTGGGGTCGTAAGCTCATGTTCATGTTCTTCGGTAAGAAGAAGGATAAGAAGGGCGGATGGCCTAGCTGGGTTGCAAAGACCGATGAAGAGCGTATCCAGAATATGCCTTGGATTCTCAAGAATGACCAGCCTTGGATTGCGACCGAAAAGATTGATGGTTCTAGTACTACCTTTACTATCAAAAGAGGAAAGCGCGGTAAGAATGATTTCTATGTCTGTTCTCGTAATGTGTGTTTTGATAGTATTGATAAGCCTTGTTATTATGACATTAATATTTATTGGGAAATGGCTCAGAAGTATGATATGTTCAATATCATGACTAAACTCCTTGAAGCTTTTCCAAATGAAGAGTGGATTACTATTCAGGGCGAAACTTATGGAGCTGGAGTTCAGAGACGCGATTATTCTCTTACTGGTCATGACTTTGCGGTGTTTAATGTAATTATGTCTACTTCTGGTCGTATGAATAGTGTAAATATGAAAAATCTTATGGATATGTATGGTATTCCTACTGTTCCTATCCTTGATGAAAATATTTATATTAATCAGTTTGAAGATGTAGATGCAATTCTTGCATACGCAGAGGGTAATTCTCAGCTTGATGGGAAGCCTCGTGAAGGAATTGTTTTTCGTTCTCAGGATGGAGTAAATTCTTTTAAGGCAGTAAGTAATAGTTTCCTACTTAAATATCATGGATAATAAAGGAGAATAATAATATAGATAGAGAAAAGTAATTTGACTTTTCTCTATTTTTATGTTATAATATTTATATAAAATGAAAGGAATAAATATATTATGTTTAGAACATTTGAAGAATTTAAGCAGTGGCTAGACGCCATTCCGGATGAAGAGAAAAATCCGTTTTGTCCTTTTGAGATGGGATATTGTAATGTAGCGTATAGTGATGAATGCTTTAAATGTCAGGGGAAAGATTTAAAGGATTTATATGAAGATTAAAAATGTTCGTTTCTATGGTTTTTTAGAAGTACAGGGTATGTGGAATCCTTTTGATAAAGTAATACCAACTATGAATGAAGAGCCATTTGAAGATATACAAACAGTTTTAGCGCAGTTGGGTATTGTCCATTATCTTGTGACATATGAGGAGTTAAAGAATGAATAAAACTCTCTGGTTAATGTGCGGCGCGCCCGGTTCTGGTAAGAGCTGGTTTGCAAAGAATAAGTTGATGAAAGGCCGCGATTGGGAATATATTTCTCGTGACGAAGTACGTTTTTCTATGGTTAAAGATGATGAAGAATACTTTAGTCATGAAAAAGAAGTCTTTCATGAATTTGCTTGCCAGATTGCAACCAGTTTTCTTTTGAATAATAATAATGTAATAGCTGATGCAACTCATTTAAACTGGGGTTCTCGTCGAAAACTCCTTCAAGCTCTTGACAAATACATAAATATGGAAGATGTAGATGTAATTCCTGTTGTTATTGAAGCAAAGCTGGAAGATATTCTCAAACGTAATAAACTTCGTGATGGTCGCGCGCGAGTACCCGAAGAGACTATTCGTAGAATGCGCGCGAGTATGAGTGATCCAGAGAAAGATCCATATAAGTATGCAGCAATTATGAGGGTGAAGAATTAAATGAAAAATGCAACATGGATAAAAGTGACTGAAAATAAAGACGATCATAGAAAGAAATGTTCTAATTGTAACTTTACTCTAAATGGTTGGCTTGCACATGTATATAATTATTGTCCCAATTGTGGTGCGGAAATGAGTAAGGTGCCTTATATATGCGAATGTTATAGAGAAAGTGTGGAGTTTTATTATAAAAATGATTATCGAAAGTCACAAAGAGTAGTAGGTAGATGCATGGGTACAAAAGAAAGAGAAGAGTGCTCCTGCGGCGGAGACGAAAATATGTGTGACTTTTATCCAGAAAAGAGAGGGAAGGTAAATGATATATCTAACTAGTGATCTTCATTTTAACCATGATAGGGAATTTATATATAAACCTCGTGGCTTTGATTCGGTTTGGGATATGAACCGCGCTCTTATAGAGAACTATAATGATACTGTTTCTTACGATGATGATGTATATATTCTCGGTGATCTTATGCTCGGTGGCCCTGATCGTATGAAAGATGGACTTAATCTACTTTCTCAACTTAAAGGAAATATTCATATTGTTCGAGGTAATCACGATACTGATATTCGTTGGGAAGCATATTTAAATCTTCATAATGTAGTAGAAGTAGATAATGCGATTTATTTAAAATATAAAGGTTTTCATTTTTATATGTCTCATTTTCCCACCTTTACAGCGAATCTTGAGAAAGAGACTCTTAAACAGTGTACTATAAATTTGTATGGGCACACGCATCAACAAACCAATTTTTATAATGATATACCTTTTATGTATCATGTGGGTGTAGATAGTCATAAAAATTTTCCAGTAAGCCTTGATAATGCTATTGTAGATATGTATGCTCAGATAGATAAGTGTAAAAAGCAATTATAATATTTGATTTTTAATAAAATTTATAGTATAATATACATATAGAAAGTGAGGAAAGGGTGAGATAATTGGGCTTAGATAACGGTTTTATTATAAAAAGTAATAGACGGGAACTTACTCGTCAAGACCTCCCCGCAGGTATTTCATATCCTTTTGAGAAAGATTATACAAATGGTATTGAAATTATTTATCATCGTAAGGATTGGGGCTGGCGCAATAGTATTATGAAGACTTTTGGATGGTATAATGATTTACTAACCCAAGGAGAATTTATAATTGATAAACCAGTACAGATTTTAACTTTAATTGAACTTACTGCGCAATGGCTTGATGAAATGCGATGGGAAAATGAGGGTCAATCTATATGGGAATACGATGAAATTCGTCCAATCCTTATTCGAGATATTAGTAATTTAGCTATTCTTTATGGGTTTATGTTGAATAATCCAGACGTAGTGGTAGAATTTTATGATTCATTTTAAGAGAAAAGGCTATGTTTAGAATAATTTTGCTTTTAGGTAGTAGCTATATTGGATGGCGACTTGGTAGGAAAATTGCCAAATGGCTTAGTAAAAAAAGTGACAAGAAGAAGTGGAATAATATAAGAGATAACCTTCTTGGTATGTCTATACGAATAAATAATAAATATACAAATGTAAAGAAGGTAGCCCAAGTTTCTTTTGAAAGATTTTTGACACTTTATGAAATAAGTCCAGAAAAATGGATAATTGAAGATGGTTCTTTCGGTTACGATCAATATTTTCCTGTTTATGTACAAGGATCATATGATGTAGAAATTCCTCTCTTTTGGGAAACGTGGGAAGATTTATTAAAATATAAAGAATGGGTACAAGAAAAATTTTCTAAAGGCGAGGCCGCTCTTTATCAGCAGGCGCGTGATGAAAACTTAAAGCTACTTACAAAATTTATTAAAGAGGATCTTGAAAAGAAACACAAGCGCGCAGAAGAAGAGATAGCAGAATTGGAAGCACAGGTTAAGAAAGAATGCGAGCAAGCTAAAGAAAAACAAAAGAAAATTCAACTCACTTTAGAGTCTTCATAGCCGCAAACTTGGTCAAGCAATCCTAAAGAAATTATTTAGTTAGAAACAAGCTTTTATGATTAGTCTTCAAATTCTTATATTCAATTCTACCCATATGTGACTTATTCTCAAACCCAAAATATAGGAACTAAAGAAAGTATTAGACAAGAAATAGCATGTTTATAGGCAAATATAGCGCAATCCATGCAAAGCCAAATGATACAGCAGCGATTAAATAATGTAGCAGTTATGCCGACAGTGTGGAGATATTAAATAAAATTTGATTTTTTATAAAATCTATAGTATAATATATATAGAAAGTGAGAGAGAAAAGATGCATTAAGTATCTCTCCTTTCTCCGAGTCGAGACACCAATGGCCCTCGGTATCAAAACATGGAGTTGACTTTTCAGATGGTCTGATATGCACTTGAGTGGTTTCAACAGGTAAACCAAACAGATCGTATATCCCGTGCGTTTAAGGTAGGTTAGCATCTAGGGATGGGATAACCTCCAACTTAGCTAAGGGGTTGAAATTCCTCGTTGCGGCGGAAATATTAAGTCGACTTGGCTGCCTTAGACGACTATAACCAATGAGGCGCCCATCCCACGGGGAGTGTGGGGCAGTTGCCTACTCTGTAAAAGCGGGATTTAAGTAAAGCGTAGAAGGTGCTGGGATGCGCGCATAAGCAAAATCCTTCAAATGATTGTGATTGCCGGTCCTGGATTACCGATCGGCGGCCGCGATTAGACAGCGGTCAATTGGTGTGAAAGACAGTCTTACAGCAAATCTTTTGCAGGGAAACCTGCGCTTGATATTGAAAAGTTACAAGAAGATGACAGAGGTATATTTGTCGTTCCAAAATGGTCGAGTTTATTTAATTCTAATTTGTAAGACCAGCCGCCGCAAGTTGGCAGGTGGATTAAAAGGAATGGCTGTCTTGGATTTTTATGAAGCGATATGCAACTCGAAGAAGAGTAACAACACTTTGGAGAGTAGAATTAAGGTTAGGTGATAAGCTTAACATTAGGGAGTTGTCCACGCCGAACTCTTTATGTTTCTCACAGGCGAAAGTTGAAATGAGAACCGTATTTGCCTCGGCAGCTCAGTTGGTTTGAGCGCCCGACTTATTATGGCGTAGTGTAGCAGTAGCACGATGATTCGCGGAGTAAGGGTAAGTGCAATTCTTGCCGCCATAGCCAAATCGGGTGATCGTTGGTTCGAATCCAACCCGAGGCACCATAGGGTGTATAGCTACATCCGTCAATCAAATTTTCGCTTTTATGCTCAGGTGGACTAACCGCCCACTTTAATATAGCGGTTCCCTTTCCTTTGGCTCCGTAGCTCAGAGGCAGAGCGCACGCCTGTTAAGCGTGATGTCGTGATATCGTAATTCACCGGAGCCGCCATTACCTTGTGAGTGATATGGGTAATTCAAACTCTCTACCTTGTTAGTTATATAGGTTAAGGAAATACCAGCAAACTAACCAGCAATAAGAACGCTGAAAGTGTCTTGGCTAATATCAGGAGCAAAACTGAGTAGGAAGTATAACCCCATGCCTAGCAGGAGTGCAAAAGATGGCGTATATTGTAAGTGCAACGAAAAGAACTTTCTGGAGTCACCGCCATAAAAGGGTAAAGATGAGCGCCAGTCCATCAGAAGAAGGTCAACTCAACCAACTGGTATATGCGGGATTAGCCGAATGGTATAGGCGACAGGTTTAGGCCCTGTTGGGTTAATTCTCGTGCGAGTTCAAGTCTCGTGTCCCGCACCATTAAATTTGATTTTTAATAAAATCTATAGTATAATATATGTAGAAAATGAGAGAGGTAAGCTAATAGATGAAGCTTTGGCTGATGACATAAGACTTTTCTCTCATTTGAATATGCGGGAGTAGCCGAATGGTACAGGCATCAGACTTAAAATCTGCCGGCGCGATGACTTCAAGCTTGGGAGTTCGAATCTCCTCTCCCGTACCAATAGAGAGTAGATAGGAAGGAATAGCTACCCTTCTGATAAGAGAAACCTCCTCTTCTACTCTTAAAATATAAGAGGTTAAGAGGTAATTATGATTGGTATTTATAAATTTACTAGTAAAATAACTGGATTATCATATATAGGTCAATCAATTCATATTAATACAAGATATAATTAGCATTTACAAGAAACCAAAGATGATAAGAGATAGACTAAATGGCATTAGGCTTTAAAAGAATAGGGGATTGAAAATTTTGATTTTACAGTTTTAGAAGAATGTGATATAAACGAATTGAATGAACGAGAAATATATTGGATAAATAAATATAATAGTTTTTATAATGGATATAATTCAACTCCGGGTGGTTAGAATAAAATTTTTAATCCGCAAGATATTTATGATGCTTGGGATGAAGGATTATCACCACTAGAAATTTCTAAGAAGTTAGGAATTGGAACTAGTTGTGTATATTATAATTTAATTGATTATGAAAACTATAATAAACATGAAGCAAAAATTCGTGGAGGGAAACTTGCTCAAAAAACTGCCGCTGCGAATGGTAAAGCCATTAATTCAAATACAACAGTTTATCAATATGATTTAGAAGGTAATTTTATTAAAGAATGGCCTTCATGTAAAGAAGTTGCACGAAATAATCCTGGATGGTATGGTTCTCATATAGGTAAAGCTGTAAATGGAAAAAGAAAAACAGCTTATGGTTATTTATGGAGAAATTATTACGTTGAAAAATTAGAGTTATAATTCAGAAAGAGTCTAGTATTTAAATGGGTCGGTATACCGTATTGGGAAGCGGCGCTGACTGTAAATCAGCTGTCATTGACTCATCTGGTTCGAATCCAGAGCGACCCACCAATATGCCCGTGTACCCAATGTTGGCAAAGGGGACGGTTTGCTAAACCGTTAGGAGCTTATGGCTTGAGTGTGGTCGGCACACACCGCGGGCGCCATAAATATGCCGCCGTACTGTAATGGTAACAGCCCTGACTTGAAATCAGTGTGTGGGTCGAGAGGTCCATGTGGGTTCGAGTCCTACCGGCGGCGCCATATCTGCCGGCATGGCGCAATTGGCAGCGCAAGTGATTTGTCAATCAAACTCAGTGAAAAAATATTATGGAATTAACTTCTAAACAAAAAGGAAATCTTACTGAATTACAATGTTTAACCGCATTTATAGAACAGGGTTGTGGAGTAAGTATTCCTTATGGAGATAACTCAAAATATGATTTTATTGCTGATATAAATGGCAAACTTTATAAGGTGCAAGTAAAAACCTCGTCTTTAAAAGATGAAAATTCAATTCAATTTTCTTGTCGTTCAACTCATGTAAATTGCGCGGGAGTAAAAAATGAAAGATATTCATCTAATGATGTAGATTTTTTTGCAACTTATTGGGAGCATAAATGTTATTTAATTCCCATATCTGAATGTTCAGTAACAAAAACTTTACGATTTGCCCCTCCAAAAAATGGGCAGACTAAAGGTATTAGTTTTGCTAAAGAATATGAATTAGTAAAACAATTATCTAAAATTGGAGGAAGTAACTGAGCATTGATAGATAAATCACTAGGTTCTCGGTTCGAGTCCGAGTGCCGGCTCCATAAGAATTAGTGTAAAAGATATATGATTACGGGAAGTCGCGATTACCAGAAAGTATATCAGTATATATAGATAGTCATGAATACCTATATATATGTAAGCACGCCAGCGGTCTGGAAGTCCGGTAGAATTCCGAGATTCTTAACCAAAAGTATCTCCCAGGTAGATGCTGGGCATAGTAATGATAAAAGCCGGCAGGCGCGCCAGATCAGTTTAAGTTCATGTTACTGAGAAATAGATACTTTATAAGTAGGTATAGTATAGAGGCTAGTACATCTGCTTGCCATGCAGAAAGCGCGGGTTCGAGTCCCGCTACTTGCTCCAGGACCTATGGCTAGTGCCTTAAGGGGTCAGGCACGGCCCCGGCCATAGGCAACCACCTGCGGGATTGGTGTTAGTGGTAGCATCGGTGCCTTCCAAGCATCTGGGGCCAGTTCAAATCTGGTATCTCGCTCCAAATATATGGGTAGTATAGTCAAAAGGTAAGGCACAGGTCTGCAAAACCTTGAGGTTCCAGTTCGATTCTGGATACTACCTCCAATAAATAAGCGCATATAGGCTAATGGATAGACCATGGGATTTCTACTCCCACTATGAGGGTTCGAATCCTTCTGTGCGTGCCATAATTTTAAAAAAGGACTGAAAATTATGAAAGGGAAAATAAAAAAATTTATGAAGCATTGGCTTCCAACAATTATTGTAGTCGTAATGTTTTTGGTATGGACAGGAACTTGGTATGGAATTGGTTTTCATAATGGAAAAGTTGATACAACAGAAGAATTAACCGAAAGGTATAATAAAGATTTTCAAGATTATGTAGATAGTTTGAATTATGTACCAGAAGATGTTGTGCGTACTCAAGCCATTGATAAGCTTACGGATTATTTGGATGAGTTGATTTCTGGTTATAGTATGAATAGTAATATTACTAAAGAAGGGCGATATGCTATTGGATGGTGTTTTATTGCTCGTCTTATAAGTAAGGGAAGCTTTGGATCTACCGAAGAAGAAATTCTTAATAAAAAAGCACAGTGGCAATGGTATAGTCCTGATAACCCAGTCCGAGATCAAGATACTGCAATTGCACGTGATGTAGCAACTAATTATATTGATAGGCATTTTCCGAAGAATTTTACTACCGATCTTTGTTTTGCTGAACTTAAAGCAGATGGTAGTGTAGTTTTAAGGGACACTTATTACACAACTAGTGATACAAAGTTTTGGCGATACGAAATTGATTAATTTTGTGTTGGCGGTAGCTCAGATGGTTAGAGCGTCGGGTTGTGGCCCCGAAGGTCGCGAGTTCAAATCTCGTCCGTCACCCCATATAAGACACATACAGCAATATTTGAACAATGCCATTTATTTTTATTAGAAGATTATTGTTACTTCGAATGTGTCTTGATATGCGCCTGTAGCTCAGTTGGCAGAGCACCGCACTTTTAATGCGGGTGTCCGCGGTTCAAGTCCGCGCAGGCGCACCAATTAAACAAAAGGAGAATTAAAATGGAAAATATAGTATCACCGCAAATAACTATTTGGCTTGATGAACAATATCAAGAAATAAATACATCTTTTACTTATAAGGATGGTATACACCTAGCATTTAAAGATTATGTTGATGCTTGTAGGCGGGCTGCCCTTGCATTTGGATATAGTGAGAATCTTGTTAAGGATACCTTTGGCGAATAATTTTGACTTTTTAAAAAATTTATGTTATAATATATATAGAAAATGAGAGAGACACGAACAGCAATTATTTATGATGATATAATTCTTGCCTGTATTGAGAAAAAATATTAGTGTCTCGTTTATATCCGGGCGTACGCCAACTGGTAGACGGCCGCATTTGGGATGCGGAGGCTGGGTGTTCGAACCACCCCGCTCGGACCATTTTAGGCACATGCAGCAATTATACATATAATTTATGTATCTCTGGTTCAAGTCCAGAATTGCGAACTTTCGCATTTAGCTTAGTTGGGTAAAGCAATAAAATATAAATGTGCCTAGTATATAGCCCTGTAGTGTAATGGTAACACACCGGACTTTGACTCCGTTGTTGTTGGTTCGACCCCAGCCAGGGCTGCCAATGCGGTGCTTATCCTGGGTTTGACCGCGCGGACTTTACTTGAGGTTCTCCGTTAATAACTCGAACCCATAGAACTAAAAGATTGGAGAATTAAAATGACTAGAACAAAAATTCGTCTTGAGACTAATAGTGAAGTCACTAATTTTGTACGTATGCTCAATAGTGATGGTTCTATTGATAAATATATTGTTGAAGATGAAAGTGGTACTTGCCGTGTTGGCGCGCGATCTTATCTTGGAATGCTTTATGCCTCTTCTGAATTTGCTGATAATATGTATCTTGTGAATGAAACAGAAGATGGAAAGTTCCCTACATTTATTTATCAGTTTATGCCGCTGAGTGAGAGCGACGGCAATTATATTCATAGCTAATATGGATTTTAATAAAAAGTATAATGGAGATAGGAATGCCGCACTTCGGGATGGACTTTTGATTAGCAAAGAAACCGGCCGCTGCATTTGTGGTAAACCAACAAGATATATCGACATTAATTATGAAGGATATGTATGTTCTGAGGAATGTATGTATAAACTGGATACCCAAACTTTGGATGAATAAAAAATAGTCGGGATTACGCGAGACGGATTTCGGCTTTGTAGAGGGACAAAGTTAACAAAGCTCTACCGATCAATTTCAAAATGCTAGAATATGAGATTGTGGGATTATATATGTTATGACGACGTGTATGAAAGTAGATTGAAAGTAGTTACGTCAAAGGTGATTGTTCCGCCCAGATGATTGTGATAGGGGTGCGATCAACAGCAGAACTAGCGCTGGAGAATGGATGAATACTATATCAATCTTACTAATAAACTTCGAGGGTGAAAGGTACTTAATACTGGAGGGTGTCTCAAATTACAGTTACATTTTGAGCGGTTCAAGTAGGGCAACCGGAGCTTGAAAAGTAGAAGTTTATTAGGACATTTTTTAATAGGAGAAATAATATGGATAGTTATTTAGCTAGTAAATCTTAGCTTACAAACAAAGTATTAGATTGGGTTAAAGATATATAGAATATCGAATGGCAAATGGATCGTCTTTATAAGATTAATCTCTACTTACTGAGACGATATAAAGATGATTTAATTAAAGAATTTAATATTGAAATTCCAGAAGGGATTTTTAATGATCCTTGGTTTAAATTATTAGAATCTACTTTTAATCAAAAAGTAGATAGAAAAGATGAGACATTAATTATGTCTTTAATTACCTCAAAAATTGAGGAAGAGATGAAAAAGGAAATGCCAGATCCATGGTACTGTTATGGATTTGGTGGAAAAGAAAATTAACTACAGCCTTGTAAAAGGCCAAGATATAAAGGAGATAAAAGGAAAATGAATAAGATGCTTAATGGAATGAAGTCTACTACTAATTTTACCTATACTGAGAACGGCGCGCTGACCCATAAGAGTTCTCTGTCTGGTTTGCTGGATCTGTTTGGCCTTGGCGCGGCTTATCGTAAGCGTAGTGATGAGGATTGTATTGTTCTGTTTCAGAAGGCTTACAATGAGGATCCTATCCATGCGCTAAAGTGCCTGTTTTATCTGCGCGATGTGCGTGGTGGCCAGGGTGAACGTCGGTTCTTCCGTGTTGTAACCAAGTGGCTGGCCGCACATGAAACTGAGGCTATGCGACGCAACCTCAAGTATGTGCCTGAGTTTGGTCGTTGGGACGACCTCTACGTTTTCGTCGGCACCAAGCTGGAGCGTGATGCTTTCAAGCTGATGGAAGAGCAGATTAAGCTTGACATCACTTGTAAGACTCCTTCTTTGCTTGCTAAGTGGTTGAAGTCTGAGAATACTTCTAGTGAGGATTCTCGTATGCTGGCTAATAAGACTCGCGCCGCTTTTGGTCTGAATCATCGCCAGTATCGTAAGATGCTGTCTGCTCTGCGCGCCCGCATCAATGTGGTTGAACGTCTTATGAGTGCCGGCAAGTGGGATGAAATCGAGTTCGATAAGATTCCTTCTAAGGCTGGTTTCATCTATCGTAACGCTTTCGCGCGACATGACATCGAGCGCATGAAGTCTGAGAAGCAGGTTCGTACCTATGAGGACTTTATGAAGGATAAGACCACTAAGGTTAATGCAGAGACCCTGTATCCTTATGAGGTTGTTGCAAAGGCATATAAGCTTACTCGTAATGCTGGGTACTCTTATTGGGGAGATTATCATAGCTTTGAGATTGCAAATTCTACTGAGCGCAATGCAATTGATAAGTATTGGGATAACCTGAAGGATTACTTCAACGGTTGTACTCTTGATGCTCTTTGCATGATTGATACTTCTGGCTCTATGTGGGGTGCCGAAGCCAGCGCGCCTATCAATGTAGCAATTTCCATCGGCCTGTATGCTGCTGAGCGCGCACGTGGTCCTTTTGCTGGACACTATATCAGTTTTAGTTCTCGTCCTCAGTTGATTGAAACTGTTGGTGTTGACTTCTGTGATAAGGTTCAACGCATCTATAAGACCAATCTCTGCGATAACACCAATATTGAGGCAGCATTTGATATGCTTCTCAATACCGCTATTAAGAACCATTGCACCCAGGACGATCTTCCTAAGTCTATCGTGATTGTGAGTGACATGGAGTTTGACAGCCAGCGTGGTTACTACGGACGTAGTGATAGAACTCTTATGGAGAATATTGCTACTAAGTGGGCGCAGTATGGATATCAGATGCCTCATCTGGTATACTGGAACGTGGATGCTCGCCATGATAATGTTCCTATGAGCGTTAAGGATGGCGTGACTCTTGTGAGTGGTTTCAGTCCAGTAATCTTCGAGCAGATCATGAAGGGTAAGACCGCATATGATCTGATGTTCGATAAGCTTGATAGTGAGCGTTATGCTTGCATCAAGTAAGCAATAAATATAGGAAATAGAGAAGGTATTGAATATACCTTCTCTATTTTTATTTTGACTTTTTTGAAAATTTATGTTATAATATATATAGAAAGTGAGAAAGGGGTATAATAATATGAATGAGTTCTACTGTGTTAATATTTATTGGGGTCAGCGGCATTACTTCCGTAACAAAGATCTGGCTTTTGAGTTCCTTTGGCAAATGTGTTTGAATAATTATGGTAATTGTTCTGTTGAAGCTCTAAATAAAATGAAGCGGGAGCTCAATGAATCCTATAGAATCGGTGGTCTTGGTGAAATTGAAGTGTGCGGTTTTGAAGACTAAAGGAGGAACCAAATGAATTGGGATCGTCTTGCCAATGAAGTAGAACTCGTTTATGGTGGTTATGTTGACCGCGATGAAGAATTCTTTGTTTGTCCTGAATGTGATGAACCTATTTATAAGTGCGACTGGACTGATTCTGATTTTGCGATGGGCCGCACTTATCGTGGTAGACTTCGTTTGTATTGCCCCTGCTGTGGGAATAAGCTTGTGTATGAAGGAAAGGAGTTTAATTAATGAAAGTTTCTGTTTGCGCACGAGTAACTTATCACTATGAGGTTGAGGTTCCTGATGACGTTGATATTGAATCTGCCGCTGACAGTGGTGACCCTGTATATAACAGAATCTGTAAAGCTATGGCAAATGAGCATTTAAATTTTGAAGGAGAAATTATTTCTATTGTGGATAATGACTCCGACGAGGTTTATTATTCAATTTAAAAGGAGATAAACTATGATTAACTACAAATCTTTTACGCTTCCTGGTAAAGGAAAACTTCGAGTGCGCGCGGATCATATTGTTGCTACTGTAAGTTCTAAAGATAGCAAAAATATTGATTTGTATATTGCTGGAGTAGCTACCCCGTGGCATCTCTCTATTGAGGGCGCGCCCTCTAAGGTTATTGACTACGTTTGGGAACGTCATAATATTGAAACTGATGAGGAGGATCATAATTAATGTATTATGCAAAAGTAAATTGGTTTGACACAATGGATGAAGAGGATAAACTTAGTTTTATGTTTATCCCCGCTAATGATTGGAACGATGCTATGCAGAAAATTACGGGTCAATTTGAATGGATTAATTCTATTGAGATGACCGAGATTGATTCGGAAAAATGTGATGTAATTTATGTTCCTGAACATCTTGTGGATGAAATAATTCATGAAAATTTATCTTAAAAGGGAGAGTAATCTCCCTTTTAAATTTGCTTTTTGTTAAAATTTATGATATAATATATATAGAAAATGAGAGAAGGGAGATTATATATGTTTGAGTTTAAAGAACAGGATCTTGTAGAGGCTCGTCGTATTGTTTCTCAGCTTCATCTTCCTGCTCAGTTTGGTACTGATGATGATATGGATATGTCTGATTTAGAGGAGCAGCTAGAAGATGTAATCAATGGTGATTATTTTGTATCTTGTGGTATCTCTAAAGCAGTAATTATTGTAGATGATCTTCCTTTTGTAATTAAAATTCCCTTCAATGGACGTTGGAGTGGGGAATGGAACGGTGATGAATACGAAGAGTATTTCGTTGATTTTACCAAAGCAAGCGCGGTTGAGCCTAGTAACTATTGTTGTGATGAACTATTGAAGACTCTTCTTATTCAAAACAGTGGTTTTGAATATTTTGTTCCTAATATGATGTATCTTTCTACTGTATGTGGTTTTGATGTATATGTACAGGAAAAGGTTATCCCTCGTTGCGAGGAAAGGAATGAGCACAAACCGTCTGAAGGGTCTCTTGCAAAAGCAAAAGAAGAAAAATATTGGGATCTGGTTTGGGCTGCAACTGCAATTGATATGTATGGTCTTGAGTTTTTCCATAATTTTATGGATTGGGCGTATAAAAACTGCGCGGATATGATGCGTGATCTTCATAATGCAAATTATGGGTATGATATGAGCGGCCGCCCTGTAATTTTGGATGTAAGTGGGTTTAGAGATTAAATGATAAGAGTTAAACAGTAGTTTAAAGATCCAAAGCTGAAGCCATGTCCTTTCTGTAACGATACTGTAATAGTAGTTGTTGATATGGAAGGTGGAGAGTGGTTTAGAACTTTATGTAAGTGTGGCTGGTCAAAAAGAGTAGTTGGTTGGCATAATACAAAAGAGAGTTTGATAAATGATTATAACGAATTGATTCAAGAGGGAGAAATTTTGACTTCTTGAGAAATTTGTGTTATACTATTTATAGAAATTTGAGAGAGGTAGAAAGGAGTGGAGTAGAAAAATCCAACATTAATTACAGGCAATTGGTATGATTGGCCTATGCAATGCCGTTATTTAAGGGGCAGCAATTATAGTGCAGGTATTGTTTATCATGACTATGTTGTGGATTTAATTGACGGCGCGCCCTCAAAGATAACAGATGTTTATTATAAAGCTTAGACAATGGGTATGGATATAGATGATGCTATAATTGAATGGGGAGATTGGAGAGATCTTTCTAAAGAACTGTAATTAAATAACGCCTCGTAGTATATAGGTTAGTACAGCGGTCTCTGGGGTTATAGTGTAAAGAACACATTAAGAAAGCAAGGTCTTAAAGAACTTGGAGCAATACCAAGAAACCCCGCCAAAAACCGCGGGACTCAGTTCGATTCTGAGCGGGGCAGCCAATTATTTTAGACAGGAGTTGATTATATTGGCATACGTCTATAAAATTATTAATACTATAAATGATAAAGTATATATAGGTCTAACTTTTTATAGTATTTAGTCTCGCTGGCAAACGCATTTAAAAGATAAGAATAAACTTGAATGTAAAGACAGACCTTTATATAGAGCTATGAATAAATATGGTGTAGAACATTTTTTAATTTAGTAGATTGAAGAATGTTCTGATGATATAGTGAATGAGCGAGAAAAATATTGGATAAAATTTTATGATAGTTATTATAATGGTTATAATGCCACACTTGGTGGAGAAGGACGAAAAGAATATGAAGCTTTAATCTTTGTTGAAGATTATTAGAATGGTTTAACTGAGACAGAGATTGCTGCTAAGTATAAATGTGATATGAGTACAGTAAGAAGGGCACTTAATTTATATAATATTTGTCCAAATAAAGAGTAGCAAAAGCGTGCTAAGGAACAATATGGTAAAAAATGCTGTTGTATTAAAGATAATATTAGTATTGAATTTTTAACTATGATGGAAGCAGCACGTTTTATTAAAGATAATAGTTTATCAGTTGATACTATTTCTGGTATTCAAACTCATATTGGGCAAGTATGTAATGGTAAACGGAAGACGGCTTATGGTTATAAGTGGCAATATATAAATTAATTGCCATTAAAGGAAGTGAAGTAAATGTCTAGACCTCGCGCGTGGCGTAGATATAAAAATTATACAAAAGCAAAGCGCAAGAGAGATATTGATTTAGATGTAAGTTTTTATAATTTAAAACAATATAATAATTCTTTTTATCCATACCATCTTCAATTTGGTATGTATAAAAATCTTCACCAGTATAGTAAAAATAAAATTCATTGTAGTTGTCCTTGGTGTTCTCCTCGTACTCGTAATAAGGGGCGGCATAGAAACACAAAGAACTATGCGCCGTCTATTAATTATGGGATGATGGATAAACGGCGGCAGATAGCAATGGATGAAGATATAAAAATTTTAGAAGGAAATAAAAGTATGAAGTATGTAAGGTTTTTTATCTCAAACGGTTATGCGGGCTGTGATTATGAAGAAGTCGAATGCTTTGATGATGATATAACCGAAGAAGAAATTGATAATATCTGCGGCGATATGGCCTATGCTAATGCTGAAGAGTATGAGTATCAGGCGCGTGGTGGCTGGGATGAAGAGTGGGAAGATGAAGATGATAAGGCTTTGTATTATGAGGATGCATATGCGTATTCATCTTGGTCATATATTACAGAAGAAGAATATAATGGAGAAGTATAAAGGAGAAAGAAATGTATAAGAATTATAAGTATGTTGTAACCCCGAATAAGGTTATTGCTCTGTCTACATATGCCGGCCGCACTGTGCGTGGGGTTGCAAAGTGTCATCCTAATGATACTTTTGATGTGGAATTTGGTAAGGCACTCGCGGCAGCTCGTTGTAATCGAAAGGTAGCAGAAAAACGTTATGCTCGTGCGCGGTATGAATATAATAAGCTGTGTGAAGAGCTTAAGAGGTTTAATGAGCGTGCGCGTAAAGTTACAGACTATCTAAAAGACGCAGCTGATGCAGAGAAAGAAGCTATTTTTGCGGTGGCTAAATTACAGGAGTCAATTCATAATGACGCTTAAAGAGTTACAGTAGGTTTTATCTAGCTTCCCTCAAGATGATAATGCTCCTGTGTATGTGGAGTTATAGCTGGGTGAAAATGTATATGTTTAGAAGCCGATAGAGTGTGTGCGCATGGAATATGGTTCTTTTCCATGTTATATAATAGCGGGAATTACGGGCGACCAGTCAAATTCATGACTCGGCCGCCTTTAACATTTTCTAAAAAATTTCAGAGACAAAACTCCTCAAAAAATTAGAGAGACTAGGTAGAAAAGTCTACATAAAAACAAAAAGATAGGGAATTAAAATTAAATAAAATATAGGGCTAATAAATATAACGTATAAGTATAATATATAAGTATAACTTATAAGTATATGTATAAGTATAACGTATATATAATAGGAGAGAAAGGGAAACGTATAAATATAACTTATAAGTAATACGTATAAGTATATATGTATATATAACTTATATATAAAAGGGATAGGAGATTATGTGAAAAGGGATATAAAAGGGACAACCGCGAAAAACGTATACATATAATATTATAGAAAATATATACGTATTACGTATAAGTATAACTTATAATAGAGGGGCCATAGCGGAAAACGTATACGTAAAACGTATACGTATAACTTATAATTAAAAATGTATACGTATAACTTATACCTATTGTGCGAGGGGCGTATAAGTTATACGTATACGTAAAAATATATAAATGAGTGGGGCATTTTGTCGGGGACATGCAGGGACATGGGGTGAAGGGATTTTGGGTGTATTTTTGATGTCATTATGGGATAAATTGGGATTTATGATGCTATTATGGGATTTATGATGCCAGGCACCAAATTTTGATACTTTTCAAACTTTAATTTTGGGTAAATTTTTATATATAATATATAATATAATATATATGGGGTGAAATTTTCTGAAAAATATTGCAAAAATTTGACAGCGTGTAAATTTTCTATAAAATATTCTATAATTTTATCTTCTATATATATTATACCATAGAAATATATGAGTTGTCAAATTTTCAGATTGAAAATTTCAGTCTATATATAAAAAAATATACGTACTACTTATAAGTAGTACGTATATATATTACGTATACGTAGGGGCTTAGCGCTTAAGCCTTAACGTATCCACGCTGGGTGCCCTTGCCGGTGATCTTCACGTCCACCTTCAGCACCAGGCCACTCTCAACGAGCGGGCGCATCAGAGAAGGAACAGACGCGGGCTTCACAGTTTCGCTCAGGCCAGCTTCCTCAATGAGCATCGAAGCGGTCTTCGGCTCATTCACATCACCCATGACCTCGAGCAGAGCGTCACGCAGAGGAGCCTTAGCAGCCTGCTTCTCAGCAGCCTTCTCAGCCTGCTTGGCCCGGCGGCCCTCAGCCTGGGAGTCCATCTTGGACAGCAGAGCCTCGAACTCATTCATCAGATTGACGGCCTCATCAGTGCCGTACTCATTCAGGGTCTTAATAGTAGCATTGTACAGTTCGCGAGTAGTCATAATTTTTTCTCCTTTTCTTGCGGTAGGTCGCAACCCGAAATTAATTTTTTTATTTATGAGAGACTTTATTTTTTCTTTATCTCTCACTTTCTATATATATTATACACTAAATTTTAGGATTTTTCAAACTTTTTGAGGTTAATTTTCAGAATTTTTGAATTTTTCTTTAGCTTTTGCTGCTTTTTCTGCGGCTTTTGCCTTGCGCGCGGCCGCAGCGTCCAGCTTCAACTGATATTCATGTGCGAGAGAGTAACCATCGTTGCCTTCCTCTTCGGAAGCTTCCTTGGGAATGATAACGCTAAATTTGACCCAGCGATCTTCGCCGGCGTCATCAACAGTAGGAATCATCAAGGTGCCGGCCGCGGTTTTGCACACATCCACGTCATACTTGGCGGCCAGGAATTCTGCGAGGTCAGCAGTAAAACGGTTACGAAGCTGATCACTGATGTTTTTCTGAGTCATTTTAAAATCTCCTTTTCTTTTATTTTCTATATATATTATAACATAAATTTTTAATTTTGTCAAGACTTTTTACATATGGTAAAATACCAAAATTTTAGGTCCCAGCTCCTGTAATTTTTGTGCAAAATGCCAGCTGCCCAGCTCAGCCCAGCTGCTGGGAAATTTTGGAAACGTAGCTCATTTGCAGCTGCAGCTGCACAGAAAATTTGACACGGGCGCCCGCGCGATTTGGGAGTGACAACACAAGTGCATTGCGCGGATGCGCAAAGTGTATAAAAATTTGACAAAAATGGAATTTAGACGTATAACGTCTAAATAAAAAATGGGAAGATTAATCTTCCCATTCGTCTGTCACTATTCTATAAGGCGCGCAGAGTTCTACACGAAATCCCTCTCTTTCAAGATCCATTTTAATTGTGGTGGTATGAATTGCTTCATCCGTAATGGTTCCGATGGGTTCTCCTTCATCATCGTAAATAATCCACATTTATATCTCTCCTTTCTTGAGTATAGTATATCAAAAAGAAGTAGATTTGTCAATTGCTGGAGTTAGACGTTATACGTCTAAATATGCCTGGATACTAATAAGTATCCAGTCCAAGCATTTCGCCTTCTTCAACGCTCATACGCTCAATGAAACGGAATTCCTTGCGTTTAAAACCGTTCTGCCAGCACAGAATAGTCAGTGCAGATTCAAGACTTGCGGCCTCACAAAGAATCTGCGCGCCTTCGTTTTCGGAATACTCGGTTAGTTCAAACAGGAAATCGTACATTTTTATTCTCCTTTCAAATTTCAGAAAGAGCCTTGATAAAGACCAAAATGCCCTCAATAATCGCGCAAATAGCAAGGCCCTTACCGACACTAACTCCACACAGATACAGAATACCGAGAATAATCAGAACAATATCCATTTTTTTATCTCCTTTCCTTTAGTGTCTTAATGATACCACTTTTGGGAAAGAAAATCAAGTCCCTTCCTTAGACGTATCACGTCTAAACCCATTTTCGGAAAAGTGTGGGGATTAACCCCACACATTTTTCCGCATTTTCTTGTGCTGTCTCATGCACTTGGCAAAGATTTCCTTTTCAATCAGCACATCCTCAAGACCCGTGTGATCCTCAATGAAGTCGTGGTCTCCGCTAATATAACGGTAGAGGATCTCCGCCGTGGCTCTTACGCGCCCGCGCACCATGTAGTCGTTGGCCTCGCAGAAGCGGATATAGGACTTCTGCTTGCAGATGGTGTCCTGCGCCATCTTGAGCGTGTCCCAAACAGGGATACCGTAGGGCAAGAAGTAGCGGCTCTTGGACTTGGTGACATACCGCAGGGTGTAGTTGGTGGAGCGGTAGTCGAAGCGGGCATTGTGGGCGATAATGGCTTTCACGTTGTACTTCTCGCACAGCTCATGAACATGGCGGTGGGCGGTATAGATAGACACAATCTTGCGCTGGCCGGCGGCGATCTGAGCCTCATACATCGGGCGCTTTTCGGCATAGTACGCCGTGTTGAACAGCTGGCGGTCGGCGCAGAAAATGTCATAGATAACGAAGCTGAAGGTCTCATAGACCCGGCCCTGCTTGTCATGAATGCAGCCGCCCAGGTCATACATCATAGGATCATCCAGGCCATTGGCGGTCTCGGTGTCGATAGTCAAGTAGTAGTTGCGGCGTTTGTCGATAGTCATAGGTAAATACCTCATTTCATAGTGTCAACCAGATCGGCGTCCCTCTCTCGATTGCATCTATAATATACCATAGATTCGGGGAAAATGCAAGGGGTAGATTTAGACGTGAAACGTCTAAGTGGGTGGAGATTAAACCTCCACAATTAGTTCGGCCTGAACAATTTTGACGCGTTCGGTGTCAAAACTGGCTGTTTCCCCAGTATCAAGACAAATTGCGTTGATAAAATCTCCATTTTCTGGTTCAATTCCATCAAGTCTCAGATAAACATGGTTATTGAAAAGAAAAGTATCACCCGTATTAACGCCGAAGAAACTGGTCAGACCATCATTGTGTTTTTTAGTAATTTTCATGTTTTATTCCTCCTTTAGTGTCTTAATGATATCATATATTCTGAAAAAATGCAAGAGTTTCTTTTAGACGTATTACGTCTAAATGGGGAGATTACTCCCTTTTATAAAAGCAATAATTTTCTTTGAATGTATATTGATATATAAAATTATTCTTTTCAAAAATGTGGCACATAATAGGATTATCATTCCAAGGAGTCGCGCCATATGCTCCTAAATTAAGGGAGAGTACATAATGAATTAAAGAAGAAGCGACACCTTTCCCACGAGATTTTTTAGAATATACGCATACGCGAGTGATGGCATAATAACCGCGATGATTTTTATAAAAGACAGCAACAGAACCGAGTAATTTATTATTTTCTTCTGCTACAAACAAATATCCATTTTTAATATCTTCACGAACGTGCGCGGGAGTATTATAATCCATATGTTTATTTTGAATAGCACGGATAATATGGATTGTATCTTTTTCAGTTGCTTGTCTTATAATCATTTTTTCACTTCCTTTAGTGTCTATACTATATCACATTTTTGGAAATAATACAATAGTTTTTTTAGACGTTCTACGTCTAAGTTCTTTTTTGAGAAAACCGGGGATTACTCCCCGGCCTTCTCCTTCTTCTTGGCCTCGG
>Ga0247611_10000200_pt1 | contig 124163 bp, 95 predicted proteins | sample 177DNAGHGhighgp2_FD_192422 | JGI IMG/M metagenome (GOLD analysis project Ga0247611, IMG submission 192422) | Sheep rumen microbial communities from Palmerston North, Manawatu-Wanganui, New Zealand - 1770 DNA GHGhigh gp2 | ecosystem: Host-associated > Mammals > Digestive system > Stomach >...
GAGGTCGACGTAACCTTTCAGCCATGTTTCCAGCCCCATCACGTTTGTTACTTTCGTGTCCTTACGATAGAAGAAAGCGGTTGTTCGTTCGTACTCCCCATCGGAGAACGATAACTTCTTGCGCCAGTCGGGATCATCGTCATCATAGTAGTTTTTCTCATAGACGGTTGTCTTATCTCCATCAGGGTCGTACAGGCAGAATTCTTTCTGAGCATTATACGGATGCAGATTTGTCATACCTGTGCGAAGCCCTTGCTTGTCGTATGTATAGAGAGTTTCCTCTTTTCCTCTTATTCCATCGTCATGGGTTATTTCAATCAGACGCTTTGCACCATCATACTTATAGTGTGTGATACTCTCCAGTTCGCCATCCGTATACTCCCATGCCTCCTTCAGCAGTCCTTTGCGGTCGTATTGATAGGTTGTTCGTAAGTGATAACTGCTCAATTTCGAATGGCGAACGTAAACAGTTGAATCCAATCGCCCTGCGGTATCATAATAATAGCGTTCTTCGCTTCGGATGAGCGACGATTGTCCTTCAGGATGAACAATGCTCGATACAATCTTGCCAGCCTCGTTATATGTTTTTACTACTTTACTGGTAAGTTGCCAAGCTTCATTGTCCCAATCATATTTCTCACGCCACATCTCCCTGCCCAAAGTGTCAAGCCGGCTGACAGACTTCTGAACAGGATTCAATTTCACGCCACTTTTAGAATAGTTAATACATGTGCTGGTTGTCATATAGCCAACATCATCATACTCGAACGTGTATTTCCGCACTCCATCATACCCGGCTCCGTGGAGCGTGATGCTATCCAACCGCTGTGAGTATTTTGCGAGAATGGGTGCCAACTTGGCTTTTCTGGCAGCCCTCTCGGCCTCTTGTTTGGCTCGTTGGGCATCGCGTTTCGTGGCACTGATTACTGTTGCATTGGGAAAGCGCTGCTTGAGTTGTGCCTCCACATCATCCGACATCTTGCCTTCAATCCGGAACTCCTTTATCTCTATGCTGTCCATCCACTCAGGAATAACAACATCCTTGTTTGGAAACTTCAGATAGAGTCGGTCGAGTTGCTTGGCACGTTTCAAGGCTGTAGGCACCTCATCTATCACGAGCGGCATTCCGTGCTGTTGCTCAATGATGCGAGCGAGGGTTTCACCATCTACATCTGCCTTGCGTGCTATCCAACCAATCTTGGGAGACAGCATGCCTGTCTGTTCATCCACCTCAATACCCACAAATCCTGCTATCAGCTCGATGTCTGCCTCTTCCAATATTACATTTGTGATAGGGTCATACTCCACATATTTGAACCCCACGTGCGACAATTCGGGACCAAACGACCCATTACTCGATGCCTCCTCTGGAATTGTTTGGGTCTTGGTATTTGGAAACAGTTTCAGCATCCATCCGTCAAACTTAGTAGGCGGTTCGTTAGAACATCCGCCTCCACGCAGACGGTCGGGGCGATCCTTCATCACAATATCTTTCCAGAACTTGCTGCTGGGGTTCCCTTCTGCCGTCTTGACAAACTCCTTCAGGATGGGAAGCAACTCTTGTGTCCACCACTTCATATTATACTTTTCCAACGCTTGTGCTTTCTCCATCAGCTTCTGCCAGTCGGCAGGTGTGCCCTCCAATACAATATAAGGTATTCCGCAACTAGCTGCAAAGTTGATGTATCGGAAATATTGCTTCACGGCATCCATCAGAGTGACTTGCGAAGCGATACGCTCTGTCAGCCCTGTGGTTGAGAAATCTGCAGTGATGGTCTCAGCCAAGTCTCCTTTCGTCTGCTTGGCTATCTCTTGCGAGAAAAGGCGGATGACTTCCTTCCAGTTTGCATTCTTGTGATGCAAGACATCGAGTGTCGGATCTACGCGCAAGTCTGTCTTTACCACCAAGTCCTTCACTCCCTCGTGATCTACCAAGAAAGGCCGCATCTCCTCTGCATGATTGTTGACGTATTCGCTGAAAGTGAGACATATATGTTCCCAAACAACATCAGGCGAGAGTTTCACCGGCCTGTGGTCTGCATAGGCATTCACCAATGTCTGCCAAAGCACTTCCTTACCTCTATACCACAACGGCGTGTCGGCAAAGCTGCATGCCAACACATTCGTCTGAGACTCATCTATTTGGAAGTTGCTCAGAACTTGAATCGCTACTTTATCACTTTCCAACATCGTAATTCTCTGCTTTGGTGCAGGCAGGTCCTTATCTACTTCGAACTTGATGGAGCCAACTTCCTGGCTCAATACTTTGCATTCTTTCTGTGCCAACATGAACATCGGCACCAACATCAATACCTGAATGAAGATAACTTTTCTCATAACGATACGTATTTTGTTTTGATTTCGGATGCAAAGTTACGGGATTTATACATAATGACCTAGAAAATTAGTTTACAAAAAATTTACATTTTCTGCATTTCGTCACTATATACGCACTTTCGTCACTTTTCCCCCATTTCATCGGTGTTTTTGGCAAAATCGCCTTTTGAAATTATCAAAAAGGTCCTAAAAAAACTCCGAATTTTAAGGTGTAAAATTGCCAAATTGCCCCATTTCATCGACAGAATTTGCTGCATCGTCTTTTGCGACTTAAGTATCGATAATATTACCAACACATAAGGAAATTTGTTTTTCTCCCCTAATGTATTTTTCTTTTCCCTTAAGACAATTTTATATTTCATAGTTTGAAATGTATGTTTCATAGTTTGAAACGTACGTTTCGTACTTTGAAATGTACGTTTCGTAGTACGAAACATAAATTACCCTCAGGAGAAAGAACTTTTTCTGTTAAGGGAAAAAACATTTTTCATTAGGGGGAACAACTATTTCTTTAGGGAGTTTCAGCTATTTTTCATGTTCACACGCAAAGTAACCTTGGTTCTGCTTTCACTTCACCATGATCAGCTTTCCATCTATAATGTTCAGTCCTTTCTGCAGTGAGTTGATACGTTGTCCTTGGAGGTTATACATGCCTACATTCTTCGTGGTTTCAGTCTTTACGTTTTCTGCAATACCTGCAGGATAGTCCTCCTGTGTGAGCGGTACGATGCTGCCGAACATGTTCCAAGGGAAGGTCTGTTTGTAGCTGTCCACGAGGTTGGCAGGTACGTGGAGGGTAGCGTGTTCTATTAGGTAGTATTGGTATTTGGTTGCCTGATAGTAATTTCCATTGTAATCATTCCATCTGAAGGTAAAGTAGCGTGGTAGATAATAAGTTATATCATATAGTTTCACCTCTGCAATATCATCATCAGATTGCTTACGCGACAATCCCTCTGTGCCACCACTTAAAGCTAATGGACTTAACTCTGGTACGGACGAAGCAAAGCAATAGAAATCACTCAGGAAACAATTTTCGATAGGTCCGTTCAAATTCGAAAGATACGCAACAAATGCCCATGGTTCTATTTTTTCAATATCTCCCATGATCCTGATGGTTTTCAGTTGAGGTAACACTTGGATGGTGTTGCTGGCTAACACTCGAAGGGTGCTGGGTAGTTCGATCGAAGTGATATTTCCGTTAAGGAGAGACCTTAATGCAAAATTATCGATAGCCGTCACCTTGTAGGTTTTTCCTTCAACTTGCAGCTCTGCTGGTATGACCAGATTGGTTTCGTGTGTGTTTTTCTCGATTGTGACTTTTACCAATGTGGCTGTTAGGTCGTCGTGATTGTAAACATATTGTAGGACAATCCCTCCATAGACTGCTTCCTCATGCGTAACGATATGCTTGAAGTAGCACCAAGGGGCAGTCGATTGATACGCTTCGAGCGCAGTAGCTGCTACATGGAGGGTTGCATCGTAGTTGCTCTCCTCGAATGTATATTCATCTGCTGCAGGAGGAGTGTCGGAATAGGCGTAGATGTCCTTCAATCCAGTACAGCCGATGAAGGCATCCTGACAGATTTCGTCTATACAGCCCTCGAAGACTATCTCTTTCAGGCTCTTGCAGCCTTTGAATGCATTACAGCCAATGAAAGCGATGCTGTTGGGGAGTGTCAGAGAAGTGAGCGATTCGCATTCCTCGAAAGCGTTGTCGTCAATAATCTCCAGCTTGTCAGACAGGTTGATTGCCGTTAATGCCTTACAGCTGGCGAATGCACGCATACCGATGAAGGTGGTTTTCGATGGGATAGAGATAGATTGGAGTTTCTGGCAGTCGGAAAAGGCCCCTTCTCCGATAGAGGTTACATTAAGAGGTATATTTATCTCTGACAGGTCGCTACAACCTGAGAAGGTATAGTCCTCGATAGCAGTTATGCCGTTTGGAAGCTTGACTGATGCCAGCTTGCTACAATCGGCAAACGCAAAGCGACCTACATAGTTGATGGAGCTATTGAGCGTAATGGTTGACAGATTCGTACAATTGGCAAATGCGAAGTTCTCAACAGAGGTTACTCCGTAGTAGTTGCCTCCTGAGAAGATACGACTGGGAATTGTGACGTTTGATTCATACTTTTCAGGACCGCTGGTCACTGAGGCCGTCTTTCCTTCCTCGTTAAGGGTGTAATAGATGGTAGCACTATTCCCACTCTCCCTGTCTATCGCATCGGGTAGGGCTATGATTCGCTCGAATACCGACCAAGGTTTGGTGGCGTTGTATTGACTCATCAGTTGCTTGGGTACATGTAACGTAGCTTTCAGGGGCCAGTACATGTAATTATCGAAAACGTTTTGATGGGCTTGAGGCATGGTGGTAGGATAGCAGAATACATCTTCTATTCCCATACAATTATAGAACGCTTGCCAGAAGATGTCTGTCACACTCTTGGGGATGATGACGGTAGCGAGTCGCTGACACTCCGTGAATGCATATTGTCCGATAGTCGTAACTCCCTCAGGAATTGTAATAGAAGCCAGGCTGGTGCAGTTCTGGAATAGATTGTTCGAGAGTGAAGTGAGTTGGTTTGACAGCTTGATGGACTTCAGAGCCGTACAATCCTTGAAGGCCCCATTCCCTATACTAGTGACGCTATTGGGAATTGTGATGGAATCTAAAGACGTACATTGGGCAAATGCTTCTTGCGCAATACTGATTACACTGCTTGGGATATCTATGGATGATAGGGATTCGCAGCCTTTGAACACATAACTATCAAAAGCTGTGACACTATTCGGAATATCTACATACTGCAAGGATGAGCAGCTGATGAAGGTGCCGCTTAAGGTCTTGATGCCGTTAGGAATGCGGATAGAATCCAAACTCGTGCAAAGCATGAAGGGGGTCTTCCCCATTGAAGATACGTTCTCTGGTAGCTTCACATAGCGTAACGAACTACATCTGTTGAAAGCATTGTCGCCTACGAATACACCATTGGGAATCGTAATGGAATCCAGATTGACGCATTCCCAGAAAGCTCCATTACCAATTGTTTTCAAACTATTAGAAAAGGTCACAGAGGTGAGGGACTTGCAATATTGAAAGGCGTAATCGCCAACTGAAGTAACAGAATCCTTAATGACAACACATTTAATCCGCTCCGAGTATGCTGTCCAAGGAGCAGAAAGTAGAGGTTTTTGCCATTCATAATTAGCCATATCACCCCTTCCGCTGATAAGGAGTGTGTCTCCTTTCAAGTCCCAAAGGACATTATCTCCGTAAAGACCGCAGACACCACGTATCGTCTCCTGTCCTCGTAAGGAGAGTGGCAGGAAGGTTAGCAAGAGTATGTAAAATAGATGTTTCATGGCAGTGATTGTATCATATGATTCGGTTACGAAGGTAGTAATAATTTTTCAATTACGCTTTATTGGTATTCTAGATTTTTTACTTTTTTGCACTACTAAGGGGAATGATAGCAAAAAAAAAGCCTGAAATGCAAAATTAACATGTCAGGCTTTTATAAGAAATATAAGGAGTTCGAAGTGTATTTATTTCTCGATACTCAACAACTCAATAGTGAAGATGAGGGCTGAGAAGGGCTTGATTTGTCCTTGATCTCGACTACCATAGGCGAGATCCTGAGGGATATAGACTTCCCATTTGCTGCCTACAGGCATCAGACAGAGGGCTTCCCCCCATCCTTGAATGACCTGACGAACTCCGAACGTAGCAGGCTCGTTACGCTTGTACGAACTATCGAATACTGTGCCGTCTATGAGGCGTCCTTCGTAGTTAACCTTTACTTTGTCTGTAGCTTTCGGTATGGCTCCTGTGCCTTGAGTCAGCACTTTGTACTGAAGGCCCGATGGGAGAACTGTGACTCCTGCTTTCTTTGCATTTGCAGCTAAGAAGTCTTCGCCTGCCTTGCGGTTTGGACCGTGTAGGCGTTCCATGTTCTCTTTCTGTCGTTCTTCCATCTGAGCTGAGAACAATGCTCGTGCATCTTCAATGGAGTACTCGTTCTGCCCCATGAGTGCGACGATGATGGACTTGCCGATGATGGCTGATGAGAGCTTCTTGTCGGGATCTGCTGCGTAGTAGTCCTTCGATACGTTGGCTGTCAGCGTTTCAATCTGCTGACCGATTTGATAACCAACCTGCTGAGCATGTAACAATGAGTCTGTATGGTCGATATCCACCTTTGACAGGAGCCCGCGATAGAAGGCTTCCATATATTGGGTGTTGGTTGTATCGACATGCAGTTGGTCGTTGAGATGTTTCTTCAGCCCGTTTACCTGAAAGGCTCCGAAGATGTAAGCAATGGTGTCCCCGCTATCCTTCAGTTCGGGTTTGGAGAGCTTGAATTTTGCAAGTTCGGGATTCTTTTGCTTAGCGATGAAATCGGCCAACTCTTTTTTCTGCTTTTCTTTGAAAGCCTTTAGCTCTGCAGCTTGTTGTGCTTTCAGTTCTTTTGCCGAGAGGGGGCTTTTAACAGTTTGTGCAGTTATTGACACACTGGTCATAACTGCACAAACGAATATGAAAATTGTTTTACTAATCATTTTTCACTTTTCGCTATTCACGATTTATGATTCCTTTACTTCAATACTTCGATAGTGAAGATAAGTGTTGAGAAAGGCTTGATCTGACCCATATCCTGTGAGCCGTAACCGAGTTCCTGTGGAATATATACTTCCCACTTGCTACCAGCAGGCATCTGCTTGAGTGCTTCAACCCAACCTGGGATAACGCGTGGCATAGCAAGGTTCACTTCGAATGGATCGCGACCTTCTTCTGTATTGCTGTCGAATACAGTACCATCGATGAGGCGGCCTTCATAGAGACACTTAACAGTTGATGTGTCGGTTGGAAGAGCACCAGTTCCTTCTGTAATGACTTTGTACTGAACACCTGAAGGAAGTACAGTTACACCTTCTTTCTTTGCATTGTCAGCAAGGAACTTCTCGTTAGCAGCCTTTTCAGTAGCATACTTCTTCTCGAGAGCTGCTGTCTGAAGTGGTTTCAGCAAGCGTTGGAACTCTCCGTAAGCGCTGTCAGTTGACATGGTGCTTTCGCCCTTCAAGCCTGCGATGATACCTGCAAGGAGGTTCTTGACTGGTACTTGCTTTGTTGAGTCGTCAGCATATACCTCTGAACTGAGGTTATTTGCCATATCCTTAACTTGCTTACCAACGGTTAATCCCTTCATGTATGCGTCATGCTTAGGATCGTCCTTAGCTGTAGCACCTTCGATCATACCTTTGATGAATTCATTGGTGTATGCAGAGTCAACCTGAAGCTGCATTTTCATATACTGCTTCAAACCGTCTGACTGAGCAATTCCGAGGAAGTTGGTGAGTGAGTCAACGCTGTCCTTCAAGTCAGCCTTGACATTTGTGTTATCACATGATGTGAGCATGATTGCAGCAAATGCTGTTGCTGCGAAAATAAGTTTTTTCATTTTCTTTTAATTTATGTAAATTGTTTGAGTTAGATCACTTCAAGTAGTTCCACGTCGAATACCAATGTGGCATAAGGTGGAATGAGTTCGCCCGCACCACTTTCTCCATAACCGAGAAGGTAGGGGATGAAGAATCTGAACTTTGCTCCTTCGCCCATAAGCTGGAGTCCTTCTGTCCATCCTGCGATGACTTGGTTGAGACCAAACACTGCAGGTTCGTTGCGCTTGTAGGAACTATCGAACACTGTGTCGTCGATGAGGCGTCCTTCGTAGTGGCAGCGTACTTTGTCTGTAGCCTTAGGATGCTTACCTGTTCCTTCTTTCAGTATTTCGTATTGCAATCCGCTCTTGGTTGTTATCACCCCATTGCGTTTTGCGTTGTTTGCAAGGAACACTTTGCCGCGCTCAAGTTCTGCCTTTCCTGCTTGTGCACGTTGTTCCTGCATTTGCTTCTCTTGCTCCTGAAAAAACGAGTTGACTAATACTTGTGCTTCTGCATTGCTCATAGCCAATTCGTTACCTTCCAAGACGTCAGTAATCGACTGGGCAAAGTCTGCAATCTGCAGTTTGTCCTTCAGTCCCATCTGTCTCAACTGCTGCCCAATTCCGAGTCCAAGAGCGTAACTTAACTTGTCCATATTTTCTTTTATCTGCATAATTCGTTGCAAAGGTAGTAATTATTTGCCATTTAATAACCTACTATTTGCATTTTTTTGCGTTTTTAGGCAGTTTTTGTGCTTAAGAATGGTAATCCAACTTCTCATCAAGCACTTTCAGACGTTCAGATAGCCATTGCTTCAGCATTTTGATTTCGTCCTCATAGTTCTTTACTGAGTAAGAACGGAACATCGACAACATCATGCCTCCCATATCGCCCATTCCTGGGAATCCTCCCATCTGACCCATATCGGGCATTCCGCCTCCAAAACCTGGGAATCCACCCTCGGGCATAGCGGGAAATCCTCCACCGAAACCAGGGAACCCTCCGAAACTGATACTATCGGGCATTGCTCCTCCAAATCCGGGGAATCCTCTCTCGGGCATTCCTGGGAATCCACCTCCACCGAAACCAGGGAAACGACCTCCAAAGTTGGGTATTTGACTCATATCAGGCATTCCGCCTCCAAATCCAGGGAATCCACCTCCGAAGCCAGGGAACCCACCGAAGTTGACACTATCGGGCATCGCTCCTCCAAAGCCAGGCATTCCTCCTCCGAAGCCAGGGAATCCTCCTTCGGACATTTCACCCATTCCAGGGAATCCTCCTGCGAAACCACCAAAATTGCCAAACATACCCGTTCCTGGTTCGTTGCGTTTGGTTTCTTCGCCTAATAGTTCAGGGTAGCGGTCGAAATGGCGTTTTTGTACTTTGGATAGTTCTTTTACATACTCATCGATGATGCCATTGATGTGTTTTTCGCTCAACGTGGTCTTCCTCAATTCAGCATAACGCGCCTTTACCTTTTTAAGGAATGCGGGGTCGAGATATAGTTTCTTCCATATTTGAGGTGTGGGATTTGTGTTACACCCCTCAAATACCCAAGCATTGATATCGTCGGCATTACAGAAACTGCACATTCCGTAAGCGAGGTTGTAATCCCATGTAGGACCTGCATGTAACTTTCCGCCTGTTCCGTCCTCGTTCTGCTTTGTCTTGTAGAAATATGCACTACGCTTATATCCATCAGGGTTGAGACTCAACTCCGTATGAATGAAATAATCGACAAACGAACTGACGTTGATGTATTTGGAATATCCTTCCTTAGGATCAGCATAGCTATCGGAAGCTATACAGTGTTCCATATCGTGAATAAACCCTTTGATATAGTCAAACTGCTCTGGTTGCAGTTTTTTCTTCTTCGGATAACGGCAAGTCCATGTAATTTGGTTTGTGAACCCTCCCTCACCGATTCCTGGTACATCTGATGTGAATGTAGCATCCTTTTCGTTATAAGTGTCGATACGAAGCAGGTAGCCTCCAGTCAACTCGCGTCCACTCACGTCTTTCTTTTTCAGTTTACCGATATCGACACGATCTTTGCCGGGTTTTATTGATTCTGCAAGCCCATAGATACCAGCATATTCTCCATTATATACAACCTCACACATTCTGATTCGTGGTGCCCAATAGCCCATATCTGTCCATAAACGAAATGCTAGTGCATCGCGAATCATTGACACATCGGCATAAGGGGATAGAAGCACCCAATCATGCTCTGCAGGCATGCCGAGAAGTGGAACGTCCAATTCCTTATCTTCAGCATCGCGGGTTTCGAGGGTGAATTTCTTTTGGCTATATCCCAATGAACTGTTGCCTCTCAGTTTGATACGTATGTTGCCATCGAAACTATAGTCCTTAGCATCAGATGCATATTGCTTTTGCCCCTCTTTATAGAGAACTTTCATGTGAGCCGCAATTTTGTCTTGTGCGTTGATTTGTCCATCTACTTCGAGAATGATGATGGGTAAGTTAGATTTGAAGGGTTCTTTTCCTGGATTTTTGTCTTGTGCAAATGTTGGATTTAAAGTCGAAAAGATAATGGTTAGAATTACCGAAAATTTTAATTTCATACGAAGGTTATTTAAGTTGTTATTTGTAATCCCTAAACGTCAATGTTGGCAGTTTCTGGTAGAAATATGACGAAGCCGCCACCTTTTTCCTGAAAAGCTATTGCCGTTTCAAATAAAATTCACACTTTTGATGAGTCAAATCAATAAAGGTTTAAATTATGAAGAAACTCGTATTTCTGACAGGAGCAGGTATTAGTGCAGAAAGTGGCATCACGACCTTCCGTGATTCTGGAGGTTTGTGGGAGCAATATCCAGTAGAAGCTGTAGCTAGTATTCAGGGTTATTATCGTGACCCTGCTCTGGTGATTCAATTCTATAATGAACGACGTCGTCAGTTGAAAACAGTGGAGCCAAATAAGGCTCATCAATTGGTTGCTAAGCTAGAAAAATTTTATGATGTATGTGTAGTTACTCAGAATGTTGATAACTTGCATGAACGTGCAGGTTCTCATCATATAATTCATTTGCATGGAGAACTTACAAAAGCTACTTCAACGGATAACCCTAACGACCCCTCACAGGTAATCACTTTAGCTGACGGAAAGGATATTCATATAGGTGATAAGGCAGCAGATGGAAGTCAGTTGCGTCCATTCATCGTTTGGTTTGGTGAGGCTGTTCCGATGATTGAACTGGCTGCAGATGCTGTGAGTGAAGCTGATATCGTTGTCGTAGTTGGAACGTCTCTTAATGTTTATCCTGCAGCAGGTTTGCTTGGTTATGCTCGCAGTAATGCAGAAATTTACCTGATAGATCCTTCTCCGAATAATGTGCCTGGTTATCTGCCTGTGCATATTATCGCCAAGAAAGCAACAGAAGGAATGCAAGAACTCTATGACAAACTGGCTGGACGAGGATAAGAACTGATGTTTTAAGACAGATATCTTAACATAACCGAGAAGGATGCAAAGAGTTCTCATTGCCTTTGTGATTGGACTTGCAATAGGTTGTATGTTGATAGGTCGGGTGGATTATCTTTTACTTCCCGCAGGAGTTGTTGTGCCCTTGATTGGTGTATTTATGGGACTGATGCTGTTGTTGGTGTTTGTCATGTTTTTCCTTTACAGAAGACGGTATGTTGGGGCTTTCAGTTTCTCTGCTTTCTTGTTTTTCCTGCTGTTGGGTTGTGTCGCATTCCAACTTAAGTATCGTCAAAGTGAATCGGAGATGTCGGCTTTATCAAATGAGCATTGTGTGAGGGGGGTGGCCGTGAACAACCCTCAACGTAAAACACGCTCTTTAGCCGTGCAGTTGCAAACAAAGGAAGGAGTTACGATAATATGTTATCTTAATCCCAATCCTTTGGAGAAAAGGCTTGTATCGTATCCTGAGATTGGAGATTCGCTTGTTGCTTTTACGAAACATGGTTTCGTTCCAACTTCTTTTCTGACCGATTCAACTGATGAGTTTGCTGCCTATCGTCGTTATTTGTTCCTACATGAAATAGCTGGAACTTGCTACTCAGAGTCGTGGCAAGTGACGAAATGTAAACCGGAAGGAATAAGGGCTGTGCAACGTGTTCTTAACAGCCAGCTACGTACTTTGCGAGATACGGCCATTCCGATAGGTGAGCATGATGACTTTGCGGTCGTGACCGCTATGACAACAGGAAATAAAAACGAACTCAGTAAGGAATTGCGGGATCAATATTCTCGTGCAGGAGTGAGTCATGTATTGGCACTCTCAGGTTTTCATCTTTCTGTGGTGTATATGCTGCTTCAACTACTATTGTTTACATGGGTGGGTTCTGATAAATGGAGAAAGGTTGCTCGAAGTGTGAGTATTTTCACGATTTGGGCGTTTGTCGCAATTGCAGATTTCCCTCCGTCGTTAGTGAGAGCAGCCATCATGTTTTCCCTCCTTTTGTTGTCTCAAATTGTTAGACGTAGAGTCAATACTGTGGATGTGTTGTGTGTGACAGTCATGGCGATGCTCTGCGTGAACCCCTTCATGTTGCTTGATGTGGGATTTGAGTTGTCTGTCCTCTCTATGTTGGGATTATTGACGATGGGAAATTGGCTATTCGAGCGGTGGATGAACAAACGACGGACAATGAGTCGTGAAGGATGGACAAGAAGGATGGTGATAAAGGTAACTGATTTTGTGGTTAGTAGTGCTATTACTACTATGGTTTGTAGTATGATGACTTTGCCTTTGGTTTCATATTACTTCGGCATTGTGCCAATTTTATCAATAGGTTCGAACCTCATAATGAGTTTGCTGGCTACAGCGTTGATGGCGATTACTGCTGTTTGGTGGATGGTGAGTTGGCAATCGCAACTAAGTGCATGGGTAGGTGTTGGTGTAATGGGAATCGCATCATTGATGAATGGCGTGACCTCATGGTTTTCCTCCCTCGATTTTGCAGTGATTCCTTGGCGAGCAAACGAATTAGGGGTAGTGATGTGGTATTTCTTGATAGCCTTCTTACTTATTTATGGTGCTCGACACCTGTCCATTTACGGAAACGGCGGCGGACAGCATAAGTGATATTGCTGAATTTTCCTTGCAGGAGATTGAGCCATAGCTCTTCAAGTGAGTATTGTATTTTTCTCCAAGGGTTGTTCCATGCGTTGCGTAGGTAATGCAATCGTTGATATTCCGGGTATTCCTCCACTTGAGTAGGATGAGTGAGGGGGAAAGTGAGTTCGCTACGAGGCATCGTGAATACTTGTCGCAGACGATGTGGAATAAGGTTGAGCTGTGCAGAGAAATGGGTACCATCTTCCATCCCAATGTTATTGATGAGGTTTACATTGGGCATGATAGCTAAACCATCATTGAGGAGCATGTAAGCCCAGAAGATGGATTCAAAATATTGTTTGCCACTATTGGCATGATCAATACACATTTGTGGCATATCGCTTCGTTGTCTATATAGTTTCACTTTTTCTTTCAGCAATTGGAACTGCTGTGGATTGTTGACGAATCCATAGTTTCCATCACGCTTCAAGATAACCCTGCTCCATGAAGCCCAACCCCAGATGGAAAAAACTCGTGTGAAAAAATAAGAATCCCCATGGTTCTTCAATTGATTTGCTTCTGTATTAAAGCCGCTTATGAGTGTGATTCGAGGATCGTTCTCATAACGGTCGAGCATTTCTTTGCAGAAAGGGAAGAATGACTGACTGGGAACAACATCGTCCTCAAGCACTATGCATTTATCGGTAAGGGAGAATGCCCATTGTTGAGACAGATAACCAGAAGGGTCGCAGCCGAAGTTTTTTGTTTGATAGTTGCGATGAACTTCGCATTTCCAATCGATGTTCTCGTCTTTTACCAATTCCCTACAAGCCTGTATGCCCTCCGTGTCGTTGCGTCCTTCACGAGGCCCATCTTGATAGAGGAACAGCCGCGCAGGACGTGCTTTCTTTACTTCCGCCCAGACTTTTGAAAAATGGTCAGGACGGTTAAAGAATAACATGAGGACGGATATGTCAGTAGTGTAAGGATGCATGTGGCTTAGAGTTGAGGGTTTAGAGTTGAGGGTTTAGAGTTGAGGGTCGGTTTCCGCCAATAATAAATATAAATAGGGATGCAGATGGCTGCTGCAACGATTGAAACACTATAGAGTATGGGAGGGGTTTCTAATAATGAAGTTGTGGGATCTTCTCCTTTTCCTTCAATCAAAATGACAGCTACTGCGAACCCATTGTTAATGATATGATAGATGAGGGATGGAACGATGCTCTGTGATTTGGTATAAAGTATTCCAAGCATGATACCTAATGCACTCGCAAAGAGTATCTGGATAGGATTCAAGTGAATAATACCGAAAAGGATAGATGATACTAAGATTGCAATCCAAGGTGTGATGCCCCGTCGCAACATACCTCCTAATATAGCATGACGGAATATGAGTTCTTCACCGAGAGGACCAATGAAGACAATCGTAAGAATGCCTAGTGGATTAGTTGCTAAATTTTGTATGGTTTCTTCCAAACGGTCTTCCACTCCCCAAGCTTGAGCCAAACAACCTGTTGAAACAGCACCGGCAAAAGTGGCAATCATCATCATTGGTGCCAAACTCCAACGTAGCCGTAAAGGGTTGATTTCTGCGATGAAATCGACCATTTCAAGCCATTGTGACCTTGTGAGAAGATAACGAAGGAAGAGTAGTAAGACGATTGCAATAACATTTGCCGTTAGTAGTGTAAGAGCAATAAAAAGCGTAGAATGTGCTCCTTCATTATGGATAAGAATAACTGCCGATATGCCCCCACCAATCACCTGTCCCAAACCAAATATGAGAAGAACAGCAACGATGTCTAATATTGATTTTATTATTTTGGATTTCATAGAATATCTAGACTCCTTTTTGTGTTGAAATTCATAATCTCTTTACTTCTATCTGTTTATTAAGGAACAAGGATGCATTCCCACTGAAACGTTCAGGAGATTCTGATGTGTAGTATTGACAGGTGCCTCCTTGTGTTAATCGGCTTTCCATCTCAGGATGACGCTGAAGATAGGTTCGTAAACTCTCTGCAATATACTTTCCTTGCGTCACAATCTCAATACCTGAAGGGCAGAACTTGTGTATTTTCTTCATCAGCAATGGATAATGCGTACAGCCTAAGATAATCGTATCAATAAGCGGATCGATAGCAAGAAGGGTTTTGATGCGTTCTTCTACAAAGTAGTCGGCACTTGGCTTATTGTATTCTCCATTTTCTACCAAGGGCACCCACATAGGGCAAGCTAAACCTGTCACTTTGCAATTAGGGTACAGCTTATGAATTTCCATGTTGTACGATTCTGACTTGATAGTACCTTCTGTGGCTAGAACACCTATATGCCCATTCTTTGTGATGGTTCCTACGACTTCTGCGGTAGGACGGATAACCCCTAACACGCGATTATCAGGTGCATACTTTGGCAGATAGACCTGTTGAATGGTCCGTAGTGCCTTAGCTGAAGCGGTATTGCATCCAAGGATGATTAGCGGACATCCTATATTAAACAGATGCTGAACGGCTTCTAGTGTGTACTGATATACTACATCAAAGGAACGTGTACCATAAGGAGCACGAGCATTATCACCGAAATATACATAATCATATTGCGGCATTAATCGGCGGATACTATCGAGAATAGTCAGTCCGCCATATCCTGAATCAAATACTCCTATCGGTCCTTTGCTCATTTTGAAACTGCGCTGATTGCTTCAGCAGTAATGTCTTCACCCGTTTGATTGTTCACGAATGGATAGCTGTTGTTGTCTGTATTGAGAATGTAGTCATAACCACGTTCCGAACCGATTTTGTACAAGGCTTCTTTCAATTTCTGATGTACGGGTTGCATCAGTTCTTTCTCTGCTTTGTCGAGCAATTGTTGGGCTTCCTGCTTGAAAGTCAGACTTTGTTCCATCAATTGTTGCAATTCCTTCTGACGCTTGAGAAGAATATTTTCTGGGAATGTCTTCTGACCGTCCACGTATTCGGCAAACTGCTTGCTAAATTCGGATTCCGACCGTTCTAGTTCTTTTGCATAGCTGGCTTTCAAGTCGTTGAAACTCTTTTGAGCCTCTGCGTATGACGGCATTGCTTTCAGCACGGCATCATAGCTAAGATATCCAAATTTCTTTGTGGGCGTAGACTCTTGTGCAGCAACAAAGATGAATGTTGCAGACAGAAGGATGAACGATAATAGTACTCTTTTCATTGTGATTGGGGTTTAAAAGAATTGTATGGTTTCTCCTTGAATATCGCTGAGTAGTTTGTTGGCAAGGCTACTGGTTCCGAGGCGTAACATCGTGTTGTTGAGCCATTCTTCTCCAAGTACTTCTTTCACAATTGTATAGTACGTGAGAGCATCTTCCACAGTCTTCATTCCTCCTGCGGGTTTGAAGCCGATTTGAATACCTGTTTCTTCGTAGTACTCCTTGATGGCTTGACACATCACATATGCAGCCTCAGGGGTGGCTGCTGGTTCAAGTTTGCCTGTAGAGGTTTTGATGTAGTCAGCTCCAGCATACATGGCGAGCAGTGATGCCTTCTTGATGTTAGAGGCTGTTTTCAGACATCCGGTTTCGAGGATGACTTTGAGTTTTTTGTCACCACATACCTCTTTTAATTCTGAGATTTCGTCTGCAACGGTTTCGTAGTCGCCTGCCAGGAATTTCCCTACAGACTGAACGATGTCGATTTCTGTAGCTCCATCTTTGATTGCTAATGCTGTTTCGGCTATCTTGACTTCGATGAACGTCTGCGAAGAAGGGAAGCATGCTGATACACAAGCAATCTCAACTTCATCATTCTCTAAGGTGTCGTGACAGATGGATGCGAAGCAAGGGTATACGCAGACAGTAGCCACATGTCCTAGCTCTGGGTAAACGTCGTCGAACTTATTGACTTTTTCTACAAATCGCATTACGCTATCCTCAGAGTCGTCAGTTTTCAGAGTCGTAAGTTCCACACTGTTGAGTAGGAACTTCTTTACTGCAGTAGTATTATTCTCTTCACGGTGGTTTGCAATCAGAGCTGCAACCTCTTTTTTTACTTTTTCATCGTCAAGTTCCAAGTTGTACTTGGCAAATGCTTGTTGAATTTTACTTTCTGATAGTTCCATATTCTTGATGATTTATTCTTTATTTTTCGTATCCATGCATATTGTGACGGGTCCATCATTGATAAGCGCCACTTTCATATCTGCGCCGAACTCGCCTGTAGCTACTTCTTTACCTAAATCTGCTGATAGTTGTTGGCAGAATTGCTCATAGAGCGGAATGGTGATTTCGTGGCTACCTGCTCTGAGATAGCTGGGACGGTTCCCCTTCTTGTAGGAAGCCCATAGGGTGAACTGACTGACCACTAAGATTTCACCACCAACATCAAGTATTGAGCGGTTCATTACTCCATTCTCGTCATCGAATACTCGCAAGTTCACCACCTTTTTGCTCAACCACTCGATATCTTCCTTTGTGTCTGCATTCTCGCAACCCAACAATAGCAGATATCCTTTCCCTATCTGTGCTTTTCTCATTCCGTCAATCGTGACAGATGCTTCGCTGACTCTTTGTATGACTACTCTCATAATGCTTCTTTGATGATTTTTGCTTTTGCTTTTCCTATGATGGCTGCAATCTCTTCTTCACTTGCTTCACGAATGCGTTTCACACTCTTGAATTGCTTCAACAATGCCGTCTTCGTGGCTGTACCAATGCCTTTTATCTGATCTAGTTCTGATGCGACTTGTGCTTTTGAACGTTTATCACGATGGAACTGAATGGCATATCTGTGTACTTCATCTTGAATACGTGTCAGGAACTGGAACAAAGCACTTTTCATCTCTACACCTACAGTTACTATTTGCCCATCCTGATAGGTCAGCAATTCTGATGTGCGATGTTTGCCGTCTTTGGCCAATCCTGCAATAGGTATCTGCAATTGTAATTCTTCCTCAATCACATGCTTGATGATGCCCATCTGACCTTTTCCTCCATCTGCAATGATGAGGCTAGGCAATTCTCCCGCTTCGTCAATCAGCCGTTTATACCGACGATACACCACTTCAGCCATCGAGGCATAGTCGTCAGGTCCTTCTACCGTCTTGATAATGTATTTTCTATATTCCGATTTGGCGGGTTTGGCTTTCTTGAATACCACACATCCTGCTACCGCTTCTGCGCCCTGAATATTCGAATTGTCGAAACACTCGATATGTATAGGCAGTCGTTCAAGGTTGAGTTTCTTCTGTAACTCTTTAAGCAAGTTGGTCGAGCGTTGCTCAGGGTTGAGTTTCTCAGCCTGCTTCGCCTTATCGAATCGATATTGTCGTACATTTGCGAGCGAGAGGTCTAGCAGATGCTTCTTATCGCCTCGCTGGGGCACAGTGATGACCGCATCTTTCAGTTCTACCTCTATTGGGAAGGGTACGATAATCTCCTTAGAGTTGCTGTTGTATCGTTGTCTCATTTCCACGATTCCCAATGCGAGTAGTTCTTGAGGTTCTTCGTCCATCCGTTTTGCGTATTCAAAGGTAAAAGCCTGATTGATGCAGCCATTGGTGACATGCAGGTAGTTGATGAATGCCGACTTCTCGTCGTCAGCGATAGAGAAAACGTCGATGTTGTGGCTGTATTGAGCAATTACCTCGCTTTTCTCGCAGAACTCAAGAGCAAGGTCGTACTTGCGTTTTACTTCTTGCGCTTCCTCAAATCGCATCTCTTCAGACAGGTCTGTCATTTTTTTCATCAGTTTCTCGCATACCTTGCGAGTGTTACCCTTCAGGATTTCCTTCACCTCAGACACGCTCTCCATGTAGTCTTCTTTTGACTGCCAACCCACACAAGGGGCTTTGCAGTTTTTGATGTGATACTCCAGACAGGCTTTGAACTTTCCTTCCTCTATCTGTTTGCTCGACATCGTAAAGCGACATCTGCGAAGCGGATAGATGCGACTGATGAGTTCCAGCATGTTATTGAGGGTGCCTAGATGGCTGAAAGGACCGTAGTAGGTTCCCACACCTGGGAATATCTTACGTGTCTTGAACACTCTTGGGAATTCCTCATTGGTCACACAGACTGACGGATATGTTTTGTCATCCTTCAGCAGGATGTTATATCTCGGCTTGTATTTCTTGATGAGGTTATTTTCTAGTAGCAAAGCATCTTCGTCTGTGGGTACAACTACATAGTTGATGTCTTCAATCTTGCTGACTAGTATTTGCGTCTTCCTCGTCTGGGCGGTCTTGTTGAAATACGAACTGACACGACGCTTCAGGTTCTTTGCTTTTCCTACATAGATGATGGTACCTTCTCCGTCGAAATACTGATAGCATCCAGGACTCTCGGGAAGTGCCAGCACGATGCGTTTCAGCCGTTCTAATCGTGTTTCTTCGCCCATTTTCAATTTCCGACTTACTATACGGTGATGAGTGACGTAATCTCAATTTCGTCGCCCAAAAATTCGCGTCCATGCAATCCTTCATCGCGTATTTCAATGATGAAGTTCATGTAACACTTCTTGGGATTGAATTTCTTCACTAGGTCCCATGCAGCCTTGATGGTTCCTCCTGTAGCCAAAAGATCATCGTGAATGAGTACCACATCATCCTCTGTGATAGCATCTTTGTGAATCTCGATAGTGTCAGTACCATATTCTTTTGAGTATGACTGACTGATAACCTCAGCTGGTAGTTTGCCTGGCTTGCGGCATAGGGCTAATCCTGCACCAAGTCGCTTAGCGAGGATAGCACCCATGATGAAACCTCGTGACTCAATACCTACCACCTTCGTGACACCTTTGTCTTTATAGAGTTCGTATAACTCCTCTTCCATGATGTCAAGGCACTTTGCATCTTTGAATAAGGTGGTTACGTCTCGAAACTGAATCCCTTTTTGAGGGAAGTCTGGGATCACTCTTAGGTGATCTAACAAGTATTGGTTGTTCATATCGTTTGGTTTTAATTGGTCTAATGGGTCTAATTGGTCTTATGGGACTTATGGGTTTTATGGGGCCTATGGGTTATTATTATCTTCCCAGCAGCACCAGCATCACATTGATGTCGCAAGGCGAAACTCCTGGGATGCGGCTTGCTTGCGCGAGCGTTTCTGGGTTGATGGCTGCTAGTTTCTGGCGGGCTTCGATGGTGATTTGGTTCATGTTCATATAGTCGAACTTTCCCTTTATCTTGATGTTTTCAAGGCGAAGCATTTTCTCTGCCACCATATTCTCTCGTTCTATATAGCCCTTGTACTTGATGCGAATCTCTGCCGCTTCGAGTATTTCTTCCTTGCGTTCCACTATCTTGTCCGTCTCGCTTTTGAGGGCTTTGATGTGGGGCGTGAGGCTGTCGATGGTAACATTGGGTCGCCCTAACAGATCTACCAACTTACAGCCTCGTTCCAGTGGGGTAGTGCCAATTTGTGTCAGTGCATCGTTGATAAGGGCAGGTTTGATGGAGAAATTCTGCGCAAAGTCTATAAAATGCTCGATTTCATCGCGTTTTTTCTGCAGATATTGGTAACGTTCCGTAGAGGCTAATCCCAGTTTATAGCTACGCTCAGTCAGTCGCATATCAGCATCGTCTTGGCGCAACAGAATACGATACTCAGCTCTCGAAGTGAACATTCGATAGGGCTCGTCTACGCCTTTCGTCACCAGGTCGTCAATCAGTACGCCAATATACGCTTCGTTGCGTTTCAGGGTGAAAGGTTCGCCTCCACCACACTTGATAGCCGCATTGATGCCAGCTATCAATCCTTGTCCTGCTGCCTCTTCATAACCTGTCGTACCATTTACCTGACCAGCGAGGAACAGACCTTCCACCACCTTCGACTCCAACGAGTGGGTCAGTTGGGTTGGGTCGAAGAAATCGTACTCGATAGCATAGCCTGGACGATACACGACCAAATCTCTCAAAGCCGGTATCTTCTTCAGAGCCTCTATTTGGATGTCCATCGGCAACGATGATGAGAAGCCGTTGAGATACAACTCATTAGTGGTCTCCCCTTCAGGCTCTAGAAACAGTTGGTGCTCTTCCTTATCGGGGAAGGTATGTAGTTTGGTTTCGATGCTGGGGCAGTATCGAGGACCTATACTTTGTATCTGTCCATTATATAGAGGTGAGTCGGCCAGTCCTGAACGTAGTATTTTGTGCACCTCCTTATTGGTTTTGAACATCCAGCAAGGCAACTGCTTCAGTCGTCGAGGTTCTGTCATGAACGAGAAACGGTGGAACGTGTCGTCACCCTCCTGAATCTCCACTTGCGAGAAGTCCACACTACGTTTGTCGATTCTCACAGGCGTTCCTGTCTTCATCCGATCGCTGCGGATGCCCAGTTTGGTGATGGACTCTGTCAGTCCTGTCACAGCAGGTTCAGCAATGCGTCCGCCTGGTATCTGCTTGCGACCTATGTGCATCAGTCCGTTGAGGAAGGTTCCTGCTGTAATCACCACACATTTCGCTCTCAATTCTGCTCCCCAAATGGTACGAACACCCAAGACTGCCTTATTCTCTGTAAGCAATTCACAAACCTGGTCTTGCCAGATATGCAGATTGGGTGTATTTTCCAACACCTCGCGCCAAGCCCAGATGAACTTTCCTCTATCGCACTGAGCCCGTGGGCTCCATACTGCAGGACCTTTCGAGAGGTTCAGCATTCGGAACTGAATGGAACAGCGATCTGTCACGATGCCCATCATGCCACCCAGCGCATCAATCTCGCGCACAATCTGCCCCTTAGCGATGCCACCTACGGCAGGATTGCACGACATCTGCGCAATCTTGTTCATATCCATTGTTACCAGACACGTCTTCGCACCTAAGCGTGCAGCAGCACAAGCTGCTTCACATCCTGCATGTCCTGCTCCCACCACTATGACATCATATTGTAAAGTCATCATATTCTCTTTTAGACTGCAAATATAGCACATTATTCTGAATCGGCAAAATTACACGTAGATTTTCTACTTGAATAGAGTGTGTTCATGAGGAATTGGTCCAAAATTGCGCAAAAAAACTCCCACCGTGAAGTGGGAGCATACTTAAGTTCTATTTTACATCTCCTGGGGGAGACAAGAGAGCGCCCGAGGGGGTCATCAGCCTGTAATAGAGAGGGATTGTCATCTCAGTTTCGAAACGTAATCCATTGCGACGGCTGGGTTCCCAGCGCGGCATGCTGCGTACCAAATGGACGGCTTCTTCCTTCAGGGCTTCTACAGCATCGTAGTAGGCTTTCATCGTCTCAAAAGCTTCTGGGTCATATTCGTCTGCTGCCTTGCTGACTTCTGCAGTTACCAATGGAGAAGAGGCATTGCATTCGACAACTTTGGCAGAGGAAATCAATCCCGTCTTGCCGACGGTGAATGCCACGATAATGTCTGCTTCAACACGATTCTCTTCAGCGATGGCTGGATAGCGCATGTTTCCGACAAGGTACAAGCTAAGCTTTTCCTGACCTCCTGGGAATGATGCCAACTGTTCTACAACGTGGAAGGTGCCGTCTTGAGGCAAGTCTTCGTCCTTGAAATGTGAGTCGTTGGCTTCTATGCTATCGATTCTACCTGATGCCGTCGCACCAATAAGTCTTGCGTTATGCTTCAAGACGACATTCACCTCTTTGTCCTTGATGTCTAACGTTTGTGTGGCAAATCCAGGACAAGATACACTCAACTTGTGCTGGGGGTTGACCAGTTTGAAAGCGAAATCGCCATTCAGGTCGCTCACTGCATGAGCCACAATACGACCATACTCATCTTTTTCTAAGATATTCACCATCATCAGCGGCATATTTTTCTCGTCTGTGACACAGCCAGTAATCATATCGCCAGGCTTCACGTCATCTTCCACTTTATCTGATTCTTCTTCCACAGGTGTAGGACCCTGTGGCTCAATGACTTCTGCTTCAGCTGCTTCTGAATCGTAAATAGTAGATGGTAAATTGTAAATTACAGAGGCACTACTATCCACCACTTCTTTCAAGGCCTCTTTGGGTTTCGAAAACGCTGTAAGCGCAATGCCTACGAGCGGAATGGTGACTGCAATCCACATGATGCGCCACCAAGTTGACTGTTTCTTTTTCATCATCATAATTCGTTTTTTAATGTTAAGATTAAACGAACAGGCTAGCGCGTAGGCCTCCGCTCCAACAGTTCGCATGATTAGTAATCGCTGATAGTCACGACTTTGGATGCGATAATGATTGATCACTTCATCATCTGCCTCGTATTCGTGAACTACCTTTATTTCTTTCATCACAAACCAGCATATAGGGTTGACAATCGTGCATAGCAGGAGGAAAACCAAGTCTGCATAATGAAGCAGTACGATGTGTGACAACTCGTGGCGTATGCTGGCTCGACGAGCAAATCCTTGTTCCTTGTTTGAGATGACGATACAGTTCATCCAACTGAAGGGTCCATACTCTTCCTCATGTGCTATCAGCCGAATCCATCTGCCCACTCTTCGCTTCCGTTTTCCTTTAAGGAACAACATCATCTTCGTGAAAGACCTCAGCCAGCCAATTACCTGTATAGCAATGTAAATAAGGTAAATGAGTGCAAGAATCATAAAAACTAACTGATCTGTTAAAAGAGTTTCTATTTTCCATTCCGACTCGGCTTTTTGTCCTTCCTGAAGGAGTGTAGAGATAGATTGTGGAGCGATGGAGGTAGAAAGTGAAGTAACCACAGGAATCTGCTCTAACTCTTCAGTATTCAGTCGACATACCTCAGCAATGGGTTCCATCTCCTCGCTAGTAGTGATGTGAATCAGTGGTAACAACGCTGATACCACCACACTGCCTAAGAGGAACAAACGGTTGAAACGATGGAAAGTACTCCCGCTGAAGCACATCTTGTACAACAACAGGAATGCCGACAGGCACAATGTCCATTCGAGAATATATACTACAAAATTTCCCATAGTTTGCTTTCACTTTTCAATTCTTCTTACTCTTCTTCCACCATCCGAATCAGTTCTTTCAGCTCCTCAATGCTCACTTCATGCTCTTTCACCAGATTGGAGATGAAATCCATATACGAGCCGTCGAAGAACTTATCGACATTCTCCTTGTGATAGGCATTTATATACTGTTCGCGCGTGACTGCTGCGTCGTACAAATAGAATTTTGCACTCAGTTCCTTGTGACGGATCATGCCATGCACCTCTAATCGGCGAACGTAAGTAGCAATCGTATTGAAATGAGCGGCAGGTCCTGGAAGGAAGTTGATGAGGTCGCGAATCGGCAGCTCACCATGTTCCCACAGCACTTCCATGATAGCTAGTTCTTTGTCTGTCAGTTTCTTCATAAACACGTTTCGAACCTCCTTTTTGAAGTTCTGCCACAAAGTAACTACAATTTGTAGTAACAGCCAAATTCTTTAGTTGTTTTTAACATTTTTTGTGTAGTTGTTAGCATTTGTCGTTTTCCGGCTCTTGCTCGTGTTGTTGAGGGCATCGAGCTATAGGAAAAAAAGTTCTGCTAGCTAGGGATATTTGTTCTTACCCTTAAGGGTGTTTTCTGTTGCACGACCTGCAACCTATGTTGCACGACCTGCAACGTACGTTGCACGACCTGCAACAGAGATTCCCCCTAGGGGAAAAAACATTTCCCCCTAAGGGTAAAGAAAAAAAGGATGTGTTGCTCCTTTCCAATTTGTACATCGACTTGTTCTTTGTTTGAAGACGATAATTATAATGTGGGACAGGGAAAATAATGAAGAATGAGAGCTATCAGCCAGTTTTTATCAAGAAAAACAAAAATAATTCATGCTGAATTATACTTATTTGGTAATAAATTCGTAATTTTGCAAAGTAATAGCTTTGAATGATACAGTATGGACGAGAGGCAACCAACGATTTATGCCCCGCTTGAAACACCGAAAGGCTTCATTCTGCTGGTTTCGTGTGTTTTGTGCTTAAGTCCGTTATTCAAGATGTATCTGTTTGGAAGAAAATTGGAAATATGAAAGTATACTTTTATCATACACAGGATCTGAACATGATCCAGAAGAAATGGAAAGAAGGGCGTTTTCCTGGCCATTTCCTTTATGGAGCCACTCATCTGCCAAAAGAGGGAGTGGATGTGGTGATGCATAAATACAAGGCAGCTGGCAGCAGGTTCAAGTTGATGATATATGTTGCCTGGAGTGTTTTGACCTGTAGGGAACATTTCGATGCCATCTATGCAACCCATTGGGACGGGCTTGAACTGATTATCTTCATGCGAGCACTCCATCTCTATCCTCGTCCTATTATCATCTGGCACCATCAGCCCATCGTGGAGGCAGACAGCAAGTTCCGCGAGATGATGGCGCGCCTATTCTATAAAGGAATCGACCACATGTTCTTCTTCAGCGAGCAACTGATGCAGGAGTCGTTGAAGAGCCCGAAAGCCAACGAAGAACGTATGCAGGTATGCCCTTGGGGAGCAGATTTGGACAATTACGACCGATTGAAGTTGGAGTATCCTGTCGAGGAGCATGTGGGATTCGTGTCGACAGGTAAGGAGAAGCGCGATATGCCAACACTGATTCGTGCATTCAGCGCTACAGGTCAGGAACTCAACATCTATATCGCCTACAATGCATGTGGAGATAACTATGTAGAGATTCTTAACGACCTGCGCCCATCGGCTAATGTACATATCAACTTCGTAAAGGGATTGATTCCCAATGAGTTGGCACAGAAAGTATGGGCAGCAAAGTGTGTGGTCATCTGTTGTCAGGAAACAAACTACACAGTCGGATTGACAACCCTCGTTGAGGCTTTAGCACTTGGATTGCCTGTCATCTCGACACGCAATGAAACTTATCCTTTCGACATCGAGAAAGAAGGAGTGGGAATCGTAGTACCTTACTATGACTCTGTAGCTTGGGAGAAAGCAATCAGATATATCGTCAGCAATCCTGACGAAGCAGAGAAAATGGGACAGAAAGCACGCCAGTTGGCAGAGTCGTCCTTCAATCTGGATATCTGTACGCGTGAGGTAGCCAAAGCAATCAAAGCTTTTGATAAGCATAATGAGGCGACCAAAGTTAAACAGGAAGTCAAAGATGAAAAAGAGGTGAAAGAACCTCAAGAGCCGAAAGAAACTCAAAAAGAAACTCAAGAGGTAAAAGAGGTTCAAGCGGTAATAGAACCTCAAGAATTGAAAGAGCCAAATAAGCTAGAAGAGCCAGTAAAAGTTCAAGTTGTCCCAGAACCAACCATCTTCGACCAACCTGCTGAACCTACTACAGTTGAGCCAAAAGCTCCTACCCAATCTCCTCCAAAACTTCCAGAGTTCCGAGTTTCGAAAGAAATAGAAGACTTCTATGCGGATATGCCTCAGACATATCGACAAACGTCTAGGGTGCCAGAAACACCAAAGCCCCAGCAACCTGCTTCAGCACCACAGAACAGCATTATCAGCATCAACACAGAGGCTCTCAAGGAAAAAATGCAAGAAGTGCAGCAACAACTGGCTAAGGGAGCAGAAAAGATTAAGGAGCAACTACCCGACAAGGAACAGATAGAACATTTTGGAAACAACCTGAAACTGTGGGGAAAGAAGATAATTGGCAAATTTAGAAATAATCAATAAAAACGAAAACAGTCAAAAACTAAATGTAATAACCCTTTTTATTAACAATCAAAACCAAAACGATTATGGATTACAAGATTATCGACATCGAAGGCGTAGGTGATGTTTACGCTGAGAAGCTGACAGCAGCTGGTATCAACAAGGTAAGCGAACTGCTCGAGAAGTGTGCAGCACCTAAGGGACGTAAAGAGTTGGCTGATGCAACAGGCATTAGCGATAAATTGATTCTTCGTTGGACAAACCATGCAGACCTCTTCCGCATCAATGGTGTAGGTCCTCAGTTTGCAGAGCTACTCGAGAAGGCTGGTGTAGACACAGTCAAGGAGTTCCGTCATCGTGTAGCAGAGAACCTGCAACCAAAGCTTGAGGAAATCAATGCTCAGTTCCACATCTGCGGACGTGTTCCTGCAACAACTGAAGTGCAGAAGATGATTGACCAGGCTAAAGAACTGGAACCAAAGGTAACATACTAAAGAAAAAGGCTGCAAACGCAGCCTTTTTTGTTAGATACGATTACAGCTATTTCTGTTAAATAGTAAGGTTACAGCTATTGAGGTTCAGCTTTTTCCCTTAAATGCCTATGATGTTTCTAACAATCCACCATGCTAACGTCAGCACACCTATGATAATCATCGCATAGCGATTGTTAATCAAACGATTGGCCCAATCGAACCAATGATGGTAGTTGTACCATTCGCCCAAAACCATTAGGGTCAGTACAGGCAGAATGACAACGATGTATGCGTTGAATTGTAAGGCTTCCATCATGTCGCCATGTAGCAAACAATGTAAAGCCCGTTGGAAGCCGCACCCTGGGCATTGTAGGCCTGTCAGAAGGTGAAAAGGGCATTTGAAGAACCAGCTATCAGTCGAAGGATTGAACACATAATACAAGATTCCTGCTATCACAAGGATAACAGGAAATAAGATGGGCATAATGCGACGTTGCTGGTTTTCCTTCTTCTCCACTTCTAATCTTTAATTGGCATTGCTGACCAAGGCCCCATTAATTGTTCAACTTTTTTGTCTTTATTCCAATGTTAGCTCGTTAATTAGGCGTTTTCCCTTTCCGTATGTCTCAATGACAGAGAGCACGTAGCGTATGTCTACACCAATACAACGCTGCAACTTTGTGTCGAATTTCAAATCGCTACTCATAGCTTCCCAGTTTCCGTCGAATGCCAATCCGATAAGACGTCCTTTCCCGTCAAACATACCACTACCGCTATTTCCTCCTGTTATATCGTTGTTGGTGAGGAAGCAAAGCGGCATCTGCCCAATCGACTTGTCAATGTATCGATTGCCAAACTTGCCTTTCTTCAGCCATTTATAAACGGATGGAATCAGCTGATAATCGTAGTTGTCGGGATTTTTCTCATTCTTGTCAATCAGCGACTGAGGCAAGGTATAGTGGACATAATTCAAGTCTGAAGAAGGAGAGTAGCCTTCCACAATTCCGAAACTCATACGGATGGTGAAGTTAGCATCTGGATAATACTCTTTCTCATGATTCATCTCCCTCAGTGCATCACCTAGCAGACGCTCGAATTCAGTTATATTGTTGGATTGATGGCTTTGGAGGAGTTTGGTGATAACACTGACAGCTACATAGTAGATGGGGTCATCGTGTAAATCTTCCATTGATTCAAGGCGCTCAACCTTCTCGCGATCTGTCAAGACAGAATTGGCATACAGATTGTCCACATAGGCATCGATATTGCCATCAAATTTTTCGTCAATTTCTTCATAGAAGTCAGGCAGGTCGTCTTTACTCAAAGCCTGTTGCTTGTAGTTTTTAATCATCGCAGCAAACACTTTCTTATCCAAATCGATGTTAATGTCTCGATATGTTTTCTTCACATCTTCCTTGAATCCGTCATTTTCGGCATCTGGACGTAAGTATCGAATCATGCTCTTCATGGCAAACTGCATGATATCACTTCCGCTATAGAATGATTCTTCAAGCAACGTAACGGTATAGTCGCCAGGGAAGTTTTCCTTATAAAGTGCCTTCAGTGAGTCGAGAATGCCGATGTATTGGGTCTTGTTGTTCTGAGCGGCCCATTCTTTTATTTCTTTCTCCAACGCCTGTTTTTCTTCAATCACCTTCAAGTCCTTCAAGGCTTTGTTCTGTCCAAGTGAGAATTTCCAATAGTTGGAACTGGCTGCATATTTGGATGCATACATGATACGGATGGCATCCTCACGCTTCATTGCTTCATCAAGGATAGCTAATTTCACCCCTCGTACCTGATATCGCAAGTCATTTGCTGTCTTCATGGTGTTCTCGATTCCAAAACTGCTGAGATAGCGATCTGTGCTGCCAGGATAGCCAAAGGTCATACAGAAAGAGCCAGGTTGATAGCCCTGAGTTGATACATGTGCATAGCTGACAGGGTGGTAAGGAACATTATCCTTGCTGTATTCTGCTGGTTTGTTTTCCTTGTTGGCATAGATACGGAATACACTGAAATCGCAAGTCTGACGTGGCCACATCCAGTTGTCAGTATCTCCTCCAAACTTTCCGAGGCTCTGAGGTGGTGCAAATACCAATCTTACATCGTCAAAACGTTGATATACAGACAGGTAATACTTACTACCTTTATAATAAGGTGTGATTTCTCCATAGATGCAGTTGATAGTATCGAGTACGGATTCTTCCAGACTCATAGCAACGCTGTCCATATATGCAGCCTTTTGCATTTCATCCATGTCTGGCTTTACTCCTCCAAGAATCTTGTCTGTCACATCTACGGTACTAAGGTGGAATGCTACATATAATTCTGGATTGGGAAGTTCATCCTTTAGTTTCTTGGCAAAGAATCCATTTTTAAGATAGTCGAATTTAACACTTGAATGGTCTTGGATTGCATCGAATCCACAATGGTGGTTGGTGAATACCAATCCGTTATTGCTGACTACCACACCTGAGCAGAATCCACCAAACATCACGATAGCGTTGTTCAGAGATGGCCCATTTGGATTGTATATCTGTTCTGGGGTCAGTTCTAATCCCATTTCTTTTAGTACTTTCTGGGTTTTCTCTGACATGTTTCCCAGCATCCACATTCCTTCGTCTGCTTTAGCACTTAGTGCCATCAGACATAAAACTGCAAATACGATTCTTTTCATCATTATCTTTTTTTTCTAATAGTTTTCATTTTACTCAAAGGCAAGTCACGATGGAGAATATATGCTACAAACAGCAGTACGAATGCTGTGTTGATCACCATCCTTAAGATATTAGAGTTGACGGCAGATGCTACATACTGCATTGCTGCGAAGAACACAATCGTAAGCAGGATGTAGGTAAAGATGCTCTTCAGATTGTAGTCAATACGATTCTTCTGCTGACCTACGAAATAAGAGAACAGCATTGCTACCCCATATCCTGCAAAGCCAGCCCATGCACATGCTGTGTAACCGAACTGAGGGATGAAGAAATAGTTTACCAACAGTAGCACAGCACAACCTGTCAGCGAGAACACAGCTCCCCACAAGGTTTTGTCAATCAACTTGTACCAGAACGATAGGTTGAAGTAGATGCCCATCATGATTTCTGCTGCCATTACAATTGGAATAATGCCCAGACCCTCACGATATTTCTCTTCGATAATAAACTGGAGCACATCCATGTATGCAACAACACATAGGAAGGCCAGCAGGGTGAATATGACGAAGTATTTCATTGCCTGTGCATAAAATTCCTTGCTGTTCTTATCTTTTGCGGAACCAAATACGATTGGTTCGTAGGCGAAGCGGAAGGCTTGGGTGATGAGTGCCATAATCATTGCAATCTTGATGCAGGCGCCATAGATGCCCAGTTGTCTGCGTCCTTCTTCTGGGTCGAGGATACGAGGCAGCATCATCTGTCCTGCTACTTGGTTCAGAATGCCTGCTATGCCTAGAACCAGCAAAGGCCATGAGTAGCGTAGCATCTCCTTGCATTTCTGAGTGTCGAATCTCCATTTGAACCCAACGAGTTCGCTAATCAGGCAGAGTGAGATGATGGATGTACACATGAGGTTGATTGCGAATGCATAGCCAATATGGATTTCCCACGAAGGGTCTATTTTGGGCATAAGCCAATAAGCTACCAAGTTCAGTCCCACGCTGAGGAAAATGAACAGCAGTTTCAATCCTGCGAATTTATAGGGACGATGTTTGTAGCGAAGATAGGCAAAAGGAATCGCTTGAAAAGCATCTTGAGCTACGGTTAGAAACATCATACCTACATACCATTTGTGGTTAGGATAGTCGAGTAATGAGGCAATAGGGTTGATGAATGCCAGCACGAGAATCGCGAAGGTGAGGCACACGCCTCCCACCATTATCAGCGCCGTACTATAAATGCGCATCTTGTCGCCCTCCTCCTTATTCATAAAACGGAAGAAGGTGGTCTCCATGCCGAATGTGAGAATGACTAGCAACAATGCAGTCTGGGCATAGATGTCGTTATAGATGCCGTAGTCGGAGCACGATTTCAGCGTATAGGTGTAGAGAGGCACCATCAGGTAGTTTAGAAATCTGCCGATGATGCTACTCAGCCCATATATTGCTGTGTCCTTTACTAATCCCTTTATACTTGCCATTATTCTTATTATACTCAATCAAATGTGTCACACTCAGTCGAATAGGTTGTTCATTCCTCCTCCATTCGATTCGTAGATGTTGCGGCCAAGATGTTTGTAAGCCAACTCCGTGACTTCGCGTCCTCGTGGCGTACGTTTGAGGAAACCTTCCTTGATGAGGAATGGCTCGTACACTTCCTCAACAGTTCCTGCTTCTTCGCCTACTGCTGTAGCGATGGTATTGATGCCTACAGGTCCACCTTTGAACTTATCGATAATGGTGGTGAGGATCTTGTTGTCAATCTCATCGAGGCCATATTTGTCGATATTGAGGGCTTCGAGTGCTACTTTGGCAATCTTGGTGTCAATGCTACCATTTCCCTTTACTTGAGCGAAATCGCGTACTCGGCGGAGTAGGGCATTTGCGATACGAGGTGTTCCTCGACTGCGGCTTGCAATCTCGTATGCCGACTCTTCGTTGATGGGGATATTGAGTAGGCGTGCAGAGCGAATGATGATTTTAGCCAGCACGTCCGCATCGTAGTATTCCAAATGGAGGTTGATGCCGAATCGGGCACGAAGAGGTGCTGTGAGCAATCCGCTTCGAGTTGTTGCACCCACCAATGTGAAGGGGTTCAGGTCTATCTGAATGCTACGAGCAGATGGACCCTTATCTATCATGATGTCGATACGGTAGTCTTCCATTGCTGAATACAGGTATTCCTCGACAATAGGGCTTAGGCGATGAATCTCGTCTATGAACAACACATCGTTTGCTTCCAGCGAGGTGAGGATGCCTGCGAGGTCGCCTGGTTTGTCGAGCACTGGGCCTGAAGTGATTTTGAAGCCTACCCCTAACTCGTTAGCGATGATTTGCGACAATGTAGTCTTTCCCAATCCTGGAGGACCGTGCAACAGAGTGTGGTCGAGTGGTTCGCCACGATACTTTGCTGCCTCCACGAATATCTTCAGGTTCTCCACTATTTTGGTTTGTCCGCTGAAGTCCTGAAAGTGGAGCGGGCGCAAGGCGTTTTCGAAATCTTTTTCCTTACCTCCTGCTACATATTGCTCTTCGTGTATGTCAAAGTCTGTATTCATTACACCTTATTTATTATTATGATGTGCAAAGATACAAAATTTATTTCAATTACGGATTATTAATTTAGAATAATTACCAAAAACAAAGTGCTCGAACGAATGTCCGAGCACCTTTGTCTATTTATCTTCCCCATAGAGGGGATTAAGAGTTGGCTGTTACTTTACGAAGTACTTCTTTCCATCGATGATGTTGAGACCCTTAACAGGAGCTGCGAGTTTCTGACCAGCGAGGTTGTAGATACCCTTAACTTCCTTGTTAGTGTTCTCAATGTTCTGGATGCTGCTATCGACAGCTGGGTCAGCCTCTGCTCCGAGGTAGTAGAGACGGAAGTTGTCGAAGATACACCAGTCAGCACCGATGTTACCATCTTTCTTCACACCAATGCGGAGCTTGCCGTCTTCACCAACCTTAATCTGTACGATGTGGTTGTAGAAGCGAGCTCTGTCAGTGTACTTGTCGAATACGCTTTCAACGCCTTCTTCATTCTTCTGCTGTGACCAGATAGTGAATGCAGCCATTGTGTTAGGAATAACGAGCTTGTCGCCTACAGTTGAGGTTCCTCCACCAATCCAATCAGTGTCGCCAGAAACAGCACCTGCGCTACAGTATGCAATCTCAGTTTCTGCTGTTCCTTCGCTTGATGTAGCATAGAAATATGCCTCCTTGTCGCTTGTTGCAGCTCCAGAGAACTTAGAATAGTCTGTACCAGAGTCGCCGTGACGGTGGAATGCCTGTACGTAAGCTACATAGTAACCTGCTGGCAGACCTGCGAGATCCTGATAAACATCGAAGCCCTTCTGGTAGCACTCTGCGTTAGTAGAAGTTGTACCACCTGCGCCGAAGCCAGAAGACCATCCGGTGAAGTCGCCAATAGTGTCGAATGTAGAGTTGATGATAACTTCTGACAGGTTGATAGGAGTATCAACTGATGCACCGCTTGTGTTAGGAATCTTCAATGCTGATCCGTAGTACTTAGCCTGATCGATGAGAGCTTCAACTTCTTCGTTAGTCAGATCCATCTTCCCAAGAGCTGATTCTATCTGGTTGAATACAGTGTTAGCCTTTGCAAGAACTTCAGGAGTTGCTGTTTCTTCGTAAGTGACAAGGTTGTCGCTCAGTTCGCCCCATGCAACTTCAAGAGCTGCATAGTCTTCGATTGATTTCTCTGCATAAGCCAAAGCTTCTTCACCAATTGTAACAGCCTCGAGACACTTGTCACCATCGTTGCTTGCTACTGCCTGAGCGAGAGCCTGGAGAGCGTCAGTAACCTTCTGCTCTGCATCCTTACCTCCAGTAGCATTCTCGAATACGTTGTTGAGTTTCTCTGAGAGTACGTCGATAGTTTCCTTGTATGCATTTGCGTCAGAACCGTTGTAGTAGAGACGGAAGTTGTCGAAGATTACCCAGCTGTTGTTGTAGTCGTTTCTCAATCCGATGCGGATGCTGTCGCCAGCAGTTGGCAAGGTGAAGTTCAGTTCTACGAGATACATCTGGTGGTCTTCTCCAAGGTTGAAGTAGAAGTTAGCACCGTCCATTGAGTTAGGCACAAATTTAGCCATTTCAGTCCATTGCTCATCTGATGGATAGCTGTCAGAGTCGTTAGCACGGTAGATGAATTCGTCCTGAGCGCCTTCCATGATGTGGTTCACCTTCTGAGTGAAGTTGTTAGCATAGAGAACTGCGTTGATACCAACCTTTGGACCTTGTTCCCACTGAGCCTTCCAGCCACCATCGTTACGCTCGAATGCCTGACAAGTCAGCTTGAATGAGCCCTTAGGCATGTTGCGTACAATCTGGTACATATCGAATGTGTTGTGGAATACTTCAGCGCAACCACTTTCTGTAATGACCTTTATATCGCCTATGCCATTTTGACCATTACCACCCTTTCCTCCGAATCCAGGACGTGCGCCTGTGGTGCTCCAACTGTCGAAGTTAGTGTCGAATGCAGGGTTAGAGATGAGCGGAGTCAGCTCGTCGCCTGGCTTCACGTTAGCTGTGATGTGCTCAACAATCATCTTACCCATTGTAGCAGCGATTGTGTCAATCATTGCAGCGTCAGCTGTGCACTCTTCGTATGCAGCTAGCAGTTCGAATTCGTAGTACTCACCAAGGATTTCACCAAGACCTGGGAAGTCGCTGTTTTCGAATGCGTCAGCCTTTGCGTGAACTTCTTCCATCAAGCTTTCCATTCTGACATAGTCAGCAACAGATTGCTTCAGGCTGTTGAATGCGGCTGCCAATACAGAGTCTTCTTTCTCGAATCCTTCTGTACAGTTCTTTGCATTGTCAAGTTCTGCTAAGTAAGCGTCCTTGATGTCGTTGTTAGCCATCAGAGACTCGATGTCTGGATACTGCTTCTCGTAGCTAGCAATGTTGGTCTTGAGGATTGCCTCATATGGATCGCCTTCTACTGGACCGTAGTACCAAAGTTCGAAGTTGTCGGCAGCCATCCAGTTTGCTTTTGAATCCTGAGACATCAATCCCATAACGATATCACCACCACCACTGATGAATGTCAACTCAACGCTTTCTGGTTTTTCGTTTGCTGTAGAAATTGATTTCTTCATGCTTACGCCACCGCCTTCAGCGAAGAGGTAAACGCCTACGTTGTCTTGCTTGCCAGCATTCTGGTTACATGCAATAGCGTCGCAAGAGAAGCTGTACTTACCAGCTGGCAGACCCTTGATTGTCTGGCTGATTGTACCGTTTCCAAGTGGACCAGGAGCAGGCAACCATGCCTCAATAAATCCACTGATCCATGAGCCTGTTTCATTGTTGATGTAACCTCTTACTGATTCGCCGTCAACTGTGAATGTAGCGAAGTTACCGTCGGTTTCCTGATACTTAAGGTTGTCGCCAATACCTTGAGTGATTGACCAACCGTCCATGTTGCGCTTCTCGAGATGTGCGTTCTCCATCAAAATTGTGATGTTAGCAGGATTCTCGTCTGTAGCGTCTCCAAAGACTGTGTCGATGATGTATTGACGGATTGCTTGTTCAACCTCCTTGATTGCTGCTTCGATGTCCTCATAGAGAACAGGAGAAGTTGTATCGAAGAATGCTCTCAGCTTTGACAGGTCGATCTTTGTGCCGTATTTGTCTTCTACACTAACAATGTAGTTGTCCAAATCTCCGTTTGCCATGTAGTCCCATGCTTTCAAGTGTGAAGCGTACTTGTTGAATTCTGCTTCAGACATGAACTTCCAGTCGATAGCAAGTTCTGCGTCTTCCATTCTTTCGCCTTCTTCAGCACCTGGGTTATAAGCTTTACCTGTGATGCTCAACATAGGAGTCAAAGGCATAACGATTGCGCTTTCCTCCAAACTTGGATCGTAGTCGTTGTCCGACTTATTGAAACCAAGATAGGTCTCAGGATTGCCAAACAAGCTGTCTGCTGCGTGTGAGTTCCATTCTGGGTTCAGGTCTGACACGCAAATGCGATAGACACCGTTACCCATTGACTTTATGTTCCACATGTAGTCAGGCTGACTACCACGGTCTACGAACATTGCATAAGTAGATGTTGGGAACACGCCTCTCCAAGCTCCGTTGTAGTAGTCGAGGATTTTGTAAGTCACACCGTCCCATTCTGGGATTGTGATCTTAACTGTGTCGACCTTCATGAACTGCTTCGTGTACGAAGTGTCAGGATCGGTTTCTACGATGAGGCTGTCATAATAGGTTGTGTCAGTCTCAATGATTGGAGCCAGGCGATACTGAGCCATCATGACTTTGTTACCTGTTCCAATTTTCAGTGCTGCATGTGTTGCCCATTGTGCATGGGTTGGACATGTTGCGTTGGTAAGGAAACCGTCTGCTTCTACATTGTAGAGGTAGTAAACGGTTGTGTCACCTTCCCAATACGGAGCGTTTGCCTGCAGAGTGTTCTTCATCTCAGTAACGAACTGATAGTTCGACGCTACTGGTCTGTCCCAATTCTGCGCAAACATTGTAACAGATGCAAGCATCGTTACACAAAACAAAAGTAATTTTTTGTTCATACGTTTTTGGTTTTAATGAATAGTTAATACTAAAGAATAATTATCTCAATTGTTTTTTTTCTTTGTAGTTCTAAGAACTAGCCTATGGTTGCATTCTTTGTCTTTTATTCGTGCAAAGGAACGCATTTTATTTGAAACGACCAAATATTTTAAGGAAAAGTTGCTGTTTGAGGCAAAAAAAACTTGCTCATATTATAAATAAGGTGTAAATTTGCAGCGTAAAAACCAGAATTGCTTATGACGGTATTATATAATTCTCCTATCTTTGGACCTGTTCACAGCCGCAGGTTGGGTGTGTCGCTGGGCATCAATTTGTTGCCTCACGATGGGAAGTGCTGTACGTTCGACTGCATCTATTGTGAATGCGGGTTCAACCACGATTTCATTGCTCATGATCAGATGCCGACTCGCGAGCAAGTTGTGGCTGCTTTGCGCAACCAGCTTATCAAGATGCAGCAGGAGGGTTCGAAGCCCGATGTGCTTACTTTTGCGGGGAATGGAGAACCAACGATGCATCCTCATTTCCCTGAAATTGTCGATGAGGTAATCGCACTTCGCAATGAGTTCTTTCCGGAAGCGAAGGTGAGTGTGTTGAGCAATGCCACACAAATACTTCGTCAAAGTGTGTTCGATGCGTTGTTGAAGGTTGACAATAATATATTGAAACTCGACACAGTATCGAATGACTACATACGACTATTAGATCGTCCGGTCAGCAACAACTATGACGTGAATCAACTTATAGACAAGATGGCAGAATTCAAAGGCCATTGTATTGTTCAGACGATGTTTTTGAAGGGCGAATTTGAGGGACGTGATGTTTCCAACCTTGCTGACGAGTATGTAGAACCTTGGTTGAAGGCACTCGTTACCATTTGCCCAGCTGAAGTGATGATATACACTATCGATCGCGAAACTCCTGCACATCATTTACAAAAAGCATCACATGAAGAGTTGGATGCAATTGCTGCAAGAGTGGAGGCTGTGGGTATGAAGTGTCAAGTGTCGTATTGACGCCTTCTTTGGTTTCCAGCAGTCATGAGAAAGGCCTAAGGCGAAAATTGTTTTCCCTTAGGGCTTTTTTTTGCTACCCTTAAGGGTAATTTCTGTTGCAAGGCCTGCAACGTACGTTGCACGACCTGCAACATACATTGCACGACCTGCAACGTACGTTGCACGACGTGCAACAGAAAATCCCCCTAGGGGAAAAAACATTTCTCCCTAAGGGTTGAAAAATTTATCTTCAGCAAAAAACGGAGTCATCATCAAAGATGATGGATTCAAACACCTTTTTTATTCATAAATCAAACATTTTCGTATCGACGCCTTTGTTGTTCCGATAATTATTCGTAACTTTGCAGTGTAATATTTCAAACTTATCAATAAGAAACAATGATTTACTTTTTTAGCACGCCTCAGAAGAGCATCATCGCTGTGAGCATGAATCATGACATCAGTGAAAAGGAAACAGATGCCCTTCAGTGGCTTTTCAGTGGTGCAACCAAGCTTGACGAAGTGACAGTTGGCGGCCAGTTCGCAGGTCCACGTAGAGAGATGATTACTCCTTGGAGTACAAATGCAGTTGAGATTACCCAGAACATGGGCTTAACAGGCATCGAGCGCATCGAAGAGTTCTTTCCAATTACGGACGACTCGAATCTCGACCCGATGCTGCAACGCAAGTACAAGGAACTGAATCAGGACATCTTCACAGTCAACATCGAACCTGCTCCCATCCAGCACATCGATAATCTGGACGAGTATAACGAGCAGGAGGGTTTGGCGCTAAGTCCTGAGGAGATAGAATACCTGCATAAGGTGGAGGGCCAGTTGGGACGTAAGCTGACTGACTCGGAAGTGTTCGGCTTTGCTCAGATTAACTCGGAACATTGCCGCCACAAGATATTTGGAGGCACTTTTATCATCGACGGAAAAGAGCAGGAAAGCAGCCTGTTCCAGATGATCAAGAAGACCACACAGGAGAATCCAAACAAAATCATCTCTGCATATAAAGATAATGTGGCATTCGCCCAAGGTCCTATCGTGGAGCAGTTTGCCCCAAAGGACCACAGCACCAGCGACTATTTCGTGACGAAAGACATCGAGTCGGTCATTTCGCTGAAGGCTGAGACGCATAACTTCCCTACGACTGTGGAGCCTTTCAATGGTGCAGCAACAGGTACGGGAGGTGAAATTCGCGACCGTATGGGTGGAGGAACAGGTTCGTGGCCAATTGCTGGAACAGCTGTCTACATGACCAGCTACCGCAACAGCGAGCATCCTCGTCATTGGCTCTATCAGACACCTGAGCAGATACTGATTAAGGCCTCGAACGGAGCAAGCGACTTTGGAAACAAATTCGGTCAGCCACTCATCTGCGGCTCTGTGCTCACGTTTGAGCATCAGGAGAAAGGCAAGTCTGAGCCTATGTACGGATACGATAAGGTCATCATGCTGGCAGGTGGAGTTGGTTACGGAACCAAGCGCGACTGTCTGAAAGGCGAACCCCAGAAAGGCAACAAGATTGTTGTAGTGGGTGGTGATAACTATCGTATCGGCTTAGGAGGCGGAAGTGTTAGTTCCGTAGATACTGGTCGCTACTCGAGCGGCATTGAACTCAATGCTGTTCAGCGTGCCAACCCAGAGATGCAGAAGCGTGCCAATAACCTCGTACGCGCACTTTGCGAAGAAGATGTAAACCCAATTGTGTCTATCCACGATCATGGAAGCGCTGGACATGTGAACTGCTTGAGCGAGTTGGTCGAAGAGTGTGGTGGAACCATCGATATGACCAAATTGCCTATTGGCGACACAACTCTCAGTTCGAAGGAAATCATTGCCAACGAGTCGCAGGAACGTATGGGACTCCTCATCGATGAGGCTCATATCGATCATGTCCGTAAGATAGCAGAACGCGAACGTGCTCCACTATATGTGGTAGGTGAAACGACAGGCGATGCTCACTTTGCATTCGAGCAGGGTGACGGAGTCCGTCCATTCGACTTGGAGGTTTCGCAGATGTTTGGTCACTCTCCAAAAACGTTTATGCGTGATGAGACTGTCGAGCACCACTATGCAAATGTGGAATACGATATAAAGGCGCTCAACGACTACCTGAAGCAGGTTCTCAAGCTCGAAGCTGTAGCTTGTAAAGACTGGCTGACCAATAAGGTGGACCGTTCTGTGACAGGTAAGATTGCTCGTCAGCAATGTCAGGGTGAACTGCAGTTGCCACTTAGCGACTGTGGTGTGGTAGCTCTCGACTATCGAGGAAAGGCTGGTATCGCAACAGCTATTGGACACGCTCCACAGGCAGGATTGGCAGACCCCGCTGCGGGTAGCGTACTCTCTGTGGCAGAGTCACTTACGAATATCGTTTGGGCGCCTTTGGCAGAAGGTCTCGACAGCGTAAGCCTGTCAGCCAACTGGATGTGGCCTTGTCGTAGTCAGAAAGGTGAAGACGCACGTCTGTTTGCTGGTGTGAAGGCTTTGAGCGACTTCTGCTGTGCACTTCAGGTAAATGTGCCAACAGGTAAGGACTCCCTCTCGATGACACAGAAATATCCTGATGGCACCAAGGTGATAAGCCCAGGAACAGTTATCGTAAGTAGTGGAGGTGAGGTAAGTGACATCCGCAAGGTGGTATCGCCTGTGGTTCAGAATGTAGATTCTGTGCTCTATCATATTGACTTCTCGTTCGATGAACTGAAGCTCGGAGGTAGCGCTTTCGCTCAGACACAAGGAAAGGTGGGCAGCGATGTGCCAACTGTTCAGAATCCAGAGTACTTCCGCGATGCCTTCATGGCTGTGCAGCAATTGGTCAACGATGAATTGTTGCTGGCTGGTCACGACATCAGCGCAGGAGGTTTGATTACATGTTTGCTCGAGATGTGTTTCGCAAATACAAAGGGCGGATTGAAGATAAAACTCGATGAAATGGGCGAAAAAGACCTCGTGAAGCAGCTGTTCGCAGAGAATCCGGCTGTTGTGATACAGGTAGCGAAAGAGAATGCCGGCAAGGTGGAAGGCATACTTGCAGATGCCGGAGTAGGCTTTGCCAAGATAGGCGAGCCAATCGCAGAACGGGTAATCAAACTTGAAGGCACTCAAGGCAACACCTTATTTAATATAGACGAGTTGCGCGATGAGTGGTATTCAACTTCACACGAGTTGGATCGTTTGCAGAGCATGAACGGCCAGGCAGACGAACGCTTTGCGAACTATAAGAACCAACCTATCGAACACAAGTTCAATGCCGACTTCACAGGAACATTTGCTCAGTATGGCATCAGTCCTGATCGTGATTCAGCACCTTCTGAAACACGTCCAAAGGCTGCTATCATTCGTGAGAAAGGTACGAATGGCGAGCGCGAAATGGCTTACTGCCTCTATCTCGCGGGCTTCGATGTGAAGGATGTTATGATGACCGACCTTGTGAGTGGACGCGAAACCCTTGAGGAGATACAGATGATTGTATTCTGTGGCGGATTCTCCAATTCAGATGTGCTTGGAAGTGCAAAGGGTTGGGCTGGAGCATTCCTCTTCAATCCAAAAGCAAAACAGGCACTTGATAACTTCTACGCCCGCAAGGACACTCTGTCGCTGGGTATCTGTAACGGATGCCAGTTGATGATGGAACTCGGATTGCTGGGTGTGAAGGGCAGCATGCAGCATAATATCAGCCATAAGTTCGAGAGTGGATTCCTCACACTTAGCATCCCACAGAACGAATCTGTACTCTTCGGATCTCTTAGTGGTAACAAGTTAGGACTGTGGGTGGCTCATGGTGAAGGTCGCTTTGTGCTGCCTGATCCTGAAAGTGCTTATAATGTAGTTGCGAAGTACAACTATCATGGCTATCCAGCTAATCCAAATGGAAGCGATTACGATATTGCAGGTATCTGTACGGCTGATGGACGCCACTTGGCGATGATGCCTCACTTGGAACGTGCTATCTTCCCTTGGCAGATGGCCGATTATCCTGTAGAGCGTAAGCACGATGATGTTACTCCTTGGATTGAAGCATTCGTGAATGCCCGTCGTTGGTGTGAGAAGAATAAATAGTTTCCACTTCTTCTTGCGTCTGATATTCGCAATACAATAGCAATCAAAGAGCGGAGCCGATTGGCTCCGCTCTTTGATTTAAGGAATTACTACTCTTATGTCGGATTGCTTATTTAATATTGTCTACCCATTTGAATAGACGGTTCCATCGAATCTTCGATGAAGCAGGATTGGTATCTGGACAGATAGATAACCAAATAAAGAGAGGTTTGCCAACTACGTGGTCTTCAGGAACGAATCCCCAATAGCGACTGTCTGCCGAGTTGTGGCGATTGTCACCCATCATCCAGTAATAGTCCATCTTGAAAGTGTATTCGTCAGTCTCAAGCCCATTGATGAAAATCTTGCCGTTCTCTACTTTCAAAGTGTTCCCTTCGTAAACGCGGATAGGGCGGTCATAGATTGCGATATTATCCATTGTGAGTTTGAGAGTCTTTCCTTTTGCAGGAATCCAGATAGGTCCGTAATTATCACGTGTCCATCCATAGTCGTGGTTGAGTGGATACACATGTCCAGAATTGATATCCATAATCTCTCCAATACTATCAATCAACTCTGGGTGGCTCAAGAGTTCTTTTTTTGATTGCTCAGTGAGTGGAACACCTAAACGATGTTCCTCAAACGGATGATCTGGGCGGTCGTTCCAGTGAACGTATGCTTCATCGCTGATTTGCAACTCATCGCGCATTTCATCGCTTAGTTCGTTTTTTGCATAAACATAATAGTTGAACTGAGCTTCTGTAGGAGTCTTTTGAGCTTCACCGTTGATGTAGATAATCTTATTCTTGATTTCCAATGTTTGATCGGGCAGACCTACACAACGTTTCACATAGTTCTCTCTACGATCTACAGGGCGGCTGGTTATATCTCCATATTTATACTTCTCTTGCGCAACGAGTTTCTTACCGACTTGGTAGAGTTCGTCGAACAATTTCATCTGCTCCTCAGTACTGAGTGTACGCATAGCCGGCAAATTATACCCTTCGTTTTTGTAGGCCTCTACACCATACATATAGCAGAGTTCGTAGAAGTCATTTGGATAGTTGACTGCTACCGTATCGCCAGCAGGGTAGTTGAACACAACAATATCTCCATATTCTACCTTACCCAAGCCTTTCACGCGACGGTATTCCCAATGTGGCCACTCGATGTATGACTTTGCATTGATGATAGGTAGCGTGTGCTGTGTGAGAGGCATTGTAAGCGGAGTTTGAGGGATGCGAGGACCATAGCTGAGTTTGCTTACCAGCAAATAGTCGCCCGTCAGGAGTGACTTCTCTAGAGAACTACTTGGAATCTGGTAGTTCTGGAAGAAGAACTGATTGACGAAGTAAACAGCTACAAGCGCAAATACCAGTGCGTCTACCCAACTCATCAGTGTACGGCCTATTGGACTATCAAGGTCTTTCCACCAGGTCCATTTGATTTTCTTGGTTATATATACATCAAAGATGAATGGTACGACGATCAGTCCCCACCAACTACCAACCCAATAGAGGAATGCGAGGTAAAGTACCAATACGATGATAAACATTACCCAGTTCTTTTTCTTCTCGGCTTTTTCGCTTTTCTCTGCGTTGGCTCTTTCTGCTTTTATTTGTTTAGTTCCCTTAAATTTTACCATAAATGTTGAGTCTTTTTATTTGTTTGACGTCGCTTTGCTGATAAAGACTACAGGACGTGCGGTTAAAAATCCTTAAAACTGAAAAAGATCACTTGTTGTTAATAGACCTTGATGCTTTGCTGTGTATTCTGCAGCAAGTACTGCACCAAGTGCAAAGCCTTTTCGATTGTGAGCATCGTGAGTGATGGTAATTAGATCGGCTTCGGAGTCGTAGCGTACAGTATGAATGCCTGGCACCTCACCGCGACGGATATCATCTATTCGTAAAAGCTTGGGGTCTGTTGTTTCCTCTGCCCATCCTTCCTTGCGATCGAGAGCAGACACAATCTCCTCTGCAAGTGTGATTGCTGTACCTGATGGATGGTCAAGCTTGTGGACATGATGTGTTTCCTCTAATTCCACATCATATTGTGGGAATTGGTTCATCAACTTGGCTAGATAACGATTTACAGCAGAAAATATTGCAACACCAATGCTGAAGTTCGAAGCCCAGAATAGGGTTTTTCCCCCTTCGTTACAAGCTTTACGCACTTCGTCTCCATGCTCTTTTAACCAACCAGTGCTGCCAGAAACGACTTTTACGTTCTGCTCCCATGCTTTCAAGTAATTGTTATAGGCAACCTGAGGAGCCGTGAACTCTATGGCAACATCTGCTGAGCGAAACTGCGGTGTGTTGAAATCGTCTTGATTGTCTATGTCGATGATGCTTACGATTTCGTGTCCACGACTGATGGCAATCTGTTCAATCATCTTTCCCATCTTGCCATATCCAATTAACGCAATTTTCATAAATGTCTTAATTTTTCTGCAAAGATAATAAAAGTTTATAGTTTATGGTTTATAGTTTAAAGATTTTTAAGTAACTTTGCAGCAAAGAGAGCAATTTATGGAATATATGCTTCATTATGCATGGCAACATCGCATGTTCCCACTTGGTCAACTGCAGACGGAACATGGTGAGCTTATTGAGGTAATCAGCGTTGGGCGGCATAACTCAGACGCTGGTCCCGATTTCGTTGGGGCGCAGCTCAAGATTGGTGATGTAGAGTGGGTGGGAAACGTTGAGATTCATCTTCGGTCGAGTGACTGGTATCGTCATCATCACGATGTGGATGCTGCTTACGATAATGTCATTTTGCATGTGGTTTCTGAGGCTGATTGTGAGGTTAAAACCTCAAAAGGTTTAGAGATTCCTCAATTAAAGTTGGAGATACCTTCTTATGTTCAGGAAAATTATGATGCTTTGATGCAATCGGATCGTTATCCTCGATGCCGCAATTCTTTAGTATCATTATCTCGGCTTACAATTACATCGTGGCTTTCTGCTTTGTATGTAGAGCGTCTTGAGCAGCGTACGTTGCAAATTACAGAGCGTAGGAAGAAATGTGATTTGAGTTGGGAACAAACGGCTTTTGTGACGATTGCCCGTAACTTTGGTTTTGGAAAGAATGGTGATGCCTTTGAACGATGGGCGTTGTCGATACCAATGAGTGCTATCAGTAAACATAGAGATAATTTGTTCCAGATTGAGACTGTCTTTTTTGGACAGGCTGGTTTTCTAAATGACACATTCCAACATCAACATCTTCAATTATCTGACTATTACCACAAACTAAAGGCGGAGTATTCTTATTTAAGCAAAAAGTTCAATCTTCAAAGTATAGACCCTACTTTATGGAGGTTTATGCGTATGCGTCCTCAGAGTTCTCCTTATATCAGGATAGCACAACTTGCTATGCTTTATTATTCTAATCGTCTCAATCTTTCTCGATTGGTTGAAGCTAACACGATTGATGACTTGCTTGATTTGTTGAGCATTTCTGTTGGTGATTATTGGCATCATCACTATTCGTTTATTGACGTAGAGGCTACTAGGGGTGTTAAGTCTATTTCAAATGCAACTAAAGACCTAATAATTATTAATAGTATTGTCCCGCTATTGTTTGCTTATGGTAAGTATAAGGCGGATGAGAGTATGTGCCAACGAGCTATTAGTTTTTTAGAGCAGACAAAACCTGAGCGCAATAGTATTATTTCAATGTGGAGTGATGCTGGGATAGATTGTCGTTCTGCTTCGGAATCGCAGGCTATTCTGCAGTTAACGAGTCGCTATTGTGACGCTAAAGATTGTTTGCATTGTAGGTTTGGCTATGAATATATTAAGCACACTCCTTCATATCTAAAAGAAATTGAAAAGTAGGAATGGGGGGTAATAGATGCGTAAAAGGCCAGTCTCACGACTGACCTTTTTCTTTTGTTTGAAAGATGTGCCGACTCGGTCAGAATCACTTCTTTTTGGTCGGCACGAGAATATATGTAAGAATTGAATGAAATGTTTCTTATTTATTTCTCGCAGTCAGGTAGTCCCTGACTTATGCCTTTTTTATGCATCAATGTTTGCGTAAGTAGCGTTGCGTTCGATGAATTCACGACGTGGTGGAACGTCATCGCCCATTAGCATGGAGAAGATGTAGTCGGCTTCTGCGGCATCTTCGATGGTTACCTGTTTGAGCAGACGGGTTTCTGGGTTCATGGTCGTTTCCCACAATTGTTCTGGATTCATTTCTCCAAGACCTTTGTAGCGCTGGGTCTTGATGCTATCTTGATTTCCGTCGCCATATTGGTCGATGAAACGCAAACGTGCCTGTTCGTCATAGCAGTACTCACTTATCTTGCCCTTTGTGCACTTGTAGAGTGGTGGGGTTGCAATATAGAGTCGTCCGTCTTTGATGAGTTGTGGCATATAACGGAAGAAAAGTGTGAGTAGAAGGGTGTCGATGTGAGAACCATCGACGTCGGCATCGGTCATGATGATTGTCTTATAGTAGCGCAACTTTTCGTAGTTGGCTTCCTTGCTGTCTGTTTCATCGATACCAAAGCGTACTCCTAGTGCGTTGATGATGTTATTAACTTCTTCATGGTCGAACGCTTGATGCCACTTTACACGTTCTACATTGAAGATTTTACCTCGTATAGGTAGTATGGCTTGGAAGTGACGGTCTCGTCCTTGTTTGGCTGAACCGCCTGCAGAATCTCCCTCGACGATAAACATTTCGCAGTTTGCAGGATCTTTGTCTGAGCAGTCGGCCAATTTGCCTGGAAGTCCTCCTCCTGACATTGGGTTCTTGCGTTGCACTTTTTCGCGTGCCGTACGAGCTGCTATACGTGCTTCGGCTGCAAGTACCACCTTGTCGATGATGAGCTTCGCTTCTTTGGGGTGTTCTTCGAGGTAGTTGGTGAGTGCTTCTCCTACAGCGGAGTTGACTGCTCCCATCACTTCGTTGTTTCCAAGTTTGGTTTTGGTTTGTCCTTCGAACTGAGGTTCGGCTACCTTCACTGATATGACGGCAGTAAGTCCTTCGCGGAAGTCTTCAGGGCTAATCTCAATCTTTTGCTTGTTGAGACGATCCATTAGTTTCTGGTCATCCGACGTGTATTTCTTTAACACACGGGTTAAAGCCGTACGGAATCCTTGCAGATGGGTACCTCCTTCTATTGTATTGATATTGTTTACGTATGAGTGAATGTTCTCTGAATAAGAGGTGTTGTACATGATGGCTGCCTCTATTGGTGTATCACCTTTCTCGGTGTTGAGGTAGATGATATCGTTGAAGAGGTGGGTGCGGGTGGAGTCGATATATTTCACGAAGTCACGAAGTCCACCTTCGGAATAGAATACGTCTTTGCGTACGCCTTCATATCCTGCTTGTGCATTCATGTCGAGACGCATGTCTTGCAACGTGATGGTGATTCCTGCGTTGAGGTATGCCAACTCACGCATTCGGTTTGCCAATATCTCGTAACGATATGTGCGTGTGATGAAGATGCTCCCATCTGGCCAGAATTGCTGACGGGTGCCTCGTATATCGGTAGTTCCGACTTCCTTCACGTCGTAGAGTGGCTTACCGCAAGAATATTCTTGCTGGTAGATTTTTCCGTCGCGGAACACTTGTGAAATCATTCTGGTTGACAATGCGTTTACGCAACTTACACCTACACCGTGAAGTCCGCCAGATACTTTGTATGAGCCTTTGTCAAATTTACCTCCAGCATGAAGTACTGTCATAACGACTTCGAGTGCAGAGCGATGCTCTTTCTCGTGCATGTCAACAGGAATTCCACGTCCGTTGTCTTGAACGGTTATTGAGTTGTCCTCATTGATTGTTACCTCGATGTGGGTACAAAAACCAGCTAATGCTTCGTCAATAGAGTTATCAACCACTTCATACACTAGGTGATGAAGTCCCTTTTCACTAATATCTCCAATGTACATTGCAGGGCGCTTCCGTACTGCCTCCAAGCCTTCCAAGACTTGAATATTACTTGCGGAGTAATCAGCTCCTGCTTGAATCAAATCATCCATTATTCGTTTAAATCACATTTTCGGTACAAATTTACGATTTTTTTTTGAATTATGCAAACTTTCTGCCTAAAAATGCCATAAGAAATACACCTTTGGTGTATTATGTTGCTATTTCTGCCTAAAAACGTTCAAATTCTTTTGTGTATGAAATGAATGTGATTTTCTCTACTCTTGCTGCTCCCTGAACTTAGGTTTTGCGGCATCTGAATTACATCATGTTTTTTGTTCCCCTTAAGGGGAATTTTTGCAGCCCCTAGGGGTAACAAATTTTTCCCTTAGGGGTAATCGTTTTTCGCCTCTGCTAATTGTGGCTTTTTTATGGGCTTAAGTCATCTAAAACAACTGCTATAAAAAAATAAGATGTCGAATCGACACCTTATTTATTCTATAATGACATGTAAACCAAGTTTACTGCGATTAAGAGAGCTTAGAAATGTGCAACATTGCTCCTGACTTGAGGTTCGCTGCCTTTTTCCAGTGAATAATGTTTTGCTTTGCAAGTTTGTCTAACATCTTCTGGATCTTTGGATAAAGTTCTAAAGCGGTCTCTTTCTCCTTTGTAGCGCGAAGCTTACGGAGAGCATTACGCATCGTCTTTGCATAATAGCGGTTGTGCAGTCTACGAGTTTCAGACTGACGCATGCGTTTGATTGTTGATTTGTGATTTGCCATTATTTAAGTTTATTATTTGTACTGTTTTGTGAGCTTACTTTTATAGCTCGTTCTTCAATTCTTATCTCGTGAAGTAGTCCCTAGCAGAATCGAACTGCTCTTTAGAGAATGAAAATCTCTCGTCCTAACCGATAGACGAAGGGACCAGCCTCTGACTTGCGTCTAGCGAACCGCTTTCGCGATTTGCGGATGCAAAGGTACGGACATTATTTTGACTGACAAAATTTTTTTGCATTTTTTTTTCATATTCTGCATTTTTTCCATATTTTTTTCATACATTTGCAATCGCGAAAGATTGCGATTAAGTAAAATTAGTGATGGAAAGGCTAAGAGGAATTGTTCTGCGAACAGTGAAATATGGCGAAAATGGATATATTGTGGATATGTTCACAGATTGTCGAGGACGTATGTCGTTTGTAGCTAAGCGTTCTTCTCATCGTCAATCCACATTTAAGGCTGGCAGGGTAACTCCGTCTCTGTTACTTCCGCTCAGTTTAGTTGAATTCGACACAAACATTCATGGTCAGGAACGCCTTCCTTCAGCCAAAGCAATTCAGTCTTATCATGCCTTCCGAACCCTACATTTCGATTCTGTAAAGGTTTCTATCGTATTGTTTGTTGCAGAATGTTTGAGTTATCTTTTGCGTGAAGAAGGCGAGAACAAGTTACTATATCAGTATATAGAGGATTCGTTGAAGTGGTTTGACTATGCAGAAAAAGACTACATGAATTTCCATATTGTGTTTTTGATGAGGCTGACAAGGTTTTTGGGTATTTACCCCAATACAGAGACTCAGAAGGCACAGCCTTCGCATCATTCGCTATTCTACGATTTGATGAACAGCGAATATTGTAGCATCCAGCCAGTTCATCAACATTATCTTCAGCCGAACGAAGCAAAAGCTATACCTTATTTATTATATATGGACTATGCGAACATGCATCTTTATCGGATGAATCGTCATCAGCGACGTCGCTGTCTTGAAGTTATCATTGAGTACTACATGCTTCATTTCTCAGGATTTCGTGAGCCAAAGTCTCTTACGGTGTTGCAAGATGTATTTGAGTAATTAGTCGAGTTATTAGGTCGTTTTTAGCCGCTTTTCGTGTCAAAAAGAAACAAATCAGCCAAAATACTTTGTCATTCAAAATAAAAGTTGTAACTTTGCAGCGCAAGAGGATAAAAAGGGTTCCAATGCTTACGTGTTGGAATTCTTATTATTTTCTGCGCAAAACAAACTAAAAATACCAATTCTAAAACAGTAAAAAGAAATTATTGAAGATATGGCTTATATGTCACAAGAAGGCTATGATAAAATCAGAGCCGAAATTAAACAACTGGAGGAAGTTGAGCGCCCAGAAGTGATACGTCAAATTCAGGAAGCTCGCGAAAAAGGAGACCTTTCCGAAAATGCTGAGTATGATGCAGCTAAGGAAGCCCAAGGTAAACTTGAAACAAAAATCGCAGAGATGAAGGCAATGCTTGCTGATGCAAAGATCATTGATACATCAAAGGTTCAGACAGACGTGGTTCAGATTCTTTCCAAAGTAGAGATGAAAAATGTGAGAACAGGGATGGTGATGAAGTATACATTGGTAAGTGAAAGTGAAGCAAACCTCAGCGAAGGTAAGATTTCTGTCGCAACCCCAATTGCACAAGGACTACTTGGTAAGAAAGTAGGTGATGTCGCTACAATCACAATACCTCAAGGAGTGATAGAACTAGAAATCCTTAGCATATCTGTGTAATCTCAAAACGAAGAAATCATATGGCTTCAATATTCACTCGTATAGTAAACGGAGAGATTCCAAGTTACAAATGTGCAGAGAACGAGGAATTCTATGCCTTTCTTGACATTAACCCGTTGGTGAAAGGTCACACATTGTGTATTCCACGTAGAGAGGTCGATTATATCTTTGATATGGAAGACGATGAGATAGCACGTTTTCAAGTATTTGCAAAGAAAGTCGCTATTGCTATTAAAGAGGCATTCCCATGCGTGAAAGTCGGAGAGGCAGTTCTTGGTCTAGAAGTCCCTCATGCACATATACATTTGATTCCTATGCAATCAGAAAAAGATATGCTATTCAGCAATCCAAAAAAAAGTTTCCCAAAAGAAGAGATGCAAGCTGCAGCTGATGCTATCTATGCAGCATATAAGAAATTGTAATCCTTCATAGCATAATAAAAATGGAGAGCAGACCTATCGGCTGCTCTCCATTTTGTTGGTGTAAAACACTCTTTTTTATTTAATACCTAACTTTGCTTTTACTTGATCTGTCACATCTGTACTGAGAGTCTCGTTAATGAAAGGAATGTCGCCAGCAACATCCATAATGTAAACATATCCACCAGAGGTGCCTACTTCCTTAACAGCTTTAGTTACCTTCTCAGAAATAGCTGCCATCTTAGCATTTTCTTGCTTAGCAACATCTGCTTGAGCAGTTTGATGGTATTGGGTGAGACGAGTATCTAAGTCCTGCAACTCCTGAAGACGACGTTGCTTCATGGTTTCTGGTAGTGATTCTCCATTCTTCTGGAAGTCTTCATATTTAGTTTGGAGTTCATCTTGCATTCGCTTTAATTCATCTTGATACTGTTTAGACAGTTTCTGGAGTTCTTCTTGTGCAGCAGTGTATTCTGGCATAGTCGACAAGATTGCTGCTGTGTTTACATGTGCAAACTTCTGTGCAAACGCACTCAGTGGGAGTGCAATAAGCGCTAAAATGATAAGTTTCTTCATTTGTTTTATGATTTAATTGATTAATGTTTTAATTTGAATAACCAAGTTTTTGCAATACTTCATCACTGATGTCAATCTTAGGAGACGCATAAATAATGCTTCCACCTGATGCGCGATCGAGAACTAGTTGGTAACCTTTTTGATCACTGATGTCTCTAACAGCATTATATATCTCATCCTGTATAGGAGCCATAAGGCTTTGGCGTTTTTTGAAAAGTTCACCTTCGCTTCCAAAGTATTTTTTCTTCAGGTCGCTAGCCTCTTTCTCTTTAGACATAATTGCCTCTTCTGTCTTTTGTTTTTGTGCATCCGAAAGAAACACCGATTCAGATTGAAACTTCTTGTACATAGTTTCTGCTTCCTTAAGAATGGCTTCCACTTCGCCTTCCCATTTTTTTGAGATCTGGTTTAATTGTTCGTTGGCACGTTCATAAGCAGGAACATTCTTGAGAATATATTCCATATCAACTAGCGCATATTTCTGCGCAAATACACTCATTGGAAGTGCTATGAGTGCTATGAATAATAGTTTTTTCATATCCGTATCTTATTTAAATTTGAAATTATATTAAAACTCTTGTCCGAGAACGAAGTGGAAATGTCCACCTCCATAACTTGATGAACCAAATGCTTTATCGAAACCATATGCATAGTCAATTCCCATAAGTCCCACCATAGGGAGGAAGAGGCGAACACCAATTCCGGCAGAACGCTTGATGTCGAATGGGTTGAACTTTCGAATGTCGTTCCAAGCATTTCCTCCTTCGAGGAATGCGAGCGCATATATATTGGTTGAGCCTTCAAGCAGTAATGGGTAACGCAACTCCATTGTCATACGAGTATATGCATAACCCTCAGAACCCACGCTTGGTGTTAAAGCTCCATTCTCATAACCACGTAAACCAATCGTCTCGGAATAGTAGCTTGTTGAATAACCGGACATTCCATCTCCACCTACATAGAACGTTTCAAAAGGAGAACGTTTGTCTTTGTTATAATGTCCAAGGAAACCTGCGTCCAGACGTGCCATCAGCACGAAACATTTCTTAGCTCCAGATAATGGTATATAGAGCTTTGAGTTGAATTTCCACTTATGGTATTCTATCCAGCGGTATTTCTTTTGAAGGTCACGTTGGTAATTTGCATCACTTGTCGAAGTGGCAAGCTTGCTATAATCAGTTCCTTCCCACAAAGAATATGGAGGTGTTGCACTGACTGATAAAGATATCTCCGAACCATGACGGGGGAAGAAGGTCGCACCAATAGATGAACGAATCAACTGTAGTGTCAGGTTGATGTTGTTACAGTTTCCATTTGTGATGAGGAAGTATTCCCAATCTTTCAGCATGTATCGTGTATATGCTAATGATGCGTTCAGGTAGAAATTGTTATCTGGCCAATTGAGTCGTTTTCCCCATCCTACAGATAATCCAAATAGTTGAATGTATTTGTCGGGGTCGTAGTATGATGAGTAGTTGTTATAGTATGTGCTGTTGTAATTGCCCTGACCGTATAACATTGAATAATAGGAGTTGTAGTAGTTGCTATTGTAGTAGCTGCTATTTACATCTGTCTGTCGTGAATAGAATGCAGAAACAGACAGGCGTGTAGGACGTTTGCCTCCAAACCAAGGATCTGAGAATGAAACACTATAGGATTGATAATAACTTCCGTTGGTTGAGCCGCTCAATTCGAATAATTGTCCGTGTCCTTGTGGCAGGATGCCTCTACGTGCTTTATTTTTTCCAAAAAGGTTTTGCATTGAGAAATTTGAGAATTTGAGTCCAAGTTTACCAATAATACCAGTTTGTCCCCAACCTAATGAGAATTCAACCTGATCACTTGGTTTTGGTGTCAATCCTATACTAAGGTCTACTGTACCGTTCTGTTGGTCTGCTTTGATCCATTTATTGGGATCGAGTGCTTCTGGATCAAAATGTCCCATCTGGGCAATTTCCTGTGCAGTAGTTTTGAATGCATCCATCGTGAACAAGTCACCTGGCTTTAGTTTCAACTCTCGACGAACGACTTCTTCATAGACTTTGTCGTTTCCGTATATTTGGATTTTGTTGATAGATGCTTGTTTTCCTTCTGTTACATAAATGACAAGATCGATGGAGTCGCCGTCAATCTCTTCTTCTTTTGGCTCAATACGGCTGAACACATATCCATGATTATAATATTGGTTGCCGATAGATGTATCGTCGCTATTCAGTCGTTCGTTTAGTTTCTTTTGATTGTATACGTCTCCACGTTTCATTCCCAGAACCTCGGACATCGCATCGGAGTTGTAAATTGTGTTGCCCACCCAACTTACATTACGTAGATAGTATTTTTGACCTTCGTATATGTTGATATAGATGTCGACGAGATTGTTGCCAAGGTCAACAACACTATCCGATTCTATGATAGCGTCTCGATAACCTAATTCATTGTATTTCTCTATCACACGCTCTTTGTCTTCCTCGTATTTTTCAGCAATAAACTTCTTTGACTTGAGGAGACTTTTAATACCCTTCTCGTTTGTTTTCTTCAGCAGACCTCCAGAGAAGAATCCGCCCATGAACTTCTTACGTGAGATGTGTTCGTTGCCTGTGATGTATATTTTGTTAACTTTAACTTTTTCGTTTTTATTGATATTGACGTCAACAATCAATTGGTCGTTGTGTGCAATATCGTCTTTTTGAACAATTTCAACCTCTGCATTTTTGAATCCTTTGTCCTCAAAGTATCTTTCTATGATGATCTTGGCCCGATCCACCATGTTTGGGGTGATTTGGTTACCTTTGACGATACCGATTTTGTCGGCGAGGTCTTCACGTTCGTTTTTCTTTACACCGTAGATATTTACTTCTGATACTCGTGGACGTATGCCTAAAACGATGTTAAGGAAGATACTGTCATTGCGGATTTCTGATGCCTCAATCCTTACGTCAGAAAACAATCCATGTTTCCAATAGCGTTTTACGGCTTCAGTGATGTCGTCTCCTGGAACTGTGATATTATCACCTACATTTAATCCGGAGATGCCGATAAGTATGTAGTCTTCGTATTTTTGTGCTCCTTCATTTGTGACTTCCACAGTTATGCCTCCAATAGGATAGCTGTGGGATTGCCCATAGATAATGGTGGGTTTGTCTTGCGCAGTCACAGTATTTACTGAGCTTATGCCCATGCAAAAACACGCCAATATTAAACTTTTTATATGTGTCAAATATTTCATCATCTTATTTGCTCGTTTCTTCAACTATTTGTTCACCAGTTTTCCCATAGCGTCTTTGACGTCCTTGATAGTCAGCAATTGCTTTCCTGAATTCTTCGATGGTAAAATCTGGCCAATAAACATCTGTGAAATAAAACTCAGAATATGCACATTGCCACAACAGATAGTTGCTTAAGCGCAATTCGCCACCTGTACGAATCATCAATTCTGGCTCTGGCATGTCTTTTGTTTCTAGATGTTGATTTATTGTTTCTTCAGTGATATCTGTGCTTTTTATTTTGCCTGCTTCTACTTCTGCTGCAATATCTTTCATGGCTTTCGTCAGTTCCCATTTTGAAGAATAACTTAAAGCCAATACCATGCAGGTGTTTGTATTGTTCTTAGTAACTTCTATTAAGTGTGCTAACGCGTCCTGAACAATTTGGGGAAGTCTGCCAAAATCGCCAATCACAGTAAATCTTGCGTTGTTCTTTACAAACACTTCTTCTTCAAGGTGTTGTAATAACAATGCCATTAAGGCAGAAACTTCTTCGATAGGTCGATTCCAGTTTTCTGTTGAAAATGTGTATAGGGTGAGGTAGTCAACACCAAGACGTACGGCCTCTTCCATGATCTCATGAACTTGTTGTGCCCCTTGTTGATGTCCGAAGGTGCGTTCCATTCCACGAGCCTTGGCCCATCTGCCATTTCCGTCCATTATGATGGCTATATGGCGGGGTATTCTATTGAGGTCTAACTGAACTGACATATCGTTGTATTTTGTTTTAGTTTAATCGTTATTACATTCTCGAAATCTAGGGCTTAAGTCGAATGAAAGATAGACTTTTGTCAGGCAATATGAATCTTTGTTTTTCAAAAATCCACTTTTGATGGAGTATGGATCACTGATTCCATCCAGTTTGTCGCTCATGCTGAAGTGCATGCTCCAATCGAAGCCGATATTGAGTCGTTCTTTCAACTTGTATTTTACACCAAATCCGATAGGGATGTTCATCGTTATATTTTTGTTTCCGTATGTGAATCCCATTCCAATCTGAATGTATGGTACCAATCGTTTAGTGCCTTTGTAGCTACGCCCAGTTCCGTATCCCCAGAATCCCAATTCGTATTGACAACCAAGGTCAATCACAGAGTTGCTGAATTTCCATTCTTGTCCTGTTACATTTGGGTATTTGTTTTGTAATTCAAGAGCATTGCCTGAGATGCCTGAGTACATGAGGTCGAACTTCAATGCCATTCGTGGGTTTAGGTTGTAGCGGAACAAAAGGCCTCCTGACAAATGATTGTTCTTGTAGAGTGAGGAGTAGTTGGCATCACCAAGATAGAACCCTGAACCAAGCATGCCTCCTAACTCGTACCTGTATTCAAGTTCTTGTGCATACAATGCTGTGGTGCAGAGAATACATGTCAATGTTAATATGAACTTGTGTAACTTCATTTCAACTTATTGATTTTGCCTTTCCACATAGTGAGATTGCCCTCGTCACTTGGTTGTATCATGATCACTTGTTCTCCATTTACGGCCACGCTAACGGGCTTGTTTGCCTTTAAAGACGTGGGAGGGAACTGGTATTCGGTCACTTGTTTCCAGGTGATACCATTATCTTCTGACTTATAAAAAGTTTTGTTGTCGCCTCCTAAAGCGTATAAAGCATCGTTGTAGTGGAAGATTGTTAGGTTGTTAAAGGCTGGCAAGGGATAATTGTTTTCAGAAGTGATTGAAATGTAATCCCATTGCTGATTGCTTGCCTGTTCTTCTGCAGCTATTTTATACCATACTACAGCATAATTGGCTTTTTTACTGCTTACTCCAGCCAACACATTCACTTGTAGATTTGAGTTGGTTCGTGTATCGTATGCTGTTGATGTTATGAATTGTTCTGGTAACATGTCAAGGTGGCGGTCCCCATTCGCTGTCCATTTATTGAGGTCAGAAGTTGCGATTATTTGTGTGCCATCAAATGCATAAAGGAAGAATCTGTCTGCAGCCAACAATTTCTGAACCGTCTGGCTTGATGCTACATTCCAGGTTATGCCGTCTATAGATGCATAAATGGTGCCATTAAGATCGAGGGCATAGAACTTTCCATTGAAGTATAGTATTGACTGATAGTCGAGTTGGTTGGCTGTTGTTGCCAAATCGGATGTTTGCCAAGAGCGTCCGTCAATATCACCGCAACTGACGAATGGTTTTCCTTCTTTTTCTGCGAAGATGTACAACTGCCCATTTGCCGCAATGAGTTTGGTTGAGGATGTCGGATGGATGTCAATGGTGTTGGGAGATGTCCATATCATTGAATCGGCATTAGCTGTATAGCGGTAGATGACGGCCGTATAATGTTTGGATGATATGCCGTCAGAAGCTACTACTAACAAATCTAAAGGAGTCGAAAGGTCTAACGAGTCTTTTCCATTTGTTAATGGATAATAAAGTGAATCAACACTATATCGTACGTATAACGTACCTGTATATCCGAAAGATGCTACTACTCGTTTGAGATTTGTCCAACTGGGTAAGGAGTCTATAGAATAGATTTTCCCATTTACCTGGTCAATATTGAATTTTATGTTTCTACCACTAATTGTTCTGGTATAGATGCTGTCTGTCCCGTCCGATGCTTTTGTTGTGAGATATGAAGTTATATCATTTACGGCAATGGAGGTAATCACACAAGTTGGCGTGTTCTCAACTTCGTCATCTTTGATACATGAATAGACAATGGTGAGAAAAAGGCTTGTTATGACAAACGATATGATTGAAATATACTTTCTCATTATACGATTGTATGTATTTTAACATGCAAAAATACGAACATTTTTTGCTATAAAGAAGTATATAACAGACTTTTAATATTTTTTAGGTGTTTTTTTTGTTCTTTTAAGCCCTAAACGCCTTAAAGCGGGTGTTTTTCTCAGGCATTTAACGCAATTCTTATGGTAGAAAATGCAGTCAGCTCAAGCGCATCATCTTCATCTTTTTTGCCGCATTTCGACCTTGAACTATAAGGTCTCTTGAAGTGTCTCTTTTTTGTTCCCCTTAAGGGGAATTTTTGCAGCCCCTAGGGGTAACAAATTTTTCCCTTAAGGATAACTATTTTTGAAGCCTCCAGATACTTCAAATTTTTGTGTTGGATTTAAGCATTTTCATCATGAACTATCGTCGTCTTTTTTATAGCATGAAATGTCTGATCTTAACGATCCTTCTATTGAAGAAAAAGTCTGTCGATTGATGTAGGTTTGGCAGATTGGGAATTTGGGGTGCTTTAGTCCCTTTCCCTATTATTAAATCCCCTTTCTCTATGTACATTTCGTCCCAAATCTGTTGGTCAATAAATTGTTGAAGTACATTTCTTCCTCCTTCTACCAACAATGATTGAATACCTCTTGAGTGGAGTTCTTGCATTAGTTCGGAAATCGTTCCACTCATCACAAGGTAGGGAGCCGTATTGTCGAAAATATTAAAAGATTTGTCGGGATTATAGTTGGTTAGTAAAATCCTTATGGGATTCTTGCCAATCCAATAACGGGTAGTGAGCGAAGGGTTATCTGTCTCAAGTGTGTTACGTCCGATGAGGATTGCTTGATGTTCGGCACGTAGTTTGTGACAAAGCATTCGTGTCAAAGGAGTGGAAATCTGAGAGGATTGTAGTTTTCCTTCAGAGTTGATACTACCGATAAAACCATCTTGGCTTTCAGCCCATTTCAACGTGACGAAAGGACGTTTGAGTTGGTGGAATGTAAAGAATATTTTGTTTAATTCTTGACATTCTCTTTGGCATATTCCCTTTGTAACCTCGATACCAGCAGCTTGGATTTTTTGAATGCCTCGACCTCGTACTTCTGCAAACGGATCTTCGCATCCCACAACCACGCGCTTCACCCCTTTTCTAATGATCAGATCTGCGCAGGGAGGAGTCTTTCCATAATGGCTACAAGGCTCCAGGCTTACATAAATAGTGGCTTGTGAGAGTAAAGGCTCGTCTTCTTTCTTTACTGATGCAAATGCATTCACTTCTGCATGTCCTTCTCCATATTTCACATGATAGCCTTCCCCGATAATCCTGTTATTGGCTACAATAACTGCACCAACCATAGGGTTTGGAGATGTGTTCATCTTGCCGTTTCTGGCAAGTTGAATACATCGTCTCATATAGAATTCATCATGATTCATTTGGCTATTTCTTTACTATGAATGTGTTAAAGGAATGTGGCTGTGGCTTAATGTTCAAATATTTATCAGCAATTTTTACACTGATAGAAGATTCTGAATCTGTGAAATTTCCGGCAGTAATGATAATGTTCTTTTCATTTTTGAAAACAGTGACTGGTGTTTTGCTGTAATTGCGGCCAGCATAGCCAACCATTTCTGTTCCTGGAGTGATGAAATGACTGAAATGCTTATAGGCAAAGTATTCTGCTGTGTAGCGCATTGAGCGAGTCTTACTATCTACTTGTACAAGTGCGTTTTGCGTCCATCCCCAAGGAGATATGCCATTATCTGTCAGAATAAAATTCCAATTGTAATACTCGTCGCAACCATTTCCAAGATTATCTGATATTAAGAAGAAAGTATGTTCACCAGCTGCCCAATCCATCTGACCATTACCGCATTCGCTTTCACTCACCATAAATCGATGATTAGGATAGCGCTCGCGTAGCTGTGGAAGGTTTTCGCGGCATTCCCACTGTGTCCCGATTCCATGAACATTTGATTGTAACGTCTTGTCATCAAGTATCTTCTCAACATAGTCTAAGCGGTTAGTGTTGAATGTGCCAATCCACAATTCTACCTCGGGATGCGCTTTGGCCAATGTTGGAGCAAGGTAATCGTTATTGAAACGAAGAGTTCCTTCTGCCGTCCAAGCACAGCCTGGATAGGGGGTATATGAATAAGCTTCGTTTTGATACATTACCTTTGTTATCGGAAGTCCCTGCTCAGCATAAAGGTCAATAAATTTGCAGAACATATTTGCGTAACACTGCAAATAACGTGGGTCTTGAATGAAAAAGTCTTGTGTGGCTAACCTGCGAGGGAATACTCCGTTCCTCTCTCCAAGCAGTTTCATTTCGTCAGGGTCGAAGTTGACGCTTTGATTTTGGGAATCTTTCTCCATATAAAGCAGATAGCCCTGACGGTTGTCCATTGTGTTGTATTGATTAGGCGAAACAGGATAGTCTTGATTAATCTTCATCCAAGCGGGAGGACTCCAAGGGCTCATAAACAACTGCAGTTGAGGGCAGTATTTTTGAGCGGCTCGTGCCAATGGGATAATGTTTCGTTTGTCTCGCTCTATATTAAAGTATTTTAAACCTAAATCCCCCACCACATCATCACAGCTATACCAGCTGCGTGCATAGTCGTTTGCATTCATCGATACGCGACCATGTGTAAATCTTAAGTCTCCTTGCGGAGAGAATAGATTTTTCATCAGTTCGTCTTGATCATTTCGTGACAAAAGATTGAAGGCATCCCAATCCAACTCGTTAAATGTCGTACCCCAAGCACGAAAAACAGTTCCTCGCTCGGTACCTTTGATTGATGCTACGATTGTTCCCTCAGCCTTATTTGCTAACTTCATGGACGAATGAACAAAGTTGGCATCTTTCGTGGTAGTGTATTTGTCTACCGATTGAGCAATCGTATTTTGCATCATCATACAAATTATTAATGATGTACAAATCTTGGTTGGTATTATCTTCATCTATGATGTTTTTGATGTGATTAGTAAATGAAGTCCCAATGTGCACTTTGTCACACTGGGACTTATGATAAAGGTACTGCAAATTATTTTACTTCCCAAATGTCATTTGTTTCGAGCAGTTCTGCAAAGTTGTGATACTTTTTGGATGCTTTCACCTCTTCAATTTGTGAAGTAACGCTTTCGTCGTATGTTGGGGCTTCTACGTCACGAATGACACCTAATGCGATCGGGAATCCATCACCATTACCCATTAATGCTAATTTCAGCTGTAGGGTATTATCTTCGCAATGAGCATCGTGAACTAATATGTCCTTTTCTGTGATGCCGTTCTTGCCAATCTCTACGATTTTTAGGCCGAATCCTTCTTGAATAAGTCCGAATTCGTTGTTCTCGCCAAAGATTAATGGTTTTCCATGCTCCACATAGATGGCATTCTTAGCACGTCCTTCTTTAGTGTAAACACTATCGTGTGTGCCGTTGTTGAAGATAACACAGTTTTGCAGTATCTCGCATACGCTTGCACCTTTGTGTTGGTATGCTGCTTTCAATACCTCAACTGTTGCAGGGGCATCAGTAGCAACTGCGCGTGCAAAGAAATGTCCACGAGCTCCAAAGCATAGTTCTGCTGGGCGGAATGGGTCTTCTACTGTTCCGTAAGGGCTTGATTTTGAGACGAAACCACGTGGGCTGGTAGGACTATACTGCCCCTTTGTCAGTCCATAGATGCGGTTATTCAGCAATATCATATTGAGATTGATGTTGCGTCGATTGGCATGAATAAAGTGGTTTCCTCCAATAGCCAATCCGTCTCCATCTCCAGAAACTTGCCAAACGGTTAGGTTTGGGTTGGCAACCTTCGCACCAGTAGCAATTGCTGCTGCACGTCCGTGAATGGTGTTCATTCCATATGTCGCCATATAGTGAGGCAAACGGCTTGAGCATCCAATACCTGAAATCACGGCTGTGTTCCATGGGTCAACACCTATTTCTGCCATAGCTTTGTGGAGCGATGCCAAAAAGAAGTGGTCGCCACATCCTGGACACCAACGTGGTTGTCCTTTCTTAAAGTCTTGTGCTGTATAATTCATAATCGTTTACTTCTTTAAAATGTCCTCGAAAGCATTAACTAACTCTTCTACGACAAATGGTTGTCCCTTAACTTGATTGAACTGATAAGGTACAAAGCCGTCCACTTTCATGCGGAGCCAAGAGGCCAACTGTCCCATGTTTTGTTCTGCTACAACCACTTTCTTATACTTCAAGAGTACTTCTGAAGTGTTCTTTGGAAGTGGGTTGATGAACTTGAAATGTGCCATTGCTACCTTTTTTCCTGAAGCACGCATGGTGTCCATAGCAGCATGAAGATGGCCAAATGTGCCACCAAAACCCACAATCAGTAGGTCTGCATCATCTTTGTCTCCCAAAACTTCGAGGTCAGGAACCGGAATCTTGTCCACCTTCTCTTTGCGCAGACGAGTCATTAGGTCGTGGTTCTCTGGGTTTGTCGAGATGGCACCTGTTTGGTTGTCTTTCTCTAATCCTCCAAGGATATGTTCAAACCCTTCGCGACCAGGAACTGCCCAGTAACGCACTTTTGTGTCCTCATTACGCAGGTAGGGTGCCCACTTCCCTTTCAGTTCCTCAGGAACGTATGGAGGGTTGATGGCTGGATAGTCAGCAAGGTTAGGCAGTTTGAACGCACTTGAACCGTTTGCAATATAGGCATCTGTCATCAAGATAACTGGTGTCATATGTTCAAGGGCCATTTTCGAAGCTTGATATGCGGCATCGAAACAATCTGTAGGGCTTGTAGCTGCAATCACAGGCATTGGACTTTCACCATTACGCCCGAACAGACACTGAAGCAAGTCAGTTTGTTCGCTCTTTGTCGGCAAACCTGTAGCAGGACCGCCACGCTGTACGTCGAGTACTACTAATGGGAGTTCCATGATGACGGCTAGGTTCATCGCTTCACTCTTCAGACAGATACCAGGACCTGATGTAGAAGTTACTCCTAAGGCTCCAGCAAATGAAGCACCCAATGCGGATGCACAGCCGGCGATTTCGTCCTCACACTGAACTGTAGTTACTCCAAGTGACTTATGCTTTGATAACTCATGCAGCACATCAGTAGCAGGGGTGATGGGGTAGGAACCCAGATATAGTTTCAGTCCTGCCTTTTCTGCTGCTGCAATAAATCCGTAAGCAGTAGCTTTGTTTCCTGTGATATCCATATATCGTCCTGGCACTTTGTGCTTGGTCTCGATTCTGTAGACATTTGCAACAGAGCTATGGGTATTATGTCCGTAGTCGTATCCAGCCTTTATCACTTTGATATTAGCTTCGGCTACTCCTGCTTTCTTTGCGAACTTCTCCTTGAGATAGTTGAATGCTACGTCCAAATCTCGGTCGAACAGCCAGCAGACCAATCCCAGAGCAAACATGTTACGGCATTTCATCATCGCTTTCACGTCCATACCAGAATCAGCCAAACAGTCTTTCACCATCTGGCTTATAGGGCATGCAATCACTCGATCAGGATCGATACCCATTTCGCCAAGATAATCATTTGACTTGAAGGCAGCTTTTTCCAGATCTTTGGGACCAAAAGAGTCCGTGTCGATGATGATTGCAGCACCAGGTTTAGCATAGCGGTATTGTGTCTTCAATGCAGCTGCATTCATTGCTACCAGCACATCACACTTGTCGCCTGGTGTATAAACCTGTTCTGCTCCGATGTGTACTTGGAATCCTGATACACCAGTCAATGAGCCTTGCGGGGCACGTATGTCGGCTGGATAATCGGGGAAGGTACTGATACTATTACCTACAGTTGCTGAGACTGTAGAGAAGATATTTCCAGCGAGTTGCATTCCATCGCCAGAGTCGCCCGAAAATCGGACAACAACCTCTTCCAATTCTTTAATTTCCAATTCGTCTGACATATTTTTTATTCTAGTTCAAAATATTTGACTGCAAATTTACGCAAAGTTCCAATTATAACCAAATAATATAATGGTAAATGTGTTGATTGAGACATAAAACGGGTTTGAGATTGCGGTTTAGATGATGTTTGGAATAAAATGAAAGGCAATGATATAGCTGTTGGAACTTCAGTATCATCTTCGTCTATATGGATGTTCCCTCAACCTTGAATTCTAAGACTTTTTGAATTATCGCATTTTTTGTTTCCCCTAAGGGAAAATTTTGCAGCCCCTAGGGGAAAATAAAAAACTCCTACCTAAATGAAAAGAGCTGACTTCTCGTCAGCTCTGTTTCGAAGTTTTGTAAAACTTAATTGGTTTTTGAGAGAATTGAAACTTCACAGTTTCGCTTTCTTAGGTTTTAGTTAAAGCATATAAAAGAAAATGATTGTTATTATGTCTTTTCATCAGCTATTCCAACATCATGTCTTCCTTATTGATTGCGGGAGCCTGCTTTAGTGAGTCGGTCTTTGCCATTGCTTCCGATTGGGAGGAGTCTATGATTTTGATTTTCGCTGTGATGTCTTCTTTCCTCGTGTAGGTGTCAGTAACACCAACGGTCGTACCGCTTGCTGAGTTGTTCTGCAATGCTCTTTCTGCAATATTGCTGATGGTGAGAATCACTGCGACTACAGCTACAGCTTTGAAGAATGGTGAAATTCTTGTGAGCAGTTTGATTTGCTTCGCCTTAACGGTTTTGCTTTCCTCAGCAGTCATCGCTAAAATACGTTTGTCGAAGTCTTCGCCCAGTTTCTCGTTTTTCTCTGCTGCCTCATGAGCAAAGAAGGGAGCGTATTGCATCAAATGCATGGGAACGTCATCCTGTTTGAAGAACGAACGTAAAATCTGTTCTTCTTCTAATGTTGTCTGGCAATCCCAGTAGCGTTCAATCAATTGCTCTATGTACTGATAATTCATCAACTTAATATGATTTAGCGATTTATGATTTATTAATCTTTGCTTTTAACGTTTGACGAGCCCTAAAAAGGTTTACTTTTACATCCGATAGGTTAATACCCATGATTTCTGCAATTTCTTGATAGGACTTTTCTTCTATGTCGCGTAGCAGGATGATGGTTCGTTGTTTTTCAGGCAGTTGTTGGATAATTGCTCGTATCCTATCCATTTGCTGCTGTCTCATCAGCACTTCGTCCTGCATCCGAGAGGTGTCAGGTTGATCATGTGCAGTTTCATCAAGCGATATGTTATGTCGTTCGCTTTTATTGATGGCGTCTAATGCAAGATTCCTGCAAACGGTCATTGAGTATGTTTCCATATTACGAATGGCACTCCATTCATTTCGTTGGTTCCATAGTTTAATCAGTGTGTCTTGAACGATATCCTCCGCTTCTTCTCTGTTCGACGTGATGCGTAGAGCCAGTCTGAAGAGCTTATCTTTAAGCGGTAATACATCATTCTTGAAACTGATTTCTTCCATCTCTCTATAATTAAGACGGATGAACCGTACAAAAGTTACAATTCATCCGAAATTTTTTTATTTTGTTATTTTAGTACCTTTATTGCAATCAATAGCGCTTGCTTTGGTAATGATTACTTCTTCCACTCCTGCATCGATAGCATCAATTGCGTTTTGTATCTTCGGAATCATACCTCCTTGAATCGTTCCGTTATCTACAAGCCGTTTGAAATCGGTAGCATTAATGTGTGGGATGACACTTTGCTCATCGTTTACGTCTTGCATCACACCAGCCATTTCAAAGCAGAATATGAGCCTTATATTATAATAAGGAGTAAGCGCCTTTGCCACTTCGCCTGCTATTGTGTCAGCATTGGTGTTGAGAAGATGTCCTTCACAATCGTGTGTAAGTGGTGCCATAATGGGTACGATTCCCGTGCTGATCAGATTCGCCAGTTGCTTGCCGTTCACTTTGTCTACATCGCCTACAAAACCGAAATCTATCGGATTAGGCAGCCGCTTATGGGATTGAATTACGTTTAGGTCGGCACCAGTGAGTCCCATTGCGTTAATATGACGGGCTTGCAATTGAGCAACGATGTTTTTGTTTACTAATCCGCCATATACCATAGTCACTACTTTCAACATTGCTTCGTCAGTCACTCTACGACCATCCACCATCTGGGTCTCAATGCCAAGTTGAGCCGCTATTTGAGTGGCGCTTCTACCACCTCCGTGAACTAATAGTTTGTTTCCCTGAATTGCGGCAAAGCTGTCGAGCAATTGCTCCAGCGATTGTTTTTCCTCTACAATCTTTCCTCCAACTTTAATGATAGTCAGCTTTTCCATCCTTTTATTGTTTTTGTTGAGATACTCGATTTATTATGATTTTTTTGAGGACTTCTACACATTTGTCGATTTCCTCCTGACGTGTGATAGTTGGAATTGTTATGGTATCTGCCGCTTTTTGATAATAAGACTCACGTTTCTTGAGTGATGTGGTAATAAACTCCGTTAGTTCCTCATCTGTCTTTCCATCGACAAGTGGACGTTTCGATCCTCCCATCCTGATGTGAGCCTTAAGTGTCTCTGGCGTTGCGCTTAGATAGATTGTGTGAGCATGTTGATTCATGAAGTCGATATTATCATAGAAACAGGGAGTTCCTCCTCCAACTGCCAATATGAGGTTATCTTGCTGCATCACTTTGTGGAGGGCTTCCCGCTCTTTCTCACGGAAGGCAACTTCGCCTTCGTTCTTGAAGATTTGTGAGATCGTGGTTCTGTATTGTTCTTCGATGTACCAATCGAGGTCGCAGAACGTCATATCCATCTGTTGAGCGAGTGCCTTTCCAAAGGTGGTTTTACCAGCTCCCATGTATCCTATCAGAATAACTCTCATCAGTCCTTGTTTGCTTTGCCTTTGTGATTTCTGCTTTCTTGAGCCCGGATAATCTCCAAACACTTCTCTGCAGTGAGAGTCTCAAGGTCGCTTTGGCTTTTAGGCAGTTTATAGTTGTTGCCTTTGTAGTGTAGATATGGTCCAAATCGTCCATTGAGTATTTCCAATTCGGGTTCTTCTGCAAACTGTTTAAGATGCTTCTTCTGGTCGGTTTGTTTCTTCTCGTTGATCAGCTCAATGGCCTCTTCGAGCGTAACATCCATCGGGTTATAATTGTTCGGCAGACTTACATACGATTTATTGTACAAAATGTATGGTCCGAATCTTCCTGTTCCGATCGAGATCTCAAAGCCTTCATATTCGCCGAGGGTGCGAGGCAGTTTGAACAAATCCATAGCTTCCTCGTATGTGATTGTTTGGATACTTTGACCTTTTTTTAGTTGAGCAAATCGAGGTTTGTCATTGTCGTTTGCACTTCCGATTTGTACCACAGGGCCGAATCTTCCGATTTTCACAGATACAGGTTTGCCGCTCGTAGGGTCGGTACCCAGCACGCGTTCGCCCATCTTGTGCTCCATCTTGTCATTCATTGTCTTTTCAACCAAAGGTTCAAAGTCTCCGTAGAAGTCTTTGATAACTTTTTTCCAGTCAGCCTTACCTTCTGCCACTTTATCGAAATCCTTCTCTACATTGGCTGTAAAGTGGTAATCCATAATCTCAGGGAAGAACTGCATAAGGAAGTCATTCACCACTACACCGATGTCTGTTGGTAGCAGTTTGGCTTTCTCCTGCCCTACAACCTCTGTCTTGGTCGATTCTTTGATTTTGCCTTTTTGCAGTTTTAGAATATGGAACTGATACTTCTCGCCTGGCTTATTGCCCTTTGCCACATATTCGCGCTGCTGAATGGTCGAGATGAAAGTCGCATAGGTCGAAGGACGTCCAATACCCAGTTCTTCCAACTTGTGTACCAAACTGGCTTCTGTGTATCTGACAGGAGCTTGCGAAAGACGCTCCATTGCTTGTAGAACCACGGGTTTCAACTGTGTGCCGATTTTGAGGTTTGGCAATTGGCGGGTTTCATCATCGGGTAGATCCTCTTCCTCCACTGATTCGTGATATAAGCGCAGGAAACCATCGAAAGTTACGATTTCTCCATTTGCTGTGAAGTCATAATCTGTGCCGTCGAGGGCTATCTTGATAGTTGTCTTCTCTGTCTCTGCATCAGCCATCTGTGAAGCCAGCGTACGTTTCCAAATCAGCTCATACAACTTGCGTTCTTGCGCGTTGCCTGTAATTTCATGGTTAGAGATATAGGTCGGACGAATGGCTTCGTGAGCCTCCTGAGCTCCTTTCGAATTGGTGTGGTAGTTGCGTGTCTTGCTATACTCCTTACCCCATTGAGCAATGATTTCCTGTTTGCTGGTTCCCAAACACAAGGTTGACAGGTTCACAGAGTCGGTACGCATGTATGTGATGAATCCCGATTCGTACAAACGCTGAGCCACCATCATAGTCTGTGATACCGTGAATCCCAACTTGCGGGCAGCTTCCTGCTGTAGCGTTGAGGTTGTGAATGGAGGTGCTGGAGTTTTCTTCATCGGTTTCTTCGAGATGTCAACCACAGTGAAGGTCTTGCCTTCAATCGATTCGAGAAAATGGCGAGCATCCTCTTCTGTTTTGAAACGTGTGTTCAAATCTGCACGGAACCCCGTCTTCTGACCCTTCTCGTCAGTCGTCTCAAACTCCGCTTCTACCTTATAGCTCGACTCTGCCTTGAACTGCTCAATTTCACGTTCGCGTTCTACAATCAGGCGTACACACACCGACTGAACTCGACCTGCTGACAAAGATGGTTTCAGTTTTTTCCATAACACGGGTGACAGTTTGAATCCCACTATACGGTCCAATACACGACGTGCCTGCTGAGCGTTTACAAGATTTATGTCGATGGTGCGAGGTGCCTTGATGGCTTCTAAGATGGCATTCTCCGTGATTTCGTGAAACACGATACGTTTGGTTTGAGCCATGTTCAGTCCCAATACTTGGGCTAAATGCCACGAGATAGCTTCTCCCTCACGGTCTTCATCGGATGCAAGCCACACCGTTTCGGCCTCTTTTGCATTCTTCTTCAATGACTTCACTAACGACTCCTTGTCAGACGGAATCTCATATTCAGGATTTAAGTTGTCCAAGTCCACTCCAAAGTCCTTTTTCTTTAGGTCACGGATATGACCATAACTAGACATCACCTTATAGTCTTTTCCAAGAAATTTCTCTAATGTCTTCGCCTTGGCAGGAGACTCTACAATCACCAGATTTTTCTGCATTTTCAACTCTTCGATTTTGTTTTTTTAGAAGTTGTCACTCCGCTAACCGTTCCTGTTTCGCCTTGGTCGCGAACCTCCGACCGTTAACCGTGATTATAACCCCTTCTTTAGTTCTTCGTTTATACATTTTTTCGTTTCGGGGGGCAAAGGTATGAAAAAAGATTCTTATGTACGATATGTTTTAGCAAGAAAAGTCAAAAAATTATGATTTATTAAGTGTCAAATGCTAAAAATTTGCCCATTTCACATATTTTACACCTTATTATATAGTTATTTGAGTTTTTTTCCCTAACTTTGTCCCGAGCATTTAAAACATCAGCAGACAATCATCAGCGTAAGTATGAAGAGATAAAACGATTTTAAAGCATCCATTTTACTAGCTTGATATGCTGCCGGAGGTTTAGGTAATATTACCGATGGTAAGCATCAATAAATAACATACACATGAAAAAACCTTTTATTACAGCGACTCTTTTCCTGTTTTTTTGTGCCCTCTCAATGGCACAAGATCTAAGGTTGAACGACCTTGAATATTTCGAGTGTCAAGGCGTGAATGTGCTGGTGTTCAGCAATAGTTTTAACGGTGGGTTCAACGATGAGAAGAACTCTGGTATCGAAATCATTCATCATGGGGTGCGCACCATTCAGGGTGGTGCCGTTCGTCTGAACAAGACCCCCGAACAATGGGATTTGGTACCAACGATGACTGATCGTAAAGTAGATCGTAATAAAGGTAGCATAGAGGTGGCTCTGCGCTACACAGCGGCTGCTTTGGGTGGTCCATCAGCTGGCTTCCAAGAGGATTTCAACAGCCGTGTGGAGGTAACAGCCAAAGGCAAAGCTGTGGAGATTGCTGTCTGGCTCGATAAGCCCGTGCCAGAGAAATTGGTAGGAGAAGCAGGTTTCAATTTGGAGTTCCTGCCCTCGCAATATTGGTTGAAGACTTTTATGATGGATGGTCGGTTGAACCGCTTTCCTCGCTATGCGACAAGTCAGACTGTTACCCGCCCTAACAGCGAGAAGCCTCGCCAGTTTAAGGGTTTCAAGACATACGATGACCGTGGTACCGATCGCTTTGTAGATCCCTGTCCTTTAGAGACGGGTCATTCCATTACGATGGCTTTGGATGCTCCCGAACGTATGATTCGTATCAGTTGTGATAATGCTGAATTGGAACTTTATGATGGGCGTATGTTGGCTCAGAATGGTTGGTTCGTGCTTCGTAGCGTGTTGCCGAAAGGAAAGACAGGCAAAGTTGTTACTTGGACTGTGGAACCTCATGCTATCCCTGGTTGGATTCGTGAACCTAACATTGGTTTTTCGCAGATAGGATACACACCCGAACAACCCAAGGTAGCAGTCATAGAATTGGACAAGACCGATAAGCCGCAAGCAACAGCCACGCTTATGCGTATTAAGGAAGACGGCACTACGGAGCAGGCATTCAAGGGTAAGATCCAGACATGGGGACCCTATTATAAATACAATTATGTCACTTTCGATTTTTCGACTGTTAAAGTCCCAGGAATCTATTATATACAGTATGGCGATACGAAGACGAACAATTTTTTGATTGACGAACACGTATATGACAAAATCACTGATGCGACAACCGACGTATGGGTTCCCATACACATGAATCACATGTATGTTACCGAGGGTTACCGCACTTGGCATGGAGAACCGTTCAAGGAGGGCTACCTGCAGGCTCCGCCTAGTGACCACTTCGATTTGCATAGTCAGGGTCAGACGACAGATACGAATTATAAACCGTATGAACTCATTCCTGGTCTGAACATTGGTGGATACTTCGATGCAGGCGACTTTGATATCGAAACAAGTTCGAACATTAATGTTGTGCAGAACTTAATACGGACGTGGGATTTATTTAAACCGCAGCGTGATGAAACATTTGTCAGTCAGGAGCAGCGTTATGTGGAACTGCACCGTCCTGATGGCAAGCCCGATATCCTGCAGTTTATCGAGCACGGCATTCTTAATCTTGTGGCTCAGGCAGAGCAAATCGGTCACATGTCCTCAACACTTTCAAACTCCGTCCTAGACAATTATCACCACTTGGGCGATGCTGCCTCGATCACCGATGGTTTGCACTACGATCCGTCGTTGAAGCCTTATGAAGTGAGTGCTGATGGAAAAAGTAGTGGTACTCCAGATGATATGTGGGCCTTTACGACCCGTAATCCAAGTCTTGACCTTCAGGCTGCAGGTGTGTTTACATCAGCCGCCCGCGTGCTTCGGGGGTATAACAACGAGTTGGCTGATAGAGCACAATTGCAAGCTGATCGTTTGCGTCAAGAGGCTGAACAGTTGATGGCCAGCAATCCACGTCGTCGCAACAGACAGGCTGAAGCAGACAACAACTGGTTGACGGGGGTTGGAAATGGCAACAACCGAAACGTTCCTCGCAACTTGCAGACCATGCTTGATAGTATCCCTATGAAGGATGCCGCCTACAAGGAGCAGTTGCGTCCTATGGTCGAGCGCTATGTCGAATACATCCATAGTTTCGACACGCAGAACCCGTATGGTGTGCCCATCGGACTAGGAAACTGGGCTGGTGTGAATGCCGTGCTGAACTTCGGCATCACCGTGAACTACGCACATATTTATTATCCAGATATCGTCAAGAAGGACGAGGTTTACCGCGTAGCTAACTGGCTCTATGATTGTCATCCCTACCACAACTATTCGTTTGTGGCAGTCGTAGGTGCTACCCGTCCGAAGCAGGTATTCTACGGAAACAACCGTGCTGACTTCTCTGCCATTCCTGGCAATGTGGCTCCAGGTCTGCTGTTCCGCAAACCCGATCACTTCGAGAACTTCGACGACTGGCCATTCCTTTGGGGACAGAACGAGGGTACGATTGCAGGTAATACGCAGTATATCATCTTCGGCTCATCATTGAAGAATATCGTGAAGGCTCAATGAAATATGATTTTATAAACTAATAGTTAGTATGAAAAGAATGATCTTATGTTTGTTAGCTGTCTTATGTGTACTATCGCTGAATGCGCAAACAGTTACGCTCCCTTATCAGAATACGCAGTTAACTGCCAACGAACGTGCTGATGACTTACTGTCACGGCTGACCCTCAATGAGAAAGTGCGATTGATGATGGATACTTCACCTGCCATCGATCGACTGCAAATCCCGCAGTTTCAATGGTGGAATGAGGCGCTACATGGTGTAGGGCGTAATGGCTACGCTACTGTTTTCCCAATTACGATGGCAATGGCGGCATCGTGGGATGATGCATTACTGCATCGTATTTTCACGGCAGTCAGCGATGAGGCGCGTGTGAAAGCTCGTCAAGCCAAAGAGTCCGGTAATATCCGACGCTACCAAAGTCTGTCGTTCTGGACTCCGAATATCAATATCTTTCGTGACCCTCGTTGGGGACGTGGTCAGGAAACCTATGGTGAAGATCCTTTCCTGACTTCGATGATGGGACTTGCCGTAGTGCGTGGTCTGCAAGGGATGACCTACGATGGTAAATGGATTGGCAAATATAAGAAACTATTGGCATGCGCTAAACATTTTGCTGTACACAGCGGTCCGGAGTGGAATCGCCACACATTCAATGTGGAGGAGTTGCCCGAACGTGACCTATGGGAAACCTACTTGCCTGCCTTCAAGTCTTTGGTTCAAGAAGGAAAGGTTGCTGAGGTGATGTGTGCTTATCAGCGTATCGATGGACAGCCATGTTGCAGTCAGACTCGCTACGAGCAGCAGATATTGCGTGACGAGTGGGGATTTCAGGGACTCATTACGAGCGACTGCGGTGCTATACGTGACTTCCTGCCTCGGTGGCATAACACCGCAAAGGATAGTGAGGAAGCCTCTGCTCAAGCCGTGCTTGCAGGAACAGATGTGGAGTGCGGTTCTGAATATCGTAATCTGCCAGAAGCTGTGCGTCGTGGTGATATTAAAGAGAGCGATCTCGATCGTTCGCTGAGGCGTCTGCTCATAGCACGCTTCGAGGTTGGCGACTTTGATAGTGATGATCTTGTGTCGTGGACGAAGATTCCTGATTCTGTTGTAGCTTCAGCGCAGCACAAACAATTAGCGCTTGATATGGCGAGAAAGAGTATCGTGTTGCTTAAGAACAACGGTTCGCTCCCGTTATCAAGAAACTCCAGCTTTATTGTGATGGGACCTAATGCCAACGACTCGGTGATGCAGTGGGGCAATTATGCTGGCTATCCTACGAAGACAGTCACAGCTCTTGAGGGCATCCGACGTCAGTTTGGCGATGTGCCTTACGTACAGGGATGTGGACTCACTCGCAACGAGAGTCAGGAGAGTCGTTTCTCTGAGATACAGTCTCCTTCTGGTAGTCGGGGATTACAGGCTGTCTATTACAACAATATCGATTTGTCTGGAACTCCAGTTGCTACCGTTACCATAACTGAGCCTGTTAAACTGAGCAATGGTGGTAATACCGTCTTTGCTCCTGGTGTTAATCTTGAGAATTGTTCTGCTCATCTTGAGGGAACGCTTCTTCCCACTCGCAATGAGACGCTTATCTTTACCATCAGCGGAGATGACCGAATCCGGTTGATAATTAATGGTGATACAATTGTTAACCTATGGCAGGCGCGTCAACGTATTCAACAGGCACAGCAAGAGATTGCCGTGAAGGCTGGTCAGCCTTACCGCATCCAGATAGATTATGTGCAGGAGTCGGGGTATGGAGCGCTCAATTTCGATATTCAGCATAGGGGAACACCTACGTCTCAAGAACTGTTAGCTCAGGTGGGTAATGCTGAGACTATCGTCTTTGTTGGTGGCATCTCACCCCGATTGGAAGGCGAGGAAATGCGTGTCAGTGAGCCAGGTTTCCGAGGTGGCGATCGCACAAGTATTGAATTGCCTCAGGCTCAGCGTGATGTGTTGCGCACACTTCACGAAGCAGGTAAAAAGGTCGTATTCGTCAACTGTTCAGGTGGCGCTATGGCGATGCAACCCGAGTTGGAAACTTGCGATGCGATTGTACAATGGTGGTATGACGGTGAACAAGGTGGAGCTGCACTCGCTGATGTGCTTTCTGGCCGATACAATCCGAGTGGTAAGCTACCTGTTACTTTCTATCGCAATACCGATCAATTGCCTGACTTCCTCGACTACACGATGAAGAACCGTACATATCGCTACTTCACAGGTGAGCCGTTGTTCCCCTTCGGACACGGATTGAGTTATACGTCCTTCGAGTTTTCTAAGCCTACAGCTCGACAGCGAGGCGATACCGTCACTCTGACATTCACCATCAAGAATACCGGAAAGGTAGAGGGAACAGAGACCGCACAAGTCTATTTCCGTCGTACTGCCGATAAAGAGGGGCCAATTAAGACACTCTGCGGCTATCAGCAGGTGCGTCTGAAGGCTGGTGAATCAAGCAAGGTGACGATCAGCTTACCTTTGAAGCATCTTGAAAGTTGGGATTCGAATAGCAACACCATGCATGTCCAATCAGGAGAATATCAATTGATGGTAGGACCGTCGAGTGCCGATCATGCATTGCAGAAGGTCACTCTCAATCTCAACGTCTCGAAACTGTGATTCAGAAAATCAAACAACCAATAAATACACGAAATAACAATGAAAAGACAGGTTTTATTGATCACTTTAGCCCTACTTGTCATGCTACCAAGTTTGGCTCAACAAAAGAAGTCTCCGTCATTCGACGAAGTCATCACCTCTCGTCGCAGCATCCGTAGCTACGATGCAAAGAAGAAGATTAGCGAGGCAGAAGTGCGTAAGTTGCTTACTGCTGTTCAAGACGCACCTTCATGGGCAAATCAGCAACCTACGAAGTATTATGTAGCAATCACACCTGAGAAGCTGTCTGCAGTACAAGATATGGTTGGAGGCAACAAGTCGCGCATCATTGGTGCTCCCGTTCTCATCGTATCGACATACGAACGTGGCAAGTCTGGTTTCTTTCAAGGCGATCCTGCCAACGAGGTAGGTGATGGGTGGGGAGCTTATGATAATGGTCTTTCTAACTGTTATCTGGTTCTTCAAGCCCGTGCTATGGGATTCGACACGCTCATTATGGGTATGCGCGAGGCTGACAAACTGCGCAAACTCTTCTCTATCCCCGAGAATGAAACTGTTATGGCTGTCATAGCTCTTGGCTACAGAGCCGAAGAGCCTCGTCGTCCTGTAACACCGTTCTTTGGATGATATCGTGAAGTTCTTCTAATTCCTTTAATTGTAATTCCGCAGATTGTAAATAATTATGATGAAACAGAATGATATTTTGCGTGTAGGCATCATTGGCACAGGGTGGATTGCTGAGAAGGCCTACAGTTCTACAGCTTTACAGCCCTTAGCTCTACCTCTTCCAGGCTTATGCGGTTGGTTCTCGCTCACAGGCGAAAGCAGATGCGTTTGCTGAGAAATGGAATATCGGCAAGGCGTATGGCTCATACAGCGAATTGATAGCTGACCCGGATGTGGATTTGGTGTATGTAGGTACACCCCATTCACACCACTACGACGTGACACGTGAAGCGCTGTTGGCTGGTAAACCTTGTCTGGTGGAGAAGGCTTTTATGGCCAACCTCCGAGAGGCTAAAGAAATCGTGGAGTTGGCTCATCAGCGTCATGTCTTTCTGGCAGAGGCCATCTGGACACGCTATCAGCCAGCTGTCGGCATTGTTCGCAACCTTATCAGTACGGGACGTATCGGTACACCTCGTATGGTGACTGCCACACTGGGGTACTCGATGGGAAACAAGGAACGTATCATGCGACCTGACCTCTGTGGTGGTGCCTTGCTCGATCTGGGTGTCTATGCCCTCAACTTTGTCCGGATGTTCTTCTCTGCCGATATTGTGAAGATGGAGAGTCTGTGTGTAAAGAGCCAGACGGGTATGGATCTGACAAACGCCATCAGTCTTGTTCTGGCGGATGGTATGCTGTGTAACCTCCAGTCGAGTGCTGCATGTGTGGGCGATAATATTGGTGTGATTGCTGGTACTGAAGGTAATCTCATTATCGACAATATCAACAACCCGCAAACAATCACCGTAAATGGTCCCGATCGCACTTTTGTAGAGACCATTCATGTGCCCCAACAGATTACAGCCCTACAGTTCTACAGCCCTACAGCCCTTAGCTCTACCTCTTCCAGGCTCTTATCGATGGGTTGCTCGAACCGCACGAGATGCCTCACGATGAAATCCTCTACATCATGCAACTCATGGACACCCTACGCCAGAAGTGGGGTGTACGCTATCCTATGGATTGATTCTTGGCTCAACTCTCGACTCTCAACTCTAACCTCTAACCTCTAACCTCTAAACTCTAAACTCTAAACTCTCAACTCTAACCTCTCAACTCTAACCTCTCAACTTTCAACTTTCAACCGATGATGAAGAAATTACATACATACATATTCTTGGTTTTTGCACTCATCGCCCTTTCCGCTTCAGCGCAACGTGGCATGCGAGTTCGTAAGGACATACCCCTCGACTCCATCCGCCTAAGTGATCCTGCTATTCTGGCTGATAAAGCTACGAAGATGTACTACATGACTGGCACAGGTGGCATGATGTGGCGCAGTTCTGATTTGCGATTATGGGAAGGTCCCTTTCGTGTCACAGAATTTGAGGCAGACTCGTGGATGGGACCTCGTCCGCAGATTTGGGCTGCCGAACTTCACCAAACAGGTGATGGGTGGTACTACTATTTCGCTACCTTTACCAACCAAGCAGTGAAAATCGATACGGTACGCGGCAACGTCATCGAGCGACGTGCATCGCAGGTGTTGCGTGCCGACAATCCGATGGGTCCCTATCGGGCATTTGGCGATGCAACCTATCTGCCTGCCGACCGTCCTACACTCGATGGTACTTTCTGGCGTGACAAAAACGGTAAGCCCTACATGGTGTTTTGTGGCGAGTGGTTGCAGAATTGGAACGGAACGATTGAAAAGATAGAACTGAAGCCCGATTTCAGTGGCACTGTGGGCGAGCCTCGTATCCTATTCCGTGCAAGCGATTCGCCTTGGAGTCGCGAGAAGAACGATAGGGGAGAGATAACCTGGAACAAAGTGACTGACGGACCATTCCTTTTCCGTACTGCGACAGGCCGTCTGGGTATGGTTTGGACTTCGTGGGTATATGATGTCTATACACAAGGAGTGGCTTACAGCCCTACAGTTCTACAGCTCTACAGCCCTTAGCTCTACCTCTTCCAGGCTATGGTCACTCTATGCTTTTCCAGCGATTCGATGGTAAGTGGATGATGTCTGTACATTTTCATCAGAAAGATGCTTTCGGACGTACCGTTCGTACACCCCATCTGTTCGAAATCGATTTGAGTGGCGACAAACTCAAGGTTATAATACCAAAGAAGTAAAGACGTAACGATGATTGAATTGAACCCCGAGAGTGAGCAAACTTTCGGGGTTCATATTGTAGGTGGGGTCATTATTGAATTGTTCACCAAGGGAAATTCTCTGGATCGTTTTCTTTTGATGCTTAAATGTTATAGTAATCAGTTCTCAACCACTAATACAGTTACGGAATAAGGATCGAGTGTGATAGCGAATTGCTTGCCCGCCTTCTGGGTCGATTCTTGAGGAACGATGTTGCGGGGATTGTCAATGGAGTTGGTGTCCTCAGGACGGGCAGACTTCAATTCTATCTTCTTGGCTTTCGACTTTACCTTCTTGGCACCTTCCAACTTGATCGTCAGCTTTTGGGTGTCGCCTACTGCATTGACCAGCTTCAGGAAGGTCTGACCTGTCTTGGTATCGGTAGTGGCCGTGTAGAAAACAGCATTAGCCTCGTCATTACGGTCGAGTTTCTGCTTAGGAATGTCAACAGCCTCCACAGGTACAATTCGGTCGCCCAGATATTTTGAAAACATCACCTGTGCCCAATACGATGGTGAGCCGTAAGCACGAAGCACATCATAGCCTATCAAATCGCTTGCCCACTGCATACCGCCTGGTTCTACATTTACAAACAGCGGAGCATAGCACGACATGATGCAAATGTCGGAGTTTCGTTCCATACACGTCATCCATGCTGCATCACCCAGAGCTGCATTCATGTTAGTGGTAGGTGAACCTTCACGAGTGGCCCATTCTCCACAGAAAATCTTCGGACCCTTGCGGTCATAGCGGTCATACTGGAAGGCATTGCGGTACATGTCATTTGCATTACGGTAGTAGTGCTCATCGATTACATCCACCATAGGGTTAGGAATGGCGTTCGACTTCAAGGCATCATATCCCACCGTTGATATAATCTGCAGTTGAGGGTAGCGTGCCTTGATGGCGTCGTAGAACATCTTGAATCGGTTGGGATAGCTTCCGCTGCGATCGAAAAAGTCTTCGTTTCCAATCTCTACATAGTGAAGAGGGAAGGGTTGAGGATGACCGTCACGAGCACGTACGGCTCCCCATTTGGTCGATGCGTCACCCATGATGTATTCTATCTCGTCCAAAGCATCTTGGATGAAAGGCTTGATATAGTCGCCATCCAGATGGTCGCCGTTCAGCACATAGCCAGCAAAGACTCCCACTACAGGCTCGCCACCTGTATCCTCTGCCCACTGACAGAACTCAAGCAATCCCAACCCGTCAGTTGAGCGATAGCCCCAAGGACTTTGGTGACCTGGACGCTCGTCTGGGTTGCCGATTGTCTGTTTCCAATCGAACCGGTTGGCGAAGTTATTACCTTCCAAGTAGTTGCCTCCAGGGAATCGGACAAACTTAGGTTGCATTTCCGCCATCATCTCCATCAGGTCTATGCGCAGACCATTCTTACGGTTTTTATAGCTAGGAGCAAAGAGTGTCACACGTGTTAACTCGATGCTACCCGCTTCATTGGCGATGATATACAGACGTGCATCTTTTGTGTCTGCCTGAGTGGCTGATGTGGTCAACTGAAAGTCCAACCGTTTCCATCCGTTTGAGAAGCCGCTTACCTTTGTTTCCGCATAATTTGTGTTTCCGTCAGCACTCTTCAATGCGATTGTCAGAGATTTCACAGGAGTAGATGTCGCGTTTTGGTTATTACCCGCAGCAGGCTGTCTCACATAGAGTGCCCCGTTGAAGGTTGTGTTCTTCTTGACGGGAAATCCCCAATAACCTTCGCTGATAATTCCCAAGCCTGCCTGTTCGCAATTCACGATGAGCGATGTCGGGTTGGCATCGTTGATGCCTCCTTGCCGATCCTGTCGCACACGCACTTTGATTGAGTCTGTGAGCTGCCAGCGGTCTGGCCGCACCGTACTGCGAGGCTGATTGGTATTTCGTCCTCCACGTTGTCCGCCTCTTGGATTGAACATGTCGGCAAACGACGGGTTGGCAATCAACTGGGTGTAGAGACCGCCTTCATAGGCATAGTTGATTTCTTCGGTCATGAGACCATAAAGCATTGGACTTACTTCTGTTTCGGCTTTGTCGAGTCGAAGTGTTAACTGCTGTGCTTGGAGCGTCATAGCGTTGGCGCTCAGCAATGTAGCTACCATCAAAGAAAAATAGTTCTTCATACGTCAAATAGTTTAGAGTTTAAAAGTTCAAGAGTTCAAGGTTCAAAGTTCAAGGTTCAAAGTTCAAGGTTTTCATACTCCCTCCCCCTTCGGGGTAAAAGTACACTTCGTTTCACTCCTTTGGGAAGATAAACCTTCCGTCGTCGCAAACCGAGCTACGATTTCGCTCGGTCCCCCTATCTTAGGGGGAGAGCCTTTTTATAGCTCCTCCTCTAAGCTAGAGGAGGGGAACCATTTATGGTGGAGGAGTGTGTCTTAGTTCTACAGCTCTTAGTTCTTAGCTCTTAGCCCTTCCATCTGACCTTTGAACCTTCTTTTTATTTCAGCACGGCTTTCACGTCTGTCACCATATTCTTATGCTGCTCGTCGGGCTTGGTGAGTTCTGACGTAAGAACGATGTTGCCTGGTTTATCCTTCGAAGAGAAGGTCCCAGTGTAGATGATATCGCTTTCGAAGTACAGTGTGGCTTCTACTTTTACCTTATAAGTTCCTTGCGCTACCGTCTTACCCTGTTCGTCTGTGAAATCCCATGTGAGTGTCTGTATGCCGCTGTTTTGAGGTGTAGCTCCCGTGACAGCATCCAGTTGCTCGTCGGTCTTTTCTTCTGCCTTTGAGGTCTTCACCCATGTTGGCACACATGTGGGTCGGACAATATAGCCTCGTTGAGCCTTCTCTCCACCCCGAGCACGTCCTTTCGATGTGTAAGCGGTGACGAAGAGTGTCTTTACAAACTCACCCTTTTCGTTCTCTATCCAGATGGCATATTGGTTGGAGCCTGCACCTGGCTGCTTTTGATAGTTGAACGAAACTTCAAGGGAATTGACCTTTCCCTTCTTTTGAGCCATGCTGGGAGTACCCATCAGCAAAGCTGCCAAAATAGCAATTACAATTGTCTTCATGGTTGTTATTAATTTGATTTGGTATAATTATTCTTAACCGTTCTACAGTTCTACAGCCCTACAGCCCTACAGCTCTACAGCCCTACAGCTCTACAGCCCTACAGTTCTACAGCCCTACAGTTCTACAGCTCTACAGCCCTACAGCCCTACAGCCCTTAGCTCTACTTCTTCCATGCATTGACCACTTCGCCTATGTACATGCTATGAATTCCTGCAGGGAAGTTGGCATACATCTGTTTCGGAACGTTACTCTTGAAGTATTTCGGGTCAAAAGGAGCTGCATACATCGTTTTGCACTCAATGACCATCGTAGCCTCCGTGTAGTAAGGCGTTCCGTTAGCTGTGTAGGCGGTATGAAGCCCGAGAGCCTGTGCCTTGTCGCCATCGCGTCCACTTTTGGTTCCCATATAGTTCAGCACCTTGCTGTCCTTGACATCGAAGGTCAGCACCGTGAAATACTCAGCTTCATCCATAAACTTCTTCGTGTAGCGCTTCTCGGCAACATACACCGTCAGGGCTGTTTTCCCCCAAAGCGTCCCAATGCCTCCCCAGCCAATTGTCATAGCGTTGCTCTTCTCCTTGTTTCCTGCACACAGCAGCTGAGCATCGCGGAACCATTGGAAACCATTATCCTCAAAGCCCTCTTCGACTTTGAATTGTTTGTAACCGTTTTCCACCTGAGCGAAGGAAGAAACCGATAGTGCCATCATGACAGAGGCAAGAAATGTTGTAATCTTAATTCTATTCATGGTAATTGATTGTTTGGAATTTTTGTTGTTGCAAAATTACTAAAAAAACTCTAAAATACATCAGCAAGAGCGTAAACTTATATGTTTTTTGAGTTTTTCTGCCTAAAAAAGACTAAATTTGCAGTCCGAAACGAATTTACAAGTCAAAATGTATAGTTTAAAGTATAAGGTAACAACGAGCACCTGCGATAGCGAAGGACGACTGAAACTCTATTCTGCCCTCCAGATGATGCAGGATTGCTCAGAGATGTGGATTGACTCCGAGCCTGGAATCAAGCAGTATTTCACCGTACAGAATATGGCACAGTTGCTCGTGTCGCGTCAAGTGGAAATCGTACGAGTACCATCATATAAGGAAGAACTGACCGTGACGACATCCGTTTATGGTATGAAACCCATGTTCGGATTCCGCAATACCTTCATCTACGATGCAGAAGGGAAACCATGCTATCGAACATGGAGCATGGGAGCATTTGTCGATAAGTCTGATGGCAAGCTGAAGCGTATCGACGAGGCGACCTTAGCCTCCATGCACCTCGACCCACAATTAGAACTGAACTATCAAGATCGTCGCATCATCCTGCCAAAAGAAGGAGGAAAGACCCTTGAGCCTATCCGTGTGCTACGTGCCGATATCGACTACAACAAGCACATGAACAATGCCAATTATGTACGAGTGGCAATGGAGCTGTTACCAGAGGACTTTGAGGTGAGGGGACTGAGAGTCGAACACCGAGTTGCCGCCAAACTCGCCGATCAACTCATTCCTACCCTCTACGAACAGGATGGAACGTATATCGTAGCTCTATCAATTGGCAATGAAGTCAGCGCAATCATAGAATTTCAGGCAAATTGAGCTGCTATATGCAAACAATTCTCTTGGGTTTATTCATACCCCTATTAGGCACAATGTTAGGCTCTGCCTTCGTTTTCCTGATGAAGAATCAGATGTCCCAGCGATTGCAGAAGGCCCTGCTTGGTTTCGCCTCAGGCGTTATGGTCGCAGCATCCGTTTGGTCGCTCTTGATACCTGCGATGCAGATGGAGGCCGAAAAAGGAGCGTGGTCAGTATGGCCAGCTGCCGCAGGCTTTCTGTTGGGTATGGGCTTCCTCCTGCTCATTGACGAACTGACACCACACCTCCACATCGGAACAGACAAACCCGAAGGAATGCGCACACACCTGTCGAAGACAGCCATGCTGGCACTCGCTGTCACCATTCACAATCTGCCCGAAGGAATGGCAGTGGGCGTGGTCTTCGCAGGAGCAGAAAACGGCTCGGCTCATATCTCTTTAGCCAGTGCTGTGGCTGTTTCTATCGGAATCGCCATACAGAATATCCCCGAAGGAGCCATTATCTCCATGCCCATGCGAGCAGCAGGCAACAGTCGTTGGCGGTCCTTCCTTCTTGGGTCCTTAAGTGGAGCTGTAGAGCCGGTCGGAGCAGTCGCCGTTTTGCTGTTAGCATCCCTGCTGATGCCCGTCCTACCATACATGCTCTCCTTTGCAGCAGGAGCAATGTTCTATGTGGTGATTGAAGAACTGATACCCGAAGCCTCCGTAGGAAAGCACAGCAATCTAAGCACCATAGGTTTTGCAATCGGATTCGTTCTCATGATGGTACTTGATGTTGTTATGGGCTAACATCCCCTTTGGATTAATTGACCATTGACCATTGGCCATTGACGCATTTGATAGCCCTAAAGGGGCTAAGAAATTTGTAAATAAATCAATCGTAAATAGTCAATCGTCAATAAGTAAGAATGTATGAACGAGAACAAGAAGAAAGCGGTAGTAGAGATCATCCGATTCATCATCACCGTATTGGGAGCCTTGCTAGGCTCATCTGCACTGCAGGCATGTTGCTAATCACGCCACTCGTGGCGGATGTATAAATAGAAAAGGAGGGCTGATGCTCTCCTTTTTGGGTTCAAGGTGAGAGAAGTTCAAGGTTCATGGTGATGGATGCCACTCACCTGTCCATGTGACACATTATTTAATTGACATACGTCCAAAATTGAAGAGTGAAGAGTTACAATCCTGTAAGGTTGAACTTGTAGAGAGTTTCTTCAGGTGTTGTCTGCTGCAGGAACATGGTCATGTAGATGGGGAGATAGACTACTTTATCACTCGTTTGTACATTGTTCTGACAGAAAACAATCGCAAATGGGATGTTGTACTCTTCGTTCTGCATCACGTTGGCTAAGGCACGATGACGGTCATAGTCTTTGCCTGACTTCACCTCAATGGGGAGCACCGCGCCTTCGTATTCTGCCACGAAGTCGAGTTCGCCTTGTTTCTTGCTACTGAAATAGAAGAGGTCGTGATCGATGGGGAATCCATGGGCATAGAGTTCTTGAGCCACCAGATTCTCATAGATAGCACCATAGTTGATGTTTGACTCTTTGCTGAGTAACTGCAGCTGAATGTTGCCTCCGTATGCTGCAGCCAGCAGACCCACGTCGTTCAGGAACAGTTTGAAAAGGTTATGCTGCTTGTTTAGCAACAGAGGCAGGCGCGGCTCTTCTATATTATAGGTTGGCAGGGCTACTCCTGCATCTTTCAGCCAGAGGATGCCGCTTGCATAGCGACTGTAACGAGCCTTGGCATTGAGCTCTTTAAGAATGAAACGCTTGTTCTTGGCATTCAGTTCTGGTGGTATCAGATTGTAGATTTCCTCTATCTGAAGCTTATGGTCGGGGTCGTACTTGGTGATGTCGCGCTTGTAGGTCTTGATGATGTCGCGCTGCTCGTCGTATACGCGACGTAGGTTGTTGGTGTCCATATATTTCTGTACGGCAGCTGGCAGACCGCCTACAACCAAATAGAGCCGGATCATCTCCATCATCCGCTCATGGATGAAGTCGTCGACTGGTTTCCGTTGCTCATAGCACTCTCGCAGGTGAGCGATGACCTCTTTGCTGATGCCTATGGCTTCGGCAAACTCCTTGAGGTCGAGGGGATACATCTCTTTCTCGCTCATATAGCCTACAGGAATGCTACGGATATCTTTCAGTTCCACTCCGAGCAGAGACCCACTCATGACGTAGCGGTAACTGCCTTCATCGACCAGGAACTTGATGGCTGTCACAATCTCCTTACATTCTTGCACTTCATCGAAGAATATCAGTGTCTTGCCCGGTATCAGTGTTTTACGGGAGAATGCAGAGATGCGAAGTAGTAGTTCCTTGGCATCTGTAACGCCATTAAACATCTGTACAGCACTGGGTTGTTCGATGAAATTGATTTCAACAACATGTTCGAAACAGTCCTTCGCCGCCTGACGGATGGAGAAGGTCTTTCCTACCTGACGAGCTCCTGTTACAAGTAAGGAACGTTTGTCGTTCATCAAAAAGCTACGTAACTCCTTGTCTACCTTGCGATTAATCATGATAATTTGGCCTTAAATTACACTTTTCTAATAGAAAAACCATGTAATTATTACACTTTTCCAATGGATTTTCGCCGCAAAGTTACACTTTTCCAATGAAACTGCCAAATAAAATACGAATAAAGTTGATAGTTCATAGTTTATTGTCAGTTTATCAAGTTGAAAGTTTAGTAGTTTAGTCGTTTAATTGGTTAACAGAGTAACTTCGAACGAAGAGTTTACTTTTTCATAAACATTATATTCATTCAACATCGCAAAACGAACTACGATTTCGCTCGGTTTTGAATAAAATTCTCACACTCTACATAAAAATACATTCTTATTGTACTCACTTAACCTAATTTTTGCTATCTTTGCAGCGTAAACAGTTTAAACTTAAAATTCATGAAGAAAATTCTGATGATTGGAGCCTCGCTCCTTTTTACAACCTATTCACTACAGATGAATGCTCAGTATCTGGAGCATTTGTATGATTACATTGAGAATACAGCCGTTTTTGAGGAAGGTCAGGAAGAGGGCCATGCTTACTATCTGGCTAAGGATCACTTGTCGCTCAACGGGCCGTGGAGGTTCTATTTTGCTAACACGCCTGAGGAGGTGCCGCAGCAGTTCTTCCAGACAAACTTCAAGGACAGCAAGTGGAACACCATCAATGTGCCTATCAACTGGGAGATGGTGGGCTACGGCGATGCGCAGTTCCGCAATGTGCCTGCTCCGTTCAGAGCCAATCCGCCTTATGTGCCTAAAGACTATAACCCTACGGGGGCGTATCGCAAGACGTTCACCTTGCCTTCGGCTTGGAAGGGTCAGCAGGTGTTCCTGCGTTTGGAGAAGACTCAGAGTGCTTCGTTCGTATGGATGAACGGTCAGCAGGTGGGTTATAACGAGGGTGGTCAGGAGCCTGCCGAATATGATGTGACCCCTTATGTGCATTCGGGCAAGAACGTGTTGGCTGTCTGTGTGCTGAAATATAGTGACGGCTACTATCTGGAAGGACAGGACTACTGGCGACTGGCTGGTATCTTCGATGATGTGACGCTCTATGCCACTCCCAAGACCCGACTGTTTGACTGGTACGTCACTACCGACCTTGACGACCAATACCGAGATGCTACGCTGAAGGTGGCTGTGGATGTGAAGAAGTATGAGGATGTGGGCGGTACGTATGCTGTGCGTGCTACGCTGACTGACAAGGCTGGCAAGCAGGTGAAGGTGCTGACAACCGACCGCTTCACGATGAGCGGTAAGGGAAAGAAGTCGGTAGAGCTGTCGTCGCAGGTGTCGAACCCTGACAAGTGGACCTCAGAGACTCCTGTGCTCTACAACCTGAAACTGGAGCTGCTGAACGAGGCTGGCAAGGTGATGCAGGAAATCGTGAGCAAGATGGGATTCAAGGAGACGGAGATTCGTCATCAGGTGTTCTATCTGAACGGAAAGCCTATCAAGGTGAATGCCGTCAACTCTCACATGCAGCATCCCGAGACAGGTCACGCTATCAACGAAGAGACCGTCCGCAAGGATATGGAGATTCTGAAACAACATAATTTCAACGCTGTGCGTACTTCGCACTATCCTCCTGTGAACAAATATCTGGAACTGGCTGACGAGTATGGCTTGTATATCATCGACGAGGCAGGTACCGAGGCTCACGCTACGGAATACATATCGAACGACCAGAAGTTCCGTGAGATGTATCTGGAACGTGTGCAGAAGCTGGTGTTGCGCGACCGCAACCACCCCTGTGTGCTGTTCTGGAGTGCAGGTAACGAGAGCGGTGAAGGTCCGTTGATTACCGAAGTCATCAAGGAGGGAAAGCGTCTTGACCCCACTCGTTACTTCATGTATGGAGGCAATGCATACGCTCATCCTGGTGAGGAAATCATAGGTCCACGCTATCCTTCGCCATACGAGTTGGAGATGAACACGGCGATGGTGCCTGAATCGGAGGATCCACGTCCGTCGTTCATGGACGAATATCTGTCGGTAGCAGGAAATGCCGGAGGTGGAATGGACGAATACTGGGCAGTGATCCGTCGTCACCCTCGACTGATGGGTGGAGCCATCTGGGACTTTGTCAACCCAGGTCTCACGGAGCATATCCGTCCATTGACTGACAGCTCACCTTTCAATACGCCTGCTCACCTCATGGGTCATGCGAAGGTGGAGAAAGGTGTGTTGCACCTCAGCGGCCACGATGAGTGGGTGGAGGTATATCGCAGCAACAATGTGGAACTCTCGAGCAAGGAACTGACCATCAGCTTCGACGTGAAGCCAGGTAAGCTTTGCGGTACTTACGAGGGTGCGCCTTATATCACGAAGGGCAATACGCAGTTCGGAGTGGTTCAGAGGGGACAGAACAAACTGCAGTTCTATCTGCATTCGGGTGTGAAACATACACTCGAGGTTGACCTGCTAGAGAATTGGATTGGAAACTGGCATCATGTGACTGCATCATGGGACGGTAAGGAGATGAAACTCTTCATCGACGGACAACAGAAAGGTTCGGAGGCAACTGGAGCTGCACCTGCACCAGGGAACCGTCGTGGTGGAGGCGGAGGAGGCGAACGCGGTATGCTGAGCAACTTCCCATACCCAATCAACATTGGTCGAATTGCAGGCAACCACGCCATAGACCCAATGACCACCTATACGGCTGATGCCGAGATGGACAATGTGGCTATCTACAACAAATGTCTGGCTGACGGTGAGGGACGACCAGAGGATGCTGTGCTTTACCTCAAGTTCGAAGGTAACGGCGACACAGGTACTTTCTATACGATTGGTGGCAATATGCGTACATACGGCTGTATATGGCCCGACCGTACCGTTCAACCTGAGATGAAACAGATGAAATGGACTACACAACCTGTTAGCATCCGTCTGCTCAATGCAGAGACGGGCGAGGCAGAAGTGACCAACCGTCTGTTCTTCACTGACCTCTCGCAGTATGCCTCACACTGGGCATTGATGGCCGACAACCAGGTGCTGGAAGAGGGCGATATTCAGTTCACAACAGGCCCACAGCAGTCGCAAGTAGTGAAAATACCTTACCACAAGCCTACCATCGTAGCAGGAAAGGAATACAGAGTGCTGATTACCTCTACGCTGAAGCGCAACGAAGTGTGGGCAAAGGCTGGTCATGAGGTTGCATGGGATCAGCTGGAACTGTTATCGTGGAACCTTCCTGCTCCTACTCCTCAACTGACAGCGAAGAATCTCAACACGCAAGAAGACGACAAGCAAATCAAGATAAGCGGACCGGATTTCTGCTATGTTATCAATAAGGAAACAGGTAACTTGGAGCAGATTGAGGTAGGAGGCAAGGCAGTGCTCAAAGCGCCAATTGAGTTCAACCTGTGGCGTGCACCTATTGCCAATGAGTTTGACTCATGGGATGCCTTCCGTGTGAACGGAGGATATGCTGACGGTTATGGCAATCAGGTCGCTACACTGTGGTACTCGAAGGGTGTGCAGCAGCTGCGCATCCGTCCGGCAGGAATCAAACTGACTCATAACCAGCACGAAACAACTGTCTCACTCAGTCAGCTTGTGCAGGTAGGTGCTTCCTCATACGGTGCTCTCGACCTGTATATATCAGGAGTGCAGTTGGCAGGATTCGTGCTCGACTATACCTATACATTCTACGATGACGGAACCGTCAAGATTCACAATCATCTAAGTCCACAGGGCAAATTGCCAGAGATGCTGCCACGTATCGGCTTCACGACCTCTGTGGCAAACGAATTCGATAACATCACTTGGTATGGTCGCGGACCAGAGGAGAACTACCCCGACCGCAAGACAGGCTATAAGGTGGGCATCTGGACGAAGACGGTGAAGGACATGTACGAACCATACCTCATGCCACAGGATCATGCCCTGCGTACAGACAACAGATACGTCCAGTTGACAGACAAGAGTGGCAAGGGTGTGCAGATATCGATGAACGAGCCATTCAACTTCAATGCCTATCAGTTCACGACTGACAATCTGACAAAGAGCCAGTTTACCTATCAGTTGCAGCCACAGGCTGACCGCTACACCTTCAATCTCGACTACGCAACAACTGGTGTAGGGTGTACCTGCATCTATGTGCTCGACGAATACAGGGTGAAACCCGCATCGTTCGACAGAGAAATCACTATCAAACCAAAGAAATAACCATGAAAGAACAAGTATTACAATGTATGCGTGAAGCAGGCAAGCCTGTTTCTGCAGGTGACGTGACAAAGGCTTTGGGTGCTGACCGTAAGGAAATAGACAAGGTCTTTGCAGAACTGAAGAAAGAAGGTGCAATCATCTCACCTGTCCGCTGTAAGTGGGCTCCTGCAAACTGATGAGTGAATTCGATCTGCAGGGCTACATGAGCGACGCTATTCGTCGTATCATGAGCAAGGCTTACACGAATCTTGAGATGAAGCGTGTGATGAAACTATAATACGAAGGCAAACTTAAAGGAGGGTCGATGCGACCCTCCTTCTGTTTAGCATTCCTTCATTATTTCTTTTTGTCAAAGCCTTGCTTCAGTTGCTTCAGTTCCTGATTACTGACGGCATAGTTGTAGATGCGTAAGTCTGCTACGTCTGTCTGTGTCAGGAATTTGTCGCCTCTGAATGGGGCTCGTCCGATCCAACAGTTTGCAGGAGCCTCTTTGAAGATTTCTGCGAGGATAGGCATTTGGTCGTTATGCCCAATGAGTTTTCCATCGAGGAAGAGTTCGCCCTTGTGGCCCTGTTGCCGATAGAGAACGTGTATCCATGCATCGCGTTTAGGCTTTCCTCCCTGCATAATGATTTGCTCGTGCTCGTAGCCTCCTGTTGAGGTTTCGAAGCGTTGCTCATTCAGACGCATAGCCATATAAGGACCTTCGTGGGCACTATTCTCTGCCAGTGTGGAGAAGGCAAAAAGGAAATGTCCGTAGCCGTCGAGCTGGTTCTCCGAACTGACTTTGAACCATACGGAAACAGAGAAGTCACGCAACTCTTTGATGAGTGTTCCTGTAGCGGCTGTGAGGTCGTAGTAGCCATTATCGGTTCCTAAGTGGAGAATGGTAGGGTTCGATTCATCGATTTTGGCATTACGCCGCAGAAAATCTGATTGCCAATTGAAACGGTATTCAGCTTGCTGCGGTGTTATTATTGTTGGTTGAGGTAAGGCAGAGGTCTTGGTAGCAGTCAAGCGACGGATGTGGTCTTTCAGAATTTTGTATGCAGGCTGAGGCATGCTTCCGTGGTCGTAGCCTTGCATCTCGTAGAGCGTCACGTCTTTGTGTCCTACGAGTTTCAGCATGCGCCAGAAGTAGGCCTGCTCCTCGTAGCGACCATACAGTTCCAGTTCTCTATCGCCAGAAATGATGACCATTGGTGGAGCATCCGGACGCACATGAGTGAGTGGGGCGTATTGGTCGATAGTAGCCTGTAAGGGACCGATACCCTGTTGTTTGCGGAGGTTGTAGTGTGTGATGCATTGTCCGCTAAATGGTACTAAGGCTGCCAAAGAATCGGCATCTACTCCATATTTTGCCAACCATTTCTTGTCTAACCCGATTAAATCCAAGAGGTAACCTCCTGCGGAGTGTCCTGCAACGAAAATCTTTTGACGGCTTCCCCCGTATTTGGCGATATTCTTGTAAGTCCAAGCTACTGCAGCTGCTGCATCATCGAGGATATCGTCGATTTTGGCTTTGGGCAGCAATCGGTAGTTCGGAGCTACTACCACAAACCCACTATTTTTCAGTTCTTGATCAATGTGCTTGTTGCCTCCTTCGATGCCTCCACCATGAAACCACACGACTACGGGTACATCTTTTCGATTGGTGGGGTAATAGACATCGAGTTTGCAACGTTCTTTAGCGTAAGCATCTGTCGATTCGGAGTAGGAGATGTCGTTTTCTTGCTTGTACTGCGCCTTGATAATCGTTGGGAGCAGTATGAGGATAAGGATTGCGATAATCGTCTTCTTCATGGCTGTGATATGATTTTGATTAGTTATTAGTCATCTGTTGCCGAACGGCTTCATACATCAGGATAGCAGCGCTGACAGACACATTGAGGGAATCGAGTCGCCCCAACATCGGGATGCGGATGTGGGCATCTGCGGCTTCGCGCCAGATGGGCGAGAGACCTGTGGACTCTGTTCCCATCACGATAGCTGTAGGGCGACACATATCGGCATCGTAGTAGACATGAGAGTCTTGAAGCTGTGCTGTGAGTATCTGAATTTGGTGTTGCTTCAACCAACTGATGCATTCCTCACTGGTGCAAGCTACTGTGGGCACTGTGAAGATAGCTCCTATGGAACTGCGGATGAGGTTGGGGTTGTAGAGGTCTGTCAGTGGGTCGCACACGATGACTGCATTCACTCCAGCTGCGTCTGCACTGCGCAGAACAGCTCCCAGATTGCCAGGCTTCTCTACACTTTCTAATACGATATACAATCCGGGTTTCTTTGCTGTCGATAAGTCTCCGAGTGACCTTTGGGGAGTCTTTACTACAGCTATGATGCCTTCTGTACTTCCCCGATAGGCTATCTTCTCGTAAACGTAGGGGGAAACGTAGATAGTTGATAGTTGACAGTTGACAGTTGATAGTTGAAAGTTGAAAGTTGATAGATTGGGGGCCATTTCTTCGCAGCAGAAGATGGTGTCTATCTGTAAGCCTGCTTCGATGCAATGCTGTAGTTCTCGCTGTCCTTCAACAACGAACAACCCCGTCTTCCTGCGTTCGGATGACTTCTGCTGCAAGGTTAGCAGCTGTTTGATGCGTGGGTTCTGCACGCTAGTGATCACGTTTTCCATTTCCTAAACTCTCAACGAATTAGCTGGATTGTTTTGATTCTTTTACTTTTTCCATCGGCAAAGGTAATTATTTCTTTTGAGGTAGACAAATATTCCTCGGATTTCTGTCGTTTTTTGTTCTACTTTGGCTATTATGATGGCAATGATATAGGAGTCAGCACAAATGCCTTGCCTATATAAATTTTTGCAGCCCCTAGGGGAAAATAAATTTTCCCTTAAGGGGAATTAATTTTGCAAAGCGTTACCTCTGTTTTGCACACGAAGAATTAGGTGTGTGCGCATATTATATAAATAATGTGTTTTATGGGTGATGGTTTATGATTTATTTCGTAACTTTGCACCCGATTCGGGTACAAAGTTACAGTGCTTGTTTCTTTTTGGCACTCGAAAGCGGCTCACTTGGATTGAAAGGTAAAAAGTAATAAATAGGATATGCAAGACATTAGAAATATTGCGATTATCGCGCACGTTGACCACGGAAAGACAACGCTTGTCGACAAAATGTTGTTGGCAGGAAACTTGTTCAGAGAGAATCAGCAGACAGGTGAACTGATTTTGGACAATAACGAACTGGAACGTGAACGCGGTATCACCATTCTGTCGAAGAATGTATCGATTGTTTACAAGAACACAAAGATAAATGTGATTGACACTCCAGGACACAGTGACTTCGGAGGTGAGGTGGAGCGTGTGCTGAATATGGCTGACGGCTGTATTTTGCTAGTTGACGCTTTCGAAGGTCCGATGCCTCAGACACGATTCGTGTTGCAGAAAGCTTTGGAGATTGGCCTCAAGCCTGTTGTGGTCGTGAATAAGGTTGACAAGCCAAACTGTCGTCCAGAGGAGGTGTACGAGATGGTGTTCGACCTGATGTGTTCACTCAATGCCACAGAAGACCAATTGGACTTCCCTGTCGTTTATGGTTCTGCTAAGTTGGGTTGGATGGGCGAAGACTGGAAGACTCCTACGAACGATATCACATACCTGATGGACACCATCCTGAATACGATTCCAGGTCCTGAACGTCTTGAGGGTACCCCTCAGATGCTGATTACATCGCTCGACTATTCTACATATACAGGTCGTATTGCTGTAGGTCGTGTTCATCGTGGTACCTTGCGTTCTGGTCAGAACATCACAATCTGTCATCGTGATGGTTCGATGGAGAAGACCAAGATCAAGGAACTCCATACATTTGAAGGAATGGGCCACAGAGCTACAGATGCTGTCGAAAGTGGTGACATCTGTGCTGTGATTGGATTGTCGAACTTCGAAATTGGAGATACCATCTGCGACTTTGAGACACCAGAAGCACTTCCTACCATCTCGATCGATGAACCAACAATGAGTATGCTATTCACTATCAATAACTCACCGCTGTTTGGCAAGGAAGGCAAGTTCTGCACCAGCCGTCATATACACGACCGTCTGCAACGCGAGTTGGAGAAGAATCTGGCTCTGCGAGTAGAACAGAAAGAAGGGACTACCGATCAGTGGATTGTAAGCGGACGTGGTGTGCTGCATCTCTCTGTGCTGATTGAGACGATGCGTCGTGAAGGCTATGAACTGCAAGTAGGGCAGCCACAAGTCATCTATAAAGAAATCAACGGAGTGAAATGTGAGCCAGTTGAAGAGCTGACCATCAATGTTCCACAGGAGTTCTCCAGCAAGATGATAGATATGGTCACCCGTCGTAAGGGCGATATGCTGTCGATGGAAGCTCAGGACGATCGTGTGAATATAGAGTTCGAAATACCTTCTCGTGGAATCATCGGATTGCGTACGAATGTGCTGACTGCCAGTCAAGGAGAAGCCATCATGGCTCATCGATTCAAGGAGTATCAACCCTTCAAGGGCGAAATGGTCCGCAGGGTAAACGGCAGTATGATTGCACTCGAAAGTGGAACTGCATTCGCATACGCTATCGATCATCTGCAGGACCGAGGTAAGTTCTTTATCTTCCCACAAGATACCGTTTATGCAGGTCAGGTAGTAGGCGAACATGTACACGAGAACGACCTCGTGGTGAATGTGACGAAAGCCAAGCAACTCACCAATGTACGCGCATCAGGCACAGACGAGAAGGCACATATTATTCCGCCTATTCAACTCTCGCTCGAAGAAGCCCTTGAATATATTAAGGAAGACGAATACGTTGAGGTGACCCCCAAGAGTATGCGCATCCGCAAGATTATTCTTGACCACCTCGAGAGAAAACGCACGAACAAGAATGAGGCATAAAACTGCATATCGGAGTAAGCAAAGTGCAAATTTTATGAATGGATTTTGCACATGAATCGATAAGCGTGTGCGGAAAATGGTAAAATAATCACTGAAAGAGTGTAAGCTTTCTGAATTATTTCGTAACTTTGCACCAGATTTAGAAAATCGCTAAACAAAATATTAATTAACTTTTTAAACATTTAAGATTATGTCTGAAATTGAATCAAGAGTAAAAGCTATCATCGTTGATAAGCTTGGCGTAGACGAAGCAGAAGTAAAGCCAGAAGCAAGTTTCACTAACGACCTCGGTGCTGACTCTCTCGACACAGTAGAACTTATCATGGAATTTGAGAAGGCTTTCGGTATCAGCATTCCAGATGACCAGGCAGAGAAGATTTCAACAGTAGGTGATGCTATCAAGTACATCGAAGAAAACGCAAAATAATTTTTTTGAGCAACAATAACCATTTACGGACCTCCATTGCTTTATATATAATATTAAGGTGTGGAGTAAGTAAATGGTTTTAATTTTTAATAATATGGAATTGAAAAGAGTTGTCGTAACAGGAATCGGTGCTGTTTCTCCACTTGGAAATACAGCTGCTGAAACTTGGGAAAACTTGAAGAATGGTGTCAGCGGATGTGGACCGATTACTCAGTTCGATGCTACACAGTTTAAAACACAATTTGCTTGTGAAGTGAAGAACTTTGATCCTGCTGCTTATGGCATCGATCGCAAGGAAGCTCGTAAGATGGACCGTTATTCTATGTTTGCACTTGCAGCAGCAAAGCAGGCAGTTGAGGATGCCGGTATTGATCTTGAGAACGAAGACAAAAACGAAATAGGAGTAATACTTGGTGTTGGTATCGGTGGAATCCGTTCTTTCGAAGAAGAGGTTTCAAACTATGCTATCAACGGTCCTACTCAGGGTCCAAAGTACAATCCTTTCTTCATCCCTAAGATGATTGCCGATATGGCAGCTGGATTAGTATCAATCCAGTATGGTTTCCACGGACCAAACTATGCAACAGCTTCTGCATGCGCTTCTTCTTCAAACGCTTTGGCTGATGCATTCAACCTCTTACGTCTGGGCAAGGCAAACATGATTCTCTCTGGTGGTGCTGAGGCTGCTATCACAGCTTCTGGTATCGGAGGATTCAATGCACTTCACGCCCTCTCAACACGTAACGATGACCCTCAGGGAGCAAGCCGTCCATTCAGCGCAAGCCGCGATGGTTTCGTAACAGGTGAAGGATCTGCAATCATCGTACTCGAAGAATTGGAGCACGCAAAAGCTCGTGGTGCAAAGATCTATGCTGAGATGGTTGGTGCAGGTATGTCTGCTGACGCACATCATATCACAGCTTCACATCCAGAAGGATTTGGTGCTAAACTCGTGATGGAACGTGCGCTGAAAGATGCAAACCTGAAGCCTGAAGACGTAGATTACATCAATGTACACGGTACATCTACTCACGTAGGCGACATCTCTGAGGCTAAAGCGATCAAGGAAGTGTTTGGTGAGGCTGCTTATAAGCTCAACATCAGTTCTACCAAGTCTATGACTGGTCACCTGCTGGGTGCTGCTGGCGGCCTTGAAGCTATGGCAACCATCCTCGCTATTCAGAACGACATTGTTCCTCCAACCATCAATCACACTGAAGGCGACAATGACGAGGAAATTGATTATAACCTGAACTTCACATTCAACAAGGCTCAGAAGCGTACGGTCAATGTTGGTATTAGCAACACGTTCGGCTTTGGTGGTCACAATGCTTGTGTAGTGTTCAAAAAGTATAACTAATTGTGAATCTCAACCTCGAGAATACAATTGACTATGTAAGGCTCTTGCTCCGTAAGGATAAGGAGCCTTACTTACGATTGTATAACATCATGGGGTTCTATCCTCATGACCTTTCACTCTATCGAGTGGCTTTGATGCATCGATCGACCACATCGACCAATCGGAAGATGAAGCACGTCAACAATGAGCGTCTCGAGTTTCTGGGTGATGCGATTCTTGGAGCTGTCGTAGCAGACATCGTCTATGACCGCTACAGGAGAGAACAAGAGGGATTCCTCACCACCCTGCGCAGTAAGATTGTGAAGCGCGAGACCCTCAATGAATTGGCGGTGAAAATCGGACTCGACAAACTTGTCATTCACTCTGAACGTATGGTCGCAGCTCATAACAATTATATGAATGGGAATGCGTTAGAAGCATTTGTCGGGGCTATCTATTTGGATAGAGGGTATGAGTATTGCATGTATTTTATGAAAGAACGCATACTTCATAACTTTATCGATATAGACAGAATGTCAACCAAAGAGGAGAACTACAAGAGCAAAATCATCGAATGGTGTCAGCACGATCAGTTCAAGTTCGACTTCGTGGTGACTGACGAGAAGATGGAATCGGGGAATGCACCAAAATTCTTTGCAGAGGTAAGAATCGAGGATGTGGTATGCGGAAAGGGCGTAGGCTATTCCAAGAAAGAGAGTCATCAGAAGGCAGCACAACAAGCATACAGGAAAGTGCAGAGCGATGTGAAGTTCGTGAATGGATTAGTCGACAAGCGCAACCAGCGTATCAATGGAAAGATAGAAAACCGACAGCAAGAGTCGCAGCCGACACAACCTCAGCAACCGACACAACCTCAGCAGCAATCTCCTCAACAACAGCCCTCACAGATACTTTCTCAGCAAGAGGTGAAGCAAGAAGTTCCCCCAAAGCCAAGAAGGAAGGCAAAAGAGTCAAGCGTTGTAAACGAGGGGCCAGTAAAGCCGGCAAAGCCTACTAAGGAGCCTAAGTCTACAAAGAACTCTGAACCTTCAAAGGAAGCTAAGTCTTCAAAGGAAGTAAAGCCGGCAAAGGAGGTTAAGAAGCCAGCAAAGACATCTAAGACATCTCAATCAATCACAGATGAGACAGCAACTGTGACAGACGAACCTGTGAAGAAAAAGCCAAGACGACGTCCAAGTGCTTCTAAAAAGCCAAAAACGACATCGGAAGAATAACGAGAGCAATCAAGACAATGAACCTAACGCCAATAATCAATAAACTATATTTTGCCCGCCGTGCAAAAGCAATCGCAAACTATGTGGGACATGCTGAGGAATTACAAATGCATGTCTTGCACTATTTGGTACATGCGGCGGCAAAGACCGAATGGGGTACTGAACATGGGTATTCTGAAATACAAACCTATGAAGATTTTACTACCCATGTAGGAATCAATACTTACGAAGAGTTGAAAGGCTACATCCAACGTATGCGAGAGGGACATAGAGATGTGTTGTGGAGAGGTCGGATTAATTGGTTTGCAAAATCTTCGGGTACGACCAACGATAAGAGCAAGTTTATCCCAGTCAGCAAAGAAGGGTTGAAGAACGTACACTATCTCGGAGGAACGGACTGTGTGGCAAGTTATCTGAAAATCAATCCGAAAAGCAGGTTGTTTGCTGGAAAAAGTTTAATTCTCGGAGGCAGTCATGCCCCTAATCTCAATACACCGAATAGTCTGGTGGGAGACCTTAGCGCCATTTTGATAGAGAATGTTCCTTCTTTGGTTAACCTCACCCGCATCCCTCCCAAAGAGATTGCGTTACTGAGTGATTTCGAGGAAAAACGCGACAAGATTGCCTATTATGCCAAGAATCGTAATGTGACCAACATCAGTGGCGTTCCTTCATGGATGCTTTCTGTTTTGAAACGCATGATGGAATTGATGAAGACAGACCGCCTTGATGATATCTGGCCTAACCTTGAAGTCTTCTTTCATGGAGGTGTGGCTTTTACCCCTTATCGTGAACAATATCGGAATATTATTACGCTGTCGGGCATGCATTATATGGAGACTTATAATGCAAGTGAGGGATTCTTCGGTATTCAAACCGACCTTAACGATCCTGCTATGCAGCTGATGATAGACTATGGAGTGTTCTACGAGTTTATTCCGATGAGCGAGTTCGGGCAGGAGAATCCTACCGTATTGCCGCTCTGGAAAGTTAAGCCAGATGTCAACTATGCGATGGTCATCAGTACCTCTTGTGGATTGTGGCGCTATCTCATTGGCGATACTGTTAAGTTCACTCAGACAGACCCATATAAGTTTATCATAACAGGGCGCACCAAGCATTTCATTAATGCGTTTGGTGAAGAACTCATTGTTGATAATGCGGAAAAAGGACTTGAACAAGCTTGTATTGCTACAGGGGCATTGGTGAAAGACTATACTGCAGCTCCTATTTTCATGGATATCAACGCAAAGTGCCGTCATCAGTGGCTGATAGAGTTTGCAAAGCGTCCTACGAATATTGAAGAGTTTGCCACCATTCTCGACCGTTCGCTTCAAGCCATCAACTCCGACTATGAGGCCAAACGTTACAAGGATATTACCTTACAGCCATTAGAAATCGTCATAGCAAAAGACGGATTGTTTGATGAATGGCTGAAAAGCAAAGGTAAACTGGGTGGTCAGCATAAGATTCCACGATTGAGCAATAGTCGTGACTATATCGAGGAATTGATGGCGATGAATGGAAGTGAAAACTGAAAAGTATGTTGTGTGGAGTTGATGTGATTTGTTCATGAGCGTATTATTTGGAGTTCATATGGAAGGAATAAAGGAATACTTTAAGGAGGATAAAAGAAGGGGAATATACTTCCTCGTCTTCCTTTGTTTCCTGCTTTACTCATGTGCCAATTTAGGTACACCGGATGGAGGCCCTTATGATGAGACTCCTCCGCGTATTGTCCATACAACTCCTGATTTTGGGGCAACAGGGGCGAACCCTCGCAGGATTGTCCTTGAGTTCGATGAGAATATTAAAGTTGAGAATGCTGCCGAGAAGGTTGTTGTGTCACCTCCTCAGATGGAACAACCTGAGATAAGCGCTTCAGGCAAACGTATCACCATCGAATTGATGGACACTTTGATTGAAGGAGTGACCTACACAATCGACTTCGCAGATGCAATAGAGGATAATAACGAAGGAAACCCATTGGGTGACTATGCGTTCACCTTCTCAACAGGTGAGTCAATTGATACGATGCAGGTATCGGGTTATGTGTTAGATGCTCAGAACCTCGAACCCATCAAAGGAATTGCAGTAGGATTGTATGCCCTTGATGATTCTTTGGCTCAACTCCCTGATTCTGTGTTTAAGACAAAGCCGTTCGAACGAATATCCCGTACTGACAGCCGAGGCCATTTTATTGTAAAAGGACTCAAGAGAGGTCGTTATCAAGCTTATGCGCTGAAGGACCAGGATCAGACTTATTCGTTCACACAGAAGTCGGAGATGCTGGGATTTAATAACCAGATATTCACTCCGAGTAGCAAACCCGATTTGCGTCCCGACACGGTCTGGCATGATAGTATCCACTACGACTCTATCATTATGCGTGGCTACACTCATTTCTTCCCTGACGATATCGTACTGCTGGCGTTCAACGAGAAACTGACCGATCGCCATTTCCTGAAGTACGAACGTCCAAATCTGCGTGAGTTCTCACTCTTTTTTACTGGCGAAGCTGACACTCTGCCTGTCATAAAGGGAATGAACTTCAATGCGGATCAGGCATTCGTTGTAGAAAGCAATAAAGCGAACGATAGTATTCGATATTGGATACGCGATTCCCTTATCTACAATCTCGACACATTGGAAATGAGCCTTACCTATATGGCGACAGATACGTTAGGCGAACTTTGTGAGTTTTGTGATACCCTCTCTATTGTGTCAGCGGTTTCGAAGGCAAAAACTGATAAACAACGGCAAGAGGCTTACGAGAAATGGGTGAAGGAATACAAGAACGAGGTGAAGAACGAACGGAAGCGTGAGAAGGCAGAAGGATCATCGGAAGGAGACGAATCAGACAAGAAGAAATCGAAGAAGTCGAAAGACGATGATGAGGAAATAGAAATTCCTCCGATGCCTGAAGAGTTCCTCGATTATAAAACGTCGAATACGACCCTTGATCCAGACAAGAATTTCGACCTTATATTCAGTGACCCTATTGACACTGTTTATCAAGAAGGAATCCATTTCTTCGAAAAGATTGATACGGTGTTGCAGCCCTGTGAGTTTTTGTTCCAGAAACTACCTACCCCTCATAATGCATACCGTCTTTATGCGGAGTGGATACCGAGTCATGATTATGTAGTAAAGATTGATACAGGTACTTTCGTCAGCATTTACGGAAAACGTTGTGAAGCCATCGAGCGCAATCTCAAGGTGAAAAGCCTTGATGCCTATAGCGCTTTGTTCATTAACCTGAGAGGTGTTGATTCGTGTGCTGTCGTACAGTTGCTTAGCAACGATAAAGTGGTGAAGACGGTGAAGGCAGATGGTAACAAGGCAGAGTTCTATTACGTCAATCCAGGAACCTACTATTTGAGAATGTTCATCGACCGTAATGGTAATGGAGAGTGGGACACAGGCTCTTATGACGAGCAACTTCAGCCCGACGACATCTATTACTATCCCAAGTCGTTAGAGTTGCGTGCCATGTGGGATGTGAGCCAAGACTGGGCTCCGATGGCAGCTCCGCGATACCAACAGAAGCCTCTTGCGATTACAAAGCAAAAGCCTGATAAGGAAAAGCAACCGAAGAACCGCAATGCTGAACGAGAAAAAGAAAGAAATAAGAACAAGAAATAATTAACCAAGACTTATAGTTTATGAATTGTAGAAGATTATACTATCCGCTTATCGCCTTCGTCTTCTTTACGCAGGCAATCTCCATGATGGCTCAATGCAAGTATCCCAATACGGCTTTCAGCCCAGGTGAGTCCTTAACATACGATCTTTATTTTAACTGGAAATTTATCTGGGTAAAGGTGGGATCTACGCATTTCGGTGTGAGGTCGGCTAATTATGAGGGACAGCAGGCATTGCGTACTGATATCCTCTTTAAGAGCAACAAGAAATGCGAGTCGATATTCCCCATGCGCGATACCTTGATTAGCTATACCACTCCTGACCTTGAACCGCTCTATTTCCGCAAAGGAGCCTTTGAGGGAAAGCGTTATACGGTTGATGAAGTGTGGTATTCTTACGAAGGAGGCAAGACACTGATGAAGCAAAGGTTTCGTGATCATGAAGGTGTGTGGACTGATACTCAATCATCAAGCGATGATTGTGTGAATGACATGCTCAATATCCTGCTACTGTCGCGTTCGAAGAACTACGACGATATGAAAGTCGGTCAGCGCATCAACTACAAGATGGTGACAGGAAAACGACTCAGTAATCAGGTGCTCATCTTTAAGGGAAGGGAAAAGTTTAAGGCGAACGACAAGCAAACCTATCGCTGCTTGGTATTCTCCCTCTTGGATGATAAAGAGAAAAAGAAGGAGAAAGAATTGCTGCGATTCTATATCACCGACGACAAAAACCATTTGCCTGTTCGTATCGACTTCAACCTGAAGTTCGGTTCCGCAAAGGCATATTTCCTTTTTGGAACAGGAATGCGCAACCCGATGGATTCAATCATCAAGAAGAAATAAATAGTGTTATCTCCTTTTTATTATAGTGACAAGATTGAGGCTGGTTGCGATGAGGCTGGTCGAGGTTGTTTGGCAGGAAGTGTGTATGCAGCAGCCGTCATCCTTCCGAAAGACTACCACAACGACCTGCTGAACGACTCAAAGCAACTTACTGCTCATCAACGTTATCAATTGCGTGAGACGATTGAGCACGATGCAATCGCTTGGGCAGTTGGTATTGCGACAGCTCAGGAGATCGACCAGATGAACATCCTTCGTGCAAGCATTACAGCCATGCATCGGGCTATCGATCAACTATCCGTTCGTCCAGAGGCTCTCATCATCGATGGCAACCGCTTCTATCCCTATCACGATTTACCTTATACTACCATTGTGAAAGGAGATGGAAAATATCTGTCGATTGCAGCTGCTTCCATTCTTGCCAAGACCTATCGCGATGATTATATGCGTGAACTCCATCAGCAGTATCCCTATTACGGATGGGATCACAATGCAGGGTACCCTACGAAAGAACATCGTCAGGGTATCGCTCTGCACGGTCTCACACCCTATCATCGCAAGACATTCAACCAATTGGGCGATGGTCAACTATCACTTGAATTTTAGCCAATAGGAGTTTCCCCCATTTCTTTAGGAACTTTTCTTTTGTCACTTAAAAAAAGTGCACTACCTTTGCAGCGTCAAACAAAAGATAAGTGTAAAAACAAAAGAAAAAAACAGGTACAAAGGTCACAAAGACCGGCAACCTCAAACCATAATAATAAAAAGAAAGGAGAAACGATTATGAAGACTTTAAAGACTACCATCGCAGCAATGATGATCATGTTGACTTCATTAGCAGCAAGCGCACAGCCAATGAGTGTTTACGCAATGCGCAACAATGCACGTTTCCTTACTGACCGCATGGCATACACATTAGGAATCAGTGCTGCACTCTTGGACGATCTCTATTACATCAACTACGATTATATCTGTGGTGTAAACGATTATCTCGATGCAGTAGCGCTCGGATACCGTTACGATGACTATATGGAAATCGTCTATGCTCGCGACTATGCACTTCGTCGCCTTCTCTCTGAGCGTCAGTGGGCTCTCCTCATGACATACGATTACTTCTATCGTCCAATCGCATTCAACAACCATCGCTGGAGTTTCAGCATCTATCTGCATGACCGCCGCATGGATCACTTCTTCTATGCTCCTCCACGCAGATTCAATGACTACCGTGGTGGTACCTTCTTCGGAGGAATGCGTAGGGTAGATGTACCGGGAATGCGTCCAGGTGGACATGGTCCAGGTATGCCTCCTCCAGTTCGCTCAGAAGTTAATCCAGGCAACAATGTTCGTGGTAATGCCCCTATGGGTGATATGAGAGGTGAAGTAATCCGTGGAGGTAATACTCATGCAGGCAATGAGCGTCCATATCACTTTGAGAGCACAACTCCAAATCGTGGGAATGTGGGAAATGGTACAACTGTCGTAAACCGTTCTGGTGGCTCCACTGTAATCAGTGTTCCAAACAGCGGGAACAACACTACTCGTTCCGTTCAGCCTAACGTCAACCGCAATGCAGGTACTACTGTAATCAGTTTTCCAAACAGCGGGAACAACACTACTCGTTCAGTTCAGCCTAACGTCAACCGCAATATGGGCACTACTGTAATCAGTCAGCCTAACAGCTCTAATTACAACAATAGTCGCACATCTGCAGCCTCAGTGGTCAATCGTTCCTTTGGAAATACAACAACTCGTAGCACTGCAACTTCGACTCCTCGCACATCAGGTTCAACTGTTACCAGTTTCCCTGGTTCTGCTAGCCGCACATCTACTCCAACCACTCGTTCTTCTGTAACGACGAACATGAGTCGACCTACAACGTCAAACATGAGTCGTCCTTCTGCAGGAACTTCTTCAAACCGTACATCTGGAAGTTCACAGCGAGTATCTGTTGGACGTCGTTAATATAGTCATAAACGTTAATAAATAGCACAATTAAAAGCAGCTTTCGAGCTGCTTTTAATTGTTTCATACCTTCTGTGATGTTGTACTTCACTTCTATCTCTATTGTTCCCAGTTCTCAACCTTCTTCATTTGGTGGCTGTTACATAGTTTTAAACCTTTGATTTGAATCATTGTCATATAAACAAACGATAAGTATTAATTAATGAATCTGTATTGATTTTATGAACAAGTGTTTCAATCATTTTGCACGTCTGCTAATGTGCGTCATAGTGCTGACTGCTGGTATCGGGATGATGTCAGCTGCCAAGAAAGATCAGGTTACAATTGTCTATGCTGGCAATTCTGTAAAAGTGTCCCAACCTAAAAACAAAGACATCCAGATTAAACACAACGGCGCTAAGGTCGTTGTGGAGAGTACTGTTACTGATAAGGAGGTTGAATATGTACTCAAGGGCAGTTCTGCGAATGGAAGTTTTGAACTAAACGGAGCATATAAAGCAACGGTAACGCTCGACGGACTCGAACTAACGGCTCAGGAGGGTGCAGCCATTAATCTGAAGTGTGGCAAACGTATGAACCTGAACATTAAGAATGGTTCTAAGAATGTGCTGGAGGATGGGGCCGATACCTTGCACAAGGCGTGTATCTATACCAAAGGACATCTGGAAATTGAGGGTGGCGGACAACTGACCGTCAAAGCCAATTCTAAGAATGCCATTGCTGCTAAGGAATACGTTCAAATCAAACAATCTGCAGGAAAAATAGCCATCTCATCGGCTACAGGTAATGGTATTAGTAGCGGTTCGGATCTCACAATCGATGGTGGTACAATCGATATCAATCTTTCAAGTGTAGACAAGAAGGCGCTGAAATGTGATTCAACCCTTACCATCAACGGAGGAGCCTTAAAGGCTGTGTTGACGGGTGATGGTGGAAAGGGTGTAAAATGTGATGGTGATATGGTGATGAATGGTGGCTCGCTCGATATTGAGACCTCGGGCAACTATGTCAGCGAACGTCAGTTCGGCTTTGGTGGTTTCGGTGGTTTTGGCGGAGATATGCCCGACTTTGGTGGTGGAATGCCTGACTTCGGAGGTGGAGGTTTTCCAGGTTTCCCTGGTGGTGGAATGCCTGACTTCGGAGGTGGTGGTTTCCCTGGCTTCCCGGGTGGCGGTATGCCCGACTTCGGAGGTGGAAGACCTGATGATGAAAGACCGGGTGGCGGAAGACCAGGGGGCGGAAGACCTGGTGGTGGAATGCCCGACTTTGGCGGAGGAGGCTTCCCTGGTTTCCCTGGTGGTGGAATGCCCGACTTCGGTGAAATGGGCGATTTGGGTGGGTTTGGTGGCTTTGGCGGCTTTGGTGGTGGAAATCGAGGCGACCACATTCAGATTAGCGACTCCATCCGTCAAATGCTCTTTGGCGACGAACGCGAGGAACGAGGAATGGGATTTGCAAAGCGTAAATATAATGGTAGTGCAAAGGCTATCAAAGTAGCTGGAGCTATCACAATCAACGGAGGATCCATCACAGCGAAGACCGCTTCAGATGGTGCTGAGGGTATGGAAGGAAAGAAAGGTGTGACGGTAAATAACGGGACGATATATGTGAAGGCTCAGGACGATGGTATCAGTTCGAATGGCCCGATCGTGTTCAATGGTGGAGATGTGTTCGTTTGGAGTGTTGGCAACGATGCAATTGATTCGAACTCCAACAGCAGGGAATCTCTTATCATCACAGGTGGTAAGATAACTGCTTGTTCACAGGTGGGTTCACCAGAGGAGGCATTCGACAGCGATTTCACCCAGATGACTCTGACTGGTGGAACAGTATTCGGAATGGGTGGTTCGATGATGGGTGAGGCACCGATGCCAAAGGAGTCGGATGCTACCCAATTGACCGTTTCGCTCAACGGTCTCCCGTGTCCTGTAGGTAAGACGCTCCAGTGTGTCGATGAGGCTGGAAAAGTGCTCTATTCTTTCGTTATTCCATTCACCATACAGAGTAGTAGTAGCATCCTTTCATTGCCTCAGTTTGAGAAAGGAAAGACCTACAAGGTGAAGATTAAAGAGCCGAGTGTGACGTTGAAGGAATTCACGTTTTAAGCGGTTCAAAGTTAGTGGTTAGCGGTTAACGGAGTGAAAATGCATCGAAAGTTTTGTGCTTTCGATGTTTTTTTGTAATTTTGCCCAAAATTTTTACAGTGGAACGTAAACGAATATTGATAACCGGTGCAAGTGGCTTTATCGGCAGTTTCCTGTGTGAAGAATCGTTGAAGCGAGGGTTCTCTACATGGGCTGCTCTGCGTGCTACGTCAAGCCGTCGATGGTTGCAGAAGCCTGATTTGCAATTCATCACGCTCGATTTGACAAATCGCACAACCCTGCGACAGCAGTTGAAAGGTTGTGGTGTGCGGTTTGATGTGGTGATTCATGCAGCAGGAGCCACTAAATGTCTGAAAGCTGAAGAGTTTGATTTCCATAATTATCAATGTACCCGCAATCTGGTTGAAGCACTCATGGAGGCCGATTTGATGCCTCATCAGTTGATTTATCTGAGTAGCCTCAGTGCAACCTATGGTTCTACATACGGGAATAGTAAACTGAAGGCTGAGCAGTGGTTGCACGACACGTTAGATGCAAGCAATACTGGGTTGGTGGTGTTCCGCCCTACAGGAGTGTATGGCCCCCGTGAGAAGGATTATTTCATGATGGCTCAATCGATAGCTCGTCATGTGGACTTCTCTGTAGGATTTGAACCTCAGATACTTACGTTCGTGTATGTGAAAGACCTTGTGGGTGCTATCATGGCAGCTGTAGAACGTGGGGTGAGCGAAGGGACGTACAATGTGACCGATGGTGGTGAGTATGCAAGCCGCACCTTCAGCGACCTGATTCAGCAGGAGTTGGGTGTCAAGCATGTGGTGCATATCACAGCACCGCTTTGGTTGTTGAAAGTAATTTCCGTCATCAGTGAGGAGTGGGGCAAACTGACAGGTAAGCCCAGCACCCTGAATCGTGATAAATACAAGATGATGGCTCAGCGCGATTGGCGTTGCGACATCCGTCCGATGATTGAAGTATTAGGATATCAGCCACAGTGGCAGTTGCCTCGTGGTGTGAAAGAAACAATTGCATGGTACGAAAAAGAAAACTGGATTTAGCAAGTGTCGAACTGACAACACTCATTTATATTGCTATCACGACGGTCATCATTGCTGTGTGTTGGAATCGTCTCGAAGATCCGATGGGGATGTTGGGACTCCGAGGCATCGCATTGCTTATCATGGGCGTCACACATTTCACCTATCGGTTTATGCCCTATAAGTTGGGACTTGCGTGGCGATCGTTTCCGTTGTTCGCTTTGCTGATATGGTGGTATCCCGAGATATATGATTTCTGCACCATGTATCCCTATCAGGACCATGTGTTTGCATCTATCGACCAAACCCTCTTTGGCTGTCAGCCAGCGCTCGAGTTCGACAGAATGTTCAGTTCGGCTTTTTGGAGTGAGTTGTTCAACATGGGCTACTACTCGTATTACTACCTGATGTTCTCCGTCATTATATTCTATCTGTTATGCAGAACACACGAATACGACAAGGCTGTCTTTATTTTCATGGGGTCGTTCTTCCTGTTCTATCTTTTCTACGATTTCTTCCCTGTAGCAGGCCCTCAGTACTATTTCTGTGCGTTGGAGAATATCTATGGAGATGCTGGCTGGGGTGATGCCTATCCGGCATTAGGCGACTACTTTAAGGACCATTTGGAGATGATTGTGCCCGAGGTGAAAGGCATATTCGGTCAGCTGGTCATCGGAGCACAGGAAATGGGTGAGCGTCCAGCGGCTGCCTATCCGAGCAGTCATGTGGGCATGAGTACGGTATGCATGATGCTCGCATGGCGTACAGACAACAAGTGGCTGTTTTGGATTCTGATGCCGTTCTACGTCGTTCTTTGTTGCAGCACAGTATATATCAAGGCACATTACCTCATCGACTCCATCTCGGGGCTGTTCTTTGCTGCTTTCTTCTTCTATGTCACCAACAAGTTATATGAACGTTATTGTCGACGATAAGATACCCTACATACGGGGACAGATTGAGCAGTTGGCCGACGAAGTCCGTTATCTGCCTGGTAGCAGCATCAGTAGTGAGGATGTGCACGATGCCGATGTGCTGATTGTGCGTACTCGTACCCGATGCGACCGTTCCTTGTTGGAAGGCTCGAAGGTGAAGCTGATTGTGACTGCAACGATTGGATATGATCATATCGACACCGCTTATTGTGACTTGGCAGGAATCAGGTGGACCAACTGCCCGGGATGTAATGCCAATTCCGTATGCTGCTATGTCCATCATGCGCTGGAAGCTACTGAACGACTGAATTCTTCATATACAATAGGTATTGTGGGCGTAGGGCATGTAGGCTCGTTAGTGGCTGCCGATCTCGAAGCTTCAGGCATGAATGTGCTTCTGTGCGACCCTCCACGCGAGGCTGCAGGCGACTGGGTCGAAGGACACAACTTCGTTGATCTTGCTACCCTACAGGCCGAAGCCGACATCATCACCTTCCATACCCCCCTGACCAAAGACGGACCCTATGCAACTTATCATCTCGCTGATGCAGCCTTCTTTCAGCAGCTACGACATCGTCCACTCATCATCAACGCCTCACGAGGTGGGGTGGTGGACAATAAAGCCTTGCTGCAGGCATTGAACAACCGCTTGGTGGCTGATGCGGTAATCGACACTTGGGAAGGCGAGCCTGTTATCAGTCGTGAGCTGTTGAATAGGGTAGCGATCGCAACTCCTCACATCGCTGGCTATTCGGCAGACGGAAAGGCAAATGCAACCCGCATGTCGCTCGAAGCAGTTGCCCAATTCATCGGGAGCGACTTCGTGCCCAGTATCGTGTTGCCCGATGCGCCAAAACTGACCGTAGATACCTTGATGGACGATTCCCTACGGCTGAAACAATGGCCTGAAGGGTTTGAAGAGATGCGTGGCAACTACCCCGTAAGGAGGGAATGAGTTGTAATGTGTAATACGTAGCAGAAGGCCTGAAACCTATCAAATGATGAAGAAAGCGAAGACAGACATCCACGATTTAGCGCTGAAGGCTCATCGTCACCCCGATGTCGATGTGCAGCAACTGATACGTCAGCAACAAGGGAAGCAGTTGGCGGAGCAGAAACTCCCTCTTTGGGCTTCGACCGAAGGCATCATCTATCCCCACCATCTTTCCCTCGAGCAATGTTCGTCACAGTTGACTGCTGCCTACAAAGCCTCGCTCATTGCAGCGATGCCCGTCAAGGACACGATGACCGACCTCACGGGAGGGTTCGGAGTCGATGCAGCCATCATCGGACGTCACTTCTCACACCTCACCTTCGTCGAACAGAATGCCGAACTCTGCGACTTAGCCCGTCACAACCTTCCGCTGCTTGGAGTTCGTCAGCTCGATGTCGTCAATTGCGACTGCACAACCTATATCCCTCAAATGTCCCGTCAGAACCTGTTGTTCATTGACCCAGCACGCCGCGATAAGAACGGTCGTCGCACATTCGCCATCAGCGATTGCACCCCCGATGTGTGCCAGCTGTTGCCCCATTTGATGCGACTGTCCGACCGTCTCATCATCAAGCTCTCACCCATGCTCGACGTCACATCAGTCGTCAATAGCCTGCCAGGACTTACCGAACTTCACATCGTAAGCGTCAATAACGAATGCAAAGAGCTGTTGGCAATCATCGATGAGACAGCAACTCTCGATCCTCCGATCGTCTGCGTCAATCTGAAAGGAACCGACTTCAACCCATCAACCACTCAATCCTACACCTTCACGAAGTTCTCAGAGCAATCATCATCAGGAATCTACACATCTACCGTCCTTCAGTATCTCTACGAACCCAATGCCTCCATCATGAAAGGCGGTTGTTTCCGTTCGATAACCCAGACCTACGGATTCCGGCAACTCCATCCCAACAGCCATCTCTACACCTCCGACACACTCGTAGCAGACTTCCCTGGGCGAATTTTCCGGGTGGAAGGAATCCACACCTTGAACAAGGGAGGTGTCCGTGAGTTGCAAGCCCTGAAGAAAGCCAACATCTCCCTCCGCAATTTCCCAGGTAAGACCGACGACCTCCGCAAACGATTGCATCTCTCTGATGGAGGCGACACCTATCTCTTTGCCACAACCCTTGACGACAACCGTCGGGTACTCATACAGTGCAGAAAGGAGAACTGAACCCTCCTTCTCTCTACAACTCTACTCCCCCAGGGTATCGTCCATGAGCCCCAACAGGGCGGATTATTGTAGGATAGGGCCTATTTATTTACGATTTGACCATTGATCATTGACCATTGATTATTGACCATTGACGCATTTTGATAGCCCCAACGGGGCGAAATATCGTAGGGTAGGGCGGAAGCCCTATTTCGCTTTAATCACCCCACCCATCGCCCTGTAGGGGCGAAATAATTTAGGATAGGGCTTATTTATTTACGATTTGACCATTGATCATTGACCATTGATTATTGACCATTGACGCATTTTGATAGCCCCAACGGGGCGAAATATCGTAGGATAGGGCGGAAGCCCTATTTCGCTTTAATCACCCCACCCATCGCCCTGTAGGGGCGAAATATTATGTCTTTCAGATAGGGTTTCCACCCTATCCTTTGTTCTGTCACCCCTATGGGGTTCTTAGTTCTACAGCTCTTAGCTCTTAGTTCTTAGCTCTTCCTCCCCCTAGAGGGGGAGTTAGAGGGGGTCTGCTAGTATCTCATAATGGATTCCGTCGTTTGTCCTCAACTTGTTGTGACGATTCTTTCGATACGTCACATGGCTGACATGTATCCATTTGCTGCCATTAGGTCGAGTTTCCCAAATCAGCTGATCGAAGTCCGTATGCTTCACGATTAGCTTGCACACGTCCCAGAGCGTCCAACCGAGGGAGCATACGGGGTTGATGAAGATGTCGGCTGCTTCGCCTCGGGTGTGTTGTGAGGTCACTGCCCCTTTGACGGCTGTGTTGAGCATCTTGCAGCGGTAGCCGCTGCTGATGTAGAGGGGGATGCCGATTCTGTTACGAGTGGGTTGTAACACTTTCTCTGCCAATGCTTTCACGTTCTTTATGTAGCGTTCAGGCACTCGGTTGTCGATGTTGTTCCGTATGGCAGTTTCGCTGTGTTCGAATTCTTCGAGCGTAAAGTTCTTTGTTAATTTCATTTTTCTTTCTCCTTTCTTTTGTTTACATTGATGGGTTTGCTCCTTGGAAAGGCTATGCTATATGCCCTGTCGAGGGCTTTCAGGTTCACTTTCCGCAGTCCGATGTCGAGCACTACGGCAACGACAGCCCTGAGGAATTCACGGTTCTTTCTTGGCCACAATTTGGGTGGCGGCAACACATCGAACCCATATACAGGCACCTCTTCGGGTAGCAAAATGCTGTTACATACCTCCCAAATGAAGTCATCAGTAGCACGAGTTCCGAACCAATCCTTAAGGATATTGCGTATACAGTATCGCTTATACCGACTTGTCAGGAGGCGCCTCGTGTGCTCCAGCTGTAGCCAGAGCTGCACGAAACATTCTTGGGTATTTTCGATTGTAATCATATCAAATTCGATTTTGACCAAATGACCTTGACCAAATGACCACGTTACAACTTCCGATAGTTTCCATCCTCTTCCAGCACCACAAGCCCCTGCTTACGCCAATTCTTCAGCATCTGTCGGACGGTGTTGTGGTTCACGCCAGCACCTTTTACAGCTACAGATTGCTGCTTCGCCTGCTCGAACGAGAACTGGATATCCAATCGCTCAAAGATAGAATCGTTCTTGCCACGCTTTTGTCTCTCGCCAACACCTGCATAATCGCGACTGCTGAATGCGTTCTCGATGCGGTCGCGGAAGAAGTGAAGGGCGTTCTCAAGGAGTGAGTCTGCAATCACGTCATAGGCTTCCAACATCGTGGGTGTCTGTGCCCTCAGCAGCGCCTCTTTCCACAGGTTCGGATATTGCTTCAAACGACTCTCTGCACCATTCAGCCCGTGCTTCTGGATAAGGGTCTCGCATACCTTGCAAAGCATCAGGCAGCAGGTCATTCGCTGAGCTGTGACACACACGCGGAAGCGCTGACGGGCACGGGTACGGTCGTCGTTTTTCATGGTTTCCAAGCGAATCTGCTCCAACCACTCACGCCCCTTGGCTTCCAGCTTCGGCAGCACCACTTCACCCTGCATCAGGGGCAACAGATGCGCTATCTGCTGGATGCGTTCCGTCTGACGTTCAGTCAGTACATAAGGCTTGTCCTCCAGCGCTGCAAACGTGTTGTCAGGTGTGCGAGCTACGGCGATACGACTCTGGAAACCATCTGTGTAGTTCGATACCACACGGTAGAGTGCATCCGGCGTTCCGCACATCGTTACATTCCAAAGCAGCTTATCGATATGCACGTTCACTGCCTCTGCACTTCGTGCCTCACGCTCGTACTTGGTACCGTCGTAGCTCTGGCGCAACATCACCGAAAAATCACTCATGGTCGAGCGCCACTTCTGCGCTACCGTATCAGCTTCAGGAGTAAACGAGAAGGCGTGTTTGCCCTCTGTATTCGCCAGTCGCTCAGCCAGGTTGGCAACCGTGTTGTTCAGCGTCAGATAGCGCACAGGCAGCTTGGGTTCCTCGGGTTGCTCCTTCTTGTTTTTGGCTGCTCGTTTCATGGCACGCCACTCGTCTTCCTGCATCTGGTACATCTTGTCGAGCGCTGCCACCTCGCCCATCCATGCATCCACCACGGGGTCGATACCACCCTTGCCACTGGCAAAATCACCTGCGATATAGGCAATCAGGTTCAGCCCCTTCTTCTGTCCGTGAACATCGAGCGTCACTCCCGTTGCCAGCGCTCCGATGCAAGGACAGATGGCCGTCACTACAGGCATGGCGAGTTGAGGACCTACTGCGTCGATGGATTCCTTGATACCTTGGGGAAGGTTGCGAGTTGAAAATTGAGAATTGAAAGTTGACAATTCGTTATCGTCAACGCTTTCGTTCCTGGTCAACGCATTCAGCACATTCCTCAAACGCATTGGGAAGCCATTGTATTCCGAACTCAACGCACTCTTGATTTTCGCACGTTTCTCTTCAGGCGTGAACCCATTATAACAAGGTATCACCTGATCCAACCATTCAGCATTCTTGCCGCATATGTGGCGCAGGTCGCAAGCCAACTGATAGGTCAGCGTATCGCGGTCGCCAATAGTCGGTTCAAACCCGTGATTGTTCACCTCCCAGTACTTCGCAATGAGGTCCTTGAAAGGTATGCCGTGATAGTCCGTAGGGAATGAAGACCCACCCCCGTTCCCCTCCCTGTGAGTGAGGGGAGTATTTACATCTGTTGATGTATTCTTATGAGCCGAGTGACCGCTCTCCCCCTGCAGGGGGAGTTTGGAGGGGGTCTGCTTGAATATCTCCTCATCAAGAAACAGCAGCTCCTTCTCCGTAGTGGTGAAGAACACGCGGGTGATGTCCTTTGCACCCTCGTCATACGCTACGCCCAGCAACTCACTTGCCCACTTCAGGTTCTCCTCCTGCGTCAGTTGCGGACGACGACGGAACACCAGGTGATAACCCTTTGTGGCCGACCTTTCCAGCATCAGCAAACCAAGCTCGTCCTTTTTCGACAGCACCAGTTCAGGAACCATACTCAGCCATTCCTCCTTTCTGGCGGCTATCTGCTCTTCCCCTTCATGGGGAAGCGGGGAAGGGGTCCAGTCGATGTCCATCCCTACCGTTGTACTCATGCGTTTCGAACCTTTCAGCGAACCGTCCTCGTTAGGCAGGCAGCTGTAGTTCATCTGCAAGAGTTTCGTCTTCTGAGTCACGTCACCTTCGCGAACAGCCTTCATCACGGCCTTCTGCTTTGCCGAATTACGGAGATTTCGGTACTCCGTTTCCGTAAGGACGGGGCGCATCATTTTCACCCCATCCTTATAATAAATTCTGTGTACACTCATAGTTGTTTAGAAGTTAGGATAACCAAGTTTTCCGTTCAAGAATCGCAGTCCTGCCATCGTCCATGTCATGTAGGTGCGTACCTTCTTCTCGCCCTTGAGCGAGTACGACACATAGGTGCGCATACGTACCAGATCACGATCGACGAGGTTGTCCGCAATGTTCCATCGTCCGAAGCGGCGGAACTGGATGCCCATGTTCTGCAGCACGGCGTTGAAGTCGCAGACCGTCATGTTGAAGGTCTTTGCCACCTGCGTTGCAGTCAGCGTGTCCTCAGCATCAGCGTTCAGCTCGCTCAGCGCCTCACCGATGATGTGGTCGGCAAGTCGGAGGATCTCCTTCGGTTCAGGCAGACAAAGCTGTTGGTGGCGTGCCTGTTCTTGAAGTTCCAGTTCCTGCCAGCGAAGTACCAGTTTGGCACGAGCCTCGTCGTTGAACTTCGTGGCGATATACAGGCACTCGGTTTTGGTGAGAGAATAGCAAGGTAATGTACGTCCTGTAGAGTCTTTGTAAGTACTGAGTCCAAATTTGGACTGAGCTACTTTCTCCCACGCTGGTTCCATATTTCTGATGTCGCGCATCACATGGTTATGTTGTTTACCTGTCAGCTCTGCGATTTCGAGCGACGTCATTGTCTGTGGTGTGTCGTTTCCGACAATCTGTGTATTTAATACGATTTCTGTTTTCATTGTTGTGAGTTGTTTGTGAGGCGAAGTTTGGAATTGCCGGCCAGCTTATTCACGTGAAGTTCCTCACTTCAACTCAGGGTTAAAAGATTAAATGATTTGGATGTCACTTGCTACGACATCCTGAAAATACGATCCGTTCGATTCGTGTGTCTGGAATCGCAACGAAGCCGCTACGATTTTATCCGTCTCGAACTTACAGAGAGCGAGGTTGCCGAACATCGCGCAGATGTATTCGTCCTCGTAATCACCACCAAGCTCTTTGAGCCTGATCATCGACTTGGCCAACTGGCCATTTTCTTGTTTCTTGCTGGGGACATACGTTACACCTGTCTGTCCCACCACTTTCAAAATTTTTGTTACCATCTCTTTTTGGTTTAATAATTAATAATGTGTCAGCCCCATAGGGGCGAAATAATTTAGGAATTGGTTTCTCCCTCGTCCTCCCCCTAAAGGGGGAGTTAGAGGGGGTCTTGGTTTCTAGGTTTACCCAGCCCCAACGGGGCGAAATAATGTAGGATAGGGCGGAAGCCCTATTTCGTTTTAAACACCCACCCATCGCCCTGTAGGGGCGAAATATTATGTCTTTCAGATAGGGTTGACACCCTATCCTTTGTTCTGTCACCCCTACGGGGTTCTTGAATTTCTTAGCCCCAACGGGGCGAAATATCATAGGCGGGGGTGTAAGCCCCCGCAATGTCATCACATCACCACCCATCGCCCTGTAGGGGCGAAATAATGTAGGATAGGGCGGAAGCCCTATCTCGGTTATGTTCCAATATGTCAAAGAGCACCGTCATCAGTCGCATTCGACTTTTGACGGTGCAAATTTACAATCCGATTATCCGATTGAGAAAACAAAAAAAATCCGATTCTGCAATCGGATTACAAAATCAGACATAAGTCCTTAAAACACAACAATAAAAAATTATTAAAAAAAATTCAACTGGATTATCGAAATAACTCAATCGGATGTTTTCAATCGGAAAACGAGATAAAAATTGATGTAAAATGAAAAAATACTTACAAAAAGTTTCTGTATTCGGAAACTTTTTAATAACTTTGCAGCATTAAAACATGAATGATAATGGAATTGCAGAAGAAATTCAAAGTTGTATTGCATCGTGAAGCCCATGAATTCCTAGCGAGTTTGGACACAAAAACGCGCAATAAGATCTATCAGACGTTTGATAGAGCCAGTCTGCTACTCGACCCCGAGTCGTTCAAGAAATTGGCAGACACAGATATATGGGAGTTTCGCACGCTTTTCAACAAGCAGAAATACCGAGTGCTTGCGTTCTGGGATAAGACTCAACCAGTTGACACTTTGGTCATCGCCACTCATGGTTTTATCAAAAAGACACAGAAGACTCCACAGAAGGAAATCAACAAAGCAATAGCCATTAGAGAACAATATTTCAAGGACAAATAAAAAGTAAAGATATGAACAAGGATTTTATTACATTAGAAGAATCAAAAGATCTGCTCATCGGCAAGGTGGGTACTCCTGAACGCAATGCGTATGAAGAAGAACTGAACCTCTATGCTGTTGGAGCAGCCATCAGGCAGACACGTAAGCAGCAGCACTTGACTCAAGAAGAACTGGGTCAGATGGTAGGTGTTCAGAAGGCTCAGATCTCTCGTATTGAGAATGGCAAGAACCTTACCTTTGCAACCGTTCTCAAGTTATTCAAGGCAATGAACATCAGTGTAAAATTAGACATTGATCAACTAGGACGAGTTGCACTTTGCTAAAAAAGGGGTCGGCAGACCCCTTTTATTTTTTCACATACCCTTCAATCCACTCAGCAAACGCCTGTTTCTTGCCAAGTCCCATATACTTCGCCAACGTGGCAGGATTCTCTTCGTTCATATCCATCAGTTTCGCTATTTGATTGTAGCTACCCTTCAACACACCCACATCCTTCAGTACACCCACAACCATACACTTCAGCGTCAGACGCTTCTCTTTCACTGCCCATTCACGAGCAATCTGTTCGCCACATTCCGAACGCACCAACGCTTCCACAAACTGCTCTGTCCACTGCTTGTTAAAACGATTTTCATCTGTTGTCAACAAACCGAACCACTCATCAGCAAGCAGTTTCTTCAGTCGCATGGCTGGAGCAAAGAAATTCAGCGACTCTGTTTCAGGTTTGTTTTCCACCTCCTGGGCAGCAAGCAACTTCCTGTATTCCTCTTGCGCCAGATAAATCTTATGCATGTACTTCAGGAAGTTCGTACGGTTCGACTTTGCGTTGGGTTCATGACGGCAGGCATAGAAGTGGCGCCCCACACGGGCAGGATTCACCACCAGTTCACCATCCTTCCAGTCCACCATCTTACGCAGCGCGGCATAGTGGCGATGGGCCGTTTTCTTCATGGGGTTATCATCGTCCAACTGCTCAAAATTCAGTTCCCCCGGATAACGTGTAGCACGCTGAATGTGCTCCACACGCTCCTTGAAAACACCCTTCTCGAACATGTGCAGCACCTTCTCCATCCGGTAGTCTTCCATTTCCTCCTGCGACGGATGGCCATAGCAGCTACTCTCCTTCCACTCGCCGAACTTCTGCCTTGCACGCTTCGAAGTACCAGCGTTCAAGTAGCGACGTTTCTCCGCCTCGTACAGCCGCACATACTCCTCATCCTTATGATGTCGTTTCAGTTGTTCGTCGATCTGCTGCAGCGTTGTGCTCAGCTCGCTCAGCGCCTCGTTCGCCTTCTGAGTCAGTTCGCACATCTCCTTGTTCTGACCCTCACGCTCGTCCAGCTCCCATGCCAGCACAGCCTCAGCCATTTCCGCATAATCAATATCCACATCCGCATCCAGTACAGCCTCGCGGCGTACCACCTCCAGTACCTCCTGCAGCAACATCGCTGTCACCTCCAGGATATCTTCCACAAGCCCCATCAACCGGAATTTCGTCCCAGCCGACGGCACCTCATCCTTGAATTGTCCGACTTTAGCGCACAATCCATCCAGTAATTTTTTGGAGTCAAGCATATTTGTTCCTTTTTTAGTAAGTGAGTTGATAAAATGTAATTTCACTCAATTTAAAAACCGGCTGCAAAGGTAAAGGATTACTTTGATATTTCCAAATAAAAACCAAGAAAAGTTTTGAAAAGTTATGAACACCCCACCACACCCAATCGTAGAGGGGGCGACAAAAAAGGGACCTTGAGATTTGCTCTCAAAGCCCCTTGAAAATCATTTACTTAAACAGCGTTTTCACATATTCCTCGTCGTAATCAAACAGCACATGGTTCTCTAAGAACTTAGGGCGCTCTCCCCAAAGATGAACCTCATTGTATGGCGTATTCGAGATGATATAGCTGTCGAGTGAGATGTCTGGGTCGTTCAGCGCGGGCTCCACTTCTTCCTTCAATGTTTTGAAGAGCTGAATTTTAGGATGGTCTAAACTTTGCAGATTTCGAATGCCCTTGGGGTCGATAAATACAACCCTTTGTTTCTTTCCCTCGTTTACCCAAAGGATAAAGTCTGGATAGAAACCGCTGACCTCAAAGAAACCAATGCCCTTGCGACTTTCGTTGCGTAGCAGATAGATTTCATTGCCTCGCAATGAGTCATCTTTATGATTCTCGTAGTATTCACGAAGACTCTTCACAAATGCAGTTTCGCCAACGTTCAGTGCCACAGGAGATATCTTTACCAATGGTTCGTTAGTGTCAGGATCAACCATCACCTTTCTGCCATTGGCATCCTTCTCTCTCAGACACAAGAGAGGATAGAACAAATGCTGGTCGAAACGCAATGCTTGTAGCCATTGGCCATTAATTTGATAGTCTCGTTCCAGGTTGCCTGAGATAATCTGCTCACGCAGCTCCATCAGCTTATCAATCCACTCCTGCTGGTCGTTACGCACCTCCACCGTATATTCATCAAAGAAATTGGGATCATTCTGGTCGATATATACAGTTTCCAAGTATTTTGACTCCCACTTACCCTTACTCCGTTTGTAGGCTCTTTCGATATAGCCACGCAGCAGTGCAATGGTAATTTCCTCCCAACGTGCCACATCGCGACCAAAGTCATGAAACTCCAAGTCAGCATCTTGAATGGTCAGCTCATACCAGTCCATCTGCAACATCATTTGGCGCAGGATGTCAACACTAATTTCCATATTATGCCAGCTACGCTCGTTCTTCATCTGCTCGATGGCGAAAAAGATACGATTCCAGTTTAGTAGATTCAGATGGGCTGGCCTCAGTTTCCTCTCTGTCATTTCTGCTGCCATAAACACTCCAGCTCGCTGACTCCAGATAGCATCCACCTTGGGTGTCCAGTCCACCTTCACATGCATACCTTTCATCATGGTCTCAGGCTTCACAGTAACCATCTTTTTGAAGTCGTAGCCTTTCTTCAATCGAACAATCTTCAGGCGCTTTTCGCCCAACAGATTGACTGTTGGAATGGCGATAGGTGTATAGGTTTCCTCATTGTGTGGCAGACCTTCATCTTCCAGATACTTACGAAAGGTATCCATATAATCTGCTCTCACGCCAAAGATATTCAGCGTCTCAATCTCTCGCAATCCTTTTGGAATTGGTCCAGGATTATAGCTTGTGTCGAGTGCACTGCTGCGCTTCAGTGAATATTTAAAGCCCTTCAAACGCACACCACGACCAAACAATTGAATAATCTCTGAACCTTCACTACGGCCAACATTCATAAGTCCCATAGCGGACACACGCCAACTGCTCCAGCCTTCGCTGAATTTTTTTGAACCAATCAGGATATTGATGGTTGAGTCTTCATCATTAATCTTGGTAAATAGTGATGAAGTGCCAAACTCACGTGTCTCACAGTCCAAGCCGTTAGCCTCGCATAGTTTCACCAATGAGTCACTATCGCCCACATTGATGACACCAAAGTAATCAGCATTGCCAATACGCAGACCTATCTCCTTGTCGCCACCTTTTTGTTTATCGATGTGCAGATGCGCTCCAGCCACCGTACTATGGAATAGTTTTTTTATCAGTTGCTCGTAGGTCTTACATGCAAAGGCATCTTCCTCTCCAATCTTCAGGCCTTGTTTTGTCAGCATAAAGCTATTGGCAAAGAGAGAATAGCCGCGAGGGTTCTTGATGCCGTCCTCAGGATTCAGCAATCGCTTGATATAGCCAGCAAACTCTTGTGGATTTTCAATGAAAGCTTGTAGAAACAGTAAAATCTGCACCACATCACTGACTTCCAATCCTCTCACCTTTCTCACAGCATTCACTGATCCACCAACAAAGATGCCCAACGGGCGTGCTATCAAAAAAGTGTTCTTTACCTTTGGCGAACTTTCATATACCAGCGTCTGCTCATAGAGACATAGCAGATAGGCTGTCAGATACATATTCAGCAGCTCCTCATCGTCCCATGAAGCCATATTCATAATGCGATAGTCCTTGCCATAGCCATCATTATAGAAGTAGCGATAGCTGTAGTCAAACAGTGTGGCCTTACCATATTCCTTTAACAAAGCGTCTCTGCTGGCACCAGACTGGGCAGCAATAGCCTGACCAAATGTGGCAGAATACTCAAACGAGAAACCTTCCTGTGTTAATGTATTTCGATACCGTTTCCAAACCTCACCACCAGAGCCTTTATGACCTTCATCCACCAATACCAGATTGTTACCTTCGAAACTCTCAACGGCTACCGTCTTGTCACCATCCGTATCAGCCAGCTTATTGATGTCTATCACCTCGATGTTTTGACCTGTAAATACGCCACCTCGTCCTTGTTTTGAGAATAGCTCTGCGCTAAAGTTCGAAAGATACAGTTCTTGCAGATGCTGACTCGACAATCCTTCATTAGGAGTCAATATCAAGATGCGGTTCAACTTCTTGGCATGATATTTCTCGGCATAGTGCAGATACTGCTTGATATTGATATGCATCATCAGCGTCTTTCCTGAACCAGTGGCACACCAATAGGCCAACTTGTTCATATCATCCTCCTTGAACTCATCCATTCCGTGCCAAGTCTCAGTACGGAAGTTGAAGTCATCATTCAGGAAGCTATTGATGTCCTGTCGCAATTGCTCCATGTCAGCAAAGTAACGATCCAGATAAATCTCAGTAAACAGCAGGGCCAGATACTGATAGTACTTCCACTGAATCTTCTCTGGTCGCTTCTCGTTTATTTCGTTGGTATGGCGCACAATATTTTGGTCATACTCAAACAATTTCTCCTGTGGTATTTGCAAGTCGTACTGATGTTGTTTCAGCGCATAGTAAAAGCGCGATACGCCTTCATCGTCCGCACCTTCCAGTGCAGGGTCTTTCAGGTCACGACTCAGTGCCTCCAGGTCTTTGCATCCCAAGAGACTCAGAATATATTTATGTAGCACCAGTGCCTCTTGCAATCGTGCTGGCTGATTTGCTTGGCTTCGTAGTCTTGGCATTATTTCTTGTCAATTCTTGTTTGTTCTTGTTATTGTTTGTTTTCGCAACTGCCTCATAATAAGGAAATTACAGATCGTTTCTTGTAAAAATGCCTTTTTTCTCTTGTTAACATGAGCTATTTTACAAGAAACCACATACGTTTCTCTCCAACCCTTATTATTCCTGCTTTTCTGAGCGAAGAGAGAAGGTTAGTGATTTTATCAAACTTTTGAGATTCAGAGAGAGTCTCAGGCAATTTATCAGTTAGTAATTGTGACAATTCTGTTCTTGAAGCTTTGCCAAATTTAGTGATGTACTCTACTATCATCTTCTTGAAATAGTCATCGTCAAATCCTTTGTTCTTGATATATGAGGACTTCAGCCCAATATGTTTGCTATCCTTAACGATAGAGACAGAAAGGTATATGTTAGGCTTACGACCTTCGACATACTTTTTCTTCTTGAGAAGTTTAAGAGCGTCATCTGTAATTTGTTGATGTTTCTGAACCTTGTCTAACAGTATAATTTCAGTCAGGGATAGATGGGGATTGTTAACAAGAATCTTGGCAAAGTTCTCGTCGAGCACCTTGCCTTGTATTTCACATTTTACCATGCCATTAGACAAATCATAGATAGGCATTGGGAAAAAGCGATTCTTCTGCTGCATGTACAGTTTTTTGATTCCACCTCCTTCTGTTTCTACCATTTTCACATTACGCATAGCTTCTACCAAGAACGGATTCCTGTATTTTGATTCAGGGAAATCATTTTCCACCACATCTTCCACAGAACCAGGCAGGAACACTCCATGGTTTCTGAACATCAATTTTTCATCTTCATATTCTACTATTTCTATACGGGCATGTTTCCCATAATCTTGATGAGCTATTGCGTTATTCAACGGTTCACGTATAGTAAACACATCGTATCGACGCATGGTTTCCGGAAAGATATTTCCAGATATTGTATAATCGTACGGAGTATTTCTGATAAGTTTGCTGATTTCTTCTATAGCTAAGATCATAGGAATGGAAAAAATACGGAAATCTTTATTCTCATCCCCTCCGTCCTTCAATTGCCATCTTATTTTACAGATAGCTGGCGAAAGGAAATGCTCACTCTCTTCTTTTCCCAATAATATGATGGCAGCATTTGTAATCTTTCCTCTGGATGTAATCTTTGCCTTGTTTAAGAAAGTGGCATCATCCCATGATTCTATTTCCTCTTTACGGTCCTTGTGTAATTCCAGATATTTTTCACGTGCAAACTGGATGGCCTTAGGGTCGATATCTTCAATGGTAGCATCGGGAACGATTTCTGCACTCCAGTCTTTCTGCGAGTTATAAATGGTTCGCATCCACTCAGTATAAGGGCGCAAATCTGTCAATGAGCTGTCAACTCTTATATATGGAATATTCTGGAAGCAAGTCGGTTCTCCCTGAGCTGCCGGAATTATGAAGACAACGAAACGTTTACCATCTGTATCATGGAATTCTTCTATTCCAAAGTTGATTTTTGGCGATATATACTGGCGCAGATAGATCTCAAGGTTTTGATTTCCTTTTGCCTTGATGCGTGATGAGTCGAAAGTAGTACCTGTTAGTCCCCATGATTCGTCCTCCACACCAAAGTACAAATAGCCATACTCTTGATGATCAAGGCAAGCGCCATTCGACAAGGCCGAGATATATTTCCCCAGCCTCTCAGCATCCTGATAGTTGCTCTTAAATTCAAGATACTTGACTTCTTTCCCAATTTGTGCGATATGTGCTTTCAGCAGCTCTACATGTTGCTTGTCGTTCATACTTATTCCTCCTTTTCAATTCTCCTCAAACATACGTTTTGCGAATTCCTCTTCTGTGAGTACTACCTTCCAGTGATCTTCATCACGCATCAGGTTTGGCAGGGTGTTGTCACCATTCACATAGATAAGGTCGAACTCTGTGTCGCGAGTACGGAAGTCCATCTTGTCGAAGAACATGCAGAGCTGGTCATTGTTCACCACCTTACAGTTACGCCAGATAACCAGTGCCTTCAGGCCATCGCGATGTGTCTTACCTTGCACCACGCAGATGTTATCATCCTGATACCAGTCCTCTGTTTCTACGTTCAAACCTATCAGGTAGTTAAAGGTTTCCACCATATCCACCTTTGTTTCCACCAGTTCATTATCCTTGGTGGTCTTCAGCGTCATCTCGAAAGGATTCTCAAACCACTTCAGGTTCAGCAGAGAGTCACGTGTCTCTGTATCGAGCAGATAACTCAGCATATAACTCTCTTGGAATTCTTTTGGTTGGAATTCTAACTCTTGCTTCTTTATTTCAAGATTATTCAGCGTATCCTCATATTGCTCCAAGCGGATGTATTTGAAACATTGAGAGATACCAGTAGTTCTATCGTTAGGCTTTTGGCCTTCCCATTCATTACAATATGTTATCTTAATAATCCTTTCTCTTGTAGCATTATCAAAATAATTGCCCATCTCGCACAAAATATACTTTCTGGTACCTTTATCTATTCGATTTAAATTAATAACAGCGTTTCCTGTAGTTCCACTACCAGCAAAGAAGTCCAAGAATGTTACATCAGTATCTGCATTCTCTATCTTCAGAGAATCTTCAACAGCATGAATTGACTTGGGGTAGCTAAACTTGTTTTTTCCAAGGATCTCAGCGAGTATGTTTGCTCCAAAAGTTGATGCAGAATATTCTGGTTTATCCCACATAGTGAAGGGTTGCATACCCTCATTCTTCATTCTACCTTTATAATAAACAGATGGATTTCCACTTCTATCTCTTCTAACTCCCAGTTCATTATCTTCCTTCATCTGCAATAAAGTTGCCATTGCATATTTCCATGTTCTAATTCTCCCAGTTTCATCAATAGGAAGAGACACGACTTCATCACTATTGGGTTCTTCCAGAACATTATACTTTCCCAACTGTTCATTCCACTCGATTTGGGGTATTCTAAAGTCAGACAAATCTGTTTTTACGAATATTGGGTATACCATTTTTGGTGATTCCTGGCTATATTGTGCTCTCAAATTTCTCCATTCAAAATTACCCTTTTCGTCAACTTCACCATATCTTGACAACTGGTTCTCATTTCTTTCCAAACAGTTAACCCTTGCATTTTGAACGCCAAAGAAAAGGCCATATTCATGAGAAATCTGGAAACCTGTTACACTAGAACGCCCTTGAGGATTATTCTTAATTATAACAGTCCCCAAGAAATTCTCTTTGCCATAAATAGAGTTGAGAATGAAATATAATTCATGTACTTGAAAATCATCAATAGTTGTACATGACATACAATCGTCAGAAAGGAGCTTCTTACCTAAAAGTAATCTATCATATATCATTGAAATCCATGAACTGTTTTTGTATCCATTACGATAGACGATTTCTGATGCATTTGTATTATAGGGAGGGTCAATGTAGATACCACCTATAGCTTTCTTATATTTTTCCTGCAACAATTCCAAAGCTTGGAAATTTTCGCTATTTATCAGCAATCCATTTGTCTGCTCATCAATATTCTCCATGCTCTTTACCAATTGATGTTTGAATTTTGCATCAAAGAAAGCAGTATCGAGAACAAGGAATTTATTCTGCTTCAAGAACTCAATAGTCAACGGTTCGCTATAAGCCTCAGTCATCATATCACCTTGAATCTCATCGATGGCAAACAGACGTACCCATTCTTTACGCTGGGCTTCGTTGGCAATAATCTCTGGATAGAGCTTCTCAGGCACACGATCAAGGGTTATACAGTAATCACTCTGCACTACAAACTTTTTCTTCAGCCACAGTTTCTTTTGGAAGTTCTCCAACTGAGCCAGCATCTGAATAATCTTCTGCCCCACCTGCTTAATGGCCTTTACGATTGACAGCTGACTATTGATGTGCTGAGAATCAAGATCATCGATATGCAGCACCTCGTTCTTGATATAGAAGTCCAGCTCACGACTGAGGAAACCGCCAAGATCTTTATGGATGAAGTAGTCAAAAGAGTTCTTGGCTGTGTAGTCTGTCAGGTGCTTCTCCAACAAAGTACGGTTGGAATTATCCTTAGTGGGAGCTTTAGCAGTAAGTACTTCCTCAAAGTCAGCAGGAACAAAAGGTGTGATAGCCTCCAAGGCTGCAGCCATCAGGTCCTTCTGCTTCGTGGTCTTAGGCATTAACTCATAGGTGAAATAGATGTTCAAATCACCCTCTGCTGTTACCTCTATTACCTGCTCACCCTCATTTTCTGGCTCCCAGAGCGCAAAGCGACGCTCCATATTGTTAGCAGCACGGTTGTTGTTCTGCTCTGTGCTGGCATCCTTTAACACAAAGTGTACCTTCTTGCGTGAAGTAGGCAGCACAAAGGTATAGTCGCGGAAATACTCTGAGGTCTTGATATAATATTGGTCGCTATTAGCCCAATGCAGCTTCACTTCCTCACCATTGTAAGGAATGGCATAGGTATTGTCCTTATAGCGGCGCTTAGACAAGAAATCGCCACCATCGTAATAGCGAGAGAAGAAGGTCACTAAGTGAGAGAACACTTCACCCTCCATATCTTCTGCATTGCCACCCTGGGCCAACTGAGCTTTGAGTTTTTTGTATTCTGCTACGTTTGGATTAGAGTCAGGCATCGTTTCTATATCGATTCCTGTAAACATCTGCTCTATCTCAGCCATACGCTTTTTGGCTTGCTGTACATTGCCGCCATCGCCTTGCAGAGCCTGTTTTACCTGTGGCAGCAAATCAGCTTGTAGAAAGCGATTTATCTCTTCACGTTTCTGATTCATGATACGATAGATGCCGAAATCCAATTCAGCATGATCCATCATGAAGATTTCTTGTAGTTTAGCGACAAACTTGTCGTAGTAATTCATTGCCATATCTTGTTTCTTTTTATTATTTCACTTTGAATTTGATGACAAACAGATTGCTGGTTTCAGTAGCCTTTACCATGCGTTGCTCCAGTTCTGTAATCATCCGTTTGCGCTGCTGACTCACTTCTTCCTCACGTTCTTCGAGGTCATTGCGAAGGCGACGACGCTTACGCTTCATCTCCTCAACCTTCTTCTCTAATTCCAGCTTTTCCGTTACTGATTGTGCATTGCGAGCATCACGTTCTGCCACCAAGATATTCTTCTTCAGCGTACTGATTTCATCTTCTATACCATCAATGACATCATGTTCCCATGCATATATACGAGACTCTTCTTGTTGGAAGAACTTGAGGTTTCGCGCATCTATCTCTTTCAGTTTGGAAGTGGAGTGCTGGGCCACATCACCTTGCAGACGTTGGCGAATCGCTTCTGATATATTATCTATCTTTGTTTCCGACCCACCATTTAGGAAGAGTTTTTCACAGTCTTCTTGAGAAAGGGCTTTGCCAT